>Ga0136633_1000653_pt1 | contig 26260 bp, 30 predicted proteins | sample AntDrymeUQ832206_2_FD_105494 | JGI IMG/M metagenome (GOLD analysis project Ga0136633, IMG submission 105494) | Polar desert sand microbial communities from Dry Valleys, Antarctica - metaG UQ83 (22.06) | ecosystem: Environmental > Terrestrial > Soil > Desert | place: Antarctica: Dry Valley... | reverse complement strand
GTCCGGGTGAACGAGCGGTTCGCGGACGCGATCCTGGACCTCTGCGGCCCGGAGACACGCGTCTGGGTGCACGACTTCCACCTGATGCTCGTGCCGGGCATCCTGCGCCGCCGCGCGCCTGACCTCTCGATCGGGTTCTTCCTGCACACGCCGTTCCCGTCCTCCGAGGTCTACCGCCTCCTACCCGAGCGCGAAGCGCTGCTGCGCGGTGTGCTCGGCGCCGACTACGTGAGTTTTCACATCGGTGACTACTCGAGGCACTTCCGCTCGAGCTGCCTTCGCGTGCTCGGCCTCGACTCGCGCCCGGACTCGCTCGACGTCGTGTCGCGCAACGTCGGGATCGGTGTCGACCCGATCGGCATCGACGTGGCGGGCTTCCGGGCCGCGCTCGAGGACCCCGAGACCGCGCAGCTCTACGAGCAGCTCGAGCAGCAGTACCAGGGACGCCGTCTCGTGCTCGGCGTCGAGCGTCTCGACTACACGAAGGGAATCCCGCAAAAACTCCTCGCCTACGAGCGGTTCCTGGAGCGCGATCCTGGCCTCGCGCGTACGACCACGATGCTGCAGGTGCTCGTTCCGTCAAGGCTCGAGAGTCCGGAGTTCCGAGCCCAGCGGGACGAGATCGAGCTGCGTATCTCGCACATCAACGGCCGCTTTGGTCAGCCGGGCGTGACGCCGGTGGAGTACCTCCACCGGGACATCTCAAAGCCCGGCCTGGTTGCGCTCTACCGTCGTGCCGACGTGATGATGGTGACCCCGCTCCGGGACGGGATGAACCTCGTCGCGCACGAGTTCGTCCTCTGCCAGGCGGAGCCGCAGTTGCCGGGTCGCTGGCGTGGGTCGCTGCTGCTGTCGGAGTTCGCCGGCTCGGCGCAAGTGCTGCCTGGGGCGTTGCTCGTGAACCCGTGGAACGTCGACAACGTCGTTGATCAGCTCGGGACGGCGCTCGAGCTCGCACCACGAGAGCGCCGGAGGCGACTCGAGACGATGGCCAAGCGTGTCGAGGCGCTCGACTGCCGCCGCTGGGCGGACGGCTTTCTCACTCGACTGGCGCGCAACTCGCGGAGGGATCGGCGCCGGCGGCCGCCGCCAATCGTCGACGAGGAGCTCGAGGCGAAGCTGGCCGGCCGCTTTTCCCGTGCACGTGCTCGCACGGTGCTGCTCGACTACGACGGGACGCTCCGCGAGCTCGAGCCACATCCCGATCTCGCGCTGCCGACGCCCGAGATCCGCTCGCTTCTCCGCGAGCTAGCGGATCTACGCGCGACCGAGGTTCACGTCGTCAGTGGGCGCCGTCGCCGGAACCTCGAGCAGTGGTTCGGGCAGCTCCCGATCCACCTCTGCGCGGAGCACGGCTACCTCGCGCGCGCCCCCGGAGAGCCGTGGCGGACGCTGATGGAGCTCGACCTCTCGTGGATGCCACAGATCGAGCGCTTGCTGCGACGCGTCGCGGCGGACGTTCCGGGGGCCTTCGTGGAGCGGAAGTCCTGCGCACTCGCTTGGCACTACCGAGAGGCGGAGCCGGAGTACGGCGCCTGGCGCGCTCACGAGCTCCTGAACGACCTCTCCCAGCATCTCACCGGGTTGCCCGCAGAGGTGCTGCTCGGGCTGCGGGTGGTCGAGGTGCGTGCGCTCGGGGTGGACAAGGGCGTATACGTGCGCAGCCTGTTCCCGGACGGCAAACGGCCGCCGCGCACTTTCGTCATCGGTCTGGGCGACGACAGGACCGACCACGACTTGCTCGAGGCACTTCCATCCGGCTCCGTGGCCGGACACGTGGGCGGGCTCCTTCCCTCCCCGACCTCGGACGGAGGTCGAGAGCACATTCGAATCGAGTCGCCCGGCGCCGTGCGCGCTCTTCTGCGCGCGCTCGCTGCGGGCACCCCGGCTTCCTAGCTCGTTTCGTCGTCGCGCTCGCGCCAGGCTCGATAGAGGGCGATCGCCCACCAGCGCCAAGCGACGAACGCGAAGAACACGACCGCTGCCGCTATCGCCTCCTCGACCCGAACGTGAGCTTGGTCACGAGATAGAGCACCCCCGTGAATGCGAGCGAGATCGCCACCGAGCCCGCGATGGCCTCGTGATTGCCCTTACGCAGCATGAAGTCCTTGTCGCCCTCGCGGAAGCGCACGCGGTGGTACGAGGCCGGCGCCAAGAGCAGTACGAGCGCGACGGCGGTGCTCGCCAGCGTGAAGTAGTAGACGTACCGTTCCTGGTCGTCGAGGCCGCCGAACTGGCCGGTGAAGCGAATGGCCAGCAGGAATCCAAAGAGAACTTCCGCGCCGGGAATCAGCGAGCGGAGCTCCTCGAGCAGCTCTCCATGCTCGCGCTCGAGGCGTTCCTTCAGCTCTTCCTCGCTTTCCTCCTCTTCGAGGCGCTTCTCGTTGGTGTCGGGATCGGCCACGGGGGCGGACCCTACGCGTGCACCGGAACCATGCGGCTAAAGGCCGCCGAGTGGCCGCGCGCGTTCGCCTCGCGCAGCTCGTTCTCGTCCAGCGCACCCAGCCGGAGGAGGAGCTCGAACTCGTCCCGGAGGTGCGTCCGCATCATCTCCGGGCCGTCAGTCGCGATGGTGAATGCGACGCCCTCCTGGACGAAACGCCTGAACGTCTCGCGCACGGCCTCTTCACCGGGTAGCGCCCCGGTCAGGAGGTTCGAGGTCGGACAGATCTCGAGCACGGTTCTCTGCTCGCGGAGTGCTTGCTCGAGCTCTGCATCGCCGGCCGCGAGGATTCCATGGCCGATGCGCTCGGGACGGAGCGTCTCGAGGACCTCGCCCAGTTCCTCGCGCCCGAAGGCTCCGCCTTCCTCGCCGACGTGGATCGTCACGCCGAGGCCGGCCTCACGCGCGGTCTCCACGAGCGGCGCGAGCTGCGTGTAGTCGTAGCGGGCGCCTCCCGGCCGAGGGCCGGCGATGTCGACGCCCACGATCCCGCGACTGGACCAGCCCACGGCCTTGTCGACGATGATCTCGTTCAGGCGCCGCTCGAAGGTGCGATCCATCATCAGGATCAGACCCGCGCGCACCTGCGGGTACTCGAGGCTCGCACGGTCGAGGCCGCGCACCGCCGCCAGGATGATGTGATCGAGATCGCGCTCGCCCCCCCGGTTTCGCTTCATCGGGTTGAAGCGAAGCTCGAGCGTCGTGATGCCCTGCGAGCGGTAGGCGCCGCCGATCGCCGCGTGCACGGAGCGCTCGACCGCGATCGGCGAGGACTGGATGAGCTCGGTCCAGTGATACAGCTGGTCGAGCTCGTCGAGCCCCTTGACGCCGCGCGAGTCGGAGACCGTGACGAGCGCGTCGAACTCCCAGTAGTCCTTCACCGGGAGCGCAATGCCCTGCTCGTGCGCCAGGCTCCAGAGGATGTCCGAGGCCACGGAGCCTCCTAGGTGCGTGTGGAGCTCGGCCAGCCCGCCCTCGAACATGGCGCGGGAGTCTACCCTCCGAATGTGGGTGTCAACGCGCTCGCAATCCGCGCGACGAACCACTGCCTCACAGGCTGTGGATCGGCGAGGTGCTGGGAATGGTGCTCGCGACCTGGTGGGGCTGGGACGATCTACCGTCGATCGCTCTCGCGGTCGCCCTCGCCTTCTTCTTCGGCTACTTACTGACGCTCGTACCCCTCGTGCGAGCGGGCACCGTCCTCGGCACGGCGCTCGGAATCGCGTTCGTTGCCGACACCCTCTCGATCACGACGATGGAGATCGTGGACAACGCGGTGCTTCTGCTCTGTCCGGGCGCGCTGGAGGCCGGCCTCGGCGACGCGCTCTTCTGGATCTCGCTCGCCGTCGCACTAGCCGTTGCTTGGGGCCCCCACTTTTCTCGTCAACCGTGCGCTGATCGCCCGTGGCCGAGGTCATGCGCATGCCCACTCCAGCGGGATGCACGGGCACTAGCTGCGCTGGTCAGATGTGTGGCCGGATCAGGTCTTCGATCTCTCGCCCCGTCACTCGCCCCTCGAGGCGACCGAGGACGCGGTGATCCTTGACGAGCACAAGCGCCGGCACGACGGAGACGCCGAGCTCGCGGACGAGCGACGGGTTCGCGTCGGCGTCGACATCGATTACGCGGAGCCGCTTCTTCTGCGTGACCTTGATCCAGGCGACGAGGCTCTCCATTCTCCGCGACGGGCCCGATCGCATCTGTCCGACGAAGACGAGAGCCGGCTCGCCCGCTGCGATGGCTACTCCGGTGTGACTCCCCACCCTTTCACGGGTGCCCCGTACCTCCATCCGCAAAACAGCGTTCGCTACGCGGGCGGGCGAGCGAGCGTTAGCGTGACCCACTCGGCGCTGACGCCATCCGTCTCTCTCATGGATGACTCGGCGCCGTCCGCGAGCCTCTCCAGAACCGTGTGCAGCCCGGGAGCCGCGGACGTGCCGCTCGGGAGAGGGCCGACGGTGACGAGCACCCTCGTGTCTTGGATGTCGACCTCGATCGTCGCCGACTCCAGGTCAGATGCTCCGAGCACCGTGAGCACGGCGAGCTGGAGCTCGTCGACCTTCTCGTAGGGCAGGTCGATCCGGCTGCCGATACCTCCAAGCACGAGCGAGGCCACACTCCGTAGGCGGGAGTTGCCGGGGAGCGTGAGCACGATTCGATCGCTGGTCGTCGCCGGGGAGGGACTCGGTGCGTTCGTCATGCTCATGCTCCTCCACGCGGGCGCGGCCGCGCAGTGATGCTGAGAATTGCACGTTTGCCTAGACTCGCGTCGGTGCACGAGGCGAAGGCATTCGAGGTGACCATGGTTCCCCACGATGCGGGCAGGAGCATCGTGCGCGTTCGCGGAGAGCTCGACCTGGCGACGTGCTCGCAGCTCGAGGCCGCACTCGCGGCAGCCCCGCCAGGTGAAAGCATCGTTCTCGACCTTACCGAGTGCGGATTTCTCGACTCCGCGGCGATTCGGGTCGTGCTGACGAGCGCGGAGCGCGTAGGCGCTAGCGGCGGCTCGGTCTCGCTCGTCGCGACGGATCCAGGTGTGCTGCGGGTGCTCGAGATCGCGAGCGTGGCAACCCGGGTTCCGCTCCATCCGAGCGTCGAAGCGGCGACGGGGGAGCCGGAGCCGTGAGCGTGCGCCGCTAGCTGCCCCATGAGCTCGTGAACGCGGCGAGAGCTTCGTGGCGCGTTTTGGCGAGCGTGAAGATCTGATCCAGCAGCGTTATCTCGAAGATCCTGCGCAGCTTTGTGTCCGGCACGACCAGCCGGAGCTCGCCTCCCTCCGCGCGGAGCCGTTTGTGCAGCTCCAGCAACGCACCGAGCGCCATCGAGTCGATAAACGAAACCCGGCTCAGATCGATGACCAGGTTCCTAGCGTCCGCTTCGAGCGCACCGTTCAGCCGGTCGCGGAGCTCAGGAGCTACGTGCAGATCGACCTCGCCGTGCAGAGCGAGGACTGTCGCGTTCGCGCCGGACGGGTGCTGCTCCTCGACGCGGAAATCCTCCGGCACGTCGGCGCCGCTGGTAGCTCGGACCTGAAAGCCTGCTTCTCGCACTAAATCGAGAGTGCCCCGAGACACCGCGACCCAAACTTGGCCATGAGGGGCGAAGGTAGGCGGAGACGTGAATATGCTCCCGCCGTGACACCGTACGAACTGGAGGTTCGCGAATTGTCAGTCGGCGGCGTCGCAGTCGTCGAGCTCGCCGGCGAGCTCGATCTGACCAATGCCGGCGAGGTGGAGCGCGAGCTGGTCGCTTCGGTGTACGACGACACTCTGATCTTGGATCTGAACGGCGTGGCCTTCATCGATAGCGCAGCGCTGCACATGCTGTTTAGGGTCGCGCGCCAGATCGGTGATCCGCAGCGCTTTGCCATCGTTCTCGAGCCCATGGCGCCCATTGCACGCACGCTCGAGATCGTCGGTCTCGACGGGGTGGCGACGTTCCGGGCAACGACCGAGGAGCTCGTGGAGGGAGCGCCGTCTTAGCGGGCTCGTATCGTTTCGTTTGCAGCCGCTATGGGTACAGAGACGCTGCGTTTTCGGTTAGGGCTTCCAACGCGAAAGGAAGGGTTATGGGCATCAGTGTGAGCCTCCTACTGATCGCGGCCGGCGCGATCCTGACCTGGGCGGTAAATGCCGAGGTTTCCGGCCTCGATATCCAGGTGGTCGGAGTGATCCTCCTGATCGTCGGGATCGTCGGCCTCGTGCTCTCGTTTGTCTTCTGGTCGAGCTGGGGCGGATTCGGCGGAGCGCGGGATGCGGCTCCTGCCGCAGGCGGTCAGAACACCACGATCATCAAAGACGACCCCCGCTAGGCGTAAGCCGCTAGATGGGCGTCATCGGCTGGATACTCCTCGGCTTCTTGGCCGGCGTGATCGCGAAAGCGGTGGCGCCCGGCGATGAGCGCGGGGGATGCATCCTCACGACGCTCCTCGGAATCGGCGGAGCGTTGCTCGGCGGGTTCATTGCATCGCTCCTCGACCTCGGTGATCCGATCGACGAGTTCTTCGACCTGAGCACGTGGCTCGCGGCGATCATCGGAGCGGTCGTGATCCTCGTCGTCTGGCGTGCTATCAGCAACCGGCGAGGCTAGGCCGGCAACAAGAACAACGTGTGGGCGGGGCGGTGCCAGCAGTTCGGCACCGCCCCGCCCCCTTTCCTGGCCCCCGTTCGAACATGCATCGGATCTGGATCGAGCACGAGCCCGAGGCGGTGGTCCTCATCGCCGAGGGCGAGGTCGACGCGTACTCGGCCCCGGAGCTCCGTGAGCGCCTTGACGAAGCACGCGCGGACCAGGCCCGTCCCTTCGTCGCCGACCTGAGCAGGATCACGTTCCTCGACTCGACTGCGCTCGGAGAGCTCATACGAGCGTTCAAAGACGACGCTGCAAGCGCGAGATCGGCGCGAGTCGTGCTTCCGGAGGGCCGGGCGCGACGGATCTTCGAGATCACGAGCCTCGACCGAGCCCTGCCGGTCGCCGAGTCGCGCGCCGTGGCGCTGCGCGAGCTCCGAGAGCCCGACTAACCGTCTGAAGGCTCTGAGCGCGTGAGGTGCTTCGTCATGCGGACGAGCGTGCCCCGCCCGCCCGTTCCTCGGGTGACCTCGAGCTCGTCCACCACGGTACTGATGATGGCCAAGCCCATACCGCCCTCCGGTTCGGGCGGCATCTCCCACTTCGTGTCGGGTGGCGCATCGAGGCCGGAGCCGCGATCCTCCACGACGATCTCGAGCCGCCCCTCCTCGAGGCCGAATGCGATGGTAACCGGCCCGTCCCCGTTCTCATACGCATGTCGCACTGCGTTGCCGCACGCCTCGGTAATCGCGAGCTTCAGATCCGCGAGCACGTCGGGGTCGAGCGGGACGGACCGCGCGATTCCGGACAACGCGAGCCGCGAGAGTACGAGGTAGTCCGGCTTGGCCGGGAAGGTCAAGGTCACGACCGAGTCTGTGTGGCTCACGTTGGATCCTCCATGAGATCCTCGATTGTTCCTCGCATGCCGGCGAGCGCGCGGCGAAGCAGGCGTGACACGTGCATCTGCGAGATCCCGAGCTCGGCTGCGATCTGTGACTGGGTCATCTCGTGGAAGAAGCGCAGCTCGACGATGCGCCGCGCGCGCTCGTCGAGCGCATCGAGCCCCGCGTCCACGAGGGAGTTGTCCTCCACGTCCACGTAGCCGCGCTCGTCGACCCCGAGTCGATCCGCAAGGCTCTCGTCGCCGTCGGCGTCAAACGGCGCATGCAGCGAGCGCGTCGAATAGGCGTGGGACGAGTCGAGCGCGTCGATGACTTCTTCCTCCTCGACGCCCACCGCTTTCGCAAGCTCGGGGACGGTGGGTGAGCGGCCGAGCTCGGTCGTGAGGTCGTCGAGAACGCGGGAGAGGCGAACGCTCAGCTCCTTCAGGCGTCGCGGAACGTGCATGGCCCAGGCTTTGTCTCGGAAGTGACGACGTATCTCGCCGACGATCGTGGGCACCGCATAGCTCGAGAACTCCACGCCCCGGTCCACGTCGAAGCGGTCGACGGCCTTGATCAGCCCGACGGATCCGACCTGCACGAGATCCTCGAGCGGCTCGCCCCGTCCCGAGTAACGCGCGGCGAGCGCTCGCACAAGCGGCATCAACTCAACGAGCGCCTGCTCGCGAGCAGCCTGGTCGCCGGTGCGGTGATACGCAATGAGAAGCGCGTCGACGTTGCGATCCATGGTTGTGGTCATCCGTGCGCTCGAGAGCTTAGGCCCGGCGCAATCAAGCGCGACGCCGCGATAGCAGCGACTGCACGCCCCGACCGGAAGCGTCGCATCCTAGACGGCGTCGCCGACCCCCTGCTCCTGGACGGCGTCCACCCTTGCGTCGTACCCTCACCGATCGCCACCAAAACGCTGCTTGGCCGACTTAGGAGCTTCCCCGGAGAGCCAAACCACGCTTTGCCGCGTTTGGATCCGTTTGCTGCGTGGAATCACTCTGGCGCTTGTCAGCTGGCGGACGAAGCTAGAGCCGAAGGAGGTACGAGATGTACATCGGCGGTGGTCTACTCGCTCTCATCATCATCATCATCCTGCTGGTCTGGCTCTTCTGAAGACGCTCTACGGGGCCGGGGCGCCGCGATTCGCGAGTGCTTTCTCTAAACGAACGCGCGTCCCGGATTCCCCGGTATCGATCTCCACGGAGGACATGACCGCGCGGATGAGCTGAATTCCGAGCCCCCGGTCGGGCCGCGCCGTCTCCTCGTGCCAACGTCCTCGGTCCGTGACTGTGACGAGCACGCTGGAGTCTTCGAGCTCGGCGCGTACGGCGAATGTGTCGCTTTCGGTTCCGTCCGGATGCTCGACGGCGTTGGCACACGCTTCCCAGGTCGCGAGCACGATGTCATGTGACTCGCTCATCGTTACCGGGGCGCTATCCAGCCAGGTTCGCAGCGCGTCGCGTACGAGGTCGAGTGAGCGCGGTCCGCTCGGCAGGTCGAGTTCGAGCGGGCCTGGTGTGACCGCCAACAATCGAACCGCCAGGAGGGCGATGTCATCCCTGCGTCCCGCATCTCCCACTAGCGCCTCGAGCACGTGGTCGACCAGCCGCTCGGGGTTCCCAGGGGCCGTTTCTGCGGCTCGGCGCAAGCGTTCGAGTCCCTCGTCGATCGACTCCGTTCTTCGCTCGACGAGCCCGTCCGTGTAGAAAATCACGATCGAGCCGACCGGGAGCTCGACGGTCTCCTGGCGGTAGCGGGCGTTCGTGCTCGCGCCGAGCGGCAGTCCGCGGCCGCCCTCGAGATACTCGGCACGGCCGTCGGGCCGAAGGAGGAGCGGTGGTGGATGTCCGGCGGACGTGTACCGGCAGATGCCGGCGACGGGATCGATGACGGCGTACACGACCGTCGCGAATGCGGACTCCGAGATCGCCTCGGTGAGGCGGTTGAGCCGGGAGATCGTCGACGACGGCTTCATCTGGTCGAGCGCGAACGCCCGCAGCGCATTTCGGAGCTGCGCCATTGTTGCCGCCGACTGGACGCCCTTTCCCACGACGTCGCCGACCGCGAGCCCAACCCTGCCGCTGGGAAGGAGGATCGCGTCGAACCAGTCGCCACCAACGTCCACCTCCTGCGTTCCGGGGAGGTAGCGCGCCGCGAGCTGCACGTTCGCGACGGCCGGGAGCGACGCGGGTAGGACGCTTCGCTGCAGGGTTTCCGCGATCGTCCGCTCGGACTCGAAGCTACGGGCGCGGTCGAGTGCCTGCGCGACCTGGCTCGCGAGCAACCCGACGAACGTCCGGTCCTCGCCGGTGAGCAACACAGTCTCGGTGAATGAAATGATCGCAAGCCCTCTGGTACGACCAGCAGAGGCGAGGGGGATGAAGAGGAAGGACTCATGAGCGGTAACGCGCATGCGGGTCGCCGCCTCCGGAAAGTCGGCGGCCAGCGCGGCGAACGTCCCGTAGAAGACCATGCGTCCCGTCGTAAGAGCGCGGTTTCCCGGCGTCGGCTCGGCGAGCGGGATCTCGACCCAGGTCTGCTGCGCTTCGGGGTCGTACCCACGCGAGGCGAGCTTGCGCTGCACCTGCCGGTCCTCGAGCACGATCGAGACAGCGGCTCCGTCGGCACCGGTGCCCAGCATCAGCGCGTCTATGGCTACCTCGGCGACGTCGCGCTGGGTCAGGGCTCCCGACAGCGCCTGTGTCATGACCTGGATGCGCTCCGTGCGTCTGCGGAGGCGCTGTTCGTCGTCGTACAGCCTGCTCCGCTCCAGGGCTTGCGCGCCGATGCGGGCGATGGTCTGAAGGAGCGCCGTGTCATCGACCGTGAGCCGAACCCGAGATCGGTGCCCGACAAGGAGCGCTCCGAGGATCCGTGGGCCGACTCCGACCGGTACGCAGACGGCTGCCTGGAGACCGGATCTCTCGGCAGCAGTCGCGAGCGTGCTAGCTGCCAGATCCGCGGCCGGCCGGTCGTCGGCAACGACGAGCGAGCCAGTGAGTGCCGACTCTGCAACCGCCTGGGTCAGCTCGGAGGTCAGTGTGCCCTCCTCGGTGCCCACTGCGGCGAGTACGTCCGGCCCGTCGGGGTGCTCGAGGGCGAAGAGGACAACTGCATCCGCCGAAACGGCGGCGGCCGCCTCGCGGACGACGATCTCAGCCACCTCCTGCGAGCCGGGCGCGGCGGCGAGATCCTGCGTGATCGACTGGAGCCGCCGCGTTCTGCGCGACGCAGTCTCCGCGCTAACCCTCGCCTCCTGCTCGCGCTCCATGAGCGATGCACGCTCGAGTGCTTGTGCCGCGCGAGTGCCAACGGACTCGACGATCTCACGGTCGTCTTCCCCGATCTCACCCCCGCGCTCGTATCCCACTACGAGCGCTCCGACGAGACGGCGGTCCACCACCAGCGGCACCGCGCCCAGGCCTTGGACGCCGCGGGTCGCAAGCCAGGACTCGCTGTTGGCGGATGACGCCCACTTGTCGTCCGTATCGATCCAGACGGCGCGACGCTCGCGGACGCTCGTGGTCACCGGCGAGGCGGAGTCGAGCGAGAGCCGTCTGTGCGCTGCGTCTGACCCGAACTCGCTCTCGTCTGCATCGACGAGCTCCAAGCCGACGCCGTTTCCACCGGGCACGTAGACACCTACCGCCGTCGCTCCCAACCGCCCGAGAAGCTGGTCGCGGGCTGCGCGAACGACGTCGGATGGAGTCACGGCGTCGCTCAACGCATTCGCAAGCTCCACGAGCTCCTCGGCGCGTGTCCTTGCCGCGTGCTCGGCTGCGAGCAACAGAGCACGCTCGAGCGCCTGGCCCGACTGCCGCACGAGCGCCTCGGCGAAGTCCAGCTCGGCTTCCGAGAACGTCCGAGGGGTTGCGAACGAGAAGCCGACGGCCCCGAGAACCGAGTCGACTGCGCTCAGTGGCAGCGCGAGCAACGACCCCGTGCCGGACGGGAGGCCGGGATACCTGGCTGTGAGCTCCTCCGGGGTCTCGACCGACACGACGATCTCGTCGCGGGCGGCGAGCGCGAGCGGGAGGTCTGCGTCGAGTGGGAACGTGGCCCATGTTTCGAGTGCCTCGCGCGGGTACCCGTGGCTGTCCACGATCCCGAGCTTGTCGCCCTCTGGGTTCAGCGCCACGACGACTCCGCTCGTCGCGCCGAGGCTTCGCATTCCCTCGTCCAGGATCGCCCTCGTCACCTCTTCCGGCGTCGAGGCCGCTGCGAGCGCGGCGGTCGAGTCGAGGAGGCGCCGAGCCTCGAGTGCACGACTCGCCGCTTGCTCCTCCGCTTCCCTGCGCTCGAGCTGCTCGAGCGCGAGACCAGCGTGATCCGAGAAGCGGCGGGCGAGGAACACGAGCGACGGATCGGGATCTTCGAGAACGTTCTCCCAAGAGAGGAAGAGCACGCGTTGCGCACGGCCGCCGACCGCGATTGGCGCCCAGAGCCACGATCTGATTCCAACCCCGCGGACGTACGCGAGCAGGTCGCCTTCAAGGATCTTCTCCGCATCCGGCACGAAGGTCACGTCGAGCTTCTCCACCGTCTCTCGCAAGCCGGGGAGCCGGCCAATCTCGAGTCGCTCCCCCCCGGTCAGCGTTGCGCTCTCCGGGTCGCGGCACATGCGCTCGAGCCAAACCCAGTCGGGATCGACGCGCCAGATCTCGGTGATGTCCGCACCCAACGTGCGTCGTGCTTCGCGACAGATCTCGAGGCTGATCTCTGCCGTCGAGCCGGCGTAGAGTCGCGGCGCAACTCGGAGAATGCGGTCGAGCGTGCGTCGCCACTGCTGCTCGCGTTCGTAGAGTCGCGAGCGCTCGAAGGCCTGCCCTCCGAGATCGGCGGCGATCGCGGCGATGGCATCGGCTTCCTCGTGCACGGCGTCACTTCGGTCGAAGAGGAACATGAGCGCCCCCACGACGCGGCCTCCAGCCCGCAGCGGTACTGCGATCGCCGCCTGCGCGCGCGGAGAGAGCGCTGCACCGTCTGGGAACTCGAGATCGAAGGTCGCCCTATCGCTCGCGCGCTCGAGCTCGTCGTCAACGGCCGCCCGCGTCAGCGGCGCATTGGTGGCGAGCGGTAGCCGAAGCCCGGGTGCGAATGCCTGCGGAGCGTCTCCGGAGGGGTCGACGATGACGAGCTCGTCCCCCTCGATGAGACCCAGCGCCCCGGCGTCGGCTCCGATGAGCGGTGGTGTCCGCTGGATGAGCTCGCGGGCGACGTCCGACGGCGTCAATGCGGCCGAGAGCGCGCTCGTGAGCTCCTGAATCGCCTCGACCTGCCGCGTAGACGCTTGGGCAACGACGACGGCGGTTGTAGCGCGCTCCCGCCCGCGCAACAGGACAGAGCTCACCCAGATGACGACAAATCCGACAGCGAGGGACGTCACCCAGCGAGTCTCGTCCTGCTCGGCCAGGCTGAGGCCGGGCATCTCCGACATGACGATCGGGGTCAGCGACCAGCCGATGATCGCCGCGACGAAGCCCGGCCCGAATCCGCCGTACCAGACGGAGATCGCCACGGCTCCGACGAGCAGGGTGTAGGGCGGACCATCCGTGTAGGGAAGGAGCACTCGGCCCACGCCGAGGGCCACGAGCGCGAGCGCCAGTGCCAGGCCGTACCGCGCGAAGGCGCTGCGGGCGGCCGGACTAGCGGGCGCGGGCCCAGGGTTGGTCAGACGGTTGGTCATACGAGCCGGAGCCACGTTCACATGATGATCAACGCCGCCGTCCGGCGTCACGTGGCCGGGCTGCAAAGGTGTTTCTCAGACGTCCGCCCCGGGTACGGCAGGGCTGTCTCGTCTACCAAGGAGGGTGAATTTCAATGCAGGTCGATGTTTGGACGTATCGCGACTCGGGCCGGGCGGGCAACGGTGTCGATGTCGCCGGCGCTACCGGTTACGAGGTCGAGGCGCTCGACGGCTCGATCGGTAAGGTCGATGACGCGACGCTGGATGCCGCAGGCATGGGCCATCTGGTCGTCGACACCGGGCCATGGATCTTCGGCAAGAAGGTCCTGCTTCCGGCGGGTGTCATCCGCGACGTGGACGACGCCGAGGAGCGCGTGTTCGTCAACCGGACGAAGGAGCAGATCAAGAACGCGCCCGAGTACGACGACTCGATGCTCGACGACGAGGGATACCGTGGTCAGCTTGGCTCCTACTACGGCCAGGGTGGCGCCGGGTACCGCGACTGGGACGACACGGTCTAAGCGACCGAGATCTCGGAGCCCATGGGGCAGCCATCGTGCTGCCCCATGGGGTCATGTGGCCGGGTCGCTAGCGATGGCGACGAGCCGCTCGAGCGTCATCCTGGCGAGCTCAAAATCTGACCGGAGCTCGTCCATCCTGATCTTCCGTCGTCGCGTGCGAGAAGCGGCGGTCAACGTTCCGCCGCACGAGTCCTGCTCGACGGGGCGTTGCGAGAGACCCCGGTTGGGACCTCTCGCAGCGGTGGACTCGTTGGCTATCTAGAGGTGCGCCCGGTCGAACCGGAGCTTCTGCTCGGGCCCGTGCGCGACGACCTTCTCGGCGCACTCGATCCGCGCTTCGCGGTCGTCGATCGAGCCTTCTTCGACCGGCTTGCCGATGCCGTGCTGCCGTTCGCCTTGCCGTTCTTCAGGAGATCCTTTGAGATGGTCTCGACCTTCTTGAGGGCCTCCTTCTCTTGCTTCAAGTTCTCGCTCAAGAGCTTCGCAGCATCGGTCTCGCCGAGAGCGCGCGCCTGTGCCACGAGCCCTGTGTACGCGGCAATCTCGTAATGCTCCGTGCGTGCCGCGGCGCCCGTGAGGAAGAGATCGCGGATGTCCGCCGACGGCGTCTCCTCCTTCATGAACTTGTCGTGCTCCTCCTTCAAGCCTTCGATCCCCGGGCACTTCTCACCCTTCGCCCGCTTGCCCAGCTCCGAGAACACACGCTCGAGGTTGTCGATCTGTCCTCGCGTCTCCTTCAGGTGCGTCTCGAACGCGCGCGACAGTGCGTTCGACGTTGCCTCGCGCGCCAGAGTGGGAAGCATCTGCGCGATCGTCTTCTCCGCGTAGTAGATGTCCTGGAGCTCGTGCTCGAAGAGCTCTTCAGGCGTCGTCATCTGACTCATATGTGACTCCTTCAGTTGTCGATGATGAGCGAAGCCGTATGCGGCTTCGTTTACTTCAACGCGCTTGTCAGCGCCCAACGCCGGACGTGTCGTCACCATCGACGACGCGGCCCGACTCGATGCGCCCAGCCCATTCGCCCGTCGGAGTCCGGCGTTCCTCGATCAGGTCCTTGAAGCGACCGAGATCGGCCTTTACGACTCCCTCGTCGACGGAGAGCGCGCTGCCGATCTTCTCGATGAGACCTTCCGGCTCGTACTCCATCACGACGTTCACCTGCGTCATGCTGCCGCCGTTGGCGGGCTCGAACGTCACCGTGCCGCCGTTCTGAAGTCCCTCTGTGGCACGCCAAGCGATGCGTCGGTTCGGCTCCTGCGCGACGATCTTCGCCTCCCAGGTGTGCTCCCGCCCCGCGATCTCTGCCGTCCACAAGAGACGTGAGTCGTCGATCTGCCGGACTTCCTTCACGTTCCGGAGAAACCGGGGGAAGTCCTCGAACTGTGTCCACTGCGCGTAGACCACGTCTACTGGTGCATCGATCTCGATCTGTTCCTCGATGGTCGCCATGCGATTCTCCTTTTCGTTGCCTAGTTCTGGCGTACCCCGACGCTCATCCCGCAAACGAGCGCCCTCGCCTGCGGTGAACCCGGTGCTGGACGTTGGTTTCAGGTCGGCGTGCTTCGGGGTATCGAACTCGAACTGCGCGCAAACGGCCGCCCCAATTTCTGGCGTACCTCCCCAAATGGAGCGGTCGTGTGAGGAAGCGGGCGCCCTCCCCCGGTGCCCGCTTCCGTTTCTATCGTGCTGCTGCCGGTCCGACCCGGTTCCCGAAACGTCGACGCGCCAAGCGCGGCGCGTTCGCGGGCAGTCCGAGCGGCGTGAGCGTCGCCTCGACCTGGTCGCGCAGGTGTTCGAAAGCGGGCGGCAGAACGAGCGACTCGCCGAGATGCGCTAGATCCTCGTCGACCGCGAAGCCGGGGCCGAGCGTCGCGAGCTCGAAGAGGACTCCGCTCGGCTCTCGGAAGTAGATCGAGCGGAACCAGAAGCGGTCGATGATCGGCGAGGGATGGAGCCCGGCGCCCTCGACGCGCCCGTGCCACGCCTCGTGCTCGTCCATTGTCGTAGCCCAGGCGACGTGGTGCACGGTGCCACCGCCACCGATACCTCGCTCAGCAGGAGGGTCGTCGTACGCGTATATGCCTCCGCGGCTTGTGCCGCGCGCCTCCCAGGCACGATCGTCGATAGGGGTGAACTCGAGCACGTTCTCGAGAACAGGGCGGCTTGCATTCGCGTTGGCGGAGTACGCGCGCACCGAATCGAAGCCTTGCAGTGCGTGCTCACCCGAGATCTCCGGGTGATCGGCCGTCAGCGGCTCGTCGGCGGTGTCCGAGACGGCGAGCTCATGACGCAGCCCTTCCGGATCCTCGAACGCGAGGGTGGTGTCGTGACGCTCGAGGACTGTCGTCTCGCCAGCGAGCCGCTGCTCCCAGAAATCCACCGCATCCTCGGAGGCGAGCCGCCAGCGAACCGTGTGCACCATTCCCGCCCCCGCGCGACCGCGCCCAACCCCCGGATACTCGAAAAACGTGATGTCGCTACCCGGGGTGCCCTCGTTGTCCGCGTAGAAGAGGTGGTAGACCGTCGGGTCGTCCTGGTTCACGGTCTTCTTGACGAGACGAAGTCCGAGCACGCGCGTGTAGAAGTCGGCGTTCCGCGGCGCGTCTCCAGTGATGCAGGTGACGTGGTGAATGCCGTCGAGCGCCATCTTCCCAGCCTACGCGCTCGTATCATCGAGGAATTGGATGAGCTTGTGCGCCGCGAGCTCGATCTGCTTGTGGCGCCACTCGGCGGCGCGGTACTGGCACGCGAGCAGCCCCGAGCGGTGCACGCGGCGAAGATCGCCGTAGACGAACGCGTAGCGCGACTTCGTCTCGTCCGTCGCGCCGTCGGTGAGACCGAGGTGCCACTCCGCGAACTCATCCCATGAGTGCGATTCGAGATACGCATTCTCGTCCTCGGCGCTCGGCTGCGCGTCTCCCCAATCGCTCGTGAGAACGTATTGCCGCGACTCGATGAGCCGGCGGGCGCGTGCAACTGCCTTCTTGTTGAGGGTGTAGGAGGCCACGGCCGGATTGTTGCGGAGACGGGCCGACCACCGCGGCATGAGCTTGGATCACACTGATCCGCGCCGACGGTCGTTAGGGTGGCGGGTGTGAAGATCGGGATCGTCGTCCCGTTCTCCTGGTCGTTTTGGGGAGCAGTCGTCGAGCACGCCGAGCTCCAGGCGGCGGCGCTCGAGGCGCTCGGCCACAACGTGCGGCTCATCATGGGCAACGACCCACCCGGGCAGTTCACGCGGGTGCTACATCCGCGCGTCGGCCGCCACGACGAGCCGCCCGGGAACGTCGTGGCCGTGGGCCGTTCGGTGATCGTGCCGGCGAACGGCTCGCTGCCGAACATCGTTCTCTCGCCGCGTGCATTCGGCCGGATTCGTCGTGCCCTCGAGCGCGAGCGCTTCGACGTGCTCCACCTGCACGAGCCGATGACGCCTGCCATCTGCGTCGCGACGCTCATGCTTGCCCGCGCTCCGCTCGTCGGGACGTTCCACGCATCCGGCGAGCTCGGGTGGATGCGCTTCTGCGCCCCGGTATGGGGCTTCCTCGCCGACCGCCTCGACTACCGGATCGCCGTCTCGGAGCGAGCGCGAGTCTCGCAGGAGCGCTGGCTGCCAGCTGAGTACCACGTCATCCCGAACGGGGTTCTCGTGCCCGACCGAGCGCCGGCCGGCGAACGTGAGCACCGAATCGTCTTCGCCGGACGGCAGGAGGCGCGCAAGGGGCTTCAGATCCTTCTCTCGGCCTGGCCGGAGATCCATCGCCGGAGTGGACTTCGTCTGACAATCGCGGGGGCGGATCCGCTGGCGGTTCGGCTGCTGCTCGCCCGGCAGCGTGTGCCCGACGCCGGGATCGATGTCGTCGGCTTCTTGAGCCAGGACGACCTGACGGCGACGCTCCTCGGAGCGAAGGCGCTCATCGCGCCGTCGCTCGGGCAGGAGAGCTTCGGAATGGTGCTCACCCGAGCATTCGCATGCGCGCTGCCGGTCGTCGCGTCGGACATCCCCGGCTATCGCGAGGTGCTCGATGCGACCGCTTCCGTGGCGGTGCCACCGCGAGACGGGCGCGCGCTCGCCGACGCGATATGCGAGCTCGTGGCCGATGAGCCGCGGCGCGTACGGCTGGGGGAGGCGGCTCGCGTGATCGCCGTCGAGCGGTACTCGTGGCCGGAAATCGGCCGTAGGCTCGAAGCGATCTACGAGGGGGTAACCGGTCTCGAGCGCGGAGCGGCCCGCGCCGCATGACCAACGCCCAGCTGAGAGGGTGGGGAGCCTTTCGGTTCTCCACCTGCCTCCACCCTCATAGCCCGGCTGAGGTTGCGCTGTGAGCCTCGCGCGCGCGTTTCGAAGCGCCTGGACGCAGACGGCGATCGTCCTGGCGCTCTTCTCACTCGCGCTCGTCCTCATCTGGTGGCGAGGCCCGGACTGGGACGGCGTCTTTGACGCGTTCCGCTTCGTCATCTGGAGCTGGATCGTGCTCGCGCTGCTCCTCAACGTCCTCTCGACGCTCTTCCGCGCGCTCTCCTGGCGGCTGACGATCGGACAGGCACTTCCGGAAGCGCACCAGCCGCGACTGATTCACGTGTTCTCGGCCTTCGGCGTCGGGCTCTTTGCGAACGCCGCTCTGCCGGGCCGTCTCGGCGAGCTCGCTCGCGTCGCGACGTTGCGCCGGCACCTGCCCGACGCGCCCCCAGGGACGAGCGCCACGCTCATCGGCACGGTGATCGCCCATCGGCTCTTCGACATCGTTCCAGCTTCGATCCTGATCGTCTGGGTGCTCGCAACCGCGGAGGTGCCGCACTGGGCGGTGGTCGCAATCCTTATCGCGGGTGCCGGCGCGCTCGCGATCTTCACCGTCGCGTGGATGGGCGCGCGGCGCCACCACCGGCCGATGGTGAGCGAGGGGATGGGCAGCGCTCGCCGGCTGCTCGTCATGGTTCGTGGCGGCCTCTCGGTGCTCAAGGCGCCGGTACCGCTAGCCGGCGCCGTCTTCCTCCAGTGCCTCGGGTGGCTCCTCCAGCTCCTCGCAGTATGGGTCGCGATGAAGGCTTTCGGGATCGACGCGCCGCTGCACGCGGCGGGGCTCGTGCTCGTGCTCGTGAACATCGCGACGATCGTGCCGCTCTGGCCAGGCAACGTCGGCCTCGTCCAGGCCGCGGTCGCAGTCCCCCTCCGGAATTACGGCGTGCCGTATGCCACAGGCTTCGCCTACGGTCTCGCGCTCCAGGCACTCGAGATGGCATGCGGGGTCGGGCTCGGCCTCCTTGCGCTCGCGCGAGAGGGAACCTCGCTCGCGGTGCTCCGGCGAATGCGGGAGGACGAGAGCGACTCGGCGGAGAACGCGATCGAGGTGGTGCGGGAGCTCGAGCAGGACCTGGAGGAGGAGACGGAGCACTCGCAGGCCCGTGAGGGCGCTTCTCTCACCCGCTAGCCTCAAAGGCGTCCTCTCGGCGGCGAGAGCGGCTGCCGCTCTTGCCCGCGGCGTCCGCGCTGCGGGTAGCGAAGCCGAGGAGCTCCCGGTCGCCGACGGTGGCGAGGGTACGGCGGAGGTGTTCGAGCGCGCGTTCGGGGGCGACTGGCGCACGGCAGACGTGCCGGATCCGCTCGGTCGCCCGATCGCGGCGCGGTGGCTTCTTCTACCCGACGGCCGAGCCGTAGTCGAGGCGGCAGCCGCAGCCGGGCTGCCGCTGCTCGCGCCCACGGAGCAGGATCCGCTGCGAGCATCGAGCCGTGGACTGGGCGAGCTTCTGCTCGCCGCGCTCGCGGAAGGGCCTACCGCCGTCGTGGTCGCGCTCGGAGGCACGGCAACGGTCGACGGCGGTGCCGGGCTGCGTGAGGTCGTGAGCGAGTTGCCCGTTCCCTGCGTCGCTCTCGCCGACGTGCGGACGTCGCTTGGCGACGCGGCTCGTGTGTTCGGTCCGCAGAAAGGCGCGTCGCCCGCCGAGGTCGTGCTCCTGGACGAGCGGTTGAGCGCGCTCGAAGAGCTGCGACCGTTCGCGAGTCTGCCGGGATCGGGAGCGGCCGGCGGTCTCGGCGCGGCCTTCGCTGCGCTCGGTGCCGAGTTGTTGCCGGGTGCGGCGACCGTGCTCGATCTCATCGACTTCGACGAACGTCTGGCTCGAGCCGACCTCGTCGTCACCGGCGAGGGCACCGTCGATGCGACGACGACCGATGGGAAGGCTCCGGGGGAGGTCGCGCAACGCGCAGCCGCGGGAGGTGTTCGCTGCATCGTCTTCGGCGGCCTCGTGCGGGAGGAGATTCCGGGCGCCGAGACGGTTGCGCTCTCGGGAGATGCCAGTCGTGCGGAGGACGATCTGGTCGACCTGGGCCGGCGGATCGCATAAGGGCGCGTGGGCTGCTTTCGCGCCTCCCGCCTTGCCGGACCGGCCGGCTTGCCCTCGCTTAGCGCGACTCGGCGGCTTCGAGCCGGTCGGCCATGGCCTCGAGCAGCGTCCACGCGACCTGCGGGCGCGACTCGACGAACGGCCGGAAGACGAAGACCGGGAGGCTGAACGCGGTGATATCCGAGGTGGCGGTCACCGTTGCCGTGCGCGGGCGCCGGTCGATGAGCGCGATCTCGCCGAACGAGTCTCCCGGCCCGAGCTTGCCAACTTCCTTGCCGTGCACCTCGACGGAGGCTTCGCCGCTCTCGACGACGAAGAACACCAGACCCCCCTCGCCTTCGAGCGCGACGGCATGCCCAGCCTGGAATCGCCGTTCGTTGAACTCCGAGGCGAGGCTCTCGAGATCCTTGTCCTCCAGACTCGCGAACAAGCGCACATTGCGCAAGAGGTCAGTGCTGGGTTTCGCCATGGCGCGATTCATACACGATGCGGGCGCATCGGGCCAAGCCAGGCGACCTACTGCGTCTCGTTACCTCCTCGGCTGAGCTCCTCGACTCGAAGCTCCGCAGCCTCGAGCCGGGCGACGCACGCCCGGTACAGCTCCTCGCCCCGACGGAAGAGCGCGATCGCGTCGTCCACCGGCACGTCGCCCCGCTCTAGCCGCGCGACGACGTCTTCGAGCTCACGCTGGAGCTCCTCGAAGGACTGTTCGCTCACGGCCGAACCTCGTCGACGCGCGCTCCGAGCGAGCCGGACGCGAGCTCGATCTCGATGCGTTCCCCGGGACTGATAAGGCTCGCGTCCCGCAGTGCCTCTCCGCTTGCGCGGACGATTGCGTAACCGCGCGCGAGCGTCGCGAGCGGCGACACGCCCTGGAGGCGAGCTCCGACGTGATCGACTGCGGCCCGGCGTCGCTCGAGCAGGAGTCGCGGCGAGCCACGCAGTCGACCCGAGAGAACCGACAGCCGCTGCTCGCGCCGCTCGAGGCGGTCCCTGACGGATGCCTCGAGACGCTTCCTCGTCGCGTCGAGTCCGGCCCGCAACTCGCCCGCGTCTGGAACGACAAGCGTGGCGGCAGCCGTCGGCGTCGCGGCGCGAACGTCCGCGGCGAGGTCGCACAGTGGTGTGTCTTGCTCGTGGCCGACGGCGGAGACGACGGGTACCGCGCACGCTGCGACCGCCCGGACGACCGCTTCGTTCGAGAAAGGCAGTAGGTCCTCGAAGCTTCCGCCGCCACGAGCGACGACGATCACGTCCACCTCGGCATGAGCCTCGAGACCTCGCAGCGCGGCGATGATCGCCGCGGGCGCTCCCTGACCCTGCACTCGGGTCTCGCAGACGACGACCCGCGCCGCAGGAAAGCGCGTCCCGATGGTCGATACGAGATCTCCGCGTGCGGCCGCGTCGGCTCCCGTGAGGACACCGATCGCGCGCGGCACGCGAGGGAGTCGGCGCTTTCGCTCGGGTGCGAACAGTCCCTCGGCCGCGAGCTTGCGCTTGAGCTGCTCGAGCGCGAGCAGGTGCCCCCCGAGGCCGAGCCGCTCGATCGTGATCGCCCGCAGCCCGAGCTCGCCGCGTGCTTCGTATAGCTCGGCTCGCCCGTGCGCGTGGACCGTCTCGCCTTCTTCGAGCGACAGGTCGAGTCGGTCATAGGCGGTGCGGGCGATCGTGACCTTGAGCGTCGCGCCGGTACGCGGGTCCTTCAACGTGCAGAAGACGTTCGCCCAGGCTTGGTTCCGGCGAAGCTCGGTTACCTCGCCCTCGACCCACACGTCGGGCAGCCGGCCGAGGTAGCGGGCGACTCCGCGGTTGAAGGAGGAAACAGTGTAGACCTTACGGTCGCCGTACAGAAGCGGCGCGATCTTCACGCGCTCCAGCGTAACGGCGGCTTGTCTACAGGAGGATCTCGGCGGCCGTTACCGGCTCACAACCCTGCCGGACCAGCTCCGTGGCTTCATGGAGGTCGACCTCGCTCGCGGCCAGGCGCTCAGCCAAATGCACGGGGTAACCGGCCTCGAGCAGGATGTGCAGGCGCCAGCTCTCCACCCGACCGGGCTCGTTCTCGCGCCAGAGCGGAGTTTCGGTCGTCTCGGCCACAACGGCTGCGTTTTCGCTCTCGCCTTCGGGTTCCCTGCCGCCGTTGCGGCATTCCGGGTGGCAGCTCCGGGCGCCGCCTCCCATGCTGGCCTCCGACGGCTCAGGCTCCGCCGAGCGCGCGCATCGCCTCGTACCGCCGTGTCGCCTCGTCGATCCTCGCCTCGAGCCGTTGAGCCGCCTCGTCCACGACCTGCTGGAACTGGTCGGCGATGAGGAGATTCGCGCGCCTGAACAACGCCTCGGACGTGCGGTCGAGCTCCTGCTGGAGCCGGCTCGCCGACTCCTCGCGGATCGCGCGCATGCGGGCCTCGAACTCGAGTGCGCCGGCCTCACTCAGGCGGTCGACCTCGCGGGTGACAGCGCGGTCGAGCTGGTCAACCTGGCGGCGCTCGAGCTCCGCGAATGCGAGCTCCAGCCGCGAGCGCGCTTCGCTCTCAGCGTGGTCGATCTGCTCGGTGAGCGCTTGCTCCCGCTGGCGCAGCCGGTCGGAGATGTCCTCCATCGCGCGCCGCTGATCCGCCGCCTGAGCCTGGAGCTCGTTGAGCGCTTCCGCGAGCGCGTCCTTCGCCGAGTGCTCGAGCTCCTCCCGCAGTCGGATAGCAGCAGCCCGCTGGTGGTCGGCTGTCGTGCCGAGCTCTGCCGCCTCGGTGTCGAGGCGAGCCTGAACGCCGGCGATCCGTTGCTCTTGGTGCTGCTCGAGCGCCGTAACCTGGCCGTCGAGCGTACGCTGCGCGCGCTCGAGGTCCGACTCCCAAGCCCGCAGCCGTTCCTCGACTCGGCGCTCGACCTCCGCGAGAGTCTCGGCGAGGCGCTCCGAGAGCTCGCGCTCGCGGACGGCGAGCTCGCCGCGACGCTCGTCAGAGAGCCGTCGCTCCTCCGTCGCATAGGCCGAGATCGCGTCGGCATGTGCGCGGGAGAGCGCGACCCGTAGCTGCTCAGCTTGCGCTGTCGCCTCGTCCTCCGCGGCTCCGCGAACCGCGCGTCGTGCGGCCGTGACGAGATCCTCGGTGCGCGTGGTCCGGCTGTGGGCACGCCGGAGAGCGAGGGTGAGAGTCGTCGCCACGACGAGCGTCGCGACGAGCGCGGCTACGAGGACCCAGGCCAGAGCGGACACGCGGTCATGCTAGATCCGGAGGGCAACGAGAGCGGCTGCGAGGACGACTGTGGTTGCGCTGAGGAGACGAAGCGCTTTCTCGGTCGGCACCGTGAGTCGCTCGGCGTCGAGCGGCTCGACCCCTCCGTCGATCAGCTCGAGCTCGCCGCGCACCGCGACCGTGCGACGGCGGACAAAGCGGACCTGGCTCGAGAGCGTGCGCTGAGCGAGCGAGAGGAGCACGGCGAAGAGTGAGCCGAGAAGTGCGGCGATTCCGATCTCGCCCGACACCGCCGCATAGCCGCAGAGCACCGGAAAGCCGCCCCACGCGAGCCCGAACCAGAGATCGGTATGAAGGCGGCCGCCTGCGAGCTCCAGGCTGTAGGCAAGCACGAGGAAGACCCCGATCGGGACGAGCATCGCGAGCCAGGGTTCGTACACGACCGCGCCGACGAGGCCGATCCCGCATGCGCCGGAAATCGAAACCGCCGCGAGAGCGACGAGGACAGCGTCAGGAATCCTCGTCCGCAGCGGCCGGTCGCGGAGCTCGTCCAGCGCATGTGCGCCGATCCCGACCGCGAGCCCGAATGCCGCGACGGCCGCGCCCAGCCTGCCCCACGAGACGACGGGCGCCAGGCATCCGCCGACGACGACATAGGACAGGTGCCAGGCCGTATACGGGAGGTGGAGCAGCGTCACGTAGTCGCGCCAGCCGCCGGAGGCGAGCGCGTAGAAGGCGGGACGCGCCTCGGTGCTCACGACTTCATGCCCCAGATGACGACGCCTCCGCCGAGACTCAGGCGCCGCACCTCGACGTCGCGAAGCCGGGCGTCGTCCCACCATTCGAGCTGGCGAGGAAGCGGATTTTGCTCCCAGAACTCCTTGATCGACCCGCCGAGGAAGCCGCCCACCTCCTGCCAGCCGTTCGCGAGCAGCCGGCCTGCGAGCGGGAGCCCCACCCCGACGTAGCCCTCCCACAGCGGACGCGCGGGGCCGCGAGGGACGCCGAACTCCAGCGAGGCGACGACGCCTCCCGGCCGGACCACGCGGACGAGCTCCTGGAGCGTCGAGGCGGGATCGTCGACGTAGCGCAGCAGGTAGGTGAACGTGAGGTGGTCGAAGGTTCCGTCGTCGAACGGGAGCTCCTCCGCCGAGGCTTCGACGAGCTCGACGCCGTCTCCAAAACGCTCGCGCGCGACGGCGAGCATGTCCGGGCTTTGGTCGAGCCCCGTCACGCGGAACCCTCGCCGGAGGAGCTCTGCCGCGACGAGTCCCGTGCCGGTCGCGACGTCGAGAACGTGCCCGCCTCGCGGCAGGCGCGAGACGAGGAACCGGCGCCAGAGCGGATCCTGACCGAACGAGAGCGCGGCTCCGGTTCGGTCGTACGACACGCCGAGTGGGGCGAAGAGGGTGCGGGCATGGCGAGTCCGCGCGGACATGGCTTCTATTCTGGCCCCGTGTCGACGCTCGCCGCGGACCTCGAGCGCGTCGCCGAGCTCGCCGCCGTCGAGCAGGCGCGCCCCGGGGAGCGCGTGTCGGCGGTTCTGCCGACCGAGGCAGCGACCGGCCGGCGGACTTACCTCGTCGCGTTCGACGACGCGGACGGCTACCGAAGCTGGGTCGCACTCGACGCCGGCGGTGTCCCCGTGACCGAGAAGCGCGACCTGCGCGACGCCATCGCGATCGCAGTGCTTTGTGAGGTGGCGGCCGATGCAGCTGCTGGAGGAGACGTCGACGACCTCATCGCGCGTCTCGAGGAGCTGCGGCTGACCGAAGCGCCGCCTGGGATCGAGGACGCGGAGGCCGCTGCCCGGGCGCTCCGCGAGGTGCTGGGCGAGCCACCTCAGCTCGCGACGCCGGCGAGGCTGGACGAGATCGGCGCCGCCGCACGACTGTTGGAGCGAGAGCTCGACACTTCTTCGGCTTCTCCCTTCGCAGCGGCGCTGCGATCGTCCGAGGTGGCCATGGCCGAGCTCCAACGTGAGATCGAGGCGGGCTACCGGGTGCCGTTGTCGTAGCGTGGCCTCCGCTGCCTACACTCTCGGCATGGAAAGCAGTGGCGGCGGCTTCCCATTCGGCAGCGGCGATCCCGAGGATCTCCTCGGAGCGCTCCGCGAATTTGCCGAGAAGCAGGCCGAATCCGTGCAGGACGCACAGCGTGAGCAGTACGCGACGCTGACGCTCTCGACCGCGGTGGAGCTCGCGGCCGCGGCTCTCGGGCGGGTGCAGGTCGAGGGGTCGCCCGACGCTCAGGCGATCGCGCTTCGCGACGCGATGCGCGTGCTATTCCCCGAGGCGGTCGCGCTCGTGTCGGCTGCCCGCCAAGGCTTCATGCGCCAGTAGCGCTTCCAGCCCCGCTAGAGCGACGCCAGAAGGGACCAGCCACCGTCGACGACGAGCGTCTGGCCGCGGATCATCTCTGCGCCCGGCGCGCACAGGAATGTCACGCACGCGGCGACGTCGTCGGGGCTGACGAGCCGGCCGGCCGGGTTGCGCGCGCCCATCTCGAGCATCGCCTCCTTGTTCGGAAAGTGCTCGAGCGCGCCGGTCTCGACAACCCCGGCGGACACCGCGTTCACGCGGATCCCGTTCGGAGCAAGCTCGACCGCGAGGTAGCGCACGAGCGCCTCGAGAGCGGCCTTCGACACTCCGACGAGCGTGTAGTTGTCGAGCACGCGGATCGAGCCGAGGCTCGAGATACCGACAATCGAGGAGCCCTCTGGCATCGACGGCGCCGCCGCTCGTGCGAGCGAGAGCAGCGCCCGCGCGTTCGCGGAGAGTGTCCAGTCCCAGTGCTTGTCGTCCGTCTCGAGCGCCGGCCGGATAACCCCGGTCGCGGCCGCGTGGACGAGCACGTCGAGCGGCCCGAGCGCCGCGACGTCATCTGCGATGCGCTGCGAAGCGACGTTGCCGCGCAGGAGCACGGGCTCGGACCCAGCGGCGCGTAGCTCCGAAGCCGTCTCCTCGGCCTCGCTGTCCCCGCGCATGTAGCCGATCGCAACGCGTGTGGCTCCGAGCGACGCGAACCGCAGCGCGATCGCCTTGCCGATGCCGCGCGACCCTCCGGTCACGAGCACCGAGGCGCCTGCGAAGGTCATTTCGTGCGAGGGGGCAGCGGCTTCG
>Ga0136633_1000652_pt1 | contig 26328 bp, 22 predicted proteins | sample AntDrymeUQ832206_2_FD_105494 | JGI IMG/M metagenome (GOLD analysis project Ga0136633, IMG submission 105494) | Polar desert sand microbial communities from Dry Valleys, Antarctica - metaG UQ83 (22.06) | ecosystem: Environmental > Terrestrial > Soil > Desert | place: Antarctica: Dry Valley... | reverse complement strand
GTACAAGGCCAACCGGCCGCCGCCGCCGGACGACCTCATCCCGCAATTCCCGATGATCCGCGACGCCACGCGGGCTTTCTCGATCCCGTGCATCGAGGAGGAAGGGCTCGAGGCCGACGACATCATCGCCTGCTATGTGAAGGCGGCACTGGCCAAGGGCTGGCAGGTGACCATCGTCAGTTCCGACAAGGATCTGATGCAATTGATCGAGCCTGGAATCGACATGCTCGACACGATGAACGACCGGCGCATCGACCGCGACTATGTGGTGGAGAAGTTCGGCGTGCCGCCCGAACTGCTCGGCGACGTGCTGGCGCTGATGGGCGACAGCGTCGACAATGTGCCGGGCGTGCCGGGGATCGGGCCCAAGACCGCGAGCCAGCTGATCCAGCAGTTCGGCGGTCTCGAAGCGGTGCTGGCGGGCACCGAGCAAATCACCAAGCCCAAATTGAAACAGTCGCTGATCGACCATGCCGACGCCGCGCGGCTGAGCCGCGAGCTGGTGCGGCTGGTGTGCGATGCGCCCTTGCCCGAGCCGCTCGACGATTTGGCGCTGAAGGGCATTCCGCCGCAGCCGCTCAAGGAGTTCCTCGAGGAGCAGGGATTCAAGACCTTGCTCGCGCGGATGGTTGGCGGGGGCGGGGCGCCGGCGCCGCGCAGCAGCAGCGGCGGCGGGATCAATGGCGTCATGGCGGCGATGGATCGCCCGGCCGCGGCGCCGGTGGCGGAGACCATCGCGGTCGATCGCTCGGCGTATGAGACGGTCACCGACGAGGCGGCGCTCGACGGCTGGATCGCCGAGGCGCGCGCGCAAGGGTTCGTCGCGGTCGATACCGAAACCGACTGCATCGACTGCGTGATCGCGCGGCTGGTCGGCATCAGCCTGGCCACCGCCCCCAACCGCGCCTGTTACATCCCGGTCGGGCACAGCGGCGCCGACCTCTATTCGGATGCGCCGAGCCAGCTGGCCAAGGATCTGGTGCTGACGAAATTGAAGCCGCTGCTGGAGGATCCGGCGGTGCTCAAGATCGGGCACAATTTGAAATACGACTGGGTGATATTCGCCAAGGCCGACATCGAGGTGGCGCCGTTCGACGACACCATGCTGATGAGCTTCGACCTAGACGCCGGGCGCCACAACCACGGCATGGACGAGTTGGCGAAACTGCACTTCGAGCATGAGTGCATTCCGTTCAAGGCGCTGTGCGGGGTCGGCGCCAAGCAGATCACCTTCGACCATGTGCCGCTGCCCCAGGCGACCGAATATGCCGCCGAGGATGCCGACATTACCTTGCGGCTATGGCAGCGGCTGAAGCCGCGCATGGCCGCGGAAGGAGCGGCGCAAGTCTATGAGCGGGTCGACCGGCCGCTGTTGCCGGTGATCGGGCGGATGGAGCGGCGCGGGGTCAAGGTCGATCGGGAGTATCTGGCCAAATTGTCGGGCGAATTCGCGACCGAGATCGCGGCGCTCGAAACCCGAGTGCATGAGGCCGCGGGCGGGCCGTTTACGATCGGCTCGCCCCAGCAATTGGGCGCGGTGCTGTACGATCGCCTCGGTTTGAAGGGCGGGCGCAAGGGCAAGAGCGGGACTTACTCGACCGACGTCACCGAGCTCGAACGGCTGAGCGCCGAAGGGGTCGAGACCGCGCGGCTGGTGCTCGACTGGCGGCAATTGTCGAAGCTGAAATCGACCTACACCGACGCGCTGCAGGCGCAGATCAACCCCGAAACGGGCCGCGTCCACACCAGCTTCAGCCTGGCCGTGGCGCAGACCGGGCGCTTGTCCTCGACCGACCCCAATTTGCAGAATATCCCGATCCGCACCGAAATCGGGCGCAAGATCCGCGACGCGTTCGTCGCCGCGCCGGGCCATGTGCTGATGAGCGCCGACTATAGCCAGATCGAATTGCGGCTGGCGGCGCACATGGCCGACGTGCCGGCGCTCAAGCAGGCCTTCCGCGACAAGGCCGACATCCACAATTTGACCGCGATCGAATTATTCGGATCGGACGACCGCGACAACCGCAACAAGGCCAAGACGATCAACTTCGCGATCCTCTACGGCATTTCGTCGTGGGGGCTGGCGGGTCGTCTTGGCGTCAGCCGCGAGGAAGGCCAGGCGATCATCGACCGGTATTTCGAGCGCTTCCCCGGTATCCGCAATTACATCGCGACCACCCTGACCTTCGCGCGCGAGAACGGGTTCACGCGCACCTTGTTCGGTCGCAAGACGCATTTCCCCAACATCGGCAGCCGCCAGCAGAATTTGCGCCAGGGCAGCGAGCGGGCGGCGATCAATGCGCCGATCCAGGGCACCAGCGCCGACCTCATCAAGCGCGCGATGGCGCGGATGGACGCGGCGCTCGACGCGGCCGGGCTCGACGGGGTGCGGATGCTGCTCCAGGTCCACGACGAACTGGTGTTCGAGGTGCCCGACGGGCGCGAGGAGGAGGCCGCGGCGGTCATCCGGCGGGTGATGGGCGAGGCGGCCGAGCCGGCGCTGACGCTCGACGTGCCGCTCGACGTCGAGGTCGGGTCGGGCGCCCATTGGGGCGCCGCGCATTGAGCGATACCGCCCCGCCTCCACCATCCGCCGACCTTGCGGCGCTGGCCCGCGGCGGGCGGATCAATTTCTTCGGTTTCGTCCTGCGGCTGGCCGCGCGGCTGCCGTTCCTGTTCATCGCCGGGCGGATGTACGGGGCCGAGGCGCTCGGGCGCTTTGCCTATGCGGTTCTGATCGTCGAGTTCGCGGCGCAATTGGCCACGCTGGGACTCAAGCGCGGGCTCGCCCAGCAACTCGCCCACACCGACAAGCCGCACGCCTGCATCGTCTATGACGCGCTGCTGGTCGGCGCGCTCGGATCGGCCCTGTGCATGGCCCTGCTGTTCGCTTTTCCCCAGGCGATGTTCCCCAACAGCGAGATCCACGGGCTGGAGTGGCTGCTGCCGGTGGCTGTGATCGCGCTGGCCTGGTCGGACGTGATGCTGGCCGCCCTCGCCTATCGCCACGACATCGGCGCGACGGTGCGCGCGCGGGCGGTGGTCGAGCCATGGACGATCAGCATCGCCGCTTTCGTGCTGGCCTATTTCTCGCAGCGCGACGGGCTCATCCTGGCCTATGCGCTGTCGATGATCGGAGCGCTGATCGCGTCGATCATCCCGTTCCTCAAATCCTACGGCGTCCCGCACGAGTGGAGCCCGGACCCGGCGACGCTGTGGCGGATGGCGCGGCGCAACGTGCCGGTCGCCGCCGCCGACGCGGTCGAATGGGGCTCGCGGCGGATCGACATCGCGGTGCTCGGCCTGTTCTTCTCGCCGACCATCGTCGGCATCTATTATGTCGCGCAGAACGTCGCCTCGCTGCCGTCCAAATTGAAGACCAGCTTCGACCCGATCCTCGGGCCGGTGATCGCGCGCAACATCGCCGCCGGCAACGAGGGTGCGGTGGCGCAGCAGGTGCGCCAGGTCGGCTTTTGGGTGATCGCCGCGCAATTGGGCGTCGCGCTTGCGTTGGGCATTCCGGGCGAGGGCGTGATGGGGCTGGTCGGCCCGGCTTTCGTCGCCGGCACCGCGGCTTTGGCGGTGCTGCTCGCCGCCGAAGTGGTGGCGGCGATGGCGGCGGTCAGCGAGTCGGCGCTGATCTATCTGGCGCGCCACCGCAACATGATGCTGAGCCTGGCGATGATCGCCATCGAGGCCGGCCTGGCGGTCGCGCTGATCCTGGTCATGCGCCGGGCCGAGCTGCCTTTGATGTGGCAGGCGACCGGGCCGGCGATCGCGCTGCTGATCGCGCTGGCGTTCGCCGCGGTGACCAAGTCGCGGCTACTCCACCGGCTGCTCGGCGGGCGGGTGTCGGGATGGCGCTGGCCGCTGGTATGGGCGGCGCTCGCCGCGGCGGTCGTTGGCCAGCTCGCCGTTCTGCTGCCCGAATGGGCCGAGTTGGTGCTCGGCATTCCGGCGATTCTGATCGCGTTCGGGGCAGTGCTGTGGACGCGCGGGTTCAAGGCCGAGGACCGCGAACTGTTCAAGATGCGCAAAGCCGATATCGAGGAATTGAGCCTGCCCGACCCCAGCACCGGAGGCGATGCGCCGCGCTAAATGCCGTCATTGCGAGCGTAGCGCGGCAATCCAGTTTCTTTGTTTGCGCTGGATCGCCGCGGCCCCCGGCTTTCGCCGGGGTCCTCGCAATGACGCCGCCTCAGTGCCTGAAATGTCGCATGCCGGTGAACAGCATGGCGAGGCCCGCCGCATCGGCGGCGGCGATAACTTCGTCGTCGCGGATCGAGCCGCCGGGCTGGATCACCGCGGTGGCGCCCGCCTCGACCGCCGCCAGAAGCCCGTCGGCGAACGGGAAGAAAGCGTCCGAAGCGACCGCCGAGCCGATCGTGCGCGGCTCGGGCCAGCCGTTGGTTTCGGCCGCCTCGCGCGCCTTCGCGGCGGCGATGCGCGCCGAATCGCGGCGGTTCATCTGGCCCGCGCCGATGCCGACCGTCGCGCCATCCCTGGCATAGACGATGGCGTTCGATTTGACGTGCTTGGCGACGGTCCAGGCGAACAGGCAGTCGGCGATTTCCTGCTCGGTCGGCTGGCGTTTGGTCACGCATTTGAGCTGGTCGCGGGTGACGTGGCCGTTGTCGCGATCCTGCACGAGGAGGCCGCCGGCGATCACCGCGAGGGTCTGCCCGCCGCGCCCCCGATCGGGCAGGTCGCCGGTCAGCAGTAGGCGGAGATTCTTCTTTTTGGCGAAGATCGCGCGGGCGTCGGCATCGGCATCGGGAGCGACGACGACTTCGGTGAAGATGGCGCCGATCGCTTCGGCCGTGGCGCCGTCCAGCGGGCGGTTGACCGCGACGATTCCGCCGAACGCCGAGACGCCGTCGCACGCCAGCGCGGCCAGCCACGCCGCGAGCAGGGTGTCGGCGCTGGCGACGCCGCAGGGATTGGCGTGCTTGACGATGACCACGGTCGGCGGTCCGCCGTGGAACTCGGCGGCGAGCTCGAGCGCGGCGCCGGCGTCATTGAGATTATTGTAGCTCAATTCCTTGCCCTGGACCTGTTCGGCCTGGGCAATGCCGGCGGCGTGGGGGCCGACGGGGACGTACAACGCGGCCTGCTGGTGCGGGTTTTCGCCGTAGCGCAGCGGCATCTTCAATGTGCTGGCAAAGCTCCAGCTCGCCGGGAAGCGCTCCCCCTGATCGGCGAAAGCAAACCATTGCGAAATTGTCGAATCGTACGCGGCGGTCAGCGCATAGGCCTTGGCGGCGAGCTTGCGGCGCAGATCGAGCGAGGTCGCGCCGGCATTGGCATCGAGCTCGTCGAGCAAGGCGTCATAGTCCGCGGGATCGGTGAGGATCGCGACAAAAGCGTGGTTCTTGGCCGCCGAGCGCACCATCGAAGGGCCGCCGATGTCGATATTCTCGATGATCGTCGCGCGGTCGGCGCCGCTCTTCACCGTATCGAGGAACGGGTAGAGGTTGACCACGACGAGGTCGATCGGGGCGATCTGATGCTCGGCCATGGCCGCCGCATGCTCGGGATTGTCGCGCACGCCGAGCAGGCCGCCGTGGACCTTGGGGTGGAGCGTCTTGACCCGGCCGTCCATCATTTCGGGGAAGCCGGTGAGGTCGGAGATGTCGCGCACCGCGTGGCCGAGCTCGCGCAGTTTTGCCGCGGTGCCGCCGGTCGAGACCAGTTCGACCTTGTGGCGGGCAAGGCCGGCGGCGAGGCGGTCGAGCCCGGCCTTGTCGGACAGCGAAATCAGCGCCCTCGTCACGGGCACGCGGTCGGTCATGGTCGGTCCTTCATTTGCATCAACTGGAGCGGCGGAACTGCCACGCGACTTCGCCGCCCAATGCCGCGACCTCGCCGCCGGCGACCAATTGGACGGTCGATTGCGGGTTGCCGCGGCCGTCGATGACGAGGCTTTCCTCGATCGCCAGCATGGCGCCGCGGCAGCGGAAATTCCACGGCGGCGCACCGGGCGAACGGAGAATCGCGCCCATGCCGTCGGCGGTCAGCGTCGCCTCGACCCCGGCGGCGAGGTGGAAGCGGATGGCGAACGGGGCCGAATCGCGGATCCGGCGGCGACCCCTGGGCTGGAGCTGGTCGGCGCCGCGCAATTCCTTGCCGTCGTTGCCGAGCATCAGGCTGCGCTTGTGGCTGAGCCCAAAGGCGCGGACATAGCCCGAGTGCGCGGCCTCGATCCGGCTGCAATCGTCATCCTCGCGGCGGTCGACGGTGACGTCATCGACGCCGCGCCCAAGCGAGCCATCGGGGAGGATCGCGGTCGAGTTGGTGTCGGCGAGGATCAACGTGCTGTGCGCCGCAGTGGTGCGCAGCGCGTCGACCAGATCGGCCGTCAGAGCGGTCGGAAAGGCCGCGGGACCGCCGCAATTGACCACCAGCCGCTGCGCCCCGTCCGACAGTTCGATCGCCAGCGTCGAGGCGCAGCCGGCGCGCGCCATGTTGGGCGGGGGCGGCGGGGCAGCGTCGAGCACGACCAAGGTGCCGAGCGCGGAAAGCCGCTGATAACCCCAGCCGCGCGCCAGCCGCAGCGGGCGGGCGCGCAGGCCGCAGCCCTCGATGATCGCGCCGACCCGCGCCGCCTCGGACGGATTGCCGTTCTGCCACGACGACAATGCGCCATCGCCCATGGTGACGCCATGGAGCGCGGCCAAAGCAGCGGCGGCGGCGGCCTCGAAATTGTCGGGCAGGGTCTCCTTGGCGGCGAAATAGGCGGCGCGGAGCAGGCCGAGGCGATCGACCAAAGTCAGTTGCTCGTGCGGCGTGCGGCTGACCAGCCCGCCATCCTCGAACTGGCCGGCGGCAAGCGCGCGGGCAAGCCCGGCCTCGGCGCGGGCAACGCGCGGGACGCCGCCCTGGACGAGCAAAGCCGCAGCGACGACTCCGGCCCAGGCGGTAATCCGGGCGAGTCCCGGCGGGGCCTTGTCGGCGTGCGCGTCAAGATGACGGGCGCCGCGCGCGAGGGTGTTGAGCAGCGCCGACCGATAGCCCGAATCGCTGCTCGACAGCAGGTAGGGCGCATAGGCCGCCCAGAACAGGATGCGCTCGCCCCACAGGTCGGGGCGCCAGGCATCGTCGGCGCGGGTGCCGTGGGCGAGCAGCCAGCGCCCGGCGATCGCCTCGGCTAGGCGCGACCCTTTATCGCGGCTGGCCGCGGCGGCGAGATCGCGCAGCCAGGCAAAGCCCTGGAGCTGCTCGGCCAGCGCGCCATTGGTGCCGAGCGCGGCGAAATCGAGTTCGGCCAGGGCCAGCGTCTCGCTGCCGCACATGAAGCGGCCGGCCAGCAAGGCATCGCCGCGCGCGCGATCGCCCTGGACATGGTCGCGCGGCACCGCGATCAGCTTCAAAGGCGTGCGGCTCGACCCCATCAGCCGTGATAGCAAAGGCCCGCGGGCCAGTTTCTGGACGATGGCGCGCTCGGCCGCGGTTCCGGCGCTCATCCCTCTCCCCGCAAGGCGGTAAGATTGGCGGCGTAGGATTGCGGGCCGCCGCGGAACGCCGCGGTGCCGGCTACCAGCACGGTGGCGCCGGCATCGACCGCGAGCGGCGCGGTGACCGAGTCGATGCCGCCATCGACCTCGATCGCGACATTGAGATTATGCTTGGCGATGCGGTTGGCGATCGCCTCGATCTTGCCTAGCTGGCTGGCGATGAACTTCTGCCCGCCGAAGCCGGGATTGACGCTCATCACGAGGACCAGGTCGATGTCTTCGAGCACATAATCGAGCATCTTGGCCGGGGTCGCGGGATTGAGCGACACGCCGGCCTTCTTGCCCAGTCCCTTGATGCGCTGGATGGTGCGGTGGAGGTGGGGGCCGGCCTCGGGGTGGACGGTGATGATGTCGGCGCCAGCCTCGGCGAAGGCATCGAGGAAGCCATCGACCGGCGCGATCATCAGATGGACGTCGAACGGTTTGGCACTGTGCGGGCGCAGCGCTTTGACCACGCCGGGGCCGATGGTGAGGTTGGGGACGAAATGGCCGTCCATCACGTCGATGTGCAGCCAGTCGGCGCCGGCCGCGTCCATCGCGCGCACTTCCTCGCCCAGGCGGGCGAAGTCGGCGGACAGAATCGAGGGGGAAATCAGCGGCGCGGCCATGAAGCCGATTAGCCTTTATTCACCGCTTCGGACAAGGCGCGCGACGAAGAAGCCATCGAGCCCGCCTTGATCCTCCAACATCCCGGGCAGGATCCGCACCCCGCCCTCGGGCGAGGCTGCGAGGCCAGCGGGAAGATCGGCCGGCGGGGACAGCGAGAAATCGGCGTTTCCGGCGAGGAATCGCATAATGACCTGCTCGCCTTCCTCGGGCTCGAGCGAGCACACCGCGTAGACGATTGTGCCGCCCGGCTTCACCCAATCGCGGGCGCGGTTGAGCAATTGCGATTGCAGCTCGGCCTGTTCGCGGATGAAGGCGGGACGGGCGCGATAGAGCACTTCGGGGTGGCGACGGAAGGTTCCGGTGGCCGAGCACGGCGCGTCGAGCAGGACGGCGTCATACGCCTGCGGCGCGTCCCAGGTCAGCGCGTCGGCCTTGAGCGGTTGCGCGGTCAAATGAGTGCGGGCGAGGTTCTGCGAGAGTCGCGCCAGACGACTTTGCGAGCGGTCGAGGGCAGTCACGCGGTGGCCGGCAGCGGCGAGCTGCATGGTCTTGCCGCCCGGCGCGGCGCAGGCGTCGAGGACATTGGCGGCGTCGGTCGGGATCAGGCGCGCGGGGAGCGAGGCGGCGAGATCCTGCACCCACCAGCGGCCATCCCCGAAGCCTGTCAACGCGGACACCGAGCCGGTTTCCTTGAGGCGGACGTGTCGCGGGGCGAGTGAGGTGCCGCCATTGGCTTCAGCGTAGGCAGCGGCTTCGCCCGCATCGGCGAAACTGAGGTCCATCGGGGGGCGGCGGACGATGGCGCGGCGGGCGGCATGGATGACGTCATTCCCCCACGCGGCGAGCCAGCGCTGCTCGACCTCGGCGGGAAGCGCGGTCGAGTCGGCGGGGGCGATGCCGCGGCGCAGCAGGGTGCCGAGGACGCCGTGGACCAGGCGGCGCGGGCCGCCTTCGATGAGCGGCAGAGCGGTGGCGACCAAAGCGTGGTCGGGGACGTTCATCGCCAGTTTCTGGGCAAGCGCGAGGCGCAGCACCATGCGCGCCTTGGCATCGTCGGGCAGGATGGTACGCGTCGCACTGTCGATCAGCGCGTCGATCTCGGGCAGCCGGCGCAGCGTCTCGCCGACGATGGCCAGGGTCAGCGCCTGCTCGGCCGGCTGGCCGCTCTGTGCGGCGGTATCGACCGTCTGGCCGGAACGCAGCACGCGGTCGAGGATGCGCAGCGCGGCGCGGCGCGGCTCGACGCCTTCGGTGCTTGGCTTTGCCGGTTTCAACGCCCATCTTCCGATGCATGAAGCGCCCCAGGCATCTCGATCCGCCCGATACTCTCAGCAAATCGCCGCCGGTCCCCGCGCCCGAGCCCAATCCGCCCGCGCCGCCGCCTGAGGGCGAGGAGCACAAGCTCGACCCGACGCGCTATGGCGACTGGGAAAAGAAGGGAATCGCGGTCGATTTCTAATGGGCCTCGGCGCGGGGCGGGCGGGACAACAGATCCTCGAGCACCTGATCGACGCTGGCGCGCCCCGCGAGCAACTCGTCGACCGCGGCGACGATCGGCATGTCGATGCCTTTGTCCGCGGCAAGCCGCGCCAGCACCGGGGCGGTGAACGCGCCTTCGGCGACGGTGCGGCGGTCGGCCATTAAATCGGCGGCCGAGCGGCCCTCGCCGATCCCCTTACCCAGAGAAAAATTGCGTGAGCTCACCGAGGAGCAGGTCAGGACAAGATCGCCGAGGCCGCTGAGGCCGGCGAGGGTTTCGCGCCGCGCGCCGTTGGCGAGACCGAAGCGGGTCATCTCGGCGAACCCGCGCGCGATCAGCGCGGCGCGCGCGTTCTGGCCGAGGCCACGTCCCTCGACCACGCCGCAGGCGATCGCCAGCACATTCTTGACCGCGCCGCCGATCTCCGCCCCGGCGACGTCGTCCGACCGATAGATGCGAAAGTGGGGCAGCGCGATGCGCGCGCGGACGGTTTCGGCGACGGCGGCATCCTCGGCGGCCAACGTCACCGCGGTTGGCATCCCCGCCGCGACTTCGTGGGCGAAGGTGGGGCCGGACAGCACCAGCAGTTGCGCATCGGGGCAGGCATCGCGAGCAACGTGGTGGAGCAAGGCGCCGCTTTTCTCCTCGATGCCCTTGGAGCACAGAATCAGCGGCTTGGCGCAGGAGGGTGCGGCTTCGAGCACGGCGCGCATATGCTGGGCCGGAGTGACCACCAGCCACGCATCGCAGTCGCCAAGCTCGGCGAGGTCGGCGGTGGCGCGGATCGTTTTTTTCAGGAGCTGGCCGGGCAGGAACACGGGGTTTTCGTGAGACGCGTTGACCGCCTCGACCACCTCGGGCTCGCGCGCCCACAGCAGGGTGTCGCGCCCGCCGGCCGCGGCGACCTGCGCCAGTGCGGTGCCCCACGCGCCGCCGCCGATGATCGCGAGCCGCTCCATGCTCATGCCTTGACCCCCGCGCCGCGCACCTTGTCCGCCATCTCGTCGAGCGGCCAGCGGGCCCGCGCGGACACGTCGAGCGCGTCGGTCAGGCCGGCGGCGAGCCGCTCCGCCCCGGCCCAGGCGATCATTGCCGCATTGTCGGTGCACAGCCAGGCGGGCGGCACAGAGAACTTCCTGCCCTGCTCCGCCGCGAGCCCGGCAAGCGCGGTGCGAATTGCCGAATTGGCCGCGACTCCGCCGGCGACGACCAGCGCCGGGGCGTCCGACACGGCGAGCGCGCGGCGGGTGCGGTCGACCAGGCAGTCGATCACCGCCTGCTGGAAGCTGGCGGCGATGTCGGCCGGACGGTGCGCGCCCGACGCGACCGCGCGCTGGACCGCGCTTTTCAGCCCCGCGAAGGAGAAATGCGGTTCGGGCGAGCCGAGCAACGGGCGCGGCAAGGGCACCGCCTTGGCGTCACCCTCAAGCGCTAGCGCTTCGATCGCCGGGCCGCCGGGGAAGGCCAGGCCGAGCAATTTCGCCGCCTTGTCGAACGCCTCGCCGACGGCATCGTCGATGGTCGTTGCCAGCCTTGTGTAATCGCCGACTCCGCGCACCTCGAGCAATTGGCAGTGGCCGCCCGACACCAGCAACAACAGATAGGGGAAACCGAGCGCGGGATCGGCCAGCCGCGGGCTCAGCGCATGACCTTCGAGATGGTTGACCGCGATCAGCGGCTTGCCTGAGGCCAGCGCCAGCCCCTTGCCGGCGAGCAGGGCCACCATCACTCCGCCGATCAGCCCCGGCCCTGCGGTCGCGGCGATCGCGTCGACGTCGTCAATACCCTTGCCCGCCTCCGCCAGCACTTGGCGGATGAGGCCGGGCAGCACCTCGACATGGGCGCGGGCGGCGATTTCGGGGACCACGCCGCCGAACGGACGGTGCGCCTCGTTTTGGCCGACGACGGCCTGCGCGAGCACGCGGCGGTCGCTGCCGACCAAAGCGGCGGCGCTGTCGTCGCACGAGGATTCGAGTCCGAGGATCAATGCCATCACTTGGCCCTTTGCCTAAGCGCGAGCCTGTCGGCTAGAGGGTCGGCATGGACCGAAGCCCGATCCTTGGCACGCGCGGGTCGCCGCTGGCGCTGGCGCAGGCAAGCAAAGTCGCCTCCGCGCTCGAAGTCGCGCAGCGCTGGCCGGCCGGATTCATCAAAATTTCCGCCATCACCACGACCGGCGACCGGATCCAGGACCGGCCGCTCGCCGATGTCGGCGGCAAGGCGCTGTGGACCAAGGAGCTCGACCGCGCATTGCTCGCCGGGGAGACCGATTTTTCGGTCCACTCGCTGAAAGACGTCGAAAGCGAGCGGCCGCGCAAGATCCACATCTGCGCCGTGCGGCCGCGCGGCGACATGCGCGAGCGTCTGATCGGGGCCGAGTCGATCGAGGCGCTGAAGAAAGGCGCGGTGGTCGGCACCTCGTCGCCGCGCCGTGCCGCGCAATTGCTGGCGATGCGGCCCGATTTGAAAATCGTCATGCTGCGGGGGAATGTCGACACCAGGCTGGCCAAGGTCGCCGCCGGCGAAGTCGATGCCACTTTGCTTGCCGCGGCGGGACTGAAGCGGCTGGGCAAGCACAATGTCGGGGTGGCGATCCCGGTCGACGTGATGCTGCCGGCGCCGACCCAGGGGGTGATCGGGCTGGAATGCCGCGCCGACGACGCCATGACGTCGGCGGTGTTGAAAGAGATCGACGACAGCAGCACCCACGCCGCGATCCTCGCCGAGCGGGCATTCACCCGTGCGCTGGGCGCGTCGTGCCATTCGCCGGTCGCGGCGCTGGCGGTGCTCGAGCGGGGCAAATTATGGTTCCGCGCGCAATTGCTGTCCGAGGACGGGCGCGAGACGGTGACCGAAGAGGCGCGCTTCGAGTGCGGCGACCTGGCGGCGCCGAAGCAGATCGCCAAGGCGATGCTGGCCCGCGCGCCAGATTCGATCAGGCGCCTGTTCGAGCGCTGATGCGCCGACTGTTCATCCTGCGACCCGAGCCCGGAGCAAGCGCCAGCGCCGCGAGCGCGAGCGCGCTTGGGCTCGACGCGGTGACGGTGCCGTTGTTCGCGGTAGCGCCGGTCGCGTGGGACGCGCCCGACCCGGCAGGGTTCGACGGGGTGCTGTTGACCAGCGCCAATGCGCTGCGCCACGGCGGCGAGGGGATCGAGCGGCTGCGCGGGCTCAATGCCTATGCGGTCGGCCCGGCGACGGCCGAGGCGGCGCAAGAGGCGGGTTTCGAGATTGCGGCGGCGGGCAGTGCCGATGCGGCGGGGCTACTCGGGTCGATCGCGCCCGATTTGCGGCTGCTGCATCTGTGCGGCGCGGACCGGCGGGGTGTCGAGGACGCGGCCCAGGCGATCACGCCGGTTGTGGTTTATCGCGCCGATGCAATCGATGCGCCGCCGCTCGGCGGGCTCGCGGGACAGGTGGCGGCGGTGCATTCGCCGCGCGCGGCGGCGCGGCTGGCCGAGCTGGTCGAGCAGCGTTCATCGATCCGCATCGCGGCGATCAGCGCTGCCGCGGCCGCGGCGGCCGGCACCGGGTGGGAGCGGGTCGAGACGGCCGCGGCGCCCAACGACGCGGCCCTGCTGGCCCTCGCCTTGCGGCTGTGCGACAAGTCGGGCCAGCAATGACGACCGCCGCCACTCGCCCGACTTTAAGCTGGAGCGCCCGCTTGCTGATTGCGCTGTGCCTGGTGCTGCTCGGCGCGGCCGTCGCTGCGTGGGCGCTGGCCCGCTACGACGGCGCCGCGCGCTTCCTCGGCGTCGCGCCGAACCAGCCGAAAGTCGCTCGGGTGCAGCCGGCGCTGGCCGCGCAGCCGCTGGTCGCACGGGCACCGGCGCAGGCCGCGCCCGCTGATCTGGCGCGCATCGCCACGCTGGAAGCGCGCATTGGAACGCTGGAGAATGCGACGCGGCAGGTCGCCGGGTCGGCGGTGCGGGCCGATGCGCTGCTGGTCGCCTTCGCCGCGCGGCGTGCGGTCGAGCGCGGAGTGGCCTTGGGCTATCTCGAGACATTGCTGGTCGACCGCTTCGGGCCCGACCATCCGCGCGCGGTGGCGACCATCGTCACCGCGGCGCGATCGCCGGTGCGGCTCCACCAATTGATCGCCGAATATGAGCAGCTCGGCCCGGTGCTGCGCGCCGCCGGGCCGGAGGAGGACTGGTGGGCCGGGTTCCAGCGCGAACTGGGTTCGCTGGTCGAAATCCGCCGCGCCGACCGCCCGTCGATCAAGCCCGACGCGCGCTATATAAGGGCGCTGGCCCGGCTGAGCGCGGGCGAGGTCGATACCGCGTTGGCCGAGACCATGCGCCTGCCTGGCGCGGCGCAGGCCGAGGCGTGGACCCGGCGCGCGCGCTTCTATGTCGCGGCGCGGCGCGCGCTCGACGAAATCGAATCCTCCGCGCTGCTCGCCGCCGACTCGCCGGCGCCCTGAACGCAAGGGCTTGGCAAAGCCGCCCCCGAATGCGATTCTAAGCCCCGACAAGACGACCAGCGTTCGTTAAGCAATGGTCGGGCAAGTCATTGGCAAGGAACATAGACTGCCGGGGAGGCGTGGGGTCATGACGTCAATTTGGAACAAGGCGGGACTGGCCTTCGCGCTCGCCGCGGGCGCATCGGTCGGGGCGTCGGCGATGCCCGGCGCGGTGCCGCTGCCGAGCGCGCCCGTCCTGCAGCCGTCAGTTCCGGTCCAGCGCCAGATGGTATCGGCGCCGATCTATCTGCGTGACCGGGTGAGCTCGCTCGGGCGAGAATTCAACGGCCGGGTCGGGATCGCGGTGCGCTCGGTCGATGACGGCTGGACGGCGACGTGGAAGGCCGACGAGTTGTACCCGCAGCAGAGCGTGTCGAAATTGTGGGTCGCGATCACCGCGCTGGACGCGGTCGACAAGGGCCGCGTGTCGATGAGCGACCGAGTCACGCTGACGCGCAGCGACCTAACTTTGTTTCACCAGCCGATCGCGGCGAGAATCCTCGGCGGGGGCTACACCACCAGCCTCAGCGACCTGATGTTCAGGGCGATCACCACCAGCGACAACACCTGCAACGACAAATTGATGCGATCGGTCGGCGGGCCCGAGGCGGTGCGCGCGATGATCCGCACCAAGGGGCTCGGCGCGATCCGCTTCTACGACGGCGAGCGGTCGCTGCAGTCGCGCATCGCCGGGCTGACGTGGAGCCCGGGCTTCTCGATCGGCGGGGCGTTCTATCAGGCGCGCAACGCCTTGCCGCTGACGGTCCGCCGGGCGGCGTTCGACCGTTATGTGTCCGACCCCTATGACGGCGCCACGCCGAACGCGATCGTCAACGCGCTGGCGCGGCTGAAACGCGGCGACTTGCTCGCCCCCGCCTCCACCGCGCGGCTGCTGGCGACGATGGGCAATACCAAGACCGGCGCCAATCGGCTGAAGGGCGGATTGAAGCCCGGCTGGTCGCTGAGCCACAAGACCGGCACCGGCCAGGTGCTCGGCGCGAGCCAGGCCGGCTATAACGACATCGGCATCCTCACTGCGCCCGACGGGCGCAGTTATTCGGTGGCGGTGATGATCAAGAAGACCGCGACCCCGCTGCCGGTGCGGATGACGCTGATGAACAATGTCGTGCGCGCGACCATCGCCCAGCACGAGATGAGTCGGGGCGCTGCTTACACGCTGTAATGGGTTAGCGCTGTCGCCGCGCCTTGGCGCGCGCTCCGAAGCATCAACATGCCCCCGGCATGTTGGTTTTGGAGCGGGCGAAGGGATTCGAACCCCACGCGCAGCCGCTTGCGGCGAAGCGCCAACAAACGACCGAGGGTTCGATCGCGATGAGTTTGGGACAAATGGAGCGGGCGAAGGGATTCGAACCCTCGACCCCGACCTTGGCAAGGTCGTGCTCTACCCCTGAGCTACGCCCGCTCGGCGTTGTGCCGAAGGGCGCTTAAGCGGCCCGTCGGCGAGGTGAGGCGGGCGCCTAGCATGGGCCGCTTGGGCCTTGCAAGGTCTGCCGGGCCTGCCTTGTGACACGCGCCGCCGCGGCCCATATGCGGAGCCTTCAGCCAATCAACCTGTACGGGAGCGTCGAGCAAGCGTGGCCACCCTTGGAATGAGCGAATCCGAACGCGCCGAGATCGAGCGCTTCCAGCGCGACGTGATCGAGCCGTCGATGACCCAGCTGGTGCTGATCGATTTCTGGGCCGAGTGGTGCGGGCCGTGCAAGCAATTGTCGCCTTTGCTCGACAAGATCGCGGGCGATTATGCCGACAAGGGCGTTCGCCTCGTCAAGCTCGACGTCGACGCGGAAAAGTTCATCGCCGCGCAGTTCCGCATCCAGTCGATCCCGACCGTCTATGCGATGTACCAGGGCCAGCCGGTGGGCGATCTGTCGGCCTTTCGCACCGAGCCGCAGTTCACCAAGGCGATCGATCAGTTGCTGGCCCAGTTCAAGGTCCCGAGCGAAGGCGCCGCGGCCGAGGCCGACATCGTCCCGCTGCTGGCGATGGGTGAGGACGTGCTGGCCGGCGGCGACGCCGCCCGAGCGGCGGCGATCTTCAGCCAGATCCGCGAGATGGCGCCGGGCGATGCGGCGGCGATCGGCGGGCTGGCGCGCGCCTTGCTTGCGTCCGGGGACATGGATGCGGCGCGCGCCGCGCTCGACGAGGCGCCGGCCGCGCTGGCCGAGGCGCCCGACATCGCCCGCGCCCGCGCCGCGCTGGAGCTGGCCAGCGCGCCGGCGGCCGATACCGCCGCGCTCGACGCGCGGATCGCCGCCGACCCCGACGACCATGGAGCGCGGTTAGAGCTGGCCGGCGCCAGGGCCGCGGCGGGCGACCGCGACGGCGCCGCCGATGCACTGCTCGAGATCATCGGGCGCGAGCGCGACTGGAACGGCGGGGCAGCGCGCCAGCGGTTCCTCCAGTTGCTCGAAGCGCAGGGCCTGGCCGACCCGTGGGCCAGCGCCCAGCGGCGGCGGCTGTCGGCGGTGCTGTTCACATGATCGCGCCGCCGAGCCTGCGTGTGCCGATCTTCCCGCTGGCGGGGGCGATCCTGTTCCCTCGCTCGCAATTGCCGCTGCATATCTTCGAGCCGCGCTATCGCGACATGGTGCGCGACGCGATCGACGGCGCGGGGCGGATCGCGATGGTCCAGCCGCAGGCGGCGGACGACGCGGGCGCGGCGATCTATACCGTCGGCTGCGTCGGCGAGGTGGTCGGGGTCGAGGAGCTGGAGGACGGGCGCTATAATATCGTGCTGCACGGCGCGAACCGCTTCCGCTTGCTCGCCGAGGCCGACCTCGGGACCCCGTACCGCAATGCCGATGTCGACATCGCCGCATTCGACGATAGCGAGCCGGAGCCTCTCGGCCTCGCCCAGCGCGCCGAAGTGGAAATCGAGGCGCGGCGGCTGGGCGATGCGCTTGGGCTACTGGTCGATTGGAACGCGGTCGGGCGGCTGGACGACGAAATGCTGGTCAATGCAATTGCCCAGGTGGCGCCGTTCGATGTCAGCGCCAAGCAGGCACTGCTGGAGGAAGCGGGCCTCGCCGGACGCGCCGATCTGCTGGTCCAGCTGATGCAGTTCCAGCGGATGACCCCGGGCGGCGCGGACGTGCAGCCGACGCTTCAATAATTAGATCGGCAGCCCGCGTAGCAGCAAAGGCAAATCGCCCGAGGTGCCGCGCGCTTCGGCCATCAGGCGGTCGCGCAGTGGGCCGATGCGGTTGACCAGGCCCATGCCGAAGCGGCGCACCGCCGAGGCGGTGCGGCCGGGGACCCCGTAGATCCGCGTCAGGCTGTCGGTCGCCATCGCCACCATCAGCGAATCGAGGCTGCGCCAGCGCTGGTAGCGATCGAGCAACTGGCGGTCGCCGAGGTCGAGCCCCAGCCGCGCGCCTTCGACCAGCACCTGGGCCAGAGCGGCGGCATCGCGAAAGCCGAGGTTGAGCCCCTGGCCGGCGATCGGGTGGATGGCATGAGCGGCGTCGCCGACCAGCGCGAGGCGCTCGGCGGTAATGGTGGCGGCGTGGTGAAAGCCCAATGGATAGGTCGAGCGCGGCGCGGCCATCGACACCGCGCCGAGGAAGCCGCCCATCGCCGCGCTGGCTTCAGCGGCGAATTGTTCGTCGCTCAGCGAGATGAAGCCAGGCGCGTCGTCGCGGCGCACCGACCACACGATTGCCGAGCGGTGGCCGTGATCGTCATCGGTCATCGGCAGCAAGGCGAACGGGCCGGCGGGGTAGAAAATCTCGTAGGCGACCTGATCGTGTGGGCGCTCGTGGCGCAGCGTCGAGACAATCGCGGCGTGGTCGTAGCGCCAGTGCGCGGTGCGAATTCCGGCCGCCTCGCGCATTGGCGAATTGCGGCCGTCGGCGGCGGCGAGCAGAGGCGCGTGGATCTTGCGGCCATCGGCCAGCGCGACGACCACGCCGGCGAGGCCGCGGTCGACCGACACGGTGCGCGATTTCCACAGCAGCCAGCAACTGGGCGCGGCTTCGGCGCGGGCGCGCAGCGCGGCGCGCAAATGGCGGTTCTCGTGCATCCAGCCCAACGGCTCGTCGTCGGCGCCGGGCTCGAAATCAAGGCCGCCGGGGGCGAGGCCGTCGGCCACCGCGATCTTGCGGATGGGGCCGCCCGGCACGGGGAAATGATCGGCCACACCGATCGTCGTCAGCATCCGCATCGAGCTGGAGCTGACCGCGCTGGTACGGCCATCGAACGCCGCATCGGTGCGCTGGTCCGGGTCGGCGGGATCGACCACGATGGTCGAAAGGCCGCTGCTGTCGAGCGCGGCGGCAAGCGCGAGGCCGACCAGCCCGCCGCCCAAAATGATCACGTCCGCGCGGTCCATCGCCGCTGCGCTTACCCCCCGCGACAGGCGCATTCCAGCGAAACTGACGCGAGGTGATGACGCTGCTTGACCGCGGAGTCCGGCTCAAGGCATTCTAGGCACCGGTGTTTCGGCTGGGGAATGGCAATGGCGACCGCTGCGGCGCGAGCACGGAAAAAGGAGCTGGGCCCCGATTGGCGCGATGCGCTGCGGGTCTCGCTCGGCCGTTTTGCAACGCGCAGCTGGGGCGCGGTGCTGATCGCCTTCGCCGCGACCGCGGCGATCGCGCTGGCGACGCATAGCGACACCGACCTCAGCTTCACCACCGCCGCCGGCGGGCCGCCGGCCAACTGGATCGGCGCGGTCGGGGCTTATGCCAGCGATGCCTTGCTGCTGTTGTTCGGGGTCGGCGCGGCTTTGCTGCTGCCGGTAATCGCGCTTGCCGGGGTGCGGATGATGCGGCTCGAGCCGACCGGCCGAGTCATCCGCGCGCTGGTCGTCGCGGCGCTTGGCGCAATCCTGATCGGCATTGCGCTCGGCCTCGCCAGCGGGTCGGCGGTGGCCGGCCTGCCGAGCGGCTGGGGCGGCGCGATCGGGCTCGCCGCGAGCCGCGCGGTCGAGGCCGGCATCGCGCTGGTCGGTAATCCGGCGGTCGAGGGTCCGCTGCGGTTGGCGCTGTTGCTGCTGTTCGCGCTGGCCGGGCTGGCGCTGGGCTTTGTCGCGATCGGGCTGCGGCGGGAGGAACGGTCGTGGGCGGCGGGTCTGCTGCGCCGGAGCCCGCGCGACAAGAATGCGCCGTCGCCGCGCACTACCGAATTGCGCGAGGACAAGCCCAGCGCGGCGCCGCCGCGATCGCGGCCCGCGGTCGCGGTGACCGAGCCGACTCGGGGCATCGCCCCCGCCGCGCGCGGATCGGGCAAGCAACGCAATGCGTCTCAACCGAGCCTGGCGCTGGGCGACAATTATGTGCTGCCGACGGTTGACCTGCTCGGCGCGGCGCCGGAGAAAGGGCGGACGCAGATCGACCGCGTGGGCCTTGAGCGCAACGCCCGGCTGCTCGAAAGCGTGCTCGAGGACTTCCACGTCCGCGGCGATATCGTCGAGGTGCGGCCCGGCCCGGTGGTGACGATGTACGAGCTGGAGCCGGCGAGCGGGATCAAGGCGAGCCGCGTGATCCAGCTGGCCGACGACATCGCGCGCAATATGTCGGCGCTGTCGGCGCGGGTCGCGACGATTCCGGGCCGCAGCGTGATCGGCATCGAGCTGCCCAACGTCAAACGCGAATCGGTGGTGCTGTCCGAGCTGGTTGGCAGCCAGGCTTATGCCGACCAGAACATGGCGCTGCCGCTGGTGCTGGGCAAGAATATCGCCGGCGACCCGGTCATCGCGGATCTCGCGCCGATGCCGCATCTGCTCGTCGCCGGCACCACCGGATCGGGCAAGTCGGTCGGTCTGAACTGCATGATCCTGTCTTTGCTGTACCGGCTGACTCCCGACGAGTGCCGGCTGATCATGATCGACCCCAAGATGCTCGAATTGAGCATGTACGAGGACATCCCGCATCTGCTCAGCCCGGTGGTGACCGAGCCGGGCAAAGCGATCCGCGCGCTCAAATGGACCGTCGAGCAGATGGAGGAGCGCTACCGGATGATGGCCAGCCTCGGGGTGCGCGCGCTGCCCAGCTTCAACGCCAAGGTGCGCGACGCCAAGGCCAAGGGCACCCAGCTCGGGCGGCGGGTGCAGACCGGCTACAACGCCGAGACCGGCCAGCCGTTGTACGAGACCGAGCAGCTCGAATTCGAGGTGCTGCCGCAGATCGTGGTGATCATCGACGAGCTCGCCGATCTGATGATGACCGCCGGCAAGGAGGTCGAGTTTCTGGTCCAGCGACTGGCACAGAAAGCGCGCGCCGCCGGAATTCACCTGATCATGGCCACCCAGCGCCCGTCGGTCGACGTCATCACCGGGGTGATCAAGGCAAATCTGCCGACGCGCATCAGCTTCCAGGTGACGAGCAAGATCGATTCGCGCACGATCCTCGGCGAGCAGGGGGCCGAGCAGCTGCTGGGCAAGGGCGACATGCTGTACATGCCCGGCGGCAAGCAGATCATGCGCGTCCACGGGCCGTTCGTTTCCGACGAGGAAGTGCGGCTGGTCGCCGAGCATTGGCGCAAGCAGGGCGTGCCCGATTACGTCCAGGCGGTGACCGAGGAACCCGAGGACGGCGGTTATCTATTCGACGGCCAGCCGACGCAAGAGGACGATGCCGAAACGCAGATGTATCGGAAAGCGATCCAGATCGTCGCCGAAAGCCAGAAGGCCTCGACGTCCTATCTGCAGCGTCAATTGCGCGTCGGCTACAACAGCGCGGCGCGACTGATCGAGCGGATGGAGAAGGACGGGCTGGTCGGCCAGCCCGACCATGTCGGCCGGCGCGAGGTGCTGATCGACGGCGAAGGGCGCCCGCTTTAGCTGAACGCACGGGAACCGGCGGGTTCAGTGGGCATTCAAGGGGCGAACGCCATCCCCATGGCCAAACCGTTTCCAGGAGCTCTGCACATGTTGTTTACCCCCTCGTTCGCGCGCGCCCTCGCGCCGGTCGCGGTGCTTGCCCTCGCGGCGCCGGCCACCGCCCAGACGGCGGATGTCGCCAAGGTCGAGGCGCACCTCAGCGCGGTGCAGTCGATGACCGCCAACTTCACCCAGACCGACGCCCGCGGCCGCTCGCTGCGCGGCGAGATGCAATTGAAGCGTCCGGGCCGGGTCCGCTTCGAATATGGCAGTGGTGCCAACATGCTGATGGTTGCCAACGGCAGCACCTTGTCGTTCATCGACTATGAAGTCGGCCAGAAATCGAGCTGGGCGCTGAACAAGACGCCGCTCGGCATGCTGCTCGCGGCCAAGCCCGACATCGGCCGCATCGCCAGGGTCGTGCCGAGCAACGATCCGCGCGTGCTGGTGGTGCGCGCCCGCGATGCTCGGCGCCCCGAGTTCGGGACCTTGATCCTGGCCTTCGTCAAATCGCCGTCGGCGCCGATGGGGCTGCTGCTGGAAGGCTGGACCGCGATCGATGCGCAGAACAAGCGCACCACGATCAAGCTCGCCAACCAGCGCTACAATGTCGCGGTGGCGGACAGCGCCTTCCAGTTCGCCGAGCCGAAGAAAAGGAAGCGCTGAGAAGCGTAGCACATCGCTACCGTTCATCGTCGCGTCAGTTAGGCGGGCTTAAAACGGGAGTGATCGCTGCACTGCTTGGGGTTTCCCCCTGTTACCCACGGCATCGCACGATCACCTTGCGTGACGAACGCTTGGTCGGCCCTCGCTCCAAGCCCCCGGAGCGGGGGCCTTTTCGTAAAGTGCCGAGGCACTTTGCGCCAAGGCCCCCCTTCCCGCCGCTGCGTGCAGCGCGCTAAGGCCCACGCGTGACAAGCATCAAGATCGCCTCGTGGAACATCAACTCGGTCCGGGCGCGGATCGAGAGCGTCGAGCGATTAATCGTCGACGAGCAGCCCGACGTTCTGTGCCTGCAGGAAACCAAGGCGCTCAACGACGTCTTTCCCGCCGCGATGTTCAAGCGCCACGGCTACGCCCACCAGCATTTGAACGGCCAGAAGATGCACCACGGCGTGGCGATCCTCAGCCGCGTCGCGCTGGGCGATCCGGGCAGCCACGACTGGCAGGACAATGGCGAGGCGCGCCATGTCGGCGCGCGCCTGCCGTGCGGAATCCGGATCGAGAATGTCTATGTGCCGGCCGGCGGCGACATTCCCGACCGCACCCTCAACGCCAAGTTCGGCCAGAAGCTCGACTTCATCCAGCGCATGACGAAATGGGCCGAAGGCCTGCGTGAGCCGACTTTGATCGTCGGCGACTTCAACGTCGCGCCGCTGGAATGCGACGTGTGGAGTCACAAGGCGCTGCTCGACGTGGTCAGCCATACCCCGGTCGAGGTCGAAGCGCTGGACGCGTTGCAGCAAGCGCACGGCTGGATCGACATCGGCCGCACATTCGTCCCCGCGCCGGAGCGCTGCTTCACCTGGTGGAGCTATCGCTCGCTCGACTGGACCAAAAACGACCGCGGCCGCCGGCTCGACCATATGTGGGCCTCGCCGGAGCTGGCCGGCGCACTGGCCGGCCACCGCGTGCTCGAACCGTGCCGCAGCTGGCAACGCCCATCCGACCATGTGCCCTTGATCTGCGAGATCGAGGTGTGAGCGGGGCCGGCGCGCTGCGGTCGGCGATCGCCGCGCTGCGCGGCGGGCGGCCGGTGCGCATCGACGGTCCCCAACCGCTGACCGTCGCGGCAGTCGAGACCGCGACGGCCGAATTGCTCGCCCTGCTCGACCCCGAGGCCAAGGCACCGCTGCTGATCAGCGGCCAGCGCGCCGCGGCGCTGGCGCTAGGCAATGCGCGCGACGCCGCCGACCCGGCGCGGCCGGTGCTGGTTACGCGCTGCGCCTGGCTCGACCAGGCGGCCGCGCTGGCGCTGGTCGACCCGGGGCAGGATCTGGTGCGGGCGCCGATCGGGCCGCTGCAGCCGCAAGTGCTGGACAATGAGGCGGGGGCCACGGCCGCGCTGGCGCTAGCGCGGGCGGCGGGGCTGTTGCCGGCGCTGTGGCTGGTCGGCGATGCGCCAGCGGCGGTCGCGGTGCCGATCGCGACGCTGCAGCCGGGCGCGGCGCGCGAGGTCACGCTGGTGGCGCGGGCCAAATTGCCCCTCGACGGCTTGCCCGAATCCCAGATCCTCGCCTTTCGCGCGGCCGACGATGGGCAGGAGCATGTCGCGCTACTGGTCGGGGCGTTCGCGGGCGAGCCGCCGCTGGTGCGGCTGCACAGCGAGTGTCTGACCGGCGACGTGTTCGGCAGTTTGAAATGCGATTGCGGGCCGCAGTTGAAGGAAGCGCTGCGGCTGATCGGCGCGGCCGGCGGCGGGGTCTTGCTGTACCTCCGCCAGGAGGGGCGCGGGATCGGGATTGGCAATAAATTGCGTGCTTATGCGCTGCAGGACCGCGGGCTCGATACGATCGACGCCAATCTGCGGCTGGGCTTCGCCGACGACGAGCGCGATTATGCAGATGCCGCGGCGATGCTGCGCACGATGGGCATCGACCGGGTCCGGCTACTGACCAACAATCCGGCCAAGGCTGCGGGGCTGGCCCAGGCGGGCATCGACATCGTCGAACTGGTCGCGCACCACATGCCGGCCAATCCGCACAACGCCGATTATCTCGCCGCGAAGCAGGCCAAGAGCGGGCATCTCCTCTGACCGTCATTGCGAGGAGCGCAGCGACGCGGCAATCCAGCGAGAACAAGGAAACTGGATTGCTTCGCTAACGCTCGCAATGACGGATTAATCTTCGAACAGCGCCGTCCCGACCCGCACCGCGGTCGCGCCGAGCATCACCGCGGCCTTGAAGTCACTCGACATGCCCATGCTGAGGCCGGCCACGCCGTGGTTGCCGGCGAGCTTGGCCAGCAGAGCGAAAAAAGGCGCGGGCTCCCCTTCCAGCGGCGGGATCGCCATCAGCCCGGCAAGCGGCAGCGGCGAGGCGCGCACCGCGTCGACCAGCGCCCCGACTTCGCCGATCGCGCAGCCACCTTTCTGCTCCTCCTCGCCGATATTGACCTGGACATAGACCGCGGGGAAGCGGCCGGCGCGCTCGCCTTCCTTGGCCAAGGCGTCGAGCAGCGAGCGGCGGTCGAGCGAGTGGATGACGTCGAACAAGGCCACCGCCTCGGCCGCCTTGTTGGATTGCAGGCGGCCGATACAATGCAGGGTGAGGCCGGGGTGGCGGGCGAGCATAGCGGGCCATTTGACCGCGGCCTCCTGCACCCGGCTTTCGCCGAAATCGCGCTGGCCGGCGGCGATCAGCGGCTCGATTTCGGCCTCGTCGCGGGTCTTGCTGACGGCTATCAGCGCGATGTCGCCCGGCGCTCGCCGCGCCAGTTTCGCGGCCGCCGCGATGGCATCGAGGGTCGCCGCGCGGCGGAGGGCGGCGCTGCTCATCGCGGCGCGCTATAATCAGTGCAGCAGTGGGGTGGAAGCGGTCCTAGAACTTGAAGGCGGTGCCGACGTAGACCGCCTGGCTGTCCTGGCGCTGATCCCGCAGCGCGGTCATGCGGTCCCTGTCGATGCGGTAGCGGACGCCGCCGGTGACCGCGATGCGCTTGGTCAGGGCATAGGCGCCGCCGACGTCGAGCGAATAATTATCGGCCGGGCGAAGCCGCGTCAGCGCTCGGCCATCCCCGCGCTCGGCGCCGACCGCGACTCGACCGCTCAACCGCGGGTTGAGGGCGTAGCTGACTCCGACGACCGCCGATTCGCGCCCGCCCAGTGCCGGATTGGCGTCCTTCGACTTGGCCACGTCGCCAGCCACGGCGAACCGGCGCCAGCCGACGGCGACGCCGAGATTGTAGGTTGCCGGCGTCAGCGCGCTGACCGGCGAGGCTGAGGTCACCATCGACGCGGCGGCCAGGCCGGACTTCGACGATGCCCGCGCGCGAATCGCGACCCGGACCTGCGACGGCCGGCCCTTGGCGGCGGCGGGGGTGAACTTGAGATCGGTCAGCGAGCCGCCCTTGCCGGCCAGAGCGGCGGCCAGCCGCGGGTCGGCGGCGGCGGGGGTGAAAGTCGAGATCGGGTCGAAGCTCAAGGCGACCGTCGGCGGCCGGCGCTTGGTCTCGCCGGCAGCGAACGCCGGAGTTAGCACAAGACCGGCAACGGCAAGCGCCGCAACCGATTTGGCCAGACTCGAACGACTCACCTTCACCGACACACTCCCTGTTACCCAAGTGATATAGCTAAGTGGGCATGATGGTTCCATGACTCGAATCGATTCGCACCGCCGCTGTTGCTCTTGCACCACAATCGGACACTCGCGCGTCCTGCTTGCGGTGCTCCGGCCAGCATCTATAACGCCGCCTGAACCCCAGCTTATCGAGGAACACCGATGTCCCGCCTGCCCCGCCTGCACAGTGTCGCCGCCGCACTTGTCGTCCTCGCGCTGGCCGCGCCGGGTTGTTCCAGAAACCGGGGTATTCCGAACCAGCTGGCGCCGTCGCGGATGACCTCGATCGGGGTCAATTCCTATCTGTGGCGCGCGGCGATCGACACCGTGTCGTTCGCGCCGCTGATTCAGGCCGACTCCAACGGCGGGGTGATCGTCACCGACTGGTACTCGCAGGCCAACTCGCCGGGCGAACGGATCAAATTGACCGTCTCCATCCTCGACCAGGAGCTGCGCGCCGATGCCTTGCGGGTCGCCGCCTCGCGCCAGCTCAACCAGAGCGGCTCGTGGGTCGATGCGCCGGTTTCTGCCGCCACCGTGCAGAAGCTCGAGGACATCATCCTGACCCGCGCCCGCGACCTCCGCCGCGCCACCGTCGGCGGATAGGCCAATCGGCATGACCGACCGCTTCGACCCGGCGGTCGCGGACGTCCGCTGGCAAAAGCGCTGGGACGAGCAGCGCTGTTTCGCGGCCGACGCGGCGAGCGCCAAGCCCAAGAGCTATGTGCTGGAGATGTTCCCCTACCCGTCGGGGCGCATCCACATGGGCCATGTGCGCAATTACACCATGGGCGACGTGCTCGCCCGCTATCGCCGTATGCAGGGCCACGAAGTACTCCACCCGATGGGCTGGGACGCGTTCGGCATGCCGGCCGAGAATGCCGCGATGGAGCGCAAGGTCCATCCGGGGACATGGACCTGGGCCAATATCGCGACGATGCGCGAGCAGTTGAAGCGGCTCGGCTTCGCGCTCGACTGGAGCCGCGAGTTCGCCACCTGCGACCCCGATTATTACGGCCACGAGCAGGCGCTGTTCCTCGACCTCTACCAAGCGGGGCTGGTCTATCGCAAGGAAAGCGAGGTCAATTGGGACCCGGTCGACATGACCGTGCTGGCCAACGAGCAGGTGATCGACGGCAAGG
>Ga0136633_1000651_pt1 | contig 26400 bp, 29 predicted proteins | sample AntDrymeUQ832206_2_FD_105494 | JGI IMG/M metagenome (GOLD analysis project Ga0136633, IMG submission 105494) | Polar desert sand microbial communities from Dry Valleys, Antarctica - metaG UQ83 (22.06) | ecosystem: Environmental > Terrestrial > Soil > Desert | place: Antarctica: Dry Valley... | reverse complement strand
GTCAACCGCGCCCAAGGCGCGATCCGCGTGCGACGCCGAGCGTTCGTCGAACACGTCCTCGCCGGCATCGAGGCGATCCCGATCACCGAACCGGTCGCGCGCGTCCACGCCGACATCTGGGGCGACCTCTCGGCCCGCGGCGAGGCGATCGGCGCGCATGACCTCTGGATCGCCGCAACCGCGCTGGCGCACGGCCTCGGCGTCGCGACCCGCAACACCACGCACTTCCAGCGCATCGACGGCCTGCGCATCGTCACGACCACGCCCTGACGCGCCGCCGGCGCAGACCATGCGCCGAGGGCGGGGTCCCAGCCGTCACCGGGCGAGGTAGACCTCCGCCTCGTGCCACGCCAGCAGCGCGGGGTCCGGGCGCGCGGCCGGATCATCCGGCAGCCGGATCTGCTTGCCGTCCAGCGCGTAGTAGCTGCATCCGTTCGCATAGTCCTCGCGCAGCCGCCGGACGACGGCGAAGCGCAGATCGGGGCGAATCGTCACGTAGCCCAGATCGAACAGACGGTGCAGGTCGCGGCGCAGCGGCATCCTGTTGAGGATCGCGTGCGAGCCGCCGACGTGCCACGGGCGGATATGCGCGGCCTCGAGCACCGGAAGTGAATGCTCGTGCGTCACCGCGCACTGCTGACCGTGGGCGTCAAGCACGGCCAGCCGGAAGCTCGCCTGCCCAAGGCGCGGGAGGATGAGCCGCGGTTTGCCCGTGCGCTCGCGCTCGAGCGCGTCGACGACCCAGTCGACGGCGCCGCGGCGCTGAGCGGCGCGTTCGAGGCACGCCTGCCACAGCCGCTTGTTTTCGCCGTCGATCGAAAGCGCGGCGCGCCCGAAGCAGCATCATGCCCGCGCGCAGCGCCGCTGGGCAGGCTCGGCAGGATCGGGTCGCGCGGTGGGAGAGGATCGGCGGCGCGAAGTCGAGGTCGAGGTCCAGGACGCGGGCACCCGACGCCGTCAGCTCCGTCACCTTCAGCGTGCTGCCCACGACATGACGCAGTCGCCGCCCCGCAGCTTGCGAGCACCACAGCAGCAGAAGGACTCGAGGGTATCGGGATCTCGGGATCGCCGACGGCCGCAGGGGCGGGCTACCCAATGACCCGGAACCCGGCGGGCTTCGTGGCGCCGCGGCGACCGTCGGCGGTCGGCGTCGCGGCGAGCCGGTAGGCGCCCGGCGGGAGGGTGCGGCCGCCGATGGCCCGCTGAACGTGCAGCGATCGGCGCCGCCGGCGGCCGGCGTCGGACGAAGCGGCCCGCCCACGCGACCGCCCGCATGCACGTCCCGCCGGAGCGCCACGACGGCGTCGGCCTCAGGCAGCGCCCACCGAGCCGGCGACCGCCGCGCAGGCGCTGAACGGTGAAGCGCACGCTCGCCGACCGGTTGAGCCGGTAGCCCACGCGCGTCGCCGTCCGCGCCGCCGCCGGGTTGACGGACGGCCCGTGCGGCGCGCGCGGAAGGCGCGGCGCGAGACGCCGAGCCCGGTCACGATCGGCAGCCGGCCGGCGATCCGGATCGGCTGCGCCACGGGCGCGGAGACGTTGCCGCGGCGGCCGTCCACGGCGATACGAAGCCAGATGGTCCAACCTCAACTCATACCTGCGTTTGTCGCTCCAAAGCCCCGTGACACCGAAGCGCTGTCATGCATCATCGGGACCCGTCGCGACGGAGTCGCACGACATCGGCCTCCCGCTGCCCTGGTCTAAGTCTAAGTGCTTGCTGCCGCCGCTGGCACAGCCAAGAATCCAATGTTAACGGCATCCGGCGGCGACGTGCCCAACGTTCCAATGACTGATACCGACCAGTAACCACGTAGTCGTACGCTGCCCGCACCGGTCGGACCATTGACAACATCTGACTCACGTTCCACTCCCAGCTCCCCAGCTGCGCGACCGATTGTGCCTCGGCAAGCTGCCGGCGGCGACGCTCGAGCAGCTCGTCTGCCTGTGTGCGTGCGGTGATGTCGTGCAGGAACGCGTAGAACACGTAGCCGCCCGCTCTCTGAAGCGGTGAGATCGTCAGCTCGACCGGGAACTCCCGGCCGGCACGATCAAGCGCGACCAACTCCAGGCGCTTGCCGACCACCCGGCCCTCACCGGTCTCGAGGATCCGCTGCAGGCCGCGCTCGTGCGCATCGCGGAAGCGCTCAGGAATGATCGTCTGCGACAGCACTCGCCCGACAGCCTCCTCGCGCGTCCAGCCGAACGTCGCGACCGCCTGCGCATTCCAGTCGCAGATCATGCCGCGCGCGTCGATCGAGATGAACGCGTCCTCCGCGCTCTCGATGATGTGGCGCGTCTCGCGCTCGCGATCCGCCAGCGCCCGCTCGCTCCACGAAACCGCCATGGATCAGCGCCCACTTCCAAGGGTGCGCGATCGCTTCGGGGTGGTTGTAGACGGCAAGAGGATCGAGGGCCCCAGCCAACCCGTGATGCACCACGACATAGGCCGTCGCGACAAGAAACGGCAGCCAATCCTCATACAGCGCCAGCACCACGATCATCACGAAGAAATGGAAATGCGCCTCAATCACAGCAGCGCCGAGGACGTGATCAGCCCCAGCGAGACGACGACGGCGGCGAGACGGCGCCTGCGCCTGACGCCGTACGCAACGCCGGCCAGCATTGCCAACACGGCTCCGTATTCGACCGCATGCAGCGGCCCATAGCCGCGTGTCGCCGCGAAGAGCGGCAGCAGCACCACGTGCAGGCACAACAGACCCAGCAGCGCGCGATGACGTGTGTCCCAAACTTCCTGAGGCAGCGTCTGCCCGCGTGGCAAGACCCTCCGCAGCCTCGCGACAAGCTGCCCCGAGCGCCTCAACCGCGGCCGCGGCCGCCCGCTGTCAACTGTGCCATTACCTTGCTTGTCGGACCTGCCTGCACGAACCTTGAGAGCGTTGACGCCGAACGCGCGAAATCCTGGCACCGCATGAGACGCAAACGACCCGAGCCGGCGCGCATCGTGCGACGAGGGGCAGGTGCGGCGCGGCCGCCGGGAGAGGGGTGGGCGACCGCGCGGCACCTGCGAACGGGGCGGTTTGGGGGAGCGCCTTCCGTTACCTGACAAAGCGCACTTAGCCGGCGCCTGGATCATCGCCTCGCGAGGGTGGCGCGCCCGCGCTTGCGAGGACCCCGTGCGGCCCTCGGTCCTACGCCACCAGCGCCAGCGACCGGTTGGTCGCCTCGAACTCCGCCCCCACCTCGCCGAGGATCTCGAGCATCGCTGAGCCAGCCGGCGACAGATAGCCGCCGGCGAGTGTGGCGGCGAGCACGTGGCGAACCGGTGGGCGGCCCTCGAGCTCGCGAATGACGACGTCCTCGCGGACCGCGATCAGGGCGAGGTCGGGGATGAAGCAGACGCCGACGCCGGCGGCGACGAAGCCCTGGATCGCCATGTAGTCGTCGGACTGAAAAGCGACCTTCGGCTCAAAGCCAGCGCTCTGGCAGGAGCGCTGGAGGATCAGGCCGTCCGGGCAGGTGCCGGTGGTGCCCATGATCCACGCCTCGTCGGCGAGGTCCTTGAGCCTCAGGCGCGACTTGCGCGCCGCGGGATGGTGCGCCGGCAGGCAGACGTACATCGGGTCATCGAGCAGTGGGTGCGTTTCGATCGCCTTGTCGGAGATCCGGTTGAAGGACGCCTCGACGGTCAGCGCGATGTCGCATTCGCCGGACTTCAGGCAGTCCAGGCCCTCGTCGTGCTCGCGCGGGGCGAGCGTCACCTCGACGCCCGGATGGCGCTCGCGAAAGCGCCCGATGGCACGCGGCGCGATCGTCGCTCCCGCGGTCGGAAACGAGACCATCCGCAGGCGCCCGCCGCGCACGCCGGCGATCGCGTCGAGTTCGGCCTCGGCATCATCGAGCCGCGACAGGATGACGTCCGCGTGTCGCACGAGCGCCCGGCCCGCCTCGGTCAGGCGCACGCCGCGGGCGTTGCGATCGACGAGCACGGTGCCGGCCTCGCGCTCGAGCGCGGCGATCTGCTGCGACACCGCCGACTGCGTGTACGCCAGCGACTCCGCCGCTGCAGAGAAGGAGCCGCACGCGGCGACCTCCCGCAGGACCCGCAGTCGCTTCACGTCGAGCATTAGCGCACCTTATCGCAGACAACGCGGAATGTCATTTGTGCTCATGGGTCGACGATGTGAGAGTTGACCCTGTCGAAGCACAAGAGAGAGGCCACCATGTTTCCCAGTCACAGCATCGTCATCCGCCAGTCCGTCGAGGAGGACGTCCGCACGCTCGCCGGCCTCGCGGTCCTCGACAGCCGCCACGAGCTGAAGGGCCCAGCCCTGCTGGCCGAGGTCGACGGCGTCGCCCGCGCCGCGCTGGACCTCAGCGACGGCAGCATCGCCGCCGATCCGTTCGCACCCACCACCGAGCTCGTGGAGCTGCTGCGCCTGCGCGCCCGCGGCATCGCCGGGGCGCAGGGCAAGCACGCGTCGTGGCGCGCGCGCTTCGCGGCGGTCGTACGCCGCCCGCAGCCGGCGCGCTGCTGAGAACGCGGACAGGCGCGCGCCCACGCGCTCGTCTGCTGCAATCCCCCCATCGCACCCGCACCCTTCACCTGGCAGGACGGTGACCGCACGATCCACTTCGGCGACGGCGCGGTCGGCCGGGCGCTGCCCGCGCTCGGCGAGGGCTTCGTCCTGCTGCGAAGCGGCGCCGGGCGCGCCGGCAACGTCGGGGAGACGCTGGCGGACCGCGCGAAGGCAACCCTCGAAGTCGCGCCCGGCCGCGTCGACGAGATCGCGGGCGAGCTGCTCGCGCGCATCGACCCCGGCACCACGCTGCTCGTCGCGCTCGGCGGCGGGCGCGTGATCGACACGGCCAAGGCGCTGGCCGCGGCGCGTCCGTCCGGCAGCCGGCCGTGCGTCGCCGCCATCCCCACGACGCTGAGCGCGGCCGAGATGACCGTCGTGCACCGTCGCGCGGCCGGGGCCGACGCGAGCCTGCCCGGCGTGCGGCCGGCGATCGTCGCCAACGATCCGGCGCTGAGCGCGTCGCAGCCGCTCGCAGCGCTCGCCGCGAGCGCGGCGAACGCGCTCGGCCATGCCGCGGAGGGCCCGGCGACGACCCGCGCGTCGCCCGTGCCGGCGCTCGCCGGCCGCGAGGCCGCGCGGCTGATCGGCGAGGCATACGCGCGCGGCGACGACGAGCCCGACCGCGCGACGCTCGCGCTCGCAGCGCTGCTGTCGGGCTACTCGATCGACGCCAACGGCTACGGCCTGCACCACGTCCTGTCGCAGACGCTCGCGCGCATGACCGCAGCCGGCCACGGCCAGGCAAACGCCGCGATGCTGCCGCACACGCTGCACGCGCTTGCGAGCCGCGGCGCGCCCGGCGCCGGGGACCTCGTCGGCCTCGCGACCGACCTCGCCCGCCGCGCGTGCGCCACGCGGCTGCGCGACCTCGGCGTCACCGAAGGGCAGCTCGACGCCTGCGCCGACGCGGCACACGAGCGCGCCGAGCTCGACCACACGCCACCGCGCGCCGAGCGCGACGAGCTGCGAGCGCTGTACGCCGCCGCGTATTGATCCGCGGCGATAGTGGGCAGGGTGAGCCGTGCGCCATGGCCGAGCCCATCCTGCACCTGCTGACCGAGGCGATCGCCGCCGCGCCGTCGCGCTGCTCCTACGCCGAGGCGCGCCACGTCGCCACGGACGCCGACGACGTGCTCGTGCGCAACGGCCGCGTCGACCACGTCGACTCCGACAGCGTCGCCGGCGTCGGCGTGCGCGTGCGCGTCGGCGGTGGCTGGGGCTTTGCGGCCACGCGCGAGGAGACGCCCGCCGCCGTGCAGGCCGCCCTCGCACGCGCCCTGGCGATCGCCGAGAGCCAGCCCACCGCGCCCGCGGGCGCGCTCGCGCCCGTCGAGCCGGCCCGCGGCCACTGGTCCTGCGGCTACGAGCTCGATCCGCTCGCCGTCTCGCTCGAGGACAAGCTCGAGCTGCTGTTCGCGGCCGAGGCCGCGTTGCGCGGCGACGCCCGCATCGTGCGCAGCGAGGCCGAGTGCGAGAGCCGGCGCGTGCGCACGGCGTTTGCCTCCAGCGAGGGCGCGGCCTGCACGCAGGAGCGCGTCGAGTGCGGCGCATCGATCGCGGTCATCGCGGTCGACGGCGACGAGCTGCAGGTGCGCTCGTATCCCAGCGCGCACGGGGGATCGGGCGCGAGCGCCGGCTGGGAGCACGTGCTCGGCTTCGACCTCGCCGGGCACGCACCGCGGATCGCCGCGGAGGCGATCGAGCTGCTCACGGCCCCGCCGTGCCCGGCGGGCCGCGCGACCGTCGTGCTCGACGGCGACCAGCTCGCCCTGCAGATCCACGAGTCGATCGGCCACGCGCTGGAGCTCGACCGCATGCTGCTCGGCGAGGCCGCCTACGCCGGCACGAGCTGGGTGACGGCCGCCGACCTCGGCGCGCTGCGCTACGGCTCCGAGCAACTGCACATCGCCGCCGACGCGACGCTGCCGGGCGGTCTGGGGTCCTTCGGCTGGGACGACGAAGGCGTCGCCGCGATGCGCACACCGCTGATCGAGGGCGGCGTGCTGCGCGCGGCGCTGTCCGATCGCCAGTCCGCCGCGACGATCGGCCTCGAGCGCTCGGCTGGGTGCGCGCGCGCCGACGGCTTCGCGCGCCAGCCGATCGTGCGCATGACGAACGTCTCGATCGAGCCCGGAAGCGCCGGCACGCTCGCCGACCTGCTGGCCGACACCGGCGAGGGGCTGTACCTCGAGACCAACCGCTCGTGGTCGATCGACGACCGCCGGCTGCAGTTTCAGTTCGGCACGGAGCTCGCGCGCGAGATCCGCGGCGGCGAACTCGGGCGACTGCTGCGAAACCCCAGCTACTCCGGCATCACGCCGCGCTTCTGGAGCAGCCTCGACGCCGTCTGCTCGGCATCGGACTGGAAGCTGCGCGGCCTGGGCAACTGCGGCAAGGGCGAGCCCGGTCAGCTCATGCGCGTCTCGCACGGCGCCGCGCCGGCGCGCTTTCGCGACGTCGAGGTCGGGGTGGCGTGAGCGCGGAGAGCCCGCTCGAGATCGCCGAGCGCGCGCTCGTCCTATCGGACGGAGACACCCAGGTCACCGTCGTGCGCGAGCGCTCACTGCTGTCGCGCTACGCGCGCTCGGCGCCGACGCAGGCCACGGCCGTCGACGACACGTCCGTCGAGATCCTCAGCCTGCGCGACGGGCACACGGCGATCGCCTCGACCAACCGCCTCGACGACGACGCGCTGCGCGCCACCGCCGCGCGCGCCGTCGCCGCGGCACGGGCGGCCGCGAGCTCGGGCGCCGGCACGCATCCCGGCCTCGCCGAGCCGTCCGGGGAGCCCCCCGCCCACGACGGCTTCGACGAGGCGACCGCGCGGCTGGACCCGCAGCTAGCGGCGGCCGCGCTGCGGGCCGCCTTCGACGTCGCCGCCGAGCATGACCTCGAGGCCTTTGGCGTCTGGTCGGCCGGCGACGTGCAGACCGCGATCGCGACAACGACCGGCCTACGCCTGCACGACCGCGTCAGCGACGCATTCATGAAGGCCGTCTGCCGCGACCGCGACGGGCGCAGCGGCTACGCGGTCGACGCCGCCACGGCGGCGGCCGCGATCGATCCCGAGGCGCTCGCCCACCGGGCTGCCGCGAAGGTCGCCGCGGGACCGCTCGCCGAGCTCGGGCCGGGCACCTACCCCGTCGTGCTCGAGCCCGAGGCCGTCGGGCTGCTGCTCGAGTTCCTCGGCGAGCTGGCGCACAGCGGGCTGGCGCATGCCGAGGGCCGCGGCGCGCTGGACGGCCGGCTCGGCACGCGCGTGGCGGCGCCGGCGATCACGCTCACCGACGCGCCCGCGCACGGGCGCACGCTGCCGCGCGCCTTCGACATGGAGGGCATCGCAAAGGCGCCCGTCACGCTGATCGAGGAGGGCTTCGCGACGAGCGTCGTGCACGACCTGCACTCCGCCGCGATCGCCGGCGCCGGAGCCCGCTCCACCGGCCACGCGACGCAGCCCGGCGGGTCGCCGTGGGGGCCGTCGCCGACGAACCTCGTGCTCGACGGCGGCGAGGCGGCCGACGGCGCGGAGCTTGCGGCGACGATCGAGCGCGGCATCTACGTGACGCGCCTGTGGTACGTCAACACGGTTCGCGAGAAGGAGACCCTGCTGACCGGCATGACGCGCGACGGCACGTTCCTGATCGAGGACGGGCGGATCAGCCGGCCGCTGCGCGACGTGCGCTTCACGGACTCCGTGCTGCGCCTGCTCGAGGCGACCGAGGCGCTGACGCGCGAGCAGCGGCTCGTGACGGAGGGCGAGTTCTACGGCCGGCGCTTCGCGCACGGCGTCGCCTGCCCCGCGCTGCGAGCCGGCGGCTTTCGCGTCACGGGCGCGACGGCGGACTAGAGCTTGAGCAGGATGATCGTGTTCGCGAAGAACACGAGCGCGAAGGCGACGGTCCAGCGGTTGAGGTTGCGCTCGACGAGCGAGCCACCGCCGAAGGGACCGGTGCCGGAGCCGACGCCGAACGCGCCGGACAGGCCCGCGTCCTTGCCGGAGTGCATGAGGACCAGGAAGATCACGACGATCGCGAGCGCGACCTGGACAGCGAAAAGGATGTTCTCCATGTGGCTGAGGGTACAGACTGCGGGCCGGACCCGATTCGGTCCGACGATCGCCGCTCGGACGCCTAGCGCTCGTCGTCGATCGCCTTGAGGACCTCCATCGCCTCCGCGCGCAGCTGGCGATCGAGCGCGCGGTGGTCGTCCTCGGACAGCTTGCCGGTCTTGTAGTCCATCTCGGCGTCGCGGATCTCGCCGTACTTGGCCTCCTTGCGGGCCTCGAGCTCCTCGAGACGGTCGGCGTTCTCGTCGCGCACGTCCGTGTCGCGCGCGCGCAGCGGCGCCGACAACACGTAGACGAGCCCGCCGACCACGACGAGGATGACGAGCGCTGCGAGGACATCCACGTCCCGGAGGCTAGTGGCCTAGGAGCGGGCTTCGGAGGAGCCGGCGGCGACGGTCGTGGCACCGCGCGGCGCGCGTCCGAGGTCCTGCGCGACGCGCGCGGCGTAGCGCGCCTGCGCGCGCCGGCGCAGCGCGTCGCGCTCGCCGGGCCACATCGCGATCAGCCCGCCCAGAAAGACGATGATCGCGCCAAGCCAGATCCACGTCACCAGCGGCGACGTGATCAGCCGGAACGTCGCCACCGGCGGGTCGGCCACGTAACGCCGCGCGAGACCGCGCAGCGCCTCGGCCAGCAGCCCCGCCTCGACCTTCGGCGGCAGCTTGCCGCTGACCGCACCGAAGACCTTGTCGCCCTGCGCGATCTGCGGCGCCAGCGCCGCCTTGTCGGGCGTCATCGCGGCCCACAGGTCGCGGCGCATGCCGGCCTTCAGGCCGATCTCGCTCGTCGCCTCGCCCTCGAAAAAGCGCCCGACGGGACCGAGCGACGTGTCGCGCGACTCAAAGTAGCTGCGCTCGGGACGCAGCGTCGTGACGAGCTTTCCGTCCTGGCGCACCTGCACGACGGAGCCGAAGGAGATCTTCTCGAGGCTGCCGTCCTTCGTCGCCGTGATCCGCGACGTCGGCTTGACATAGGTGAAGACATAGCCGCCGACCTTCGTGCTCTGTCCCGGGCTCATGCGCACGTCACGCGCGTCGTTGAACGCCGTCGACGCCGCGACGCCGACAAACAGCACCGCCATACCGACGTGCACGAGGTAGCCGCCGTAGCGGCGCCGGTTGCGCGCGACGAGCGAGACCAGCGCCCCGGGAGCGCGCTCGCCGGTCATCGCGCGGCGCACGCCGATGCCGCGCCAGAACTCCTGCCCGACGCTGACGACGACGAACGCGCCGCAGACGAACATCGCCAGCGCCGCGGGCCGGTCGCCGACGCCGAGCGCCACGAGCGCCGCGCCCAGCACGAGCGCCGCAACCGCCGGCAGCGCGAAGTTGCGACGCGCGTTCGAAGCCGTCGCCTTGCGCCAGGCGATCACCGGGCCGATGCCGCTCAGCAGCACGAGCACGAGCGTCAGCGGCACGAGGTAGCGATCGAACCACGGCGGCCCGAGCGCGCGGCGGCTACCGGTCAGCGCCTCGGCGATCAGCGGCCAGAACGTGCCCCAGAAGACGACGAAGGCCATCGCGACGAGGACGAGGTTGTTCATGAGGAATATCGCCTCGCGCGACAGCAGCGAGTCCAGGCGGTTCTCCGAGCGCAGCGCCTCGCGGCGCCAGACGACGAGGCCGATCGAGGCGGCGATGAGGATGCCGATGAAGATCACGAACGGGATGCCGAGCGTCGAGGCGCCGAACGCGTGGATCGAGTCCAGCACGCCGGAGCGCACGAGGAACGTGCCGAGGATCGACAGGATCCCGGTCGCCAGGACGAGCGAGATGTTCCAGATCTTCAACATCCCGCGCTTCTCCTGGATCATGATCGAGTGGATGAACGCGGTGCCGGTCAGCCACGGCAGCAGCGACGCGTTCTCGACCGGATCCCAGGCCCAATAGCCGCCCCAGCCCAGCTCGGAGTACGACCAGCGCGCGCCTAGCAGGATCCCGATGCCGAGAAAGAACCACGCGGCAAGTGCAAAGCGCCGCGTCGAGCGGATCCAGTCGGCGGCGCCGACTTGGCGCGTCACGAGAGCTCCGATCGCGAACGCGAAGGGGATCGCGAACAGCGTGTAGCCCGAGTAGAGCATCGGCGGGTGGATCATCATGCTCGGGTGGCGCAGCAGCGGGTTGAGGCCGTTGCCCTCCGCGACGATGCCCGCCGACAGCCCGAACGGCGTCTCGAGAAACACCAGCAGGGCGGCGAAGAACGCCGCGAAGCCGAGCAGCACCGCGGTCGCGTAGGGCGCGACGCGGCGCAGCTGTTTGCGCGTCAGGTACAGCACGAGGCTCGACCACATCGACAGCAGCCACAGCCACAGCATCAGCGAGCCCTCCTGCGAGGACCACGCGGCGGCCGCCTTGTAGAACGCCGGCGTCGTCGTCGAGGAGTGGCTTGCGACGGTCGCGAAGGTGAAGTCCGAGCGCAGGAAGGCGATCTCGAGGATCGCGAACGCGCCCGTGCACAGGGCCGCGATCGCGTAGACCGCGCGGCGGCCCGAGACGACCCATTCGGGGCGCCCGCGGCGAACGCCGTAGAGCGAGGCGAAGATCCCGTATCCGGCGACGACGAGCGACAGGATCAGCAGCGCGCGGCCGACGGTCGCCACGGCCTAGCTCTTCTGCTGGGACTTCGTCGCGTCCTCGGTGAACTTCGACGGGCACTTCGTGACGAGCGAGTTGCGCTCGCCGACGAACGTCGCGCCCTTCTTGCGGACGGTCACGATGACCTCGCGGCCCTGCCTGAAGGGATCGGGCACCGCTCCGGTGTAGGAGACGGGCACCGAGGCGGTGCCGTCGCGGTCGCGCACCCGGAAGCGCACGCCGTCGGAGGTCGTGCGCACCGAGCCGTGCTGCACCTTGCCCGTGAGCTGGTAGGAGACGCCGGCCTGCGCGGTCTGCAGGTCGCTCGGCGTCACGGCCTCGCTGGACGCGCTGATGCTCGTGTAGACGAGCGCCACAGCGAGCATGACCGCCGCGCTGAGCGCGGCGACGAGCCGGATCCGGCGTTTGCGAGCGGGCTGCATCGCCCTTCAGTATCGCAGCCCTCGAGCGTTGCCAATGCCGGTGGCGGGAGGGCGCCAAGAGTCCTCGAGGCAGGAGAAAGTTCGCCCAGAACAGAAACCTTTGAGCACCAATGGAGTCCTTGTCCCCAGACCCATGACCGCCATGACCGTCAAACAAGCCACCGCATCGCGCCGCGCCCTCGCGCGGCGGCGGCTGCACATCGTGCCCCAGCCCGCGCCGCGGCCGGAGCCGATGCACCTCGCAGAGCGCCGCATGCGCGACGCCGGCGGACCGGACGATCGCGCGTGCTACTCCTGCGGCTGCGGTTTTCTGTTCGAGGCTCCGGTGTCGACCTCGGTGCGCTGCCCGCACTGCGACACCGTGCAGGCCTGGTAGCCCCGGGCTCAACCGGACCGAGCCGACGCTCAGGCCGTGGCAGCCTCGCCCAGCGCACGCGAGGGGGCGGGAATGACCGGGCAGCGTCGGACCGATCGACCTGGCCGGCCCCGTCGCACCGTCAGCTCATGAGCCGTCGACGGCTCCGGCACCGGACCGACGCCGCGGATGGGCATCCCAGGCCTCGGCAAAGGTCTCACCCCGGCCGCGGCACACCTCGATCACCGACCGAGCGGCCAGATCGGCGCGCACCCGTCGCGGCGCCACGTCCTGACTGACGCCGCGTACGCGGCCCCGTCCGTCAAGCCAGACGAGGTCGAGTGGGAAGCGCATGCCCATCGTGTGAATCGACCGGCAGGGAGCGATCAGCAGGCCCCAATCGGCAGGCAGGTCGGGCAACTCTCCGAGCCCGTCCCGCCGAGTCGCCCACGTGCGGGCCTCGTAGACCCGCAACCCGCCGGCCAGCTCGACGACGTCGAGCTCCACCAGCCGCTCCTCGGCCGACGCCAAGCGGCGACGACGAGATCGGCCGCCGATCACCGATCTCCTCGCCCCGGCGCCGGCGTCACAGCAGGCTCGGCGCCTCCACCGCACGGAACTCGATCAGCCGCGCCATGCCGTCGAACTCCAGCGGCTCCGAGCTCACCGCGACGCCGCGGCCGCCGGTGAGGGTGCGGCGATGCGTCGCGTGGATGCCGACGGTGCGAAAGCTCCGCTCGCTCTCGTCCTCGAGCAGGACCTCGGGAACGAAGACCGTGAGCGTGAACGTGCGCAGGTGCGAGACGCGGTCCAGCTCGACGCTGACCTCCAGGCCGCGGGCGCTCTGGAAGGCCTTGATCTCGTCGCCGGCGAAGCGGTGCGTGCCCATCGGGCCCGAATAGCTCAGCCACGGCTCGGCGTCGAAATCGCCCGGCGAATACGTGATCTTCGTGTCGTCATGGACGAACTCGAAGAAGTTGGGTCCCTGGATTTGAACAGCCATGTGCTGCACCTCAAGGCTCGCGGAGCGGGGCGGAACGGATCATGGTGAGGCTCCGGGGGCTCCGTGTCCAGCAAACTTAGGATGATCTTATGCGTCAGCTGCGCGCGACGAGCTCGGCGCCCAGCCGCTCAGCCAGGCCGGCGGCGCCCTGGCGCATGACGGCATCGTGGTTCCACGCGAACACCGGTCGCGCGAGCGGGCCGGCGGCGTTCATCCACGCGCGCGTCGTCGAGACGTCCCAGCTGTAGATCGCGGCGGTGCCCGCCGGGCCCTCGAAGAGCCGCCAGACCCCCACCCCCTCGATCTCGCCGCTGGCCTGGCCGCTCAGCAGGTGCGGCGCCTCGACGCGCGTCACGCGCGAGTCGAAGGACAACGAATACGGCAGCCTGCTGCGCCACCGCAGCCGATAGAGCGTGCCCACGCCCCGCTCGCCCTCCTGGCCGCGCTCGAGCACCCTGGCCGAGCGCACGCCCTTCCACCATTCGGGATAGCGCACCGGGTCCGACAGGACCTCCCAGACCTGTTGCACCGGCGCCGCGACGCACCACGTGCTGAGGAAGTTGTAGGCCGCCATCTCGGGTCCCAGCATAGTCCGCGGCATCTCGCTCGAGGAGGCGCACCACTCGACGGCGATCGAGGGCAACGCGCTCGTGCTCAGGCAGGTCGAGATGCTGCTCGCCGAGGGGTACGTGAGTTCCGCTCGCCCGGCTCGCTTGACCGTCCTGACAGCGCCTGAGACGGTGCTAGCCGGATTCAGCGGCGGCGCGCCAGGGTAGGAACCGGCCGTCGAGCGTGCTGTTCGGCGCGTCACTGCCCGTCGTCCTCTCTAGGAGTCCCACATGAACACTCGCATGATCGCCGTCATCGCCCTCGTCCTCGTCGTCATCGTCCTGATCGTCCTGCTGACGTAGTCGCAGCGCCTCGATCGGCGTCGGTCACGGGCCGGGCAAGAGCAGCCCGAGGCCGGCGCGGCCCGGCGCCGCGGATGGGCTTGCGGCAAGGACGAGCGAGGGGTATCCGCGCCGCGGCAGGACGACACGGTGCGCAACGGCGAAGCCGGCGGCGATCAGGTCGTCGGTGGGATCCAGCGGGCGCAGGCCGCCCCACGCGGCGGGCCTGACCTGGGCGCAGCCGTGCAGCGCTCGCGAGACGAGCCGGCCCCGTGCACCGTGGTCGTCGGCCCAGACGGTCACGCTGATCAGGCGCGATGTCTCGCCCGGCCGCAGCAGCCGCCGGGCCTCCGCGAGGACGGCTGCCCGCTCGTCGGGCTCGAGCAGGTGCAGGAGGTAGGAGCAGACGACGACGTCGGACCAGGCGTCGGGCAGTGGGACCCGCTGGGCATCGGCGTGCACCGTCGACCAGCCCGGTGGAAGGTCGCCGACGCGCGCCAGCATGTCCGCGGACCGGTCCACGCCGACGGCCGCTCGTGGTCGCGCCGGCCAGTCCGCGAGACGGCGCAACACGAGGCCGGTGCCCGTCGCCAGGTCGACGAGACGCTCCGCGGGCGTGGTCCGCGCCAGTCGCAGGGCCGCGTCGATCGCGCGCGTCTCGAGATGCTCCTGCGCGCCGTAGCGCACGGCGAGCCTGTTCCAGGTGCGGGCGCAAGCGGCACTGTCGCCGGATCCTGTGTTCATCGCGTCGCATCCGACCTCGCCGCCCAAGCGGCTTATCGGGGACGCTCCACTGCCCGAAGGATCGCGAGCAGCGGGCGGGCGGCCGCCCGCACCCGCGGGCTGGAGTAGCGCGCGGCGACGTGCTCGTCGGCGGCGCGCGCCGGCCCCTCGGCGAGGGTCGGGTAGGCGTGCACGGAGCGTGACACCGCGTCGATCCTCGCGCCCTGCGAGACCCAGACGGTGAGCTCGGCGATCGCCTCGCCGCCGCCAGGCGCTGCCACGGTCGCGCCGACGAGCCGTCCGCGCGGGTCTGCGACGAGCTTCGCGAAGCCGTACGCCTGGCCCGCGGTGATCGCGCGATCCGACCGCGCATAGTCGAACTGCGCGATCTGCGCCTCATCGCCCCAGCGCTCGCGCGCCTGCGCTTCGGACAGCCCGACGCGCGCGATCTCCGGGTCGGTGAACGTCACTCGCGGGATCGTCGGCGCGACGCGCGAACGCGTGTGAAAGAGCGCATTGGACGTGGCGATGCGCGCGTGGTGACCGGCGACGTGCGTGAACGCCGGCCGTCCGGTCACGTCGCCGGCGGCGAAGATGCCCGGCCCACTCGTGCGCAGGCGATCATCGGCCACGACGTGGCCGCGCTCATCGACGCGCACGCCGACGCTGTCGAGCCCGAGATCGTGCGTGCGCGGAGTACGCCCGGCAGCAACGAGCATGCGATCGAACGCGACGCTCGCGCCGCCGTCGAGCAGCAGCTCGCCGGGCCGGACCGCTGCGCTGCGCGCGCCGAGGCGCAGATCGATGCCCTCCCCGCGCAGGCGCTCAGCGATCAGCGCGCTCGTGCGCGGCTCCTCCCCGGCGAGCAGACGATCGGCCACCTCGACCAGGGTGACGCGCGAGCCCAGCCGCGCGAACGCCTGCGCGAGCTCGCAGCCGACCGGTCCGCCGCCGAGCACGACGAGGCGCTGTGGCAGCTCGCGCAGGCTCCACACCGTGTCGGTGGTCAGCGGCCCAACCTGCGCCAGGCCGTCGAGCGGTGGGACGACCGGCCGCGAGCCGGTCGCGACGATCGCCGTGCGCCAGCGCAGCGTGCGACCCCCTGCCTCGATGCGCCCGGGCCCGACGAATCGCCCATGCGCTTCGATCACCTCCACGCCCGCGGCGCGCAGCCGCTCGGGCGAGTCATGCGGGGCAATGGTGGCGATCGCCCCTGACACGTGCTCCATCACGCGCTCGAAGTCGATCTGCGGCTCGACCGGCTCGAGGCCGACAGCGTTCGCGTGGCGCATGCGGTGCGCCAACCCGGCGGCTGCGATCAGGCTCTTGCTGGGGACGCAGCCGGTCCACAGGCAGTCGCCGCCGGTGCGCTCGCGCTCGATCAGGGCCACGCGCGCATCCGCGCCGGCGGCGATCATCGACGACACGAGGCCCGCGGTGCCCCCGCCGAGGACGACAAGGTCGTAGCGATCGCTGCGGGCTTTCACGGCCGTCTGCGCTCAGGCCGCCGGGTCGGGGAGCGCGAGCAGCTCGGCCAGGCGCAGGTTCGCCTGCGGGTCGAGCACGGAGTGCTGGACGCATGCCGGCACGATGCGCCCGTCCTCGGGATGGGCCATCCCGTACATGCAGGCCTGCAGGCGCTCCTGCGCGGCGCGCACCTCGGGCTCGTCGCTGATCTCGCCGCGCTCCAGCGCCTCCCATGCCGGCCGCACGACCCGTGCATCCATGAAGCTGTGCATGACGAACGTCACGGCGCGCGGCCGGTCGCGGGCCGCAGCGAGCGGGCCGCCCATGCGGCCGGCCAGCCGGGCGGCCCAGCCGACCGCGCGTGGCAGGGCGCGGGGCTCTCGCGCAGCGGCACGAGCCAGGCGCACGGCCAGCATGGGCAGCGCCGCGCCGGCGTCCATGCCTCCGACCGCGGCGAGGTAGCTGTCGCGCATGCGCATGTCGCGAGCGTCGTCCTCGTCGAACAGTGGCCAGTAGCGCTCGCCGGCGTAGCCGCCGTAGGCCGTGCGGTTGCAGCGCGGATCGCCGAACTGCAGCGCTCGGTGGTGCAGGCGCCCGCCCGCGCCCCGCTGCACCTCGCGCCAGACGGCGTCGTCGGCGAGCGCGCCGAAGTCGTCCTTCCAGCGCGCCTCGTTGCCGACGAACGCCGCCGGCTGGAAGCTGAACATGCGAAAGCCGTAGTCGCGGCACGCGGCGATCACGCCGGCGACCTGCCCGACGTTGCGCGGCGTGACGGTCATGTTGTGGGCGAGGTAGCTCGTGACCCCATGCTCGCGCCGAAGGCGCGCGAACAGCTCGCAGAAGCGCCTGCGGTAGGGATTGAGCTCGGCCTCGCTGTGGGCTCGCCTGATCCCCCGGCGCCCGTACATCATCGAGTCGAAGTGCCCCGCAAAGCTCAGGTGCGAGAAGCGCGGGCGACCCGTCGCCGGGTCCAGCGCCAGCGCCTCGAGGTAGTCGTAGTCGAAGTCGCCATGGGTCATCGACATCGGCTTGCGGCCGTGGTCGAGCATCGTCCGCAGGGCCGCCGCGTGATCCTCCGGGCCGAGCAGGCTGACCTCCCCACCGATCAGCTGCGCATGCTGGCCGGGACCGCGCAGCTCGCGCGCGAGGCGCATCTGCGCGTCGACCTCGGCGAGGGTGTGCTCGCCGTCGGTTCGCACGCGGTTGGCGTCGCGCGAGTGATAGCACGGCGTGCACGCCAGGTTGCAGCGCGGAAAGACGCCCTGCGTGCCCTCACAGCCGGTGATCCGCCGGCCGAGCATCTGGTTCGGGGTGCGCACATGTGCGGGCAGCTCGGCCCAGCGGCGCTCCAGCGCGGCGGCGAGATCCGGATGCTCTGGCCGCGTCGCGCGCTCGAGCGCTCGCAGCCGTTGTCCGATCTGCAGCCTCATGCGAGGTCGGGCCCGTGACGTGCGAGCCGTGTTCCAGCGGTCATGGGCGCAGCACTCGCGTGAGCGCGCCCAGCGCGATCAGGACCGGCGCGAGAAACAGCAGCGACAGCGTCGCCGCGATCTGCGGGTCGCTCTGCGCAAACGGAACGAGCATCACCGGCAGCGTCGTCGTCGCGCCGCCGACCGCGAGCGTCGTGCCGTACTGGCTCCAGGACACGACGAGGGCCATCGCCGCGGCGATCGCGAGTGCGCCGCGGCTCGCGGGCAGGCTGACGAGCATCAGGCGCTGCAACGGCCCGGCGCCGGCGGTCGCGGCGGCCTCCTCGAGCTCGAGCAGCTCGCTGCTGAACGCGCCTGCGAGGACGACGACGACGTAGGGCAGCGTGTAGATGAGGTGCGCGGTGGCGACGGCGAGCAGCGTATCGCTGATGCCGAGCCTGATGAACCACTCGGCCAGTCCGGCGCCGGCGGCGAACTGCGGGACAAGCAGCGGCAGCGCGATCGCGATCATCAGCGCGCGGCGCACGCGCGGAGATGCCGCCGCCAATGCGCGCGCGGCAGGCCAGCCGAGCACCAGTGCGGCCGACGTCGCCAGCAGCGCGATCACGATGCTGTTGAGCGCCGCCTGCGGGACCCCGGCTCCCGCGGACACGGCGTATCGGAGGCCACGCAGGCCGAGCTCCTGCGGCAGCAATGCCGGCGCGCGCCAAACGTCGGCGAACGCGCGGACGGCAAGGGTGAGGACCGGCAGCAGCGCCGCGAGCGCGAGCATCGCGACGAGCAGGCGCCGCCCGCGAACGCGCTCAGCAGGCTCAGCCATCGGCACGTCCCATCAGCTTGGCGAGGGCGAGCGCGAGGAGCGTCGCGAGCCCGGCCGCGACGAGCAGCGCCGCGGCCGCCTGCGCCTGGCCCAGCGGCTCGGCGGTGCGGGTGGCGTCGAGGGCATACTGCGCGAGCGCGGTCGGCCGCGTCGGGCCGACGACGAGCGGCACCTCCAGCGCGCCGAGCAGAAACGCGGCGACGACGAGCGAGCCGATCGCAAGCGCGGTTCGCACCGACGGCCAGACGACGTGGCGCAGCCGCGCTGCGTGTCCCGCGCCCAGGACGGCGGCGGCCTCCTCGCGCTCGCTGACGCCCGGCGTCCAGGCCGCGAGCACGAGCAGCGTCAGGAACGGCACCTCCTTGTAGACGTAGACGAGCACGATCCCGACGCCGCTGCGGTCGCCGATGACGTCCAGCGCCAAGCTGCCGAGCACCCGCTCGGCGAGCCCGCCGGGCGCCAGCCAGACGACGGCGATCGTCGCGGCGACGAGGTGCGGCACCGGCACCGGCGCTGCAGCGAGCATGCGCGCGCGGCGCCCTGCGCGGCGCAGCGCTCCCGCGAGCACGAGCGCCGCCGCGGCCGACAGGAGCGTCGCCACCGCCGTGTACCCCAGCGTGAAGCGCAGCGCATCCCAGAACGCGTCGTCGCGCAACAACGCTCGCCAGGCATCGAGGCTCGGCGCCTGGTCGCGCACGATCGACCCCGGCTGCAGGCTGCGCCAGCCGGCGCCGGCGAGCGCGCCGCCGAACAGCACGGCCAGCACGACGACCGCGCCGGCGGCGCCCGGCGCGCGCGGACGCAGCGTCGCGCTGCTCATCGCCGGTCGTGCCCTGAGTGGGCACTGCGATGATCGGGGCCGTGCTCGACGTGTACACGCGACGCCTCGTCGCACCGGCCGTCGACGCGACGGCTGGCAGGCTGCACCGGGCGGGGATGTCGCCGACCGCGCTCACCGCGACGGGATTCGCAGCCGGCGTCGGGGCGTGCGTCGCGGCCGCGCTCGCGCTGTGGCCGCTGGCGCTCGTGCTGTGGCTCGCCAACCGGGCGCTGGACGGCCTCGACGGCCCGCTCGCCCGGCTGCGCGGCGCCAGCGACCGCGGCGGCTTTCTCGACATCGCCGCGGACTTCACGGTCTACGGCGCATTCGTGCTCGGCGTGGCGATCGCCGAACCCGACGCTCGCCTGGCGTGCGTCGCCCTGCTGGTCGCCTACTACGTCTCGGGCACGGCGTTTCTGGCGTGGTCCTCGCTGGCCGAGCGCCGCGCGATCGCGGCCCGCGACGAGCGGTCGCTGCAATTCGTCGGGGGTCTGGCAGAGGGCACCGAGACGATCGTGGCGTACGTGCTGTTCTGCCTGCTGCCGGGCTCGGCCGAGACGATCGCCTGGGCGTTCGCCGCGCTTGTCGCGATCACGGCGCTGCAGCGCGTCGTGTTCGCGGTGCGCTCGCTCGGGGACCCCGCCGCCGGGCCGGCGGCGGGCCCCTGACACGGCGGTCCGCGGGCGTTTCATCGCAGCGCCGGCTGCTCGGCGTCAGCGATCGGCCACAGCCGCCGCCGGGGCAGGTCGACGCCGACCGTGGCTCCGACCGGCGGCGCATCGTCGGGGTCGACGTGCGCCTCGATCGCCGTGGCCTGACCGCGCAGCCCGACACGGACCACACCGCCGAGGTACACGGCGCTGTCGACGCGCAGGCGCAGCGGCCCGTCTTCTGTGATGCGCACGTGCTCGGCGGCGATCGCTGCAAGCACCGGGCCGTCGGGGGCGTCGATCGCGACCGACCCCTCGGGCAGCCGCAGCCGGCCGTCGCGCGCGTCGCCGCGCAGCAGGTTGCGCATCCCGAGGAAGCGCGCGAGGACAGCCGACGTCGGGCGCTCGAACAGCTCGCGCGGCGGGCCGTGCTGGACGATGCGGCCTTCGAGCATGACCGCCAGCGTGTCACCGAGCTGCGCGGCCTCACCGCGGTCGTGGGTCACGAGCAGCGTGGTCAGCTCGCGCTCGCGCTGGACTTTCGCGATCAGGCCGCGCAGCTCCTCGCGGCGAGCGGGATCGAGCGCGCTGAGCGGCTCGTCGAGCAGCAGCACGCGCGGCTGCGCGCACAGCGCGCGCGCGAGCGCGATGCGCTGCTGCTCGCCGCCGGACAGCCCGCGAACCGAGCGCTCGGCCAGCCCCGCCAAGCCCATGTCGTCGAGCAGACCCCGAGCCTGCTCGCGGCGCTCACGCCGTCCCGTGCCCGCGAGCCGCAGCGGAAAGGCGATGTTCTCGACCACGGAGAGGTGCGGCAGCAGCCGCGGCTGCTGAAAGACGAGCCCGACGCGCCGGCGGTGCGCGGGCAGCGCGTCGATCCGCTCGCCGTCGATCGCGATCGACCCTGAGCTCGTCGCCGTCAGCCCGGCGATCGCGCGCAGCAGCGTCGTCTTGCCGGCACCGGACGGACCGAGCAGCGCGGTCAGCGTGCCGCGCTGCAGCGACAGGTCGAGGGCGGGCAGGATCAGCGCCCGCTCGGCGGCGACCGTCAGCCCGCGGCAGTCGAGCATCAGGGCAGCACCTCGCGCTTCCAGCGGCGCTCGAGCGCGCCGACGCGATCGGCCGGCAGCTCCGCGACCGGGGTGCCGAGGTCGCGCAGCAGATACGGCGACGATCGTTCTGACGTCGCCCGCAGCGCGCGGGCCGGCAGCACGCTCGGAGCACCGAGCACGTTCGGATCGGCCTTCTGAGCCTGCAGGCTCGGGTCGAGCAGGAGGTTGGCGATCACGAGCGATGCGGCGCGACGGTCGGCATTGGCTGGGATCGTGACGAAGCTGACGTTCTGCAGCGTGCGGCCCTCGAGCACGAGCGGACGAGTGCTGCGCGCGAACGTTCCCTGGCGCACGCCGGTCTGCACGAAGCCGGGGTCATAGCTCATCGTCAGGTCGACCTTGCCGTCGCCGAACAGCCGGTTCAGCTCGGCCTCGGACTTCGGGTGCGACCGGCCTTTGCGCCACAGCAGCGGCTCGAGATCTTGTAGGTAGGTGAACGCGCGCGCCTCGCCCTTCGTCAGCACGACATACCGCACGAATGCCGAGCCCGTGAAGTCCGGTGGTGCCGGATAGGTGATGCGCCCCGGGTGTGCGCGCGCGTAGACCAGCAGCCCGTCGAGGTCGCGCGGCGGTCGCGGCGTGCGCGCGCGGTCGTGGGCGAACACGAGCGCCGCGCGGCTCCACGGCGACTCCTGCCCGTCGACGGGCACACCGAAGTCGCGGTGCAGCGTCGCGTCGCGCCGGTCGAGCAGCCGGGCGTTGGGCAGCCGGCCGGCCCAGTCGCGCAGCCACAGCCCGTCGGCCTTGCCCTGGGCGAAGTTCTCCCCGTTGATCCAGATCAGGTCGACGCCGCCGCCGCTGTCGCGGCCGGCGCGCAGCTCCGAGGCGACGCGCTGGACGGCGCTCGCGGTGTCGTCGACCGAGACACGGCGCAGCTTGACGCCGAGCCGCGCCGCGCGCGGCGCGACGCGCTCGTCGATGTAGCGGTTGACCCGTTCGTCGCCGCCGTACAGCCACCAGCGCACGGTCTGCCCCCGCGCGCGCTCGGCGGTCGCCTGCCACGAGCCGCCCGGCAGCACCGTCTGCGTCGGCGAGGTGGATGCCTGATCGCCTCCGCACGCGGCGAGCGCGAGCGTCGTGCTGACGAGCAGCGCGGCGAGAACAGGGCGATGGCGGTTCATGGCGCTCCAGGTCATCGATGAGAGGCCCGCTGCGGACAGCGTCCCCGCGACAGCGACTCGCCACGCCCGCCTGCGCGACTCTAGTCCGGCTGGGCGCACGGGCTCTTGCGGTCGCGCCCCGGCCGAGCCCGCCGCGCCGTCAGCGCGCCCATGGCCGTGAGCACCACGACCACGACCGCCGCGACGACGAAGGCCGTCGACCACGGATCTCCGATGCTGCCGCCGAGCGTCGCGAACGCGATCGCGCCGGGCACGATCCCGATGGCCGTTCCGACGACGTAGTCGCGGGTCCGGATCGCGCTGGCACCGGCGAGGTAGTTCAGGAGGTTGAACGGCACGAGCGGGATCAGCCGCAGGGCGATGATCGACAGCAGGCCGTGCGCGCGCAGCCGCCGCTGGATGTCGGCGGCCCGCTCGCTCTGCACCTGCTCCAACGAGGCGCGAGCGGTCCGGCGCGAGATCGCGAACGCGGCCGTCGCACCCGCCAGCGCGCCGGCGATGCTGACCAGCGTGCCGAGGACCGGCCCGAAGATGGCGCCGGCCGCGATCGTCAGCGCCGCGCCGGGCACGAGCGAGACGGTCAGCGCCGCGTACAGCGCGGCGAACGCGACGGCTCCGAGGAGCCCGCTGTCGGCGAATCCATCTTGCAGTCCTTCGGGAGAGGGGACGCCGACCAGCGCGCCGGCGAGGCTGCCGGCGACGAGCAACGCGCCGAGCAGCAGCAGGCGGCGTTCGGGAGAGAGGTCGGCGAGCGGGCGGGTCGTGGTGGGGGACATACGGCGCAGCGGCCGTCCCAGATCACGTCGGACGAGCGATCGTGGCGGCGTGCAGGAAGTCGGCCACCTCGGGGCCCACGAACGTCACGCCGACGAGCACCTCACGCTCGGTGTCGACGACGAAGCGCGTCGTGCCCGCCGCGTCGCGGCCGACGAAGCTGGCTCCCGCGGTCGCGGAAGTCGCGAGGTCGACCGCCCGGGCGCAGATGCCCGCCGCGAGCGCCGAGGCGAGGGTGTGGCCCGTCGCGGCGACCTGGGGGTCCGTGAAGAAGACGCGCGGCGACAGCGGCCCATCGACCCGGATGCGCGCTTCGCTGTCGCCGAGGATGCGGTCGGCGGCCACGCGCGCCTGGTACTTGCCCATGTGCGTCAGCAGTGCCCTGCCGTTGACGTCGCCGACGGCGTAGAGCCACCCCAGACCGACGACGCGCAGCGTGTCGTCGACCTCGATCGAGCGTCCTGGCTCAAGCCCGACCGTGGGGAAGGCTTGATCCGCGTCGATCTCGAGGGCGCCGCGCTCGATCAGCGACGCTGCGACCTCCTCGCCCGCGAACGGCTCCTCGCGGGCGAGCAGCCGGTCGGACGCCTCGATCACGGTGACGCGGGAGGACAGCGAGCGCCACGCCTGAGCCATCTCGACGCCGACCACGCCACCACCCAGCACGACGAGGTGCTCGGGGATCTCGCTCGCGGTCGTGACCTCGCGATTCGTCCATGGCTGCGAGTCCGCGAGGCCCGCAATCGGCGGCATCGCCGCGGTCGTCCCGATGGCGACGATCACCGCTTCCCTGGCCTCGAGCACCTCGTCGCCGACGCGCACCCGCCGCTCGCCGCCCAGCTCGCGCTCCACGATCGCCACCTCGCGGCCCGCCATTGTCAGCCGCCCGGCGGCGATCTCACCCGCGGGGCCGGCCCCGATCACGACCACGTCGAAGCTCCGCGTCGCCATCATGAGCGCCGGTCGACGCGCGTCGGCGGATCACCGTATGGCGCAGCAGCGTTTGTACTTGCGGCCCGAGCGGCACCAGCAGGGATCGTTTCGGCTCGGGGGCCAAGCTAGGGCGTGGCCGCTGCGCGCGAGCTCGGCCGCAAACTGGCTGCGCGCGGAACCGGTGTCGGCGTCGTATCCCGCCTCCGCGGTCCACGCGGCGAACTCGTCGACGTCCAGCGGCGCGATGGTGGGGCGCCGGCCGGTCTCGCGATGCAGCCGGCGGAGGTGACCTTCGATACGTGCGTTGTAGGCGGTCGCGTCGGCGAGGTCTTCGGCGAGTGAAGGCCAGCGAGCCAGCGCGGCGGCGTGCTGGTCGGGCCCGAACCACGCAAGCGTCCATGCGATCTGTCCGGCGATCAGCGGCCGCGGCGTTGGCACGAGGTGGTCGTCCCCGTCAAGCGGTAGGCCGACGTGCTCTCGTTCGGCGCGACGTTCGATGCGGGCCCGGTCCAGCTCGCCCGCGAGGCCCAGTCGCTTGGCGACGTCTACGGCCTCGTCAAACGCGGCCAAGGCGGCGTCCTGCAGCCCGGCGTCTGAGCGTGCGTGACGAGGACGTCGACACCGTCGGGCCGCTCGGTCCGCAGGCCAGCGAACTCGGCTTCACCTTCGACGGTCGACCCAGCCTTCAGCAGGTACCAGCCGAGCATCTCGCGCGCGATCCGCGGATCGCGGCAACCGAGCTCGATGGCTTTGCGCTCCAATCGCGTCGCCAGGTGGTAGTCGTCGTCGTCGGCGGCTGCCGCTGCGAGCTCGTCGTAGCAATCGCCGAGAACCTGTGCCGGGAGATCGTCGCTGGGCGCGAGGGCACGGAGGGCCGCATCGGCTTCGTCGAGGCCGGCAGCTTCGATGTAGGCCTGCAGGAGCTCATCGGCAGCGGACACGACGCCAGGATAAGCGCCCGAGCTGTAGCGGCGAAACTGCGCGTCGGCGCCGTTCGTGAGCATGTCCAGCGGCGTGGCCGCGTCGACGAGCCCGACCGAGGCGTGGTTCAGGTGCGCGACCTTGGCCACCGTGGCGAGCGCGTCGTCGACGGATACCCCGCCATAGCCCCCGGACAACGTTCGTCCAGCGAGTGCCTCCGCCACACGCTCCGAGGGTATGCCGGGTCCTACCTACCCCAAGCAGAAGGAGTCAACTATGTACATCGGCCTCGGAGCCCTCCTGGTGATCATCGTCCTCGTGGTCATCCTGATGTAGCACGAGGACGCACCGCGACTTCTGGTCGGAGCGCCGGCGCCGGCGTGGAAGCCGGGCCCCACCCAGGTTCGGCGATGCGGCCGCGGCAGGTGACCAGGGTTACGAGGGAAACGGCTCGGGCGTACGCTCGCCAGGGACATACGCGCTTTCGGGCTCGAGCATGCTCCGTAGCTGCTCGCGCAGCTCAGGCGTGTCTTCGTGCCCATGCGATGCCGCCGCATGCTGGGCAGCGGCGGCGACCACATCGTCCTCCGGCCCGATGATCGTCAGCTGGCAGTTGCTGTCGCTCTCGAAGCGACGGCAGTCAGCCATCAACCTCTCCATGGCTCCTCCTCTGAGAACTTGGCTTACCGCCGATCGTCCGCCGCCGAGGCTGCCAAGTCAAACCCGTTTCGTGAACAGCACGGGCGCACACCATGAGACCTGGACGCCGCACAGGCTCGAAGGCGGCCCACCATCAGGCCGGTTGGCCTCCGGATCGCGCCCCCGCAACGACCATGATCGGCGACCAGCACTGCCTCGTCGACCGGGGGACAGCGATGGCGCTGTGCGCGAATAGGAGCAGCCCCATGAGGCTCTCGCCACGCTCCTGCTCGTCGTCCGAAGCAGCAGCAGCCCGTCCTCGCGCCGTGAACTCGCGAGCGCCGGCGCCGTCCGGCGCGAGTCCCGTTGCGGCTGAAGAACCACCGGCGCAACGCGGGCTGACGAGCCGTGCACGATGAGCATGACGATGACGACAGCGAAGGTCACGGCTGGCGTCCGCCGGCGCCCGCCCCCACCCCCCAGGCCGGCAGGGCCTCAGGGTGCGGATGAGTTCGGCGCGGGAAACAGGACGTCGAGCGGATCGTCGCCGGCTTGCAGCCGAGCTTCGCGCTCGAGCGCGCGAATTCGGCTGCGCTCGAGCTCGAGCAGAGGCGGCTTGCCGGTTTCGGCCTGGCGCATGGCCTCTTGGGCGACGTACTTCGAGACGACCCGGATGAACGGATCGACGGCGTGCAGGACGGGCTCGACTGTCCCGGTCCCATGGACGATTGCGTTGCGTTGCCGTTCGGTGCGAGCCAGCAGCCGATCGAAGCGTCTCGCGAGGTGCTCGAGGCGTTCCCGGGCGGCCCGCGAGTCGGTCAGCACGGACATCGCGTCGCGGATGATGCGGTGCGGCATCGTGCCCGCAACGAGGTCGCCGAGGACACCAGGGCCTTCGACAGCCAAGCCGCGAGGATCGAAGCTCCGTCGGCCCGGGGATGTCGATGGCATGATCGCATCGCGGATGACCTGGGCGCGGTCCTCATCGAAGACGCGCCGGTCGCCTGCGGCGTTGACCGCGGTTAGGCCCGCGTCGAACAGCTCTTCATTGAGGGCGAAGTCAATCCACGGCGCCTTGAGGAAGCGCGCGGCGGCCTTCGCCCATCCGTCCTCACGGTGCTC
>Ga0136633_1000650_pt1 | contig 26408 bp, 25 predicted proteins | sample AntDrymeUQ832206_2_FD_105494 | JGI IMG/M metagenome (GOLD analysis project Ga0136633, IMG submission 105494) | Polar desert sand microbial communities from Dry Valleys, Antarctica - metaG UQ83 (22.06) | ecosystem: Environmental > Terrestrial > Soil > Desert | place: Antarctica: Dry Valley... | reverse complement strand
GGTGGAGGTGGAGGTGGAGGTGGAGGTGGAGGTGGAGGTGGTACGCAGTTGCAGGGCGTCCGGTTCACCGTCGACCTGGGCGAGGCCCTGCTCGATGGCCGCCTGCACCTGTTCGTCGCCCACCTGGTCGCCCGCACCCGGTTCTGGACACGGGCGTTCGTGGCCATGAACGCCCAATCCCTCGGCCCATGGAACCTCGGCCCCCGCGCCCATCCCAACGACGGCCTGCTCGATACCTACGACGCCCACCTGCCCCCCAACCAGCTCCTGCCGGTTCGCAGCCGCCTGCACCACGGCGCCCACCTGCCCCATCCGGGCATCAAGGAGCGGCGCACGGCGGCCCTGCAGGTCGACCTTGGGCGCCCGCTCCCGGTCCGCCTCGACGGCGTGAAGGTGGGGACGGCAAGGGTCATCTCGGTGCGCGTTCAGCCTGACGCCCTCACCGTGGTGATCTAAATGACTCATATCGGTCAAGTGTCGGACAACAGGGGCCGACTACGAACCGATGCGATCCAAGGGAACCCGCTCGGTCCGCGCCCTCATGGCGGCCACGGTGGTGGCCGCCGGCCTCGCCGGCTTCACGCCCGGCACTGCTGCCGCACAGGTGGGGGCCTCCTGGGGCCTACATCGTCGTCTCGAAGGACAGCACCGACCCACGCCAGGTCGCCGATGGCCACAGCCGGCGCTCCAACGCCGATGTCAGCTCCATCGGGCCGGGAACGGCTCCGGAGATCCCGAGCGTGGAGGGCCGTCTTCAACCCATGCGAACAGGTCCTCGACCACCGATGCTCGATCCTGGGCGGCGAGGGCCCGGAAGTCGGGTTCGGAGGCGGGGTGGTAAGAACCCGCCAGTTCACGCGGACTTGTGGACGGCGGTACGCGTCCGGTGCTGGAGGAAAGCGTCCTTGTCGTTGAAAGCTGAGACCGCGCGGTCCCGAGACAGAGGACCGGTCCCGCAAGCCGATCCCCCTCTGCCACAGCGGCCGGGGTTCCCCCTCCGCCCTACCGGTATGGGACCTCGGGTCGCGCCCAGCGCCGCAACCCCCTGCTTGGGGTGGACGTCGACCGCCATGGGGCCGGCTCTTCTCGGCGGCCACCAACTGGCCGACCAGCGGGATGTCGCGGTTCCCGCTCCACCACAGCGGTCGGGATGCCCCTTCACCACGCCGGTCGGTGTTGCGTAGACCGAATCGAGGAGAAGTCACGACACCGAGCACCTCCTGTTGGGTGACAGTTGGGCGATCGGCGCTCGGCCGTTGAGGTTTCTCGATCAACGTGACCAATGCCGCACCCGCGAAGTCGTCGACCTATCCGCCGTACTGCTCCATGAAGGAAAGGGCTCCGGCCACCATGCCCGTCATGTCCAAGTTGATTGTCGCCGCCGCTGTGTTCCTGTCCGCCGTGACCGTGCCCGGCGTCAGCGCTGCGGACCCGGCATCGCCGCCGGCCCCCCCGGTGGACCGGGCCCGGGGGCTGGTCTGGGACGGGCTTGCCCCCGGTCGCGCCGAGAACCGCTGCGCACGCCTGTTCGAGATCCGTGGCCGGGCCAACGACGTCCTGGGCTGCACCCACGGGCCCGACCCGGCGCCGGCCAACGTCGACGTCCGGGTGCCGGTGTCGACGAACACCCTTGCGGGCACTGCGGCGGCACTGCCGGCCCCGGCGGCCGGCCCCGGCACGAACGGAAACGGGATCGCCTGTACCGGTGACGGCACGTCCGGCTACCGGGTGGAGGCCATCTACGCAGTGGCCGGCGGCACCGACCGGTACGCCCAGGTCGCGCCGCTGATCCAGACGAGCTACGCCCCGTTCGTCGAGTGGCAGGTTCGCATGTCGGCGGCCGAGACCGGGGGCGAGGCCCACGTGCCTTTCGTCACCGCACCCGATGCCGGCGGGTGCTCGGTGGTGGTCAGGCGCGAGGTGCTGTCCGCCACCGCCGACGACTCGTTCGCGAACACGATCTCCGAGCTCAAGGCCCGCGGCTACACCCGGGCCGACCGGCGCTACATGGTCTGGATGGACGGCAACGTCCTGTGCGGCATCGGCCAGCTCTACCTCGACAGCCAGCCCGGCCAGACCAACGCCAACAACGGCAGCTACACCGCCTTTGCCCGGGCCGACTCTGGCTGTTGGGGCTATGCGGAGGCCCACGAGATCATGCACAACCTGGGGGGCGTCCAGCCCGACGCCCCCCATGGCACCGCCAACTTCCACTGCTGGGACGAGAACGACGTGATGTGTTACGACGACGACGGCTCCGGGCCCGCCGTCATGCAGTCGGTGTGCGCGAGCAGGGACAGCCGCCTGTTCGACTGCAACCACGACGACTACTTCCTGGCCGGCGTCCCGGCGGCCGGCACCTGGCTGGCGACCCACTGGAACACCTACAACAGCCGCTTCCTGGTGCGCGGCCCGCTCGCCCAACCGTCGAACGTGGCGCCGGTGGTCGACGCCGGGCCGAACCGCGCCGTCCAGGTGGGCCAGCAGGCCGCACTCGACGGCACAGTCAGCGACGACGCCCGTCCGGTCGGCGCTGCGGTGACCGTGGCCTGGGCCAGGACCGCAGGGCCGGGAACGGTGTCGTTCGCGGCTCCGGGCAGCGTCGACACCACCGCCGGCTTCTCCGTCGCCGGGACCTACACCCTGTCGCTGACGGCCAGCGACACCCTGCTGTCGGCGAGCGACACCATGACCGTGACCGTCTCCGACCCCAACGCCCCCGTGACCGACACCTTCACCGGCTCGTTCTCGAACCGGGTGCGGTCGATCACCCACAGCTTCGCCTCGGGTCCCGGCACTGTCACCGTCACAGTGACCGGGCCGGCCAGGAACACGGTGACCGCCACCCTCTACGCGCCCGACGGCACCGTCCTCCGCCAGACCTCCGGCACCGGCACCCGCACGATGACCGCCGACGGTCCGGTGCGGGGAACCTACCGCCTGGTGGTCATCGGCACCAGCGGCTCCTACACGGCCACCGTGCGGCACCTGCCCTGATCCGGAAAGGAGACCGGGCTGTCCGTTTCGAGGTCGTCCGAATCGCGGAGGGCGCCAGGCCGACAGCAGCCTGGGAGGTCGGCACGGTTGAGAGGTCCTCGGGACGGGTCAACCGTGCCAACTTCCCGTGCCGCTCAGCCCCGGCTGGCCGCCATCGTGCTCACGACGTTGTCCATGGCTGCGATCACCGCAGCTGGGACGGGGTTGCCGTTGACGATCAGTGAGAAGACCACCTGCCGGCCACCGGCCGTGATCAGATAGCCGGACAGAGCACGGGACTGCTGCACCGAGCCGGTCTTGGCCCGCACGTTCGCCTCGGCGGGCGTGCCGCGGAACCGGTTGAGCAGCGTGCCGGTGCGCCCTCCGAGGGGCAGGCCGCCGAGGAGCTGGTCGAACCACGGCTGGGTCCGGGCGGCGACGAGGAGCTCCGTCCATTCGCGGGGCCGGCGGGTGTTGTCCCGACTGAGACCGGAGCCGTCCGCCGCCCGGCCGCTCAGTTGCACGCCGGCCTCCGCGGCCAACTGGTGCACGACGCCCATCCCGTTCGCGAACGAGCCCCGTCCCCACACCTTCTGGCCGACGTCCTTGAGCAGCATCTCGGCGTAGAAGTTGTCGCTGTTGGTCAGCATCCAGCTGACCAGGTCGGCGACCGGGGGCGAGCGCACGCTGGCGACGGTGGCAGTGGGGTCCGGCGCATTGCCGATCCGCTCGCCTCCGACGACGGTGATGCCCCGCGCCGCCAATGCGGCCCGGAACGCACCGAGGTTTCTTACCGCCGGGTCGGCGAGGTACTCGGGGTCGGTGCGCCACGTGTTCCCGTCGACCGCGAGCGCAGAGACCGGGCCGACGAAGTTCGGGACGTGGCGCTCGGTCCATCCGGGCGCCTTGCGCTCACTGTCGAAGTGCGACTCGTCGGCCACGAGGTCGCCGTTGACCTCGGTGATGCCCGCAGCCCGCACGAGAGCGGCCAGGCGGTCGAGTGAGTGCGGGCCCGTGGAGCGCAGGCTGGGATCGCCGGCGCCGACCAGGACGAGGTGGCCCCGCAAGGTCGACCCCTCGACGCCCCCATCGACGCGGACGTCGGTGACGAACGTGGCGGCCGGACCGAGCGCGCCGTACGCGCCCCAGGCCACGAGCAGCTTCTCGTTGGACCCCGGCCGGAGGTCGGTGTCGGCCTGCTGGGTCAGCACCGTGCCCGAGCCTTCGACCCACACGGAGAGGCCCACGGTGGCGGTCTCGAACCGGGGGTCGGCGAGGGCGGTCCGCACCGACTCCACGAACCCCGGCGGGGCGGGAGCCGGCGGGATGGTGGTCGTCGTGGGGATGGTGGTGGTCGACGAAGACGATGTCGTCGTGCTGGGCGGCTCGGTAGTGGTCGTGGGGGCGAGAGTGGTGGACGCCTCGGCCGCCATCGCCGTGGGAGCCGACGTCGGGGCGGCGGCCACGGAGCCGGAGGACCGCGCCTGGACCTGGGAAACCAGGGCGGCGACCGCCACGACCAGGCCGAGTGCGATCCGGCGCATCCGGGCGGGCGCTACAGCGCGGGGTCGTCGCATTCGTCCCATCCGCCGCCCCCGCCGCCGCGAGGACCGGTCCGCGGGCGGGGCGGCATCTGGCCGCCCTCCACGTAGCCTGAGCCGGCGTCACGCGTGGTCAGGAAGCGGATGATCCCCCGGGCGACTGCCTCTCCCTCGACCCGCTGGACCTCGGGATCGGCCAGCAGGTCGGCCTCGGCCGGGTTGCTGATGAACGCCAGCTCGGCCAGCGCCGCGCTGACTCCCCGGGGCTGGTTGACCATGGCGTACCAGTCGTCGCCATTGGCCTTGGTCCGCCATGTGACGCCGGCGTCCGAGGTGACCCACGGCACGTCGTAGACGCGAAGGGCGGCCACGATCTCCTCGTAGATGAGCCCGGCGAGCCGCTTCGACTCCGCCGACTTCTCCTGGTGGTACATCTCGCTGCCGGGGATGGCGCTCGGCTCCCAGGAGGCGGCGTTGTGGTGAACCGACACGAAGGCTCTGGCTTGCAGGCCCACCGCGAGTTTGGCCCGGTTCACCAGGTTCATCCCGTGGTCACCGTTCCGGGTCATGACGGTGGCGAACCCGGCCCGCTCCAGTGCGGCGGCGGCGTGCCTCGAGACGGCGAGGTTCAGCTCGGACTCGTACAGGCCGTTCGGCCCGACCGCGCCGGGGTCGTACCCGCCGTGGCCGGGGTCGAGGACAACCGGCCCGGTGAGCAGCGGTGTCGCGGAGGTGAGCATCGCCTCACGACCGCACGGGGTGCTCACCTTCCAGCCGTCACCCTCCCGCCCGAGCACGGGGACCACGATCCCGGTCGACGAGAGGACCGCAGGGATCGTGGGCAACGGAGCTGCGTCGGGTGCTGCGGCGACGAGAGGCGCCGAGTCGAGGGGCAGCAGTAGCGGCCCGGCGCTCAGCGCGGCGTCGGCTGGGCGGGAGATCTCACCGGAGGTCGCCCGCGGTCGGGACTCCGACCCGGGGGCGCACGTGGCCGTCGTCGCCATCAAGGCGGTGATCACTAAGCCGACGACGGGACGGCGCCGCATGTCCGTAGTGTCGCAGATGGTGCCGCTGCCGCCCACGCGCCCCTCGTCGCCGGGGCGAAGGCTACGACTCCTTTACCAGCCCGTCCCAGCCCCAGTGCGGCATCTGGAGCGCGTCGGGGACGACCGCCTCCCGCTCTCCGTAGCGCAACACCTCGTTGACGGCCCAGGTCATGTAGGCGCGGAGCGCGCCGCGAAACTCGGGGTCGCCGGGTAGACCTGCGTCGTCGGCGGCGGCGACGAAACACGCGACGAAACGCCGCCCGAGATCGGTCATATCGCCGTTGCCGGCGTGCATCTGCAGCATGGAGGTGTGGTTGCCACAGCTGCTCGAGTACTCCGCCGGCCCTCCCATGACCTCCGCCCAGTAGGCGGCCAGGCGCTCGACGTGCTGTGGATGCTGGTCGGGGTGTGTGAACGGGTGGTTCAGCTCGGGGTCAGTCAGACATCGGACGTGGTTGGCGGCGGCCAGAGCAAGGAATGCGGGCCCACCCCCGGCGAACTCGTACAAGCTCGGGCGCACGGACCAAGACTCTCACGGCAGTCGGCGGTGGGCTACCCGAGTCGGGCTTTCACCAGGTCCTGGACGACCCTGGGGTTGGCCATTCCCTGCGAACCCTTGATGACCTGGCCGACGAAGAAGCCGAGTAGCGCAGTCTTCCCGGCCCGGTACTCCTCGACCTTGCCGGCGTTGTCCGCCAACACCCGGTCGACCATGCCGGCGATCGCTCCCTCGTCGTTGACCTGAGCCAGGCCGCGGTCGGCGATGACCTGGCGCGGGTCGGCGCCCCGTTCGACCATCTCGGCGAACACGTCCTTGGCGACCTGACCGGTGATCTCCCCGGACTCGACGGCTGCAACCAGGGCCCCCAATCCCGAACCGGTGAGCGGGGTGTCGGCCAGCCCACGGCCTCCGAGTGCGGGCGGGAGCTCGTTGACGATCCAGCGCGCCACCGCAGGCGGGGTCGCGCCCGCCGCGGTGACGGCCGACAGGAACAAGTCGCCGGTGGCCCGGTCACCGGTGAGCAGATCGGCGTCGTCCTCGGAGATGCCGAACGACGACGGCCAAGCCGTCAACCATGCGCCCAGGACGGGGTCGCGCAGTCGCGCCTCGGCCCGATACTCGGTGCGGCTCTTCCTGGCCGGGCGGGTCTTCGCCTTGGCCGACCTCTCCTGCACCTCGCCGGCGGGCGGCTTCGCGTCGGTCGTGCTTTGCCACGAATCCCGCAGCGTCACCGTCCGGTTCAGCACCAGCGCGCCCGGCCGTGAGTCCGACGGGTCCACCATGAAATACCCGACCCGTTCGAGCTGCCAGTGGCTGCCCGGCTCGGCGTCCTCCAGGCTCGGCTCGACCATTGCGCCGCGGACCACCTGGAGCGAATCGGGGTTGAGCGAGCGGGACAGTTCGCCGTCGCCTTCATCAGGTCGGGGCACCCGGAACAGCCGGTCGTACAGGCGCACCTCGGCGGGCACCGCGTGGGCGGCCGACACCCAGTGGACGACGCCCGACACGGTTACCCCGGGAGGGTTCCTGCCGACGGTGTCCGGGATGTGACGGCAGCGCACCTCGACGACCTCGCCGTCCTCCTCGACGACCTCGTCGTAGGTGACGCAGTACCCGTGACGCAGGCGGACGGTCCGTCCCGGAGCCAGCCGCTGGTAACCCGCCGGAGGATCCAGGGCGAAGTCGTCGCGTTCGATCAGCAACTCGCGTGCGAACGGCAAGGATCGCTCACCCGGCTTGCCCACGTCGGAGGGGAAGTACGGCCCGGTCAGCTGCTCGACCTCGTCGTGCGGCCACGACGTGATCGTGACCTTGAGCGGACGCAGCACACCCAGGACGCGGGGAGCGACCCAGTTGAGGTCGTCGCGCACGCAGAACTCGAGTTTGCCGATGTCGACCACCGAGTTCACCTTGGCAACTCCGACGAGATTGGCGAAAGCCCGGATGGCCTCGGGCCGGTAGCCCCGCCGGCGCATCCCGGCGATGGTGGGCATGCGGGGGTCGTCCCAGCCTGAGACGTCGCCGGCCTCCAGGAGAGGCAGCAGCGTGCGCTTGCTCACCACCGTGTAGTCGAGCTTCAGCCGGGCGAACTCGATCTGCTGCGGCCGGCTGAAACCGTGGCGCTCGGAGACGCCGGTGTGCTCGACGACCCAGTCGTAGAGCGGGCGGTTGTTCTCGAACTCGAGCGTGCAGAGCGAGTGGGTGATGCCCTCGATGGCGTCGGAGATCGGGTGGGCGTAGTCGTACAGGGGATAGATGGGCCATGCGTCGCCGGTGCGGTCGTGATGGGCGTGGCGGATCCGGTAGAGCAGCGGGTCCCGCATCTTCATGTTGGCGGCGGCGAGGTCGATCCGGGCCCGCAGCACGCACGTGCCGTCGGGCAGCACCCCGGCGCGCATCTGCCGGAGGAGCGACAGGTTCTCCTCCACCGACCGGTCGCGGTAGGGGGACGGACGGCCCGGCTCAGTCAGGCTGCCGCGGTACTCCTTGATCTCCTCGTCGCTCTGGTGGTCGACGTAGGCCTTGGCGGCGCGCACCAGGTCCTCGGCGAGTGAGTACATCTCCTCGAAGTAGTCCGATGCGAACAGCGCCCCGTCGCCGAGGGAGAAGCCCAGCCAGCGCACGTCGTGCTGAATGGACTCGACGTACTCGACGTCCTCCTTGTCCGGGTTGGTGTCGTCGAAGCGCAGGTTGCAGCGCGTGCCGTACTGCTCGGCGATGCCGAAGTTCAGGCAGATCGACTTGGCGTGGCCGATGTGCAGGTAGCCGTTGGGCTCGGGCGGGAACCGGGTGAGGACCCGGCCACCGTGCCTACCGGTGCGCAGGTCTCCCTCGATGATGTCGCGGATGAAGTCGCCCCGCGTCGGCTCCGCTCCGTTACTGGTCACGACCCGTCACTGTACCGACGGCACCAGGCACCCCCGCCGGGCTTTGCGCGCTCAGGCCGGGAAGGTCGGGTTGTTGAGGACCTGGCTCCACTGGGTCGTGGTCGGCGGGCAAAGGGAACGGGGGGAGCAAACCGGACGAACCGATCATGGCTAGGGGTTTGTTTCCCGTACTAGCGCCGACGGATCGGGCCGGCGCGGCGGAGAGAGACGAGAGCGTGGCTCGGAGGGCCACGATGTCGTCGGTCTGGCCGGCCTTGTCGGACCCTGCCTGGGCCCGGGAGAAGTCGACGAGCCACGGCTGCATCGCGCCGTCGACCAGGATGCTGCCCGCATGGATGTCGCCGTGGGCGATGCCCGCCGCGTGCAGGGAGTACACCTGGGCCCACACTTCCTGCGCCAGCTCGTCGTCGACCTCGACCTGGTCGAACGGCACGGCGTGGACCCAACGCTGGACGACGATGCCGACGCCGTTGCCGATCTGGCCGGCAAAGACGACCGCCGGCGTGCGGACGCCCGCAGCCCCGGCCATGGCGCCCATGCACGCCTCGTGCTCCGCTGGCGCACAGCCAGCCCATGTGAGCCGGGCCGTCCCACCGCCGCCGGAGTGCCCGCCATGCCCGGTACAGCAGGTCGTCGTCACGCCGTTCCCGGGCGGCGACTTTCACGAACAGGTCCGGCCCCGACTCCGGTGTCACCCGGAAGCGGGAACGCCGGGTCGGCTCCGCCACCGGCGTGATGTCGACGACGGTGAAGCCCAGCCGGCCGAGCGCCCTCCGAACCCGCTTCAGGGAAACGTGGCCCTCGGGAGCACCCAGGATGAGGTGGGCGGCGGCGCCGGCGGCCCACCCGAGGGCGATGCCTCCGACGACGTCGAGGGGGAGGTGGGGCCGACGTACACCCGGAACACGCACACCGAGATGGCTGCGGCCCACACGCAGCGCCGGGCCCGACGGCCGAGGTAGGGCGCAGCCACGGTGGCCAGGGCGATGGCCACCGCCGAGTGTCCGGAGACGTACCCCAGGCCGCGGGCCGGCTCACCCAGGATGTTGACGTCCTCGAGCAGCGTCTGCGGCCGTCCCCGCTCGATCAGGGTCTTGACCACCTTGGCCAGGATGTAGATGGTCCCGCCGGCGACGGCGAAGTCCAGCGCCAGGCGCCAGCGCCGGCGAAGTTGGCGACGGCCGCGGTGGCGGGCATCGAGGCGATGTTGCCGAACTGCATCACCGTCCACACCACCGGATAGAACCAGGTGGGCAGGGGGAAGTCGTTGACGAGTCGGAACACGTTGGTTCGACCGACCCGATCCTGTCGGGTCGAACGAAGACGGCGGTGGCGACGAGGATCGACAGGCCGATGGCGAGGCGGAGGACGTCGCCCGGATGGCGGTTGCTGAAGGCGCGCTGGAACGCGCTCGAGGTCGAGGCCGTCTGGAGGGATGCGGTATGCACGGGTTGTCCCTTCGCGAGTTGAGAACTGTTCATGACGCCACCCGCTCGGGAACTGGGACGGCGACAGCCGCAGGGGTGGCGAGCCAGGCGTAGAGCGGAGCGCTGATGAGCAGGCCCAGGCCGGCACCTCCGACGATGTCGAGGGGGTTGTGCGCCCCCACGTAGATGCGGGTGAAGCCGTTGAGGGCGACGAGCGCCCAGACCAGGATCCGCCACCGGCCGGTGAGAACCGCCGACAGGGCGGTGGCGATGGCCACGGCGATGATGGCGTGGCCGGAGACGAAGCTGAGCCCGTCGGCCGACACCTGCCCGCGCAGGATGGCGTCGCCGATCGATGTGCCCGGTCGCGTCCGCTCGATCACCGACTTGACCACCTGTTCCAGCCAGAGCTTGGCGCCGACGGCCACCGCGGTGGCAGCGGCCAGCTTGGGCCGGCGCAGGAGAGCGGCGACCGCGAGCCCGATGACCAGGGCGACCACGATGTTGCCGAGCTGCTGGAAGATCCAAAGCGGGCGGTACAGCCAGTCCGGCAGTCGTCGCGAACCAGCAACTTGGCCGGCTTGACGTCTCGGTGGGCAAGACCGCCGTCCCAGAGCTGGCGAGCGACGGCGAGGCCGGCATCGATGATGGTGTCGTCCACATCGACGTCTCCGCCGATCTCTGTGGCGCCGTCGAAGAACTCGGTCACCAGCAGGTACTCCCGCTCCGGCGTGATCTCGACGAAGCCGAACGGGCGGGCCGGGGGGATGCCGGCGCCGTGCATCAGCCGGAGGAGGTAGTCCTCGTACTGCACGAGGCGGCGAACCGAGGAGAAGGTCGACTCGTCCTCGAGCCGCCCGTAGACCAGGGTGCGGAACAGCTTGTACCAGCGGTCCGAACGCAGATGGTTCTTGGCGTAGAGCTTGCCGAACAGTTTCGTTTCGCCGTCGCCCCAGGATGATCTTCAACGGCGTGGAGCCAGCCGAGCCCTCGAGTCCGAAGGGCTTGATGCCGACGGCGTCGAGGCCGAACTGGTCGCGCAGGGCGTGCAGGATGGCCTCGCCCCTCTCGCCGCCGACTCGAGGTGGGCGGCCTTGCCGCCCCGGCGGTAGCTGACCGGGAAGCTGTCGGTGGGGACGAACACTCTGAAGACGACAAGGGTGACGACAACGCCGCCCACGTGGCACGCAAGTCGCTGCGGGTGGCCGAGGTGCCGCCCGGCTTGACGCATGCTGATATCGGCATATGATGGCGGCCCATGGCACGAGCAGCGACGACGTCGGACGTCTTCAACGCGATCGCCGAGCCGCAGCGCCGGGAGATCCTGGTACTGCTGCGGGCGGGTGAGCGGCCGGTGACCGAGTTGGCCCGGGAGCTGGGGATGACCCAGCCGGGGGCGTCCAAACACCTGCGGGTGCTCCGGGAGGTCGGGCTGGTGCGGGACCGCAGGGCAGGCAAGCAGCGTCTTTACGGCCTTGACGCCCGCGGGCTGCGACCGGTCCACGAGTGGACCGGCGGGTTCGAGCGGTTCTGGAACGAGAGCTTCGACCGGCTGGACGGGTACGTGCAGGACCTCAGGCAGGCAAGGCAGGAGGAGTGACCGATGGCAGCGACAGGATGGGACGCGCCGGCGCAGTCAGCGACGGCCGAACGAGAGATCGTGATCTCCCGGGTCATCAGTGCCCCACGGGAGCTGGTGTTCGAGGCGTTTACCGAAGTCCGGCACCTGTCGCGATGGTGGGGACCGGAGGGGTTCACCACCACCACGCGGGCGTTCGAGTTCCGCGTCGGCGGGGAGTGGGACTTCGTGATGCACGGACCGGACGGGACGGACTACCTGGAGTGGATCTCCTGGACCGAGATCGCCCCGCCGGAGCGGATCGCGCTGCTGCACGGTGAGTCCCGCGGCGACCCGAACGCCTTCGAGTCGGTCCTCACGTTCGCGCCCGACGGCGCGGCGACCCGGATCGAGATGCGCACGGTGTTCACCACCAAGGAGCTGCGCGACGAGGCAGTCGAGAAGTACCACGCGATCGAGGGCGGCCAGCAGACCCTGAGCAACCTGGCTGCCTACGTCACCGAGATCGTTCGGAAGGGAGTCGAGGACTGATGGCCGGGACGGTGTTCTTCAGCGTGACGATGTCGCTGGACGGGTTCATCGCGCCCGAGGAGCGCAAGGACGACCCGGATATGCAGCGCTGGATGGCGCAGTGGATGGAACTGCATCAGTGGATATTCCCGCAGCGGTTCTTCCGGGAGAACCTGAAGCTCGGCGAGGGCGGCGAGGAAGGACGCGACAACGACATGGCGCGGGAGACGTTCGAGCGCACCGGCGCGAGCGTGATGGGCAAGCGCATGTTCGACCTCGGCGAGCAGGCGTGGCCGGACGAGGCGCCGTTCCACACGCCGGTCTTCGTCGTGACGCACGAGAAGCGTGACCCCTGGGAGCGGCCGGGTGGGACCACCTTCCATTTCGTCAACGACGGCATTGAGACCGCGCTCGACCAGGCCCGCGAGGCCGCCGGCGACCGAGACGTCCGCATCGCCGGCGGCGGCGCAACGATCCTGGAGTACGTGAATGCCGGCCTGATCGACGAGTTCTGGATCGCGCTCTCACCCGTGCTGTTCGGCTCCGGAATCCGCCTGTTCGAGGGCGTGGACGCGGGCCGCGTGGCCCTGGAGCCGGTCCGCGCGGAGCCGACGCAGCGGGTGACCCACCTGTCCTACGCAGTCCGGGAGCGGTAACTGTCTCGACCTCAGCGCTCCCCCGCCGAGGTCAGCAGCGCGGTGAGATCCTCGACGCTCTAAGCGTCAGGAAGGGCGAGCGTTCGAGCCTGCGATCTCGGCCGCGCGCTTCCCCGGGCGGGACCTCACGGCGTTGTCGTGGAACTTCCTCGCCCGCCTGGCACATCTCACGTGCTTCGTCTCACCCTCGTCCTTGAGATACCCCGCATGAAGGTCGACGACAGGTTCCGCATCGGCAGCCTGGCCAAGACCTACGTGTCAGTAGTGACGCTGCAGCTCGTCAACGAGAAGAAGCTCGGGCTCGACGACAGCATCGAGAAGTACGTGCCGGGCATGGTGCCCAACGGCGCCAAGATCACCGTGCGACAGCTCCTCGACCACACGAGCGGCATCCCGAATTACGAGGAGCATCCCTCCTACATGGCCCCCTATAGGGCGGGTGATGTCGCCCACGTGACCACGCCCGCCCAGCTCATCTCCATGGGGACGTCGTTCGGTTCCTGGTTCGCTCCTGGTACGTCGTCGAGGTACTCCAACACCAACTACACCCTGGTCGGGCTCATCATCGAGAAGGTCACCGGTTCCACGCTCGGTGCCCAGTTCGACCAGCGCATCTTCAAGCCGTTGAAGCTGGAGTCGTCGTCGCTGCCCACCACGCCCGAGATCACGGGGCCCCATGCGCACGGGTACTTCGTCATGGGCCCGGGCGGCGCCACCGACGTGAGCACCTTCAGCCCCTCCATCGCGTGGGCCGGCGGCGGCATCATCTCCACCACCACCGACGTGACTGCGTTCTATCGGGCCCTGCTCGAGGGCAAGCTGCTCCCGCCGGAACTGATGAAGCAGATGATGACCACAGTCGTCGACGACCAGAATGGTGTGGTCTACGGCCTCGGAATCGAGCAGCGGACGATGTCATGCGGGGCGGCCTGGGGCCACCAGGGCAACTTCCCCGGCTACGCGCTGTACACCTACAGCAGCGTCGACGCCGTCAAGCAGATGACCTTGGCTCTCAACCTGGACCCGAACTCGATGGAGGAGGCGGGCCAGGTGGTGCTCGGCCAGTTGCTCGACGACGCGTACTGCGGAGCCAAGCCGTAGCGCCCACAGTCCGTTGGCGTGACAGCGTCAGTCGACCTCGGCCTGGCCCGCCGGACAGAAGGACAGGAAGTCGCAGCTCCGGCACCAGCGCCCGGGGGTGGGGCCGAACCGGGCCTCGGCCATTGCATCGAGGGACGAGGTCAGGCGGGCCCGCACCCCGTTCACCGTGGACATGTCCCAGTCGGTGGAGACGACCGAAGGCGGGCCGTCGGTGCGGAGGTAGCAATAGGTGGTGCGGAGCCGGTCGGGTTCTGCGCTCCATGCGTCGATGGCGGCCAGCCCGTAGAGGTCGAGCTGGGTGCCGGCGGCCAGGTCGCCCTCGGTGGCCGGGCGGCCGGTCTTGAAGTCGACGAGCTCCAGGCGCCCCTCGCGCTCGTACACCGCGTCGATGCGCCCCCGCACGAGATGCCCGCCGACGGTCAGCACGAACGGCGCCTCGACCCGGACGGGATCGAGATCGGCCCAGGCACTGGCCAGGAACGACGCCCGCAGTGCGGCGGCGACATCGAGGCCCACTGGGATGCGGTCAGGGTCGTCCTTGACGTGGGGCTCCGGCTCGATGAGCGTCAGCTGGCGGCCGGCGCGCTGCTCGATCCACCGGTGGATCTCCGTACCCAGCCGGGCGGCGGCCGACGAGCGCCGGGGAAGGGGTCGGACAACGGTCCAGTAGAACTGCTTGGGGCAGCGGGCGTAGGTGACCAGCCCGGTGACGGACAAGGCCGGCGGCGCGACCCGGGCGGCGGCTGGCACACCCGCGTCCAGGCTTTCGAGGCGCAACTGGGTTTGAACGGCGGTGGGAGCGGCGGTGGTGCGGGGCGCCACCCGGTCAGCGTAGCGACGGGCTGCGGCCCGCTGGCGCTCCTTGGCGGCCACGTCGGGGTTGACGGTGGCCGCCTCGTGGCGGAAGCGCTCGGTAACCAGGTCGGTCTGGCCGACGATGAAGTCGTAGAAGTCCGACGGGCCCTGGGGCTCCGCCGGGCCCGGGTACCAATGGGCGGCCGAGCACACCAGCCGCTGCCTAGCCCGGGTGCATGCCACGTAGAGCAGGCGCCACTCCTCGTCGAGGCGCCGGCGGCGGACCACCTCCTCGATGGCCTTCTGGGTCGAGCCGGGCCAGGGAGGGATGCCGTCGTCCTCCCGCAACCACCAGGGGAGGGCGGCCGAGTTGGTGAGCGCGTTCTCGCCGGCGCGGACATCGGGGAAGATGCGCGAGCCGCCCCGACCGGTGAGGCCGGGCACGTACACCACGTCGAACTCCAGCCCCTTGGCCTGGTGGATCGTCATCACCTTCACCGCGTCGGCATCGGTAAGGTGGGCCTCGGCCAGGTCGTCGTCGGACTCGTCGAGCAGCTGGAGGTACTCGACGAACGCCCGCAGCCCCGGGTCGCCCTCGACGGGCGTGAACCCCTCGGCCAGGTCGAGGAACCGCAGCAGGTTCTCTCGCCCGAGCTCGCCCGACGCCTGCCACAGACCGGTCCGCTCCACCACGGCCTCGCCCAGTTCCAGCACGGGCATGCGGGTGGCTGCGGCGGCGAGGGCCGCCCGCTCGACCATGAACCCCCGCAGGCGCCGGGCTGCGTCGGCCGACAGGTCGGGCACCACATCCATGTCGTCCAGAGCGGCGAGGAGCCCGAAGTCCTGTGCTCGGGCGTGGCGGGCCACGGCGGCGAGGTCGCGCAGGCCGATGCGGTAGCGGGGACCCTGGAGGATGCGGAGGAGGGCGACGTCGCTCCTCGGATCGGCGAGGAGCTGCAACCACGACACCAGGTCGACCACTTCCGGGCGGTCGAGCAGGCCGCTGGCGCCGACGACCTCCACCGGCACGTGCCGCTCCTCGAGCGCGGCGACGATCGGCCCGATGAGGCGGCGCTTCCGGCACAGGACGGCGGTGCCGCCACAGGGCTCACCGCCGGCCATCGCCCGGGCTACATCGTCGGCGATCGTGCCCGCCTCCTCGGCGTCGTCGGCGGCGAGGAAGCACTCGATGGTGGTGTCGGGGGCGCCAGCCGGCGCGGCGAGCACCTTGGGCAGCGACTCGCTGACCTGGGTCTGAATGCGGTTCGCCAGCGTGACCAGCCGATCGCCGAAACGGAACGTGGTCTGCAGCTGGCGCATGGTGATCGGCGGGAAGTGGTGCCGGAAGTTCAGGATGTTGGCGAGGTGGGCGCCCCTGAATCCGTAGATGGACTGCATGTCGTCGCCCACGGCGGTCACCTGCGAGCCGCCCGGGTACATCAGCTGCAGCAGCCGGCGCTGGGCGAAGTTGGTGTCCTGGTACTCGTCGAGGAGGACGACGGGGTGCTGCTCGCGCTGGGCCTCGCCAATGTGCGGGTGATCGGTCAGGAGCCGAACGGCAAAGGCGATCTGGTCGCCGAAGTCGAGAAGGTGGCGCTCGTGCTTGCGTCGTCCGTAGGCGGCCACCACCTGGCACAGCTCGAGGCGCATGGCGGCCGTATCGCGGATCTTCTGGGTGGCCGTGCTGTCGATGATCTGCTCGCAATCCTCGACGACCACCTCGATGGGCACCAGGTGGTCGGCGCAGCGGGAGGCCAGGGTGAGCGCCTGGTCGAGCAGGATCTGGGGATACAGGGTGCGCCGGTGTTGGAAGCGGAACTCGTCGAAGACGCCATAGAGGAGCTGCCAGGCCTGGGCCCGGTTCAGGATGCGGACATCCGCGTGAAGGTCGAGCTCGAGGGCGTGGTCGGCCACGAGCGCCGCCCCGAAGGAGTGGTAGGTGCCGACCGTCACGTCGGCGTCGGGGCCCAGGTGCTCCCGCACCTTGGCCTTGAGGTGGGCGGCCGCCTTGTTGGTGAAGGTGAGCCCGAGAACCTGGTCGGCCCTGACCTGACCTGACTCGACAAGGTGCAGGATGCGGCGGCCCATGACGGTGGTCTTGCCCGTGCCTGCGCCGGCCACCAGCAGTTGGGCGGACCGGTCGGCCTCGACGGCCTCGAGCTGTTCGTCGGTGAGCTTCATCCCAACCCCACCTCCCGCCCCTCCCGCTGCAACGGGCACAGGCGGTGGAACGAGCAGTTGCGGCAGGCGGCGTCGACCGACGGCTCGAACTGCTCCTGCCTGATCAGCTCGGCGACGGCGAGCACCCGGGCGACGGTGGTCTCGGCGTGGGCTTCGGTGATCGGTTGCTCGAACGCGTGCATCGTCCGCACGAAGCGCAGCTGCAGCTGCCGGGGCGGGCCGAATGCGACGAGCTTCGGATCGGTGCTGGCGGCGAGGTGGTAGACGGCGAGCTGGAGGTCGTCGGGAAGGGAGTCGGGACGGGGCTCGTGCCGGCCCGTCTTGTAGTCGACGATGCGGATGCCCTCGCCGTCAGGCGCCCGGTCGACTCGGTCGATGGCGCCGACGAGGTGGATGTCGCCGACCTCGATGTCGAAGCGGTGCTCGACGGCCAGCACCTCGGGCGCCGCCGGACCTTCGCCCTCGCCGTCCCACCAGGCTTCGAGCATGGCGTAGTAGTCGCGCCGGCACTCCTCGACCTGGGGACGGTACCGGGCGATGTCGTCGCTCCACCGCTCGACGGCGATGGCGTACAGGGCCTCCCGTGTGCGCTCGCCGTTGCGATCGGGTCGGAGAAACTCGGCGAGCACCTCGTGGACCAGGGATCCGAGCTCTGCGGGCACGCCGGCGTCGTCCCTGACCCGCAGGCCGTACTGGTACGCGTACCGCAGAGGGCAGTCGTCGTAGGTGGACAGCTGGCTGGCTGACAGCACGAGGTGTCCATCGGGGAAGACGGCCACGGGGTTGTCGGTGGGCGGGCGCGACATCGGGAGCGGGCCGCGGAAGCCGAGTGGCCGTGGGTCGCGCCGGACCCATGACTCCACGAAGCGGCTGAGGAGCACACCCGGCCCAGAAGCGGCAGTGGCGACGAGGTGCGCAGTGGCGCGCGACGAGGCGGTCAGGAACAGCCGGCGTTCGCTCGCCAGCGATTCCCGCCGTCGGTCCGCCGGCGACAGTGACGCCGGGTCGAACAGTGGCGCCGGGTTGAACAGCGGCGCCCGTCCGCTGATGCGGGGGAGCTCGCCTTCGACGCAGCCGGCGACGACAACCGTGTGCCACTCCCGACCTGCGGCCGCGGCGATCGAGGTCACCGTTACCGCTTCCCGGGAGGCGGCGGCCGTTGTCCGCCACGGATCGGGTGACACCTCGCCGGCGGCGACCTCGGCCAGCAGGTCGGGCAGTCGCTCGGACAGGTCGTCGTCGGCCCGGCGCTCCAGCCGGTCGAGGAACTCGACCACGGCGTCGAGGGAGGCGTCGTCAGAGGTGGCACCACCGACAAGGTGGCGCAGTCCGCGCTCCCACACCGTGAAGGCCAGTTCGGCCGGTGTGGCAGTCGGCGCCCGCTCGGCGATGTCGTCACGCAGCGCGACGAGCGCCGCGCCGCCGAGTACCGCCAGCGGCGACACGAGCAGCCGTCCCTCCGCCGCCTCGTCGCCGGTGGCCCAGCGCAACAGGTCGACGATCGCGCACACCGCAGGGTCACCCGCCCCGGTACCCAGGCCCGGCCCGGGCGCCACCGGGATGCCATGGCGGTTCAAGGCACGGGCGATGGCCCGGCCGTGACGGTGGGGCCGGCGGACCAGCACGGCCATGCTCGACCACGCCACCCCCTCGGAGCGGGCGGCGAGGAGCTCGCCCGCCACCGCCTCGGGCTCGGTCGAGGGATGCGCACAGACGACCAGCTCCGGGGTGGCCGGTGTCCGGAACGTGTCGGCCAGCGTGTGCTCGACGGCGGGCCACGGGAGGGCCGACTCCGACACGACAGCCACGCCGTTCCCGTCGCCTCCCACGACGGCGAGAAGCCGGTGCTGCGGTCGAGCGCCGGCATCGTGGTCGTCGACCAGGATCGAGGAGTACCGCCCGGACTCCGCTACCGCCAGGTCGGCGGCGGCACCGAGCAGTCCTGTGCGGTCGACCTGGCCCCGCTCCTCGAGCGTGGCCCGGTACCGCTGGGCGAACCGGTCGAGCTCGGCACACGCTCCCGGCTCCTCGTCGAGCAGCGCAGCCGCCACCTCGCCGGCGAAGACCGGCCGCCTCAGCAGGTGGCCGAGCTCCGGCCAGTCTCCGGGGGACTCTGCGGCCAGCAACCGCCGGACGAGGGCCCGTTGTTCGGATGTCGCCAACAGCCGCACCGGCCCCCTGGACCGGGTGACGAGATCGAAGGCCACGCCGAACCATGTGGTGAAGGGGAGCGCGTCGAACCCGCCCGAGAGGTGGGGAAGGACCTTGTCACGGAACCGAGTGGCCGCGGCCCGGTCGTGACAGACGACCAGGACGGACGACGGCCGCTGGCCCGCTGCCACCAGGCGCAGGTACCGCGCCACCAGCGCGGTGGTCTTCCCGCTGCCCGGGCCGCCCCTGATGCGCAGTGCGCCGCCGCCGTGCTCCACGATATGGCGCTGGGCCGCCGTCAGTTCCACACAACCGACAGTACCGAGGCCGTGCGACACCCCCTGGAGTCAGGTCCACTGGCCTCGCCGGACCAGGACCTCCTTCAGCACACTCGGCCGGTCGGTCATGATCCCGTCGACGCCCAGGTCGAGCAGGCGGTCCATCTCCACCGGGTCGTCGATCGTCCACACGTGCACGGGCAGGCCGTGGCGGTGGGCGACGGTGACGAATCGCTGGTCGACGATCAGCACCGGGCCCTGGCGGACAGGTACCTGGGCGCAGGCACCGGCGAAGGGGCGGACCGGAACGCCGAATCCTGCCGCCCGGAGGCGGCCGATCTCACGGGGCGCGATCGCAGTGCAGACCCGGCCGGCGCTGAGCCGGCGGAACCGGGCCAGCCGCCTGCCCGAGAACGACGCCGCACAGACCCGGTCGTGGGCCGCGGTCCGGTCGATGACGTCGACCAGCGGGGCCACCGAGGCCTCGTGCTTGAGGTCGATGTTGACCCGCACGTCGGGCCAGGCGCTCAGTAGCTCCTCCATCAGGGGGATGCCTACGTCGCCCAGACGGGCATGGCGCACCGCCTCCCAGGGCAGCTGGGCGATGATCCCGTTGCGATCGGTCACCCGGTCGAGCACGCTGTCGTGGAAGGCCACCAAGACGCCGTCGGCGGTGGCGTGGGCATCGGTCTCGAGGTACCGGTAACCGAGCCGGACGGCGTGCTCGAAGGCCGGCATGGTGTTCTCCGGATGCTCCGATGCACCGCCCCGGTGGGCGAAGGCGATCGGCCCGGGGTGGTCCAGGTAGGCCCAGCTCACTCCGCTGCCTCGGCCGGCGGTGGGAGGAAGATGGCCGACCGGTAGTAGGCCAGCTCGGCCACACTCTCGCGGATGTCGTCCAGGGCCCGGTGCCCGCCCGCCTTGCCCGGTGCCGCCTTGTAGACCTGTGGGTACCAGCGGCGGCAGAGCTCCTTGACGGTGGACACGTCTATCGACCGGTAGTGGAACCAGGCGTCGACCTCCGGCAGGAAGCGGGCGAGGAAGCGACGGTCGGTGGCAATCGAGTTGCCGCACAGCGGGACGGTTCCCGCGTCCGGGATGTGCTGGCGCAGGAACTCGAGCACGGCCACGCCCGCCTGCTCGACGGACAGGGTCGAGGATTCGACCTCCGTGCGCAGTCCGCTGTCGGTGTGCATCTTCACGACGACGGGCTCCATAGCGTCGAGCGCGTCCGCCGGCGCATGGACGACCAGGTCGGGCCCCTCGGCCACGAGGGCCAGGTCGTCGTCGGTCACGAGGACGGCTATCTCCAGGATGACGTCGCGGTCCGCGTCGAGGCCGGTCATCTCCAGGTCGATCCAGGCCAGCATGCGGGCGATCGTAGGCTGGTCGGCTGATGATCGAGCTACCCGTCGTCCGCCTCGACCCGGATCTGCCACTTCCGACCTATGCCCGGGCGGGTGATGCGGGAGCGGATCTCATCGCCCGGGACGATGCCGTCCTGCCTGCACGGGGCGGCCGGGCCATGGTCCCGACCGGTGTCGCAGTGGCCATCCCCGACGGTCACGCCGGGCTCGTCCTGCCCCGCAGCGGCCTGGCCCTGCGCCACGGCGTAACCGTCCTGAACGCCCCGGGGTTGGTCGACGCCGGCTACCGGGGCGAGCTCAACGTGGTGCTGGTGAACACCGATCCGGTCGACGACTACGTCGTGCACCGGGGGGACCGCATCGCCCAGCTGGTCATCGTCGTCGTAGAGCAGGTGGCCGTCGCTGTCGTCGACGAGCTACCGGCGTCGGAGCGGGGGAGTGGGGGGTTCGGCCACTCCGGACGTTGACACCGTGCTCCACTTGCTAACGTGGGGGCGCAACGCGGACGTGGCTCAGTGGTAGAGCACAACCTTGCCAAGGTTGGGGTCGCGGGTTCGAATCCCGTCGTCCGCTCCAAGAAAGTGCAGGTCAGGGGCGTATAGGCCGGTCGGCCCCATCTGATCGGAACCGGCTGGTGCACATCTGGATCGGCGGAGGGGCACCATGGAGGCGGCCGGAGTGGGCGTTGAAGCGGCGATGAACGCCTCCAGCCGGTCGGCCAGGGCCTCGCCGTGTTCCGGGAAAAGGTGGGCGTATCGGCTCTTGGTGAAGGTCGCCGAGCTGTGTCCCGCCCACTTCGCCACCTCCAGGTCCGAGGCTCCGGCGGCGACCGAGAGGCTTACGGCCATGGGGCTGCTGGCCGTCCCGCGCTTACAGAGGAGGTGCGAGCCGGCGTCGAGTGGTAGCGGAGGCGATGGCGTCGTGAACGCCGTCCGAAACGGCACCGGTGAAGATGCGCCGACCCCCTCGTTGGTGTCGGTCGCCACGCGAGCGGGATCAGCGGTGGGCGGGGTTACTGCACAGGGGACAGCGCGATCGCACTGGGTGTGCCGGCGACGCGGCGGCCTTTGACACTGCGGCGTGTTCTTGAGATTTCCCGGGTCTACCTGGCTCACGCTGTCCGTCGCCGGGCGCAGCTCAGCTGGACCAAGCCGGCAAGCGATGACGTAGCGGGCGCCACCGCATCGCCGTGACCGTTCGGTTACGCACCCGTGAAGCCACAGTGACCTCCGGGGTCGATGATGGAGGCGAACACTCTCCACCCGAAAGGACCATTATGGCTACGGCGGACGCCGACACAACCTCTATTCTCTCCCTCGCCCCGCCCCCTCGCCGGGGGCGCCGGCCAGGGCGGGTGGCGGGCGGGATCGTTGCGGGTGCCCTCGCCCTCGGCGGCTTGGGCTTCGTCCTTCTCGACGACGGGGACCAGCGGCTGACCACGACACCTGCGCCTTCCACCACCATCGCCGCCGGCGATGGGCCGGTGACCACCAGCACCGCGGCCGTCGCCCCAGCCACCACCGGCGCCGTGGTGCCCACGACCACCCGCCCTGCTTCGGCGGTCCCCACCACGGCGCCCATACGGCAGGAACGCCTTTCGGTCGAGTCCCGGCTGAGCCTCGACGGGATCGGTCCCGTGGACGTCGGCATGACCCTCGACGAGGCGTCCGCAGCGGCGGGTACCCCCATCCGAATCAAGCCGAACCAACCCTTCGGGCCGGAATGCCAGTACGCCGCCGCCGCGGCGGTACCCGAGGTCAACTTCATGGTGATCAACGGGCGGATCGCCCGGGTCGATGCCAGCGGGCGGGTCACGACCGTGTCGGGGATGGGCAAGGGCAGCACCGAGGACGCGGTCAAGCGGACGTACCCCGGGCGGATCGAGGTCCAAGGTCACCCCTACGTGCCCACGGGTCATTATCTGGTCTACGTGCCCGCCGACCCCGCCCTCGCCCACCTGAGCATGATCTTCGAGACCGACGGAGCGGTGGTCACCAGGTTCCGCTCCGGGATGAAGGGCGCCGTCGCCCAGATCGAGGGCTGCGCCTGAGCGTCAGCGGTGCTCGGGGTTCGGGAAGTCGAACAGCAGCCGGCGTCCCGCTTCGGGACGTCCAGATCGATACCCAGATCAAGCGTGCAGGGAACGCCCGTAGATCCTGAGGGCGTTCTCACCGGCGACCATCCGGGCGGCCCGTCCCGCGTCGTCGTCTGAGATGGCGCCCTCGGAGACCCAACCGTCGAGCAGGCGCCCGAAGCTGTGTCGGAACTGGGCCGCGCCGACGAGATGAAGCTCCGGAAGGCGGTAGCCATCGGTCGAGAAGAGCAGCTTGGCGAACGACGCGAGCTCCAGGCACTCGCCGAGCACAGCGTCCGCGCGGGCGCCCACCTGACCGAGGGTGAGGCCGACATCGACGTAGACGTGCGGGTACACGCTGGCCAGCCACCCGGCCTGGCGGTGGTAGGGGTAGCAGTGCAGCAGCACGACGGGCACCCCTGCCGGTTCGAGCGCGGCGAGCAACGGCTGCAGAAGCGACGGGTCGGACTGCCTGAGCGGCAGCGACCGATCCCCGAAACCGGTGTGGACCTGCAGGGGAAGGCCGAGATCGACGCCGGCCCAGATCACGAATCGGAGCAGAACCGGATGGTGGAGACGCGTACCGTCCGGCCGGGCCAGCCACTCCTCGGCTGCGGTTCGGACCTCGGTCGACGTCGGCCGGGCGGGGTCCACGTCGAGCCCGTGGCGATAGGCGAGGACCGTCTTCACCGCCACCGCGTCCTGACAGGCGGCTTCGAGGCGTTCGACGAACGCGGACGCGAACCGATCCGACGACACCTTGGAACCGGCCAGGCCCGCGGCCACCCGCTCGAGCCGCACCACCTCGGACACCCGGGCGCCCGTCGCAGCGCCGAGGGAAGCCGGCGTCGCCAGCTCCGGTCCTTGCAGGCCGGTGTCGAGGAACAGGTGCGACAGATTGGCGGCGCAGAGCAGGCGGGCAGCGGCCTGGTCGTTGCCGAGCGCGGCCCGCCGCTCGAGATAGTCGGGAGCGGGGGCGAGAGGCGGGAGATTCAGCACCGGCGCACACCACCGCCGGACCGCCAACCCGACCGGGCTGTCCCAGGCCGTGGTGCCTGGGGGCGGCGCCTGACCGGCCTCGGTGAGGCAGCGCTCGAAGTCGGCCGGACCCGGGGGTGCGGTCAGCAGCCCATGGCAGTGCGCGTCGACCAGCGGCAGCTCGCGCAGGACCTCCGTGGCCGGCCCGCTGTTCACCGTCATTGCAACCACCGGGTGGCGGCGACGACCTCGTCGTCGTTCCAGCCCTGGTACCGGCCGGCCTCGGCCCGCCGGACGGCGACGAAGGCATCGAAGAGCACCTCGCCCATTGCGACAGGGAGCACGTCGTCCTGCTCGAGCGCGGCGACGGCCTCCTCGAGGCTCTGGGGCAGTCGGCTGGGCTGCTCACCGGGAGGCAGGCCGGCGGATCGACCGCGACCTCCCGTGGAAGTCGCCCACCTCGGTTGAGGGCGGCACAGACCACGGCTGTCACCACGCCAACCACGAGATACGGATTGGCACTGAGGTCGAAGCATTTCAGCTCGGCGTTGGCCACCGTCGACTCGGTGCCCCGGGTGCCGGTGACCAGGCGGAGTCCGGCCTCCCGGTTCTCTCGTCCCCAGCACTGGAAGGCGCCGGCCCAGCGCTGTGGCACGAGTCGGAGGTAGCTGGCCACGCTCGGGGCTCCGACCGCGCACAGCGCCGGAAGATGGTCGAGCAGCCCGGCCAGCGCCGACTCGCCCCGTGCAGTCAGGCCATACGGTCCGTCCCCGCCGGCGAGGAGGTTGGACGGACCGGACCACACCGACAGGTGGAGGTGCCCGCCGTTGCCCACCTTCCCGGCGACGACGACCGGGGCGAACGACGTCCGCAGCCCATGGGACTGGGACACCGCACGGATCGTCTGCTTAACGAGGACGAGCCGGTCGGCCGCCTCCACTGGATCGGTCGCGCCGACCGACAGCTCCATCTGGCCGGCGGCGTACTCCGGGTGGAGCTGCTCCACCGGGACGCCCTCGGCCGCCATCGCATCCAGCACATCGGCCAGGTAGTCCGACAGCTCGATCATCCTGGTCATCCCGTACGCAGGCCCGCGGCACGCCGCTGTCGTTCCGTCGCCTTCCTCCCGGCCGACGAACCACTCCACCTCGAACGCCATCTTCAGCGCCACCTCGGCCTCCGCCGCCTTGGCCGACATGGTGCGGGCGAATGTCCGCTGGCAGCCGCGGTACGGCTCGCCCTCTTGGGTCCGACGGTCGACGGGCGCCCACGCGCCCATCGGGGGATCGGCTGGAGTTGCGTCACGCGATCGAGGTCGGGGAACAGCCGGAGGTCGCCGACCGGGCCACCGGTGAAGGCGCCGATCGTCATGGAGTCGTCGCTGCCGTACACGTCGAACACGGGCGACATCCCCACGCCGCTGGACGTCGCCGCCTCCAGCCGGTCGACGGGCACGGCCTTCACGCGGGTGATGCCCGCGTTGTCCACCCAGGTCAGCGCCACGCCCCGCACGCCGCTCCCCGCCAGCGTATCGGCGAGCTCACGGGCTCCTACACCGGCCATAGTGCCCAGAGCCTACGCGTGGAGTCGGACCTGCGAAGCGCTGGCCGTGTTGAGCCCGCGCTTCGTCGGAGGAGTCGACTTCGCCATCGGCGTCTTCAGCGAAAGGCTTCCGGGTTCGGTGACCGACGAGCTGCATCGCGCCGTGGAGCGCATGTCAGGGGAGCGTCTTCAACGGCCGGTGTCCCATGTGAGCCGGATGATCCCGGCGATCGTCAGCGCGGCGACGACGACGAGGGCGATGCCACCGGCGCCGGGTAATCGACCCACTCGTCCTGCCCTCCGACCTCGGCCTCGATGCCCGCAAAGAACACCGCGATGGCGAGCAGCTGCGCTCCGGCCAGGACCGCGAGCACCCGGCCACCGACCGAGCATCACGAGGGTCAGGGCGGCATCGGCGGAGTGGACCCCTAGGCGCCGACGGACGGGGCCCCTTTGAACGCCGCTCAACTGGAAGTGAATCTTGGCGACCTCAACCGGCCGGTGGGTGGCCAGCTTGTAGCCGGCGGTCTCGTCGAGGTGGCCGGGAGCTGGGAGTCACCTCGCAGGATTGAGTAGACGCGCTGGATGGTGCCGATGCACACGCTCGCCACTGGGTCGACCTGGCATGGGTCAGATGTTGGACGTAGAGAACTCGGTGAACTTGCGGCCCGATCCGGCCACCTCGAAACCTTGAAACTCCTTGAACGTCTGGTCGCCGAGGTTGCCGCGGTCGACGAGGAAGAGGATGCGCTCAAGCTCGATCTCCCCGACGGCCTGGGTATCCACGAACAGCACGTAGTCGGGGGGTCCGGCGCTGGTCACCAGACCGCCACCCCCGTGCCGGCGCAGAGGTTCACGGCTCTGTAGTTCTGCACGACCCAGCCAACCGCCATCAGCATCGAATCGATGCGGACGCGAGCACGCTGCTCTGGCAAGAAGCGGTCGTAGTCACTTGGGGCCATGTCGGGAAGCAGGCTACGACGGCGACGGCGCCGCGGTGCCCAGACGGGGCGAACCAAGGTCATGTCGCGGGACAACCTCGCCTGCACTTGCCGGACAAAGTCCGAAAAGCTCAGTCGGCATCTACCAGCACCAACCGCAGCCGAGAACCCGGAGCGCAGGGGACGACGATTGAGACCGGATGGCGACCGATCCGATTCAGGTCGCTTTCTACCAGGCGACTGTGCTGCCTTAGCTTAGCCTGGATCCACCGACGGGTGCTCGTCGTGAACCCCTGAGCATCACGTAGAAGTGCCCCCTGACCAGGGAGGATGGCGGTTGCGAGACCTGCCAGAAACCCGAATCGGAGGGCACCTT
>Ga0136633_1000649_pt1 | contig 26417 bp, 29 predicted proteins | sample AntDrymeUQ832206_2_FD_105494 | JGI IMG/M metagenome (GOLD analysis project Ga0136633, IMG submission 105494) | Polar desert sand microbial communities from Dry Valleys, Antarctica - metaG UQ83 (22.06) | ecosystem: Environmental > Terrestrial > Soil > Desert | place: Antarctica: Dry Valley... | reverse complement strand
TGCAAGACCAGCGCCGGACTGGCGTATTTGTGTAAATGGCGAAGCACAGCCAGGCGCCTCGCCGGTGTCGGGTCTGCGGCGGACGCTCGCTGAAGCAGAACAGTGGCTTCGTCGATGCGGTCCTCGTCTATCGACATTTCCGCCAGTTTGCTGAGCGCGTCCGCGTCCGAGGGATCCTCGAGGATGCGGTCGCGCAGCAGCATCTGCGCTCGCCCGACGTCCCCTGACCGAAGCGCGGCGAGCGCGAAATCCATCGCGACTTTTGCCCTGTTCGCGTGGCGCGTCGGCCCTGGTTCGAACACTCTTGATCCCCTTTGCGCAAGTTGCGACTCATTAGCCTTCGGGCGGCCTCCTTGTCATCCTTGAGCGACTGGCGCGCGGATCGGCGATTTGCCGATGTGGTCCTTGGTCGATTTGGGACCACGGCATGACGCCGTCGCGGGTAAGCGGCACCAATCGCTTCAGCGAGCAGCTTCGACCACTCGCCCGACGCATGATCCGAACCCGATTGCCACCGCTCCGGGGGCGGTGCAGCGAGCGCTGAGAACGAGTTCGTCGCCGTCCTCGAGGAAGCTGCGCAATTCGCCGCCGGGCAGGGTTAGCGGCGCTTTGCCGCCGCGGCTCAGCTCGAGCAGCGAGCCGAGCCCGGCGTCGTCGGCGGTTGACAAGGTGCCGGTGCCGATCAGGTCGCCCGGCTGGAGATTGCAGCCGTTCGAGGCATGGTGCGCGACGATCTGCGCCGTCGACCAGTACATCGCCGCCGTTGCATCGCCTTGGCTCAGCCGTTCGGGCGCAAGGCCCGCGTCGCGCATCCGCGCCGTCGACAGTGTGACTTCGAGCGCAATGCCAAGTCCTCCATTTGCCCGGTCGCGCGCATCGGCGAGGTAGGCCAGCGGGGCGGGGTCTCCCTCGGGCCGCGGCGGCAGCGCGGTCCTGAACGGCGCGAGCGCTTCGGGGGTGATCACCCACGGCGAGATGCTGGTCAGGAAATTCTTTGCAAGGAACGGCCCGAGCGGCTGATATTCCCACGCCTGCAGGTCGCGCGCCGACCAGTCGTTGAGCAGGCAATAGCCCGCGATGTGCCCCGCCGCGTCGCCGATCGCGATGGTCTCGCCGAGCCGGTTGCCGCGCCCGATGAACATTCCCAGCTCGAGTTCGTAATCGAGCCGCCGCGACGGGCCATATTCGGGCACCTCGGCTTCGGGCGGCTTGCGCTGGCCCTTGGGGCGGATCACCGGCTCTCCCGACACTCGCACCGAGCTGGCGCGGCCGTGATAGCCGATCGGGACATATTTGTAATTGGGAAGCAGCGGCTGGTCGGGGCGGAACTGCCGCCCGACATTGGTCGCGTGATGGATGCCGACATAGAAGTCCGTATAGTCGCCGATCGCGCATGGCAGGTGCAGCGCCGCTTCGGACTGAGCCACCAGATACGGCGTGACTCCGCCGCGCTGCGCCTCGCCCGACAGCAGGTCGGACAAACGCCGCCGAAGCGCGCGGCCGTCGCCGTGACCACTGGCGAACCAGTCGTTGAGCGTCGGCCGGGTCAGCGCGGGCAGCCAGCGATCGTCGAGCAGCCCGGCTTCGGCGAGCCCGCGAATGTCGACGATCAGCTCGCCGATCGCGGTGCCGATGCGATGCTCGCCCGCGCCGGCCGAAAACACGCCGAGGGGCAAGTTCTGGATCGGGAAATCGGGATGCCCATTGGCGCTTTCGACCCAGCTCGTTCGCGCCGGATCATGGGTCTCGTCGATCGCCGTCATCGCGGCAATTCGGCCTTTGGAAAGTCGGCCCAGGCCTGGTCATAATCGCTCTGCGCGCGGTCGAGCGCGAAGCGCGTCGGAACGTAGGGCCAGCAGGATTCGAGCATGAACGCCATCGTCCCATCGAGCTTGACCGGCTTCAATTCGGCGCTGCTCGCGGCGCGCCAGCTGGCGACGTCGGGGCCGTGCCCGCTCATCAGATTGTGGAGGCTCAGACCGCCGGGGCGGAACCCCTCGGCCTTGGCGTCATAATCGCCGGCGATCAGCCCCATCGCCTCGCTCATCACGTTGCGGTGGAACCACGGCGGGCGGAACGTGTCCTCGCCGACCAGCCAGCGCGGCGGGAAGACGACGAAGTCGGCATTGGCGCGGCCGGGGACGTCGCTCGGACTGGTCAGGAGCGTGAAGATCGAAGGGTCGGGATGGTCGAAGCTGATGCTTCCGATCGCGTTGAACCGCGCCAGTTCATAGCGCCACGGAACCAGCGTGCCGTGCCACGCGACGACGTCGAGCGGGCTGTGATCGAGGGTCGTCGTCCACAAGGCGCCGAGATATTTCTGGACCAGTTCGCACGGCCGGTCGACATCCTCAAAGGCCGCGACCGGGCTCTGAAAATCGCGCGCGCTGGCGAGGCCGTTGGCGCCGATCGGGCCGAGTTCGGGAAGGCGGAACATGGCGCCATGATTTTCGGCGACATAGCCGCGCGCTTCGCCTTCGTCGCCCAGCTCGACCCGAAACCGCATTCCGCGCGGAACGAGTGCGATCGAACCCGGCGCGACGAGGATCACTCCAAGCTCGGTGACCAGCCGCAACGAGCCCGCCTGGGGGATGATCAGCATTTCGCCGTCCGAATTGGCGAACACGCGCTCGCTCATCGATCGGGTCGCGCGGTACAGATGAAGCGCCACCCCTTCGAGGTCGGCGGGATCGCGATTGGCGATCATCGTCACCATCCCGTCGACGAAATCGGCGTCGGCGGGAAGGTCGGCGGGCGGGTCCCAGCGCAGCCGATTGGGTGCCAGCGGCTCGGCCACAACGCCCGGGGCGAATAGCGGCGCGCCGGCGTAGCGCCCGAACGGGCGGTGATCGGCGGTGGGGCGCATCCGGTACAGCCAGCTGCGGCGGTTTTCGTGGCGCGGCGCGGTGAAGGCGCTTCCCGAAAACTGTTCGGCGTAAAGCCCGAACGCGGGCCGCTGCGGGCTGTTGCGGCCGACCGGAAGCGCGCCCTTGCACGCCTCGCTTTCGAAATGGCTGCCGAGCCCGTTCAGATAGATTTCCGTCGCCAACGCAAAACCCCCTCGCTCCGGTTCGAAGCGAGGGGGTTAGGCGCGTCGATCGCGAAGTTCAAATCAGTTGACGTTGACTTCGATCTTGTCGGGGATCGAGACTTCGGTGGTGTCGCCCCCGAAGCCGAGCTGGTCGCGGAACAGGAACAACAGCACCAGTATGACGATGATCAGCAGCACCACCGCAAGCACTCCACCGCCGCCATTGCCGTTGCCGGTTTCGACGATCGTCGTTCGCTCGACCGTTTCCGGAGTTTCGTCCACCATGATCTTCTCCCTGATTAACCTGTTATGCGGGCGAAACGAACGCTGGCGCGGGCGGTTCCGCTTTGCAATGCTTCAACCGCATTCGAATCGGTGGGCGCATCGCGCTTCGCGCTTAGCAATTGCATTCTGCTTGATTTGCGGCATGTTGGCGCAATGGGGGAAACGGCATTCTGGCAGGGACGGGCGCGGGTCGCGTCGAGCAAGCGAACGCGGCTGGTGCGCACCGCGCTGCTGGTCGCGGCGCTGGCGCTTGGCGGAGCGCTGCTCGACCCGGGGATTCTCGCTCCGGTCGGGCCGATCGCGACCCGCGCTGAACGGGTTACGGGCGTCTTCACCCGCTGCGGCCAGGGGTCGAGCCCGGCGTGCGTGGTCGACGGCGACACGCTCCGCCTCGGCGACCGCCGGGTGCGGCTGATCGGGATCGACGCGCCCGAATTGACCGACGCGCGTTGCCCCGGCGAGCGAGCGCTGGCCGAGCGCGCCGCCGACCGGCTGCTGGTGCTCGTCAATTCGGGCGAGTTCGACCTCATCGGCCACCGCTTTCACCGCACCGACCATTATGGCCGCGACCTGCGCCTCGCCCGGCGCGGCGGAGTATCGCTCGGCCAGACGCTGGTCGACGAAGGCCTTGCGCGTCGGTATTTCGGCGCCAAGCGAGCGTGGTGCTGACGCTTCAGTCGAGCTCGCCGCGGCCGCGCCCCGATGCAGCGGCGAACTGATCGACGCTCGTCCCGATCGCCCGGCCAAGCGGGCAGCGCGCCAATGCCCAGATCAGTCCCAGTCCCGCCAGCGCCGCAAAGCCCATGATCGTCATATTCGCTGCTCCCTTGGATTGACCGCTTCAGGATAGGCGGGCGCGGTTACGCGGGAATGACGATCCGGCGTCAGTCCGGGGTCACTTCGCGGCACGGGAAGCGATCGCGGATGTAGCGGTTGAAGTGGACGCCCTTGGCAAAGGCGCCGCGAAAGCGGATCGCCTCCTCCTCGGGCACGCCCGAATAGACATAGCGGCGTCCGGTGACGAACAGCACTTCGAGCTCCGACCGTTCGGGCTGATAAGTGAAGCAACGGATCACCGATGAGGGCATAAGGGAATTTCCACGCCGCTAACGCGATGCTAACCGATTGGCCCTAGGATCGGCACCATGGCCAGTCCGCTCCAGCCAAGGAAGAAATCGGTCGACATGGCCGCGCCGGCGCTGCGCGTGTCGCGAATCCGGCGCGATCCGCCGCCGCCGGTGAAGGAAGTCAGCGCCGCCGAAATCGAGGAGCGCGACGCGCGCGACATCGTCATCGGAATCCTCGCCTTCGCGCTTGCACTGTTCGTGATCCTGATCGGGTTCAGCAAGGGCCCCGGCTGGTCGCCCAGCCAATACCCAATCCACATCAAGGACAGCAGCTAAGCCGCGGCGCGTGGCGAGCGCCAATGTTCACAATGTTCGCGCTCGTGAAAGGTCAGTCGGCGGCGATGTCGGTGAGCGCGCCGAGCAGCGCGGGGAAGGCGCCGTGGGCCGCGGCCTGGGGGTCGGCGCAATCGCCCTTGCGCTGCTCCCACGGGGCGGCGAAGCGCGCTGGATCGAGCCGCGCAAGCAGCCACATCAGCAGCCGCTCGCTCGGCACGCGCTTTTCGGCGACGAGCGTCCCGTCGTGATAGACCTGTTCGACGCGGCCGTGGATGGCGCGATCGAAGGCGAGCGCCGACAAGCGGCCGACGGCAAGCTGCTGCGCCGCGTCCCACGCCTGCGCGAAGGGGGCGGAGCGGATTCGCAGGGCATAGGCACTTCGCGCCGACAGGCCGGCCGACTTCGCCGCCATGTGAACCGATCCGGTTTCGGCAAGCGCTTCCACGAACAACGCCTGGCGCGGCGCGGACCAGCCGCCGGTCTTGCGGCTCGGCTCGGGATCGAACGGGACCGAGCGAAGCACGAGCGGCGCGGGCGTCAGCGATGGCGCGACGGCAGGAGCGTCGACGCTGTCGGGGAGAAAATCGAGCGGGACGCTGGCGGGTTCGGGAACCAGGCTGACTCGCGGCCCGCCCTCCTCGGCCGCCGCCTCCACCACCTCGCCGACCGAGCGCCGCGCCTCGCACCAGGCGTCGAATTCCTCGATGGTCAAATCGCGTGACGTGCGTGCCGGCATGATTCATCCCCCGCTATGGCTGGTCGCGGTGTATGAACCCATTTGGTTCGTGTAGGACAGCGTTTTTTTTGCACCGGGCGAAGCTGACAGCTTCGACGTCACGGATCAGTCCGTAACGGCCTCCCCGCTCCACCTTGCGCTCCGGCCTGCACCATTAGGCTTGGCGCGATGGGCAGGTGGGGCAAAGCCGGTCGGGGAAAAGCCATTCGCGGCAAGTTCCGGGAGGGTCGGCGTGGCCGGGCGGGCGACGCCTTCTGGCCCGGCGCTCGGCGCAAGCCGAAGTGGAAGCGCCATCGTCACACCGTCGCAATATCCGGCGCGTCTTCGTTCTTCATTCCGACGACGTTATAGCCGGCGTCGACATGGTGGATTTCGCCGGTGACTCCGCTTGCAAGGTCCGAGCACAGGTAAAGCCCGGCCCCGCCGACGTCCTCGATCGTGACGTTGCGGCGCAGCGGCGAATTATATTCGTTCCATTTCATGATGTAGCGAAAGTCGCCGATGCCGCTCGAGGCGAGGGTCTTGATCGGGCCGGCGCTGATCGCGTTGACTCGGATGCCCTCGCGGCCGAGGTCGGCGGCGAGATATTTGACCGAGGCTTCGAGCGCGGCCTTGGCCACCCCCATCACGTTATAGTGGGGAATGACTTTTTCGGCGCCGTAATAGCTCAGCGTCAGAAGCGATCCCCCGGGCGACATCATCTTTCTGGCGCGCGCCGCGACCGCGCAAAAACTGTAGACCGAGATGTTCATCGTCATCAGGAAATTTTCGAGGCTGGTGTCGACATAGCCGCCGCGAAGCTCGTTCTTGTCCGAAAAGCCGATCGCATGGACCAGGAAGTCGAGGCTGTCCCAGCGCTTCCTGAGGGCGTCGAACGCGGTGTCGAGCGCGGCCATGTCGGAAACGTCGCAATCGATCAGCAGATCGCTGCCCAATTGCCCGGCGAGCGGGCCGACGCGTTTGGCGATTGCCTCGCCCTGGAAAGTGAACGCCAGCTCGGCGCCATGCTCGGCGAGCCGCTGCGCAATCCCCCAGGCCAGCGACCGGTCGTTGGCGAGCCCCATGATCAGCCCGCGCTTGCCTGCCATGATGCCGCTCATCAACCTGTCCCCTGCTTGACCACTTCGTCGGGCGCCGGTTCCTCGACCTTCAGTTCGTCGCGGTATGGCCCCTCATATACTTCGCCTTCTAGCGCCGTATCGCCGGCGTCGGCCAGTGCCGCGTTGAGCTCCGCACCGGTGACCACGCCGAGACCGATGACGAAGAAAAAGATCAGCGCGACCATGACCCCGGCAAGGCTGCCGTAGGTCAGCGCATAGCCTCCGAACAGGCCGATTACCCAGGGCAGCAGTTCGACCGTCAGAAGCCACCACAAAGTGACGAGCAGCGCGCCGGGCCATTTGCGGCATTCGAGCTTGCGGTAGCGCGACGGGGTCAAGGCGAGGAACAGGATGTAGAAGGTGATGAACAGGGTCACGCCGGGCGCAATCCGGTAGAGCCCGAGGCTGCGCCCGAGCCCTTCGGAAAAAGGCAGCCGCGCCACGACAAAATGGTGCGCCGAGGTGAGGAAGATGGTCAAAGCGAAGGCAATCAGAAGCAGGATTACCGCAGCGACGATCGCCGCCATCGAGCCGAGCCGATATTGCCAGAAGCTCGCCGAATATTTGACGCCATAGGCGCGGCGCAGGATGTCGCGGATGGTCTCGATGAAGCTTGCCGCGGTCCACAGCCCGACGGCGCCTCCGAACCACAGCAGATTCCCCGAACGTCCGCTGAGCACCTCGGCGATCGGCATCGCCAGCACTTCGCGCACCTCGGGCGGGAGCCGCGACAGCATGGTGGCGGCGGTCATCTGCCCTTCGGCGCCGCTTCCGAAGAGATGCGCGATCGCCGCGGCGAAGATCAGGAACGGGAACAAAGCGAGCAGCGCGAGGTAAGCGAGGTTGCCGGCATGGACGAAGCCGTCTTCATAGACGCCCAGCCCGACGCGCTTGAGCACCACGATCAGCGGCGGACCGCTGCGCCAGCGACTGACGAAATTCTTGCCCCATCGCGCATGTTCGCTTGCGCGGCGCTTGCGCCGTTCCTCGGGCGATTGGGGATGGAGGTCTTCCACGAAGGTTCAAACCCCCAGTGCGGCGCGGGGGTTGCCTTGCGCCTGCCACTCGCCGGCAAAGCGCTCGAGATCCTTGTCGCCCGCGGGCAGGTCGACGCTGAGCATGATCAGCTGATCGCCGCGCTGGCCGTCCTTGGCGGTGAACCCGCGGCCCTTGAGGCGGAGCAATTTGCCCGAGCTCGACCCCTTGGGCACGGTCAGCATCACCGCCCCTTCGGGGGTCGGCACGCGGACCTTGGCGCCGAGGACCGCCTCGTTGAGCGTGACCGGTAGCGACAGTCGGATATTATTGCCCTCGCGCACGAAAAAGGGGTGGGGCCCGATCTCGATCGTGACGATCGCGTCGCCGGGCCCGGCGGGGCCGTCCTGGCCCTGGCCGGCGAGGCGGATCTTGGCGCCGTCCTCGAGCCCCTTGGGCAATTTCAGGTCGAAGCTGCGCCCTCCGGCGAGCGTTACGCGCTGCGGCTTGAGGCAGGCGGCGTCGACAAACGGCACCTTGAGGCGATAGGCGATGTCGGCGCCCTTCTGGGCCGGACGCGCACGGCCGCCCGCGCGGCGCGCCCCGCCAGCGAACAGCCCCTCGAACAAGTCCGACAGATCGGCGCTGTTGCCGCCGGCCTCGAAGCCGCCGGGAAAGCCGCCGGGCGCGGCGCCTGCTCCGCCGGGCCGTCCTCCGCCATAGCCGCCGCCATAGCCACCCGCGCCGAACGGCGACCTGGGATTGCCGTCCTCGTCGATCTCGCCGCGGTCGTAACGCGCGCGCTTGTCCTTGTCGGACAGCAGGTCATAGGCGTGGGTGATCTGGGAAAAGCGCTCGGCCGCCTTCGGGTTGTCGGTATTGCGGTCGGGATGGAGCTGCTTGGCGAGGCTGCGATAGGCCTTCTTGATTTCCGCCTCGCTTGCGCCGCGCTTGATGCCCAGTCGTTGATAGAGGTCCATCAACGCTCCCTAGCCGCATCGCGGGCGCAATGGCCAGACCCGTCGCAGCAGGGCGGTTGCCCGCGCGAAGGTCGCGGCCTAGACGCTGGCGCGATGTCCGACGATCCCTTCGCCTTGTTCGACGCCTGGTTCGCGGAGGCGAAAGCGAGCGAGCCCAACGATCCCGACGCGATGGCGCTGGCGACCGTCGGCGGTGACGGCCGGCCGTCGGTGCGGATGGTCCTGCTCAAGGGAGTCGACCGCCGGGCGGGGTTTACGTTCCACACCAACAGCCGCAGCCGCAAGGGCCGCGACATCGCCGCCAATGATGCGGTCGCGCTGATGTTTCACTGGAAGTCGCTGCGCCGCCAGGTGCGGATCGAGGGGCGGGTGATTGCCGCACCGGAGGAGGTTTCGGACTCCTATTTCGCGAGCCGCGGACGCCAGTCGCAACTCTCGGCGTGGGCGTCGGAGCAGTCGCGGCCGCTTGAGTCGCGCGCGCTGCTCGAGGAGCGGCAGGCGGCGATGGCGGCAAGGTTCGGCGGCGGCGAGATCCCGCGACCGCCGCACTGGCACGGCTATTGCGTCGAGCCGCGAACGATCGAATTCTGGTCCGACGGAGCCCACCGGCTCCACGACCGGCGGCTGTTCACCCGGACGGGCGACGGCAGCTGGAGCGAGGGGCGGCTTTACCCATGAGCGAAGTGAAATATTTTTACGGGCACGACCATGCGCACCACGCCCATCGCGCCACGCTGACCCGCCGCGCGGCAACGGCGAGCGTCGCAATGGCGTTGTTCCTGGTGACGCTCAAGGGCTGGGCATCGTGGGAAACCGGCTCGGTCGCGATGCTCGGCAGCCTCGCCGACACCGGGCTCGACTTCCTTGCCAGCCTGGTGGCCCTGTTCGCGGTGCGGTTCGCGGCCTTGCCCGCGGATGCCGACCACCGCTTCGGCCATGGCAAGGCGGAAGCGCTGTCGGCGCTGGTCCAGGGGACGCTGATCGCGGTCTCGGCAGTGGCGATCGGCTGGCGCGCCATCGACCGGCTGGGGAGCGGCGAGCCGACGCAGGGGCTCGAGCTGGGGATCGGCGTGTCGCTGGTGGCGATGGCGCTGACGATCGGGCTGATCGGCTATCAGCGGTTCGTGATCCGCAGCACCGGATCGGCGGCGATCCGCGCCGATCATGTTCATTACCAGGCCGACCTGCTGCTCAATCTGTCGGTGATCGCCGCGCTGGTGCTCGACCAATTGTTCGGCTTCCGGATTGCCGACCCTTTGTTCGGGATCGCGATCGCCTTGTGGCTGCTGTGGAGCGCGTGGCGATCGGCGAGTTACGCCGTCGATCAGTTGATGGACAAGGAATGGCCCGAAGCGAAGCGCGAGCGCTTCCTCGCCGCCGCCGCCGCTTTTCCCGAGCTTTCCGGGCTTCACGATTTCCGGACGCGGACCAGCGGCGCGCACGACTTCGTCCAGTTCCACGTCTGGCTGCCCGCCGACTGGACGATTGCCGAGGCGCACGATCGGATGGACCGAGCCGAGGAAGCGTTGCAGGCGAAATTCCCCGGCACCGAAATCCTCATCCACCTCGACCCCGAAGGCCATACCGACCGCGAGACGATGCTGCCCTCGCGGCTGACCGAAGGCCGCGAATGACGCTGCTGCCCTTCTTCCAGGTCGACGCGTTTGCCGAGCGGCCGTTCACCGGCAATCCGGCGGCGGTGATGCCGCTCGACCATTGGCCGGGCGATGCGGTGCTGCAGGACATCGCCGCCGAGAATAATCTGAGCGAGACCGCCTTCACCGTGCCGAGCGAGGATGAGGCGGTCGATTATGATTTGCGCTGGTTCACCCCGACGGTCGAGGTCGATCTGTGCGGGCATGCGACGCTCGCGGCGGGGCATATATTGATGAAGGGCGCGAGCATCGCCTTCGCGACCAGGTCGGGAGTGCTGACGGTGGCGCGCGAGGCCGGGCGGCTGTGGCTCGATCTTCCCGCTTTTCGGGTCGAGGAGGGCGCGGAGCCCGGCCTGGCTGAAGCGCTCGGGCTCGGCTCGGCGCCGATTTTTCTCAGTCGTGGCGGCAATGGCTCGGCGATCGTGCTGCTCGACGACGAAGCGGCAGTGCGCCGTGTCGCGCCCGATTTCGCAGCGCTGCGCGTCATCGACCGGCTGGTGATCGTCACCGCGCCGGGAGCATCGAGCGCGGTCGTCAGCCGGGTGTTCGCGGCGTTCCACGGGATCGACGAGGATCCGGTGACCGGGTCGGCGCACGCCGCGCTGGTGCCGTTCTGGGCGGACCGGCTTGGACGAACCCGCTTCGACGCATTCCAGGCCAGCCGGCGCGGCGGGCGGATCGAATGCGAGCTTCGCGGCGACCGGGTCCGGCTCGGCGGCGAGGCGGTGACAGTGATCGAGGGCCATTTCCAGCTGTAGGGCAGGCGGGGCCAATTTCTCCCTTGAACGCAACCATCGAACCGCCCATCTATTGTGCACTGCAGCATAACTCGCGGGCTGCCGCGGGTTTCGCCACTGGCCACTGCCGGTGGACGGGAGAAGACATGCGTGGCCTCGGCAATAGTGTTTCCAGACTTTCGGCGATGAACCGGGCGCGGGCATTCCCGCCTCCCGAGCGGGGCGATGGCCGCCTGGCGCCCCTGACCGCGTTCGGCTCGAACCCGGGAGCGCTCGACGCGTTTGCTTTCGTTCCCGACGGCCTCGAGCCGGGAGCGCCGCTGGTGGTGGTTCTTCACGGCTGTACGCAGAATGCGGCAAGCTATGATCGCGGAAGCGGCTGGTCGCGGCTCGCCGAACGCCACGGCTTCGCCTTGCTGGTCCCCGAGCAACGCCGCGCCAACAACCCCAATCTGTGCTTCAACTGGTTTTCGCCGCCCGATGCGCGGCGCGGGAGCGGGGAAGCGCTGTCGATCCGCCAGATGGTCGCGAAAATGGTCAAGCTTCACCAGCTCGACGAGGCGCGGATTTTCGTCACCGGGCTGTCGGCGGGCGGAGCGATGACCTCGGTCATGCTCGCCGCTTATCCCGAGGTGTTCGCGGGCGGCGCAGTCATCGCCGGGCTGCCGTTCGCGACCGCCAACACCGTCCCCGAGGCGCTCGACCGGATGCGTGGCCACGGCGGCCCGGCCAACGACAAGCTTGCCCGGCTGGTCACCGGCGCGTCGGATCATCGCGGGCCGTGGCCGACGCTGTCGGTGTGGCACGGGACCAGCGACGCGACGGTCGACCTGGTCAACGCCGATGCGATCGTCGACCAGTGGCGCTCGCTGCACGGGCTTGGCGAGGATCCGGGCCGGGTGGACATCATCGACGGCTACCCGCGCGAGGTGTGGATCGATGCCGGCGGGCGCGAGGTGATCGAGAAATATGAGATCAGCGGGATGGGGCATGGCACCCCGCTCGACCCGCGCGGCGGCGAACAATGCGGGACCGCCGGCCCCTATATGCTCGATGCGCAAATCTGCTCGACCAGCCACATCGCCCGATTCTGGGGGATATCGGGATCGCCCGGCGACCGGAACCCCGCACGCGCGGAAGCGAAGCCGAGCGCCCGCGCGCCCGATCGGGCGCGTGCCGACCCAAGCAAGGGCGGCGTCGGCAAGGTGATCGAGGATGCGTTGCGCGCCGCCGGGCTCATGCGCTGACCGCAGGTCGTTGCGAGCCGTTTGGGGTCAGGGCACCGGCGCTGGCGTGACGCCATGCAGCGCGAGTTTGAAACGAAGCACGCTGTTCGCGGGAATCGGCCCGCTTTCGCGATCGCCATAGCCGAGCGCCGGTGGAATCCACACGATCCACTCGTCGCCGAGCCGCATCAGCTTGAGCGCCTCGGTGAAACCGGGGACGAAGGCGTCGACCGCGCCGGTCAGGGGCTTGCCGCTGGCGTAGCTGCTGTCGAAGGTCTCGCCGGTGGTCAATTTGCCTTCGTAATCGAAGGTCACCGTGTCGCCATCGACCGGCGAGCGCCCGGTTTTCGGCCCCGACTTGAGGATGAAATATTGCAAGCCGCTGGCAGTGGTCACGACGCGCTTGGCGACAGCGTTGCGGGTAAGGAAATCGGGACCGGGCGCGGTGAGCGGCGGCGTCGGCACGGTCGCGCACGCCGCGAGGGCAAGCGGGAGAATTGAGGCGGCTAAGATGTTTGCTTTCATGGCCACCGATTTAGCGTCACGTCCGCAAATGGGAAGCCTGCGCGACCCTAATTCGATGCCCGGTGGCGGGCGGCAAATTCGTCGAGATCGAACACGGATCCGTCGGGCGCCGCGATGACGACGTTCTCGCATCCGTTTTTCTCGGCCTCTTGAGCCAGGGCAAGCGCCGCGACCGGCGACCGGGATTTCAACGGGGCTTCGAGCCCGCAGCCCTTGAACGAGACGACATAATATATTCCCGCACCCCCTCGATGCAGGCCGAGAAAGCCGTGGCCGTAGCGATTGTCAAGCGGCGCCGGAGCGCGGGCGAAGGACGGATTTGCTTTTACGAAGCGTCTGCCCGCTGCGACCCCGGTGCCGAGCGATCAATCGTCGGATTTGTCCCGTTCACGCTCACGACGGTGACGCGCGATCATTTCATCGGACTTGTCCATCAGCCTCTGGGTCTCGGCAATGCTGGTCCGCAGGGCGTCCTGACTTTGCTCGAGTTCGCGTGCGTGCTCATCGCTGAGCGAGGTCTTGTTCTTCGGCATGTCGCCCAAACCAACGAACGCCGATTGAGTTTCCCGCTCACCCTCCGCTTGCCCGGACCGTGACCCCCAGGCGACCGTTTCAGGCAGCCGCGATTTCCGGTTCGGCCGCTTGAGTCGCGGCGATGGTGCCGCCGCCGAGCAGGCGTTCCCCGGCGTAGAACACCGCCGACTGGCCCGGAGCGACTCCATATTCCGGACTCGCAAAAATCATCCGCCCCGCCTCCCACTTGGCGGCGACGGCGGGGGCCATGCTGCGCACCTTTGCCGCCACCTGGCTTTGGTCCTCGGCCAGCCAATTGACTCCAGCGACGCTGGCCGCGGCGACCGCGAGCGCGCGACGCGGACCGACCACGACGCGCCTGCTTTCGGGCTCGATCCGGACCACGTAGAGCGGCTCGGGCTGGCCGCCGACCTCGATCCCGCGGCGCTGGCCGATGGTGAAATGAACCACGCCGCCGTGGCGCCCGAGGGTCCGGCCATCGAGCCCGACGATCTCGCCCGGAGCGGCGGTTTCGGGGCGCAGCTGCTTGACCAGGCTGGCATAGTCGCCGTCGGGAACAAAGCAGATGTCCTGGCTGTCGGGCTTGGCGGCGACCGCCAGGCCTGCTTCGACGGCGAGACGGCGGACCTCGCTCTTGGGAAGATCGCCGAGCGGAAAGCGAAGATATTCAAGCTGGTCGGCGGTGGTCCCGTACAGGAAATAACTCTGGTCGCGCGCCGGGTCGCGGCCCTTCCACAGCTCGATGCGGGCGCCGCTGCGGACCCGGCGGACATAATGGCCGGTGGCGAGGCAGGTTGCGCCGAGTTCGCGCGCGAAGGCGATCAGGTCGACGAACTTGACCCCCTGGTTACACAGGGAACAGGGCACTGGAGTGCGCCCGGCGGCATATTCGTCGGCAAAGCGGTCAATCACGCCCGAGCGAAAGCGGCTCTCGTAATCGAGCACATAGTGCGGGATGCCGAGGCGCTCGCACACCGTTTTCGCGTCATGGATGTCGCGGCCGGCGCAGCATGAGCCGGAGCGCTTCGCCGCTTCGCCATGGTCGTACAGCTGGAGCGTCACGCCGATGACCTCGGCGCCGGTGCGGGCAGCGAGCAGCGCGACCACGCTGCTGTCGACGCCGCCGGACATTGCAACGACGATGCGCGCGGCACCGGCGCCGGGGGGAAGGTCGAAATCGGGGAGCATGAAGCGATCTTTACTCCAAATTCACCCTGTCCGGCTAGACCAGGCGATCAGGACAGCAGCGAGGGAGTCGAGTTTTTGTCGCGTCACGACCCGAAAATGACCGCGGCATCGCCCGCGCCGGCCGATCTGGACGACCTGTTGCTCGCGCTTGGAAGCGCGGCGGGCGCGGGCCGCGATCGAAGCGGCGCGATGGCCGAGTTCCTCTCCGGATCCGAAGGCTGGCGCGGTGCCAGGGCCGCGCTCGGGGGGGCGTTCGCCGATGCAGCGGGGAGCGGCGCGACAAGGTCCGGAATGGAGACAGGGTTAATGCCGGGTAAGGACAGATGAAGGCGATCCTTACCAGCACGTTTCAGCTTTCCTCAAGGCGTCCCGTTTAATCGGGGATGATCGACCGCAAAATTAACGTGAGTGAGATTTGGATGCTCGAGAATCAGAAAATCAGGCCTGCGCAAGTGATCGGCCCGCTCGGCGAATCGCTTACGCTCGACTCGCTGCCCGACCCGAGCACGACCCGCTGGGTTGTCCGGCGCAAGGCCGAAGTCGTCGCCGCGGTTGCGGGGGGGCTGCTCAGCGTCGACGAGGCGTGCCAGCGCTACACGCTCAGCCTCGAGGAATTCACCAGTTGGCAGCGCGCGGTCGACCGCTCCGGCATGCCCGGACTTCGAGTGACGCGGATCAAGCAGTACCGCGACCAGTACGAGCGCCAGCAGCGCTATTGATGGTGCGCTAGTCCGCGCCAGCCCGCGTCGGGGGCGCGGGCCGGCGCGGCACTTCACACAGAGACTCCTCGAGCGGCGGGCTCGGTCATCGAGGTGGCCGGGCCTGTTTGGCATCGTGCGCGCCGCATCGCGTCTCCGCACTAGACAGAGCGTTCTTTATCCGGAACAATCGCCGCGCATCACGCGTCTTGATGCCAGAGGGCGGCCCGCATCGAACGGGGCGTCACGAACAGGAGGAACGCAATGCTTACTTGGATCCTGATTATCATCGTGGGCGGCATTTTGGGTTGGCTTGCCAGCATCGTCATGCGCACCGACGGACAACAGGGCATCTTGCTCAACATCGTCGTGGGCATCGTCGGTGCCATCCTCGGTGGTCTCGTGCTGGCCCCGCTGCTCGGTGGCGGATCGATCACCAGCGGTGACTTCTCGCTTCCGAACCTGCTGATTTCCCTGCTCGGCGCGATCATCCTTCTGGCGATCGTCAATCTCGTTCGCCGCGGGTCGGTCCGCTAAGCGCCAGCGCGCGACGCAAGACTGAAATTGGGGGCCGTCCGGCGCGACCGGGCGGCCCCTTTTCCTGTTTTGCCTATTGAAGCTCGAAGCTCATCGCCAGGCTGACCTGCAGGTCCTGCGAGCCGGGATCGATCTCGGTCTTGGCCCTGACCGCCATCGCCATGTCACCGCGTTCGGCCATCGGCATCGGCGGCGGCGCATACCCCCCGCCCTCGCTGAGCGAGAGCAGCCGCACGACGCGCATTCCGAGAGAGCGCGCGTAGAGCTCGGCGCGGGCGCGACCGACGGCGATCGCCTTGCCGCGCGCCTCGTCGTAGGCCGCCTCGGGCTTGTCGATCGTCAGGCTCGGGCCGTTGATCTGATTGGCGCCCTGGGCAACCAGCGCGTCGAGGATCTTGCCCGAATTGCGGATGTCGCGGAACTTGACCGAGACATTGTTCGACGCCTGGTACCCGGTCAGCACCGGCGGCTGTCCGTCCTGGTAGCGATAGTCGGGATTGAGGCTGATCGAACTGGTCTGGATATCGCGATCTTCGATCCCCGCGCGCCTGAGGGCGGCGCGAACCCGCTCCATGCGCGTCGCATTGTCGGCAATCGCACCGGTCGCGGTCGACGAGCGGGTGATCACCCCGGCCGAGATGATCGCGAGATCGGGAATTCGGCTGACCGATCCAGTAGCGCTGATATCGAGCCTTGTGCCGGCGATCGGGCGAGCGACCGCGACCACTTCCTGGGCCGAAGCCGCGGACGGGGCGAGGACCGCGCCGCCGAGCAGGATCGCCACCATATATCTGCCGTTCATTTCACTTCCCCTGACAAGGATCATCGCGCCGCAGACTGGCCGCGACGCGATGGATTCAGGATGAACAATGTCGGCTGGCGGACCTAGGCGATCATCTCCGCCGGCGAAGGATCAGGCGGTACAGGAACAGGATGATGAACGCGCCGACGATCGCCGCGAGGAAGCCCGCGGCCTCGCCCTCCTCGTACCAGCCGATCGATTTGCCGATGAAACCCGCGAGTAGGGCGCCGGCGATCCCAAGCAGGATCGTGATCAGGCAACCGCCCGGATCCTTGCCCGGCATCAGCAATTTGGCGATCGCGCCGGCCAACAGGCCGATGATAATCCAACCGAATATGCCATGGCTTTCGATCATGCGCTGCTCCTCTTCCTGTCAGTCGGCCCTTGGACCACGCCCGACCTGGCTTGGCAATAACGGCCGTCCGTTGAGACTGCTCCACCGTTAGTCGAAAAACGCTTTTGCGAGCCGCAGCGCGGGCGCAGTTGCTTGTGGTGCTTTACCGCTGTAATACAGCTGTGGCGCGCCATCGAGACGCGGGCTATGGGAAAGACTTGACCGAATGAACCGGGAAACAGGGATGCGCCGCTCCGATACGCTGATTGTGGTCGATCGATCGAACCGGCGCCGCAACCTGATCATCGCCGCTCTCGCTGTCGCGGCGATCCTGCTCGCTGCCTTTTTCGCGTTCGGGCGAAGCAGCGCCGGAACCGAAGCCGCCGCGGGTGCCGGCGGGGGGCGCCGCGCGGGCGGCCAGGTGCCGAGCGTGACGGTGATCGTGCCGGGCCAAAGCGACGTTGCTCGAACGGTAACCGCGTCGGGGGCGCTTGCCGCACGGCGCGATCAACCGGTCGGCGTGTCCGGCGAGGGCGGACGAGTCGCACAAGTCTATGTCGATGCCGGAAGCTGGGTGAGGCAGGGCCAGGTCCTCGCAAGCATCGACCGTGCGGTGCAGGGCCAGGAAGCGGCGCAACTCGCCGCGCAGATCCAGGTCGCGCGTGCCGATGCAGCACTTGCGCAGAACGAGCTTGAGCGCAGCCAGTCGCTGGTCGGGCGTGGGTTCGTCTCGAAGGCCGATCTCGACCGCAAGCGCGCCGCGCGCGACGCCGCAGCGGCGCGAGTGCGGGTCGCACAGGCGCAACTGGGCGGGGCCCAGGCACGGATCGGGCGGCTCGATGTCCGCGCACCGACCGCCGGGCTGATCCTTGCTCGAAGCGTCGAAGTCGGCCAGGTCGTCAGCGCCGGCGCGGGCGGGCTGTTCCGGCTTGCGCGCGGAGGCGAGATGGAAATGCGCGCGTCCTTGTCGCAGCAGGACCTCGCGCTGGTCCGCACGGGGATGGCGGCGACGGTCAAGCCGATCGGGCTCGATCGCACCTTTGCCGGGCGGATCTGGCAGATCTCTCCGGTCATCGACCCACAGAGCCGCCAGGGCGAAGTGCGGATCGCGATCCCCTACGATCCCTCGATCCGTCCGGGCGGGTTCGCCGAGGCGAAAATCGGTGCGGGCGGAAGCACGGCTCCGCTCCTCCCGCAAAGCGCAGTGCTGAGCGACGAGAAGGGCAATTACGTCTATATCGTCAATGCGAAGAATGAAGTCGAGCGACGCGCGGTGAGGATCGGATCGGTCGACGATCGTGGCGTGACCGTCGTTGAAGGATTGTCGGGACAGGAAGCGGTCGTGCTGTCCGCCGGGCCGTTCCTCAACCCCGGCCAGAAAGTTGCCCCGCGCCGCCAGGCTGCGCTTTAAGGCTGGGGACGGTAACAAATGAATTTCCGCAACATCTCCTCTTGGGCGATCCGCAATCCGATCGCGCCGATCGTGCTATTCGTAGCACTGTTGCTGGCCGGAATCGTGTCGTTCGTCCAGATGGACGTCAACGACAGCCCGGACGTCGAATTCCCGTTCGTCAACGTCAGCATTTCCCAGCCAGGTGCGGCGCCGACCGAGCTTGAGACGCAGGTCACCCAGCGCGTCGAGGCCGCCGTGCGCGGCGTCAACGGGGTGGAGGAGATCAACAGCTCGGTCCGCGAGGGCAATTCGAACACTTTCATCCAGTTCGCGATCGGCACGCCGGTCGATCGGGCCACCAACGACGTGCGTGACGCTGTGACGCAGATTCGCGGCGACCTTCCCGATGGAATCCTCGAACCGCAGGTGGTCCGCGCAGAAGGCGGCAACGAACTCGGCATTTTCGCGGTCGAGACCAGCGACATGACGCTCGAGCAACTGAGCTGGTACGTCGACAACAATGTCGCCAAGCAGCTGCTGTCGATCCCGGGCATGTCGAGCGTCGATCGCTATGGCGGCGTCAACCGTGAAATCCGCGTCATCCTCAACCCCAGCGCGCTCCAGGCGCAGGGAATTACCGCGTCGCAAATCAATCAGCAGCTTCGCCAGATCAACCTCGATTCGACCGGCGGCCGCGCCGAGATCGCCGGTTCGGAGCAATCGGTACGCGTGCTCGGCAACGCCAAGGGCGCTGAGGAGCTGGGTGCAACCCAGATCGCGCTTCCGGGTGGTCGAGCGGTCAAGCTGAGCGACATTGCGCAGGTGCTCGACGGCAATAGCGAGCAGCGCTCGATCAGCAAGCTCAACGGGCGGCAAATCCTGAGTTTCGGGGTCTCGCGGGCCAAGGGTGCGTCGGACGTCACTACCTTTCAGGAGGTCGAGAAGAAGCTCCGCGAGATAGAGAAAAAGTCGGACAATAAGGTCAAGTTCAACCGCATCTACACCGAGGTCGATTCGACCATCTTGCAGTATGAATCCTCAATGGAGATGCTGTGGGAAGGTGCGCTGCTCGCGGTGATCGTGGTGTTCCTGTTCCTGCGCGACTGGCGCGCTACGCTGATCGCCGCGGTCGCCATTCCCCTATCGGCGATTCCGACCTTCTGGTTCCTCGACCTGATGGGGTTCACGCTCAACTTCCTCAGCCTGCTCGCGCTCAGCCTGGTCGCGGGGGTGCTGGTCGACGATGCGATCGTGGAGATCGAAAATATCGTCCGCCACATGCGGATGGGCAAGACCGCTTACCAGGCATCGATCGACGCCGCCGACGAGATCGGCCTGGCGGTGCTGGCGACGACGATGGCGATTGTCGCGGTGTTCCTGCCGGTCGGGCTGATGCCCGGAATTTCGGGGCAATTCTTCAAGAATTTCGGCTTTACAGTCGTCGTCGCGGTGTTGATCAGCCTGTTCGTCGCACGCCTGATCACCCCGCTGATGGCGGCCTATCTGCTCAAGGGCCACGGGCCGGCACCGCACGGTGAAAGCGCGGTCATGCGTTGGTATCTAAAATCGCTGCAGTGGACCTTGAAGCACCGCTGGTCGTCGGTCGTCGGCGGAATCGTCTCGCTCCTCCTGACGGTCTTGCTGTTCAGCCAGTTGAGCTTCACCTTCAGGCCGGCGCAGGATCGTCAGTTCAGCCAGGTTCGCATCTTCCTCGCTCCGGGCTCGACCCGCGCCCAGGCCGAAGCGGTGGCGACGCAGGCGCGCGAGATCGTCCAGACGGCGCCCGAGGTCACGCAGGTGGTCGAGCGCGTCAACGTCGGCAGCGCGTCGCTCAACCTGACGCTGACCGACGATCGCAAGCGTACCTCGACTGAAATCGAGCGCAGTCTCGCGCCGAAACTTGCCGCGATTGCCGACGCTCGGGTCAACTTCCAATCGCAATCGGGTGGCGGGCCCGAGGGCGGCGGCGGCGGCGGGCGCGACATCACGCTTCACCTCGGCGGCGACGATCCCGAGCAATTGTTGCTGACCGCGAACAAGATCGCCGACGAGATGGGCACGCTTCCCGAGCTTCGCGCCGCGCGAGTGCAGGGCGACCTCGTCCGTCCCGAAATCCTCATTCGCCCACGGCAGGACCTTGCGGCCGATTTGGGCGTGACCACCGCTGCGCTCAGCCAGACGATCCGTCTCGCGACGTTGGGGGACATCGACCAGAACAGCGCCAAATTCTCGCTCGCCGACCGCCAGGTGCCGATCCGCGTCGCTTTGCCCGAGGCCTCGCGCCGCGACCTTGCGACCCTCGAAAATCTCCCGGTGCCAACCCAGAGCGGCGGCTCCGTGCCGCTCAAGTCGGTTGCCGAGATCAGCTTCGGCGCCGGCCCGACGACCGTCCAGCGCACCAATCAGGTGCGGCGGATCGCGGTCGGCGCAGACCTCGCGCCGGGCCTTGTATCGGGCGATGCGTGGCAAAAAATTCGCGAATTGCCGACAATGAAGAACCTGCCGCAGGGCGTAGCTCAGCTCGAGCTTGGCGATACCAAGTGGCAAGGCGAACTAATCCGCAATTTCATCATTGCGGTCGTCGCGGGCATCCTGCTCGTATTCGCGGTGCTCGTGCTGCTCTACAAGCGCGTGCTGGTGCCGTTCGTGAACCTCGGCTCGCTGTTGCTTGCGCCTTTGGGGGCGGCGATCGCACTCAATCTCAGTGGCGATCCGATTTCGCTGCCGGTGTTCATCGGCTTGCTGATGCTGCTCGGGATCGTCGCCAAAAACAGCATCCTGCTGGTCGATTTCGCGGTCGAGGAGATGGACCGCGGAGTTGACCGGGACGTTGCGATCATCGAGGCGGGGCACAAGCGCGCTCAGCCGATCGTGATGACCACGGTCGCGATGGTCGCGGGAATGATCCCGGTTGCTCTGTCGCTGACCGGTGACAATTCGTTCCGCGGGCCGATGGGAGTGACCGTGATCGGCGGGCTGATCTTCTCGACCGTGCTGACCTTGCTGATCGTCCCGGCGAGCTTCAGCCTCGCGGTCGACGTCGAAACCTGGCTCGGTCGCAAGTTCGGCAGGCTGATCGACAATGGCGAGCCGCATGAACCGATGAAGGCGCCGGTTCCCGCGGAGTGACATCGGCGGACGCGAAGCTAAGGTGGCCGCGATGAACCCGATGTCGCCCGCAAACCGGCTGATCACGACCCGCTTCAACCCCGCCCAGCCCGGCGCGGCGGGGATGAAGGCGGCGGCAACCGGACTATTGTTCGTCATGGCCGCCGTATTCCTCGCCGCACGCGCGTTCGAACCCCGCTATCCGTGGCTCGAATGGGTCAAGGCGTTCGCCGAGGCGGGGATGGTCGGCGGGCTGGCCGACTGGTTCGCGGTGACCGCATTGTTTCGCCATCCGCTCGGCCTTCCGATCCCGCACACCGCGATCATCCCGCGCAACAAGGACCGCATCGGCGAGGCGCTCGCCAATTTCCTTCGCGAGAATTTCCTGATCGCACCGGTGGTTGCACGGCGGATGCGCAATATCGACCTCGCCGGGGCGGCGGGGCGCTTCCTCCAGGCGCCGCAGGGCGAGGCAACGCGAATCCGCCACGGCGCGAGCCGGCTGATCGCCGATCTGTTCGAAAGCCTCGACGACGAGCGACTGGGCGGGCTGGTCAAGGGCGCGATCTCGACCCGGTTGCGCAAGGCGGAGGTGTCGCCGCTGATCGGCCACGCGCTCGCGAGCGCGATCAACGAGGACCGCCACGTGCCGATGCTCGAGGCGGCGATCCGCTGGACCGCGCGCGCGCTCGAAGCCAATGAGGGGCTGATCCGTGAAATGGTCAAGAAACGCGCCAATTGGGTGCTCAAGCTCGCCGGGCTCGATGCCAAGCTGTCCGACGCGATCGTCGAGGGAATGCGCAAGCTGAGCGTCGACATGGAAGCCGACCCCGCGCACCCGGTGCGGGTCAAGATCGAACAGGCGCTCGCCGACCTCGCCAACGACCTGCAGACCAATGCCGAGACTCGCGCCAAGGTCGAGGCGATGAAGGATCAATTGCTCGACAATCGCTCGGTCGGACTGTGGCTCGACACTTTGTGGCAAAAGGGGCGGGAGGCGATCATCCGCGCCGCGCGCAACCCCGACGCGGCGATGGCGGGCAAGCTCGGCGAAATATTGAAATCGATGGGCCAGAGCCTGGAGAAAGACGCGCGGATGAAGCGCGCGATCAACCAGTTCGCGCGGCGCGCGGTATCGGGGATGGCGGCGAGCTATGGCGGGTCGATCGTCAAATTGGTCAGCGAAACCGTGCGCGGCTGGGACGCTCGCACGATCACCGACCGGCTCGAAAGCGCGGTCGGGCGCGACCTGCAATATATCCGGATCAACGGGACTTTGGTCGGCGGCAGCGTCGGAGTGGTGCTTCACGCGCTCGACGCGATTTGAGCGACTTGCCGTGTCGATTTGCTGGTTTATGCTCGACGCGACATCTCAAAATCAGGGAAAAGCCATGTTGAAAATCCTGCTCGCTTCGGTCGCCTTGTTGGCCGTAACCCCGCTCAGCGCCCAGACGACGTCCGCCCCCGCGCCCGCGCCCGAACTCGTCACCGTGATCCACGCGGGGACGCTGCTCGCCGAACCGGGTAGCGCGCCGCGCCGCAATGCCAGCGTGATCGTCCGCGGCCGGACCATTTCCGAAGTGCGCGACGGCTTCGTCGATGTCCCCGGCGCTCGAGTCGTCGACTTGCGCGGTTCGACCGTGCTTCCCGGGCTGATCGATGCCCATGTCCACCTGCGCGGGCTCGACGATCGGCTTCGCGCTCGGCTCGAGGAGAATCAGCGCGATCATGAGGACAATGCCTATACGGCCTTGTCCAACGCTCGAAAGACGCTGCTCGCGGGGTTCACCACGGTGCGCGACCTTGGCGGCGATCCGCGGCTGATCATGTCGCTACGCGATTCAATCAACGCCGGGGAGCTTGCCGGCCCGACGATCATCGGCGCGGGCCTCGGAATTTCGGTTTCGGGCGGGCACGGCGATTCGCGCAACGGGGTCAACCGCGGGCTCGCCAGCCTGCCGCCGGTCGGCAATACCTGCAACGGTGCCGACGACTGCCGCCGAGCGGTGCGCGAGCAGGTCGGGGCGGGCGCCGACGTGGTCAAATTCTCGGCCACCGGCGGGGTGCTGTCGAACGTGCCAGGCGGCCTCAACCAGCAGATGATGGACGACGAGATGCGCGCGGTGGTCGAGACTGCGCGGATGTTCGGCCGGAAAGTCGCTGCCCACGCGCACGGAGTCAACGGGGTCAACGCAGCGCTTCGCGCCGGGGTCGATTCGATCGAACATGGGACGTTCACCAACGACGAAAGCTTCCGCCTCTACAAGCAGACCGGGGCCTATTATGTCCCGACGCTGCTCGCCCCGGCGGCGGCGCTCGCCGACGGCATGCGCGGTGCGCTCACCCCGGCCCAGTTCGAAAAGGCGCGCGCCGCCGCGGGCAATGCCGAGAAAAGCTTTGCCGAGGCGATCCGGCGCGGGGTCAAGATCGCGTTCGGGACCGATACCGGGGTCAGCCCGCACGGCCGCAACGCCGAGGAGTTCGCGCTGATGGTCAAGAACGGGATGAGCCCGGCGAAGGCAATCCGCTCGGCGACGATCGACGCCGCCGAACTGCTTGGGCTTTCAGCGCGAGTGGGGACGATCGCGCCGGGCAAGGACGCCGACATCATCGCGATCGAGGGCGACCCGACGGCCGACGTGCGGCTGCTCGAACGAGTCGGCTTCGTGATGAAGTCGGGGCGGGTCCACAAGCTGGGCGGCGCACGTCAGCTAACCGTCGTCGACTGATTGATTGCTCGCTTTGTTCTTCGCACAAGGACCGCCGTTCTTCGCACAAGGACCGCCGTTCTTCGCACAAGGACCGCCGTTCTTCGCCCAGGAACCCCTAACCCGCGCTGCGCCGCTCGATCGTGGCGCCGACCCCCTGCAATTTCTCCTCGAGCCGTTCATAGCCGCGGTCGAGGTGGTAGACGCGAAGCACTTCGGTCTCGCCCTCGGCACAAAGCCCGGCGATGACCAGGCTCATCGAGGCGCGAAGGTCGGTCGCCATGACCTGCGCTCCGGTCATGTGGTCGACCCCGTGAACGATCGCCGAGCGGCCGCGAACGTCGATCTCGGCACCCATCCGGCGCAATTCGGGGACGTGCATGTAGCGATTCTCGAAGATCGTTTCCTCGAGGAAGCTTTCGCCTGACGCCTTGCACATCATCGCCATGAACTGCGCCTGCATGTCGGTCGGAAAGCCGGGGAAGGGCGCGGTCGACACCGCCACCGGCTTGAGCGGCGCGTCGGCGGAGACCCGGATCCCGTCGGCGGTGAACTCGATCGTCAGCCCCGCGGCGGCGAGCGCGTTGGTGATCGCCAGCATGTCGTGTGGCCGGGCGCCGACCAGTTCGATCGAGCCACCGGTGATCCCCGCCGCGCAGGCATAGCTGCCCGCTTCGATGCGGTCGGGCATGACGTCGTAGGTGCAGCCGTTGAGGCCCTCGACCCCGTCGATGATCAGATGCGACGATCCGACGCCCTCGATCCTGCCGCCCATCGCGACCAGCAAATTGCACAGGTCGACAATCTCGGGCTCGCGCGCGGCGTTGAACAATTCGCTTCGGCCGCTGGCCAGGACCGCCGCCATCAGCGCATTCTCGGTTGCGCCGACCGACACCACCGGGAAGCTGTACTCGCCGCCTGAAAGCCGGCCCCTGGGCGCGGTCGCCTTGACATAGCCCGCGGCCAACTCGATCTCGGCACCGAGCGCTTCCAGCGCTTTCAAATGGAGGTCGATCGGGCGGTCGCCGATCGCGCAGCCTCCGGGGAGCGAAACCGTTGCCTCCCCCGCCCGCGCGAGCATCGGGCCGAGCACGAGGATCGACGCGCGCATCTTGCGGACCATGTCATAGGGCGCGACGGTCGACGCGATCTCACGCGCGCTGAGCGTCATTCGGCGACCGAATTCGCCTTTTTTCACTCCGGCAACCTTGGTCGAGACGCCGAGCCCGTTGAGCAAATGCGAGAAATTATCGACGTCGGCGAGGCGCGGCAAATTGCCGAGCGTCAATTTCTCGCTGGTGAGCAAGGCGCACGGCAGCAGTGTCAACGCACTGTTCTTGGCCCCCGAGATCGAAATGCGGCCTTCGAGGCGTTTGCCGCCGACGATGTGAATGGAATCCATCGCGGCGGTTTAGCGGCTTCTCCAATCCCGGCAAGGGAGCGGGAAGGGCTAGGCTTTTTCCAGCGTGGCCTGGAGCGGGTGCTGGTTTTCGCGGGCGAAGTCGATCACCTGGGTGACCTTGGTCTCAGCGACTTCATACGTGAACACGCCGCACACCGCGACCCCGTTCTGGTGGACCTGAAGCATCGTGCGGGTCGCATCCTCGATGCTCATCGTGAAGAATTGCTGGAGGATCAGCACGACAAATTCCATCGGGGTGTAATCGTCGTTGAGCAACAGCACCTTGTAGTTGCTGGGTTTTTTCGTGCGCGGGCGAGTGCGCGTGACGACCCCGGTCTCAACCTCGTCGAGGCCGTCGCCGCGGCCGGGCTCATCGCCGGTCATGAGAATCGGGTGCCTGTCCATCGCGGCCCAAGATATGGCATCGGCGTGACCCGCCGCAAGGTGCATCGCGCATGGCCAAGCAAAAACGGCCGCCCCCCGAAGGGAGCGGCCGTCCGCGATCAGTCCTGAGGAGGAGGTTCAGGCGATCAGCTCGTTGACGCGCTCGGCATTGACGCTGGCGCGGTTCGAGATCGGCTGGATCGCCTCGCCGGCGAGCTTGACGACCTGCTCGGTCAGCTTCGAGCTTTCCGAAACGAAGCGGTCGAACGACGCGCGCACCAGTTCCGACTGGAGCTGGAAGAATTCGGTCGGCGACTTGGCTTCGGCGAGGCCCTTGACCGCGTCCGAAGCCTGCTCGAGGCCAGTGCGGCTCGACGCAAGAACGTCCTGCCCGATCGACTTGGCACCCGCGGTGGCAATGCGGCCGGCCTCGACCAGCGCCTCGACATTGGCCTTGGCGAGCTCGGTCACTTCCTCGGTCGCCTTTTGCGACTTGGCGGCAAGCTCCTGGCCGCGCGCGCCGGCGTCGGCGAACAGGCCCTGGAACTTGTCCTTGCCCGGGATCTGGAAGCCGGTGAACAGCTGGTTGAAATCATTGGTCATGCCTTGAGTCCTTTCGAATGAAGTGGCGGTCGCGGCAATCGCTGCCTTGGCGATTCGACGCGCGGGCTTGGCG
>Ga0136633_1000648_pt1 | contig 26432 bp, 20 predicted proteins | sample AntDrymeUQ832206_2_FD_105494 | JGI IMG/M metagenome (GOLD analysis project Ga0136633, IMG submission 105494) | Polar desert sand microbial communities from Dry Valleys, Antarctica - metaG UQ83 (22.06) | ecosystem: Environmental > Terrestrial > Soil > Desert | place: Antarctica: Dry Valley... | reverse complement strand
GAAAGGTGACCGAGGCCCGGGATGACGAACTGGCGGATCCGCACCGGCCGAGCCTACCATCCGGCCGCCGCCGGAGGAGGCGCGGATGCTAGACTTCCCCCGGTTTCCCGGGCTGCAAGAGGCGCCCGGCGGCCGGCCCCGGAGAGGCGGCTCCCAGGAGCCCGCGTGCCAGCAGGGAAGGACGACTGACCGTGACCCAGCGGATTCTCGTGCTCGGCGGCGACGGCTACCTCGGCTGGCCAACGGCGATGGCCTTCTCCCGGGCAGGGCACCGCGTGGCGGTCCTGGACAACTTCGCAAAGCGCGATTGGGAGGCCGAGCTCGGGGTCCGGCCGCTCCTGCCGATTCCCACCCTGGAGCAGCGGATCCAGGCGTGGCGCGAGGTGACGGAGAACGACATCGAGCTCTTCGTCGGCGACCTCACGGATTACGGCTTCGTCGAGAATGTGGTCTCGGGCTTCCGGCCGGACACGATCGTCCATTACGGGGAGCAGCCGTCGGCGCCGTACTCGATGATCGACGCGCGCCATGCGGCGTACACCCAGTCGAACAATGTCGTCGGCAACCTCAATGTCCTGTTCGCGATCCGGGACCAATCGCCGGAGACGCACCTCGTCAAGCTCGGGACGATGGGTGAGTACGGGACCCCGGACATCGACATCGAGGAGGGCTACCTGACCGTCGACCACAACGGGCGGTCGCACACCTTCCTCTATCCCAAGACCCCGGGCTCCATGTACCACCTCTCGAAGGTCCACGACAGCCACAACATCCACTTCGCGACGCGGATCTGGGGCCTGCGGGCGACAGACCTGAACCAGGGTGTCGTGTACGGCCTCGAGACGGATGAAACGGCGCTCGACCGACGCCTCGCGACGAGCTTCCACTACGACGAGGTCTTCGGGACGGCGCTCAACCGGTTCTGCGTCCAGGCGGCGATCGGCCACCCCCTCACGGTCTACGGCAAGGGTGGCCAGACCCGCGGCTACCTGAACATCCGCGACACGATCCAGTGCGTGGCCCTCGCCGCGGCCAACCCGGCGGCTGCCGGCGAGCTGCGCGTGTACAACCAGTTCACGGAGCAATTCACCGTCCTCGAGCTCGCCGAGCGGGTCAAGGCCGCGGCCGCCCACCTCGGCTGGGACGTGACGATCGAGCACTCCCGGAACCCCCGGAAGGAGCTGGAGGAGCACTACTACAACGCGCGCCACTCGAAGCTGCTCGACCTGGGCCTCCAGCCCACCCTGCTCAACGAGGAGCTCATCGACACGATGCTCCTCAAGATCGCCGACCAGCGGGACCGGATCGACCCGACCACCCTCGTCCAGAACGTCCGCTGGGTGCCCGAGCAACTGACGGAAGCGCGCGCCACCAGCCGCGCCTGAGCACGGCGGGGTGAGTCGGACCATCCTCGTCACCGGCGGCGCCGGGTTCATCGGCTCAGCGGTCGCCCGACTCCTCGCCGACCGGGGCGATCGTGTCCGGATCCTCGACGATCTCTCGATCGGCCGGGCGGAGTACCTCGACGGCGTCCCGCACGAGCTCCTCCGTGTGCCCCTGACCGACCGTGCGACGGTGGCCCGAGCCGTCGAGGGGGCCGACGCCGTCGTTCATCTCGCAGCCCGGGCAGGCATACCCGACTCGGTCGCGGACCCGATCGGCACATTCGAGGTCAACGTTCACCAGCTCCTTGGCGTGCTCGATGCTGCCCGCCGGGCGAACGTGCCGCGCTTCATCTTCGCCTCCTCGAACGCCGCGGCCGGAGACCACGAGCCGCCGGCCGACGAGGCGGACCTCCCCCACCCTGTCTCCCCGTACGGCGCCTCGAAGCTCGCCGGCGAGGCGTACTGCCAGGCCTACGCCGCGACGTACGGCATGGCGGCCTGCTCGCTGCGGTTCTCGAACGCCTACGGCCCCCGCTCGCTCCACAAGAACAGCGTCGTGGCGGCCTGGGTGCGAGCCGCGCTCGCCCGGAAGCCGGTGACGATCCACGGCGACGGTGAGCAGACCCGCGACTTCGTCTACGTCGACGACCTGGCCGCTGCGGTCCTGGCGGCCCTCGACGCCCCGGCGAACGCGGTCGCCGGCGAGCTGTTCCAGGCGGGCACGGGTCGCGAGACGACGATCAACCAGCTGGCCACCGCTCTCGAGGAGGCGATCGGCCGGCCGATCGAGATCCTCCGCGGGCCCGACCGGCCCGGGGACGTGCGCCGAAATGTGAGCCGCGTCGACAAGGCACGGGAGCGGCTGGGCTACCGGGCGGCCGTGCCGCTCGACGAGGGCCTGGCGCAGACCGTGAGCTGGTTCCGTTCGGCGCTGCGAGATGCAGCGCTGGCCGGCGTCATGCCGCACGCCGCGTCCGGATCCGAGTAGCCAAAGTGTGAGCGCCGGGACGGCCCCCAGTCCCCTCCTCCGCGACGCGCTCTACACGATCGGGACCCGTTTCGGGCTCGCCGTCCTCATCTTCGCGACGGACATCCTGCTGGCTCGCTTGCTCGGCCCGGCGGCCAAGGGACGGTTCACGCTCGTGCTGCTGTACAGCCAGCTCGCCGCCCTCGTGGTCGGCTTCGGGATGGACACGGCCCTTGGGCTCGTGTCGGGGCGCGGCCGCGACACGGCGCGCCATGGCTTCGCGAACGCGATCGTCTGGACGGCCGTCGCCGGCGGCTTCGCGGTGGTCCTCAGCGGCTGGCTGTACGGGCTCCCGACCGACGTCTTGCCCCGCGGCCCTCTTGCCACGCTCATCCCGAACCTCTCCGCGGCGCAATTCGCCTATGCCGCCCTCGCCATCCCGGGCGAGCTGTTCTTCTCGCTTGGCCTCTACGCCCTCCTCGGGCGCAAGCGGGTGGTGGCGTACGGCTCGATCCGGCTCCTCCGCCGAGCGCTCCTTGTCGTGGCCGTAATAGCCGTGGCCGCGATCTTTCGCCTGAACCTCGACGCCGCCCTGATCCTCAACCTCGGGGTCCTCGTAGCGACGGCCATTGCCATCTTGTGGGCAGCGGGCCGAGATGGAATGCTGGGCCTGCGCCCCTCGGCGCCGCTCCTCCGCGAGGAGGTCCGGTTTGGCAGCCGCGCGATCCTCGGCACGCTCGCCGAGCGGCTCCAGTTCCGGGCGGACGCCTTCCTCGTCAACGCGATCCGGGGCGTGCGCGAGACGGGCGTGTACTCGGTCACGAGCGGTCTGGCGGAGACCCTCTGGTACGTCCCGAATGCCCTCGGAACGGTCATGTTCAGCCGCGCCGTTGACCCGACGGCCGATGCTGGTCGGATCGCCGCCGTCCTCACCCGCACGACAATTGCGGTCGCGGTTGCCACCTCGATTCCGGCGTTCATCCTGGGTCCTCGCCTCGTCGAGATTGTCTATGGCACGGAGTTTGGCGAGGCCGGGGATGCCCTGCGTCTCATCCTGCCGGGGATCGTTGCATATAGCGTGGTCGCCGTCCTGTCTCGCTACATCATGGGCCAGGGCCGGCCCGGGACGGGCACGGCGGTCCTCCTCATCGGCCTCGTCATCAACGTCACGAGCAACCTCGTCTTGATCCCTCGATACGGGATCAGTGGCGCGGCCGCCAGCTCGTCGATCTCGTACGCGGTGACGGCCCTGCTGACATTGATCGTCTTCCGCCGCCTGTCGGGCCGGGGCTGGGTCGAAACCCTCATCCTCCGCGACGCGGACGTGCGGGCCGTCGGCCGGGCGATGGCCGCCCTCGGCGAGCGCCTCGGGGGACGGCGGCGGGGGCCGCTCGTCGGGCTCCGGGGGGGCAACGCCGCGGCGGAGATCGTCATCGGCGAGCGCGAGCCCGGCGAGGAGCTGTAGTGGGCATCCGGGTCGTCGTCGTCGACGACAACCCGCACGTATCGTGGCAGGGCCGTGTCTACCCGGTGAATGCAACCTTCCACCGCTTCCTGTCGGCGGTGCTGGACGTGCCGGGTGCGCCGGTCGCGTCGATCGTCCACGCGGTGCCGCTCCGGCCGGCGAACGCGCCGCCACAGACGCTGCCGCTCGACGAGCGGCTGGAAGTCCTGGGCACGGAGCCGTTCGACGGCATCGCGGGGTATCTGCGGCACGCACCCAGGCTCGTGCGGCGGAACGCAACCATCCTGCGGCCAGTCATCGCTTCGGCCGACCTGGTCTGGATCAAGGTCCCCGCCTCGAATGCCCTGCTGGCCGCCTGGCTCGCCCGGCGGGCGGGCGTGCCGCGCTTCGGCTACGTGGCCGGGAGCGCCCTGGCGGTCGCCCGGGGGCGCGGGCTCGGCCTGCTCGCGCAGGTGGTGGGTCTTGCCTACGACCTCGCCGGTCGGGTCGCCGGGGGCCGGCATCGGATTGTTGTCGGCGAGGGCATGATCGGCGGCGGCGGGATCGTTACCAGCCTCGTCGACCCGGACGAGATCCGGGATCCTCGTGAAGCGCCGTGGCCCCGGGAGTCAGGCCGTCTTCGCCTGGTTTGGGCGGGCCGTCTGGCCGCGGGCAAGGGCATCGAGACGCTGCTCGATGCACTGGCGCAGCTCGACGCGTCGGTGACCCTCGACCTCCTTGGCGACGGACCTGCTCGTGGTGAGCTCGAAGCTCGGGCCCAGACGCTCCGAATCCGGGATCGGGTGACGTTCGTCGGCTATGTCGCCGAGCGGGCACCCTACCTCGAGCGTCTGGCCGCCGCGGACCTGTTCGTCTTCCCCTCCCCCGCCGAGGGGTTCCCAAAAGTGATCCTCGACGCCATGGCGGTCGGGCTGCCCGTGGTGGCCTCGCCGGCTGGGCAAGTCAGACCGCTGATCAGCTCCGGGTTGATCGAGGCAGGGCCGGCGGACCCGGAACGGCTCGCGTCGGCGATTTCGCGGGTCGCCGCCTCCGACTCGCATGCTCGCGAACTGCGCGTCGGAGGCTACAGGTTCTCTGCAAAGCACACCCGGCAAGCCGAGGCCTCCCGGTTGGTACGGCTCCTGTCGGCGAGAGGCACGTCACCTTTCGGGAAGTAACATGCGGGGAGCGCAATGAGGGACGGAGGGACGGTGACAGAACGCAGAACGGCCTTGACCGCGGCGTCGAGCTTCGACGTGCTCCACTTCTCGACGGTGTTTCCTGGACGCGCCCTGCCCCGACTAGTGCGGCGGATCGAGAGCCGCGGTGTCCAGGTCGTCTACGACCTGGAGGACACCCATTGGATCCCGACGGACGCCCCGCTTACGAGCGAGCTCAAGCGCCGGGCCCGACTCGACCTCGCCGAGCTACTCGAGTCGCCGTTCGCGTCCGGGCCGGCGTTTGGCGTCAAGGTCAACCCGTTCGGCACCGAAGACGGGGACAGCGACGTCGCGTTGCTGGCCTCCCTGGTGCCGCGCCATCGACTGCAGGCCGTCATCCTGCCCAAGGTCGAGAGCGCCGCGACGGTGGAAGCATTCCTTCAAGTGTGCGACGCCGCAGGCGTCACTTGTGAGGAGGTCGTGCCCCTGATCGAGACGACGCGGGCAGTCGACTTCCTGGACGACTTCCTCGATGGGCTCGCCGCGGCGAACTTACGCTCGCGCGTTCGCCGCATCATGTACGGAGCAAACGATCACTGCCTCGACAGCGGCCGATGGCCCTTCTGGCGCCAGGACGAGCGGGAATTCTGGGAGACGGTTCAGGGGCTCGCGCGCACGATCGAGGCCCACGGCTTCGGATACGTCCACACCCCGTTCGCCGGGCTGCAGGCGACCACCGACTTCACGGTGGCAATCCAACGGGTGGGGGCGATTTGCAAGGATCGGTTCACGATCAGCACACTCGACGAGGCGCAGACAACCGCGGCGCTGCGCGCCCGGGACGAGGTCCCGTCAACGCTGGACGCTCCACGGGGCGCGACGCTCTCCGACGCAGAGGCGTTGGCGCTGGCACACCGGGTCGTGAAGCTCTTCGACGAGCGCCGGCGACGCGACCACGGCTTCGTGATTGACAGCCGTGACGGGCGCTTCATCCCTCCTCATGAATACGTGGCAGCCCTGCGGCACATCGAGCGAGGGACCAGTGCGCGTCCGTAGGCTGGGCATCGTTGGCGGCTGCCTCTCTCATCAGCCGGGCATCCCCTTCTCTCGGCTTTACCATCAGCTGCTATCCCGGAAGCTGACAGAGCTGTATGGGGTCAAGTTGCGGCCGGTTATCGACCGCTCGTTCGACGCGCCGCTGGACCAAAGGCTGACCGCGCTCGCCGACCGACACACCGACCTCGTTCTCGTGCACGTGCGCAGCGCGGTGACCGTGGTCGAGACGATGCTCTACCGGCGCAAGCCGCCGACTCCGTGGGAGGACCGCGCTGAGCCGCCGGTTGGCCCGCGACCGGCGTTCGGGGGCCGAGAGGGCCTGCATGCCGACTGGATGCATGAGGGCAACGTCGCGCTCGGCATGCTGTTGGGGCGTCACCGGCGGGTCAGCGCCGGGCAGGTGAGCGAGGCCATCGCCGCGACCGTGGCCGCGGCGCGGCGGGACGTCTTGCCGGTGGTCATGGGACCCACCGGGGTGGTTCGAGGCCCCGCGGACCGCCTGGTGTGCGAGACGTTGAACCGATCGCTCGAACGTGCCTCGCGCACGCATGGATTCGAGTTCGTGGACGTCCTGCAGGGGTGGGATCGCGCCTTCTGCCTTCCCGACGGCTATCATCTGTCGCCCGAAGGCCATCGGCACGTGGCGGACCGGCTCTTCGCCACGATTGGTCCTCGGGTCGCCGCTGGCGAGACGGAGGCTGCCCGGCACGTCGAGCCGAGGCGAGCCCCCTCCCCCGGGCTCCCATTGGGGTGACGCCTCGGCGCTCGCACATCGCGTAGGCTTTCGTGGTGCTGCTCGAGCTGGTCTTCTGGACCGCCAGCCTGCTCTTCGCCTGGGTGTACGTCGCCTACCCACTCCTCATCGCGGCGATCGCCCGGCTCCGCCCCATCCGGCTCGACCCCCGGGGGCCGACGCCCAGCCTCAGCGTCGCGATCGCGGTCCACGATGAGGCGGCGAACATCGCCGATCGGATCGCGGACGTATTCGCGCAGGAGTCCTCCGGCGCCACGATCCGGGAGGTGCTCGTCGGCTCGGACGGCTCGACAGACGGAACGGACGAGATCGTCGCCCGGCTCGCGACGGCCGAGCCCCGCCTACGCCTTCTCAGCCTGCCGCGCGAGGGGACGACCCCCGCCCAGCACGCGATGTTCGAGGCCGCGACGGGAGACGTCGTTCTCCTGACCGACGCCGAGACGCGCTTCACTCCCGGCTGCCTGGCCGCACTCGTCGCAGCGTTCCGTGATCCTCGCGTCGGCTGCGCCACTGGCCTGCTCGAGTGGTTTGGCGAGGACGCGACAGCCACGTCTCGCAACGAGGGCCTCTACTGGCGCTACGAGCGACGAGTCCGGGCGCTCGAGAGCCGGGCCGGCTTCCTGACCGCAGGGACCGGCGCGATCTTGGCCACTCGGCGGTCGTGCTACCGGCCGGTCACGTCGACGACCGGCATGGACCACCTGCTACCGCTCTTTGTGCTCGAGCAGGGGCGGCTGGTCGTGGTCGTGGCAGATGCCGTCGCGACGGATCGACCGATCACCGGCCTGCGTGAGCAATTCCGAAACCGGGCGCGGACTGCGACCCGCGGGCTCGAGGCAAACCTGTCCATGGCCGGGCGGCTCGCGCCATGGCGGCATCCTCGAGCCGCCCTCGCGGTCTGGTCGCACAAGGTGCTCCGTTGGGGGACGCCATGGCTAGTCCTCGCGGCCGCCGGCAGCGGTGCTCTCCTCGCAGCGGGCGGCCATCCGCTGTACGCGATCGCGCCGGCGGCTGTGGCCGCGGGTGGAGTCACTGCCGCCGTGGCCCACGTCATCTCACGCACCGGACGCAAGCCGCCTCGTCCGATCGCCTTCGCCCGCGCCTTCGCGGTGGTCAACCTCGCGTTCGCCCTCGGCTGGCTGAACGTGCTGCGAGGTCGGCGAATCGAGACCTGGCACGGCGCCGAGTGGCAGATCCGCGGCTGACTCGGAAGCTGGCACCGCGAAGCAACTGGTCCCGGTACACTCGACGGTAATGGGGACGATGACCCGACCGGGGCGACGCGCCAACCGAGTCGCGTTCGGAGCCCTCCTCTTGGGTCTGTTCGTTCTGCCGCTCTATCCGAAGATCGGACTCGTCTCGGTCGCCGGTACGTACATCCCGATCAGACTGGACGACGTGATCACGGTCGGCGTTCTGTTGGTCTGGATCACAGACCTGTTGGCGGAGCGACGATTGCCTCGGATACCGTCCCTGGCGCTCCCTGTGGTCCTCTGGGTGGCCGCAGGATTCGTGGCACTTGTGGTCGGCGCCGCATTGCAGCACACGATTACCTGGGGTACAGGAGCGCTTTACTGGGCCAAGCCGATCGAGTACCTGCTGCTTGGCTGGATGGCATATGACCTTGTGACCACTCGGCGTCGAATCACGCTGTTCTCCGGTTCGATCCTCAGCGCCGCGGCCGTCGTAGTGGCGTACGGAGTCCTGCAACGTTTCGGCTGGGCGCCGACCCCGCCCAGCTACCTGCCCGGGTCGACCTTGGGCGTGGTTACGGCCACTTTCGGCGACCCCCACCAGCTCGCTGGTTATCTAGGGCTAATCGCGTTCATCGTCATCGCCCTGTGGCACCAATTCAACGGCCTGCGTCTTGGCTTGGCCATTCTGCTGGTGGGCCTTGCATACGTTCTTGTGCACACGGGGGTCAGGTCGGAGTTCATAGCCTTGACCGCCGGGACCGTCGCATTCCTTCGTTGGCGGCCGACACGCGCACCTGCGGCACTTCTGCTGGTCGCCCTGTTCGCATCGGCGGCCCTGCCGAATGCCATCGAGCGGGAACTCGACCGGACGATTTCGAGGTCTGCCGTGATCGGAACGCCCGACGATGGTCGGGGATCTCCCGCTCCGGCTGTTCCGGGGGTGGCACCCGGTTCAACGTCTGTCGGAGACAGGATCGGAGATGGTCTGTCTCAGGATGTCAGCCTCTCGCTGAGACTCCAGGACAAGTGGCCAAAGTTGCTGAGGGTTACTTGGGCGCACCCCCTCTTCGGCGGGGGGCCCTCTGCGGCGACAGAAGCGGCGGATGGCTACTATGTCCGCTCGCTGGTCGAAGTCGGACTCGTTGGAACGGCCGCTTTTCTGGCTCTAGTTTCAACGGTCCTTGTCGCATTTTGGAAGGGGTTCCGGCGCGCCACCGGTCCCTCTCGTTGGCTCGCCCTCGCCGCGCTGACATCGACATTGTTCGTAGGCATCGTGGGGATCCTGATTGATACCTGGGTTGCTTCGCGCCCGATGCAGCTCTACTGGCCGCTTGTCGGCGCGACGCTTGCCACACTACAGACGCCGGGCTTCCTGGCGCCAGGCGGGGGGAGCGGCACCGACCCGGCGACGACGGAGGACAGCACTCTCAGGAGTCGAGATTGAGAGGGAGCTGCCCTATGCTTGGCCCTCTTTGCCTCGGCTCTCGCTGACTCGGCTGGCGCCAAGTTCCACCCATTGGCGTAGACGAATGGCAGCATAGACAAGCCAGTTCACCGGCGGCGCATAGATCGGCTCGTAATGAGTCGCGTAAAAACGACGCATTGCGTCGTAGAACCACTTGATGGCGTTCGATCGATTCCTTTTCGAGCTGGCCCGCTTCGCGTGATGGACGACGGCCGATGGCAGGTACATCACTCGCCATCCAGCAGCTTTGATCCGGAATGCCCAGTCGAGATCCTCCCCGTACATGAAGTAACCCTCGTCGAGGAGGCCGACCTGCGCAACCGTGGCTGAGCGAACCATCATGAATGCGCCGCACGGCGCGTCGATCTCGGTCTCCAGTTCCTCGGGGAGATATGTGAAGTTGTATCGCCCGAATAGGCGGCTCCCGGGAAACACTCGTGACAGGAGGGTCATTCGGTAGAGGGCTACGAGTGGCGTGGGAAAGGATCGACGGCAGGCCAGATCCAAAGTGCCGTCGGGGAGCACCAGCCGTGCCGTCGCACAACCGACGTCGGGATTCGCGTCCATGAAACTCACGACCCGGGAAATCGCATCGGGCTCCACAAGAGCATCGGGGTTGAGGAGCAGCACGTAGCGGCCTGTCGCCCCGCGGAGTCCCTGATTATTGGCCACTGCGAACCCCCGGTTGTCGGGGTTCTCGATAACGCGGACGCTTGGAAGCATTCGCTGCAACGGTAACCGGCTGAATCCGTGGGACCCGTTGTCAACGATGACTACTTCGTACGCAGAAATCCGGTCTGACGCTGCGAGAGCCTCGAGGCATCGAAGGAGCAGCTCGGGCGTCTCGTAATGCACGATGCTGATAGAAACATCCGGCCCAGCAGGTGAATCCACGCCGCTCCGTCAAGTACACTCGCGGTCGAGTATCGGGCGCCAAGATCCTAGTGCGAGGGCGCGCTATTCCCTCAAGAACTGCGTGCAGTTAGTTTATCCGCGCTCAGCATGCCGAGGAACCGTTCCTCGTGACCGAGAGAGACACGATCGCTCGCGCCGCAGTCGACGTCATCATCCCGGTCTACCGCCCGGGGTCCTGGCTCCAAGCTTGCCTGGCTTCGGTGGGCGCCTCCGTCGGGGTTGAGACCCGTGTGGTGGTAGTAGACAACTCCGAGCCAGATGATCCACCGGTCCAGCGGCCGGCTCTGGTCGGACTACGGTGGATACGGCCTGGCCGGAACCTGGGATTCGCGGCTGCGACCAACCTTGGCATTAGGCTGGGCAACGCTCCCGCGGTCCTATGTCTGAACCAAGATGCCAGGGTCGCTCCGGACTTCCTGGCTAGATTGGCGCCGTTGCTACTCGGCGATCCCACCGTCGGATCAGTGAGTGGCAAGGTTTTGCGTGTATCGGGTCCAATCGACGCCCCGGATGGCTTGATCGACACAGCGGGCCTGCAGATGTCGACAGGTCGACGTGCCATAGACATTGGGCAGGGAGCTCGTGACGATGGCGATTTTGACGGAAGCCGTGAAGTGTTCGGGGTGTCTGCGGCAGTGGCCCTGTACCGGCGGGCAGCCCTTGAAGCGGTGACCGAATCTGGCCAGGTCTTCGATGAGCGCTTCTTCATGTACAAGGAGGACGTCGACCTCGCCTGGCGTCTCAGACGAGGCGGCTACCGCGCTATCGTCGACGGCTCGGCTGTGGCCTACCACGGCCGGTCGGTCGCACGACAGGACTTCCTGCCCGGGAGGTTTGGTTCCATCCGGGCGTTGATTCAGCAGGAACGGGGCAAGCCCGCCTGGGCGAGGCGTCTTGCCTGGCGGAATCAGTGGCTGATGGTTGTCAAGAACGAGCGGGGCGCCGACGTCGCAAGATCGGCGCTTGACTACGTGGTCCGCGAGCTCTCCCTCCTCGGGCTTGGCTTGATGATCGACCCAGTCGGCACGGTCGGTGTGCGCGTCAAGCTCCTTGGCGAGCTCGCGGAGGCCCTACGGCGAAGGCGTAAGGCTCAGGAGCTCGCTCTGGCCGACATCAGCGACTGGCTGCCCTGACACACGGGACGCCTCGGTCGCGCGAAGTATAGGCACCCGAACCCTGCCCGCGCCCTGCTTGCCGAAGGTCCGATGACCTCAGTGGCCTCGCCATGTTTCGCGACAGGGCTTACCGTGCCTCACGACGCTCCAGATAGTGGCGGCAAACGACTCGATCCACGAATCCCATCCGTACGCCGGCCGCACGCATTCGATGCCAGAGATTCCAGTCGGCAGGCTCGTTCAGTCGCCACGAGTCCATCGCGAGAGTCACGGTTCGTAATCGCGACGCGTAGAGGACTGCTGCGTGAATGATCGCGGCCTCGGCCAGTGGCCATTGGCCGACGAGCTTCCACTCGCCTTCCTCCACCTCGGTCTCTGCCCTGCCGAATGCGAACTCAAGCTCCCGTTCGCGACACGCATCCAGCAGAACCGCGACGTGGTCGGGCGTGAACTCGTCATCGTCATCGAGTGGCGCAATCCAGTCGCCCCGGGCGATCTCCAATGCCCGATTCATGGGTGCCGCCCCGGCGACCATCCATCGGTGCATCGGGTTCAAGGGATAGTCGCCACGTCGGGCCAGGTTTTCGAACCGGACACGTGGGTCCCGCACCGACCGAACCGCAGCCTCTGTCGCCGGATCGCAGTGGTCGCCAATGACTAGGATTTCGAGGTTTTTGTAGGTTTGGTCCAGGGCCGATGCAATCGCCCGGTCACGTACAAGCAGTCCGCGGTTGTATGTCGCGATCCGGACGGTGACGAGTGGCGGTGCGGAAGGAATCCAGATGATCGGTTGCTCTCGACGCGCCCTCGCGAGACTCTCCCGCAGCTCGCGGACCTCGGTTCGCTGGCGCAGGTAGGTCCTGTAGCCTTGGTGCCGCGCCAACGCCCAGACCCGGCGGGGCCACCGTCGGATCCGCCGCCTTAGTTCGTGTCGACGAACCCCGAGCTCGAGCATGGCCGCCGCCGTGACAGCAACGAGTCCCACGACGAGCGCCAGCCGTGGCACGCTCCTGAGATCTAGAGCATCCGCTAACACTGAGATAACGCCAGCCGCGGACAGACCGGCGACGTAGCCGACAACCGCAGCCTCGACGAGCCTTCGCGCGCGCAGCCCGGATCCCGGCAGAAGCAACATGGGAACGATCACCAGATTGGATATAGCGAGCGTCCCCAGTGTTCCAATCGCAGGCCCGAGCGGAGAACCAAATGAAGCGAGCACAACGCTCACGGCGAAACTCGCCGTCGCCTCAGCGAGGACCACCGGTGCCAGGACTCGATGACGGTGTGCCGCGATCGCCTGGAGAGCGAGGATGTGAGCTGGGACATTCAGCGCCCAGGTCACCGCGTAGACGCGCATCACGTCGATGGACAATGGGTCGGCGGTGCCCAGCCAGACCTCGAGGAGAGTCGGTGCCATTGCCAGGATGACTCCGAAGCCAAGCCCAGCGAGCATCGTTGCGGCGAAGATGAGCATCAGAGCGAGCTCAGATGAGCTCCGAGCTGTCGCGCCGGCGAGCCGCGGGTACGCAGAATCGACAATCGCGTACAAAAGGCTGAGTGAGACGGCTGGCACGACGCTTCCCACCGCGAACGAGGCGGCAGCGGTCGCGCCGAAGAACGCACTCACAATGGGCACGTCCGTGCCAAGCCCGACTTGAGTGCCGAGGCCCATCAGCCACAGCGGAATGGCGAATCCGGCTACGGCCGCGATTGTTCGACGGTCGGATCTGTACCCGATCAGCCCCGGTCTTGTTCGCTGCAGCCAGGCCAACCCCGGGATGATCGAGAGTGATCGGGCAACCAAGAGGGCAATAGCCGCCCCCGTGAGGCCGACCAACGGAGTCAAGACCAGGAGGAGCGTCACACCGGCAATCGCCTGGGTGACCGATGTCAACGCAAGAACGTCATACCGCTCGAGCCCCCGCATCGTGCCCCGCAATGAACTGGTCGCTACAGCCAACCCGGCGTCGAGGGCAACCAAGGCCATCACGGTAGCCGCGAGAACGGCGTCGTCGCCCTTCAGGGCCAGCAGGGCGGCGGGGAGCCAGGAAAACGTCAGACCCAACGCGATCGCTCCGGCACCCAGAAGAAGGCACACGGCCCCCGCAGCATGAAGCCGGAGCCTCGCGCCAGTAGGGTCCGTCGCTAGGCGAGCTGCATCGCGAGCAACACCAAATGCGAGACCGGAATCAAGGAAGGTCGTGAAAGCCTTGAGAGCGGCAATGGTTGCCCAGATGCCATACGTTGCGGGACCGAGATGCCGGAAGAGGATTGCGATCGTCGCAAACCCGTACAGGGCGGTCGCCGCCCACGAAATGCCGTTCCAGAACGCGAGGCGGGACATACGGGCCGGGGCGGTCGCGCGGTCGTCGGCCGATTCCGCTACCGGAGGTGCCAACCGGGCTCGCGTTGCTTGATTCGGCGCGCAGGCACCCCAACGACGGTCGAATCAGCACCCACGTCGGTGGTCACCACGCTTCCGGCGCCCGTGATGGACCACTCACCGACCGATCGCCTCTCGAGGATGACTGCTCCGGTGCCGACGAACGCGCCGACACCTATCGTCACGTTCCCCGACACATGGACCCCAGGGGAGAGTCGGCTCAGGTCACCAATCCGCACATCGTGACTGAGAGTGCACCCGATATCGACGTGAACATGATCTCCGACGTAAACGTCAGTGGTAATGACGCTTCCGGCGCAGACGACCACTCCTTGGCCGAGGGTGACTCGCCGTCCGAGCACCACCTGTGGGTGGACGACTGAATCGAACGGAATCGACGCCGACTGACATCGCTCGACGATGCGTCGCCTGACCGTTGGGTCGCCGATCGCGCAGATCGTCCTTACTGATTCCGGGTGTGCCTCCAACCAGCCGATGTCCCCGAGTATCGGTAACCCGTTGACGAGCGCGCCCGGCTCTCCGAATCCTGCCTCAACGACATAGCCGAGGACTTCGATGTCAGCGCCGCCATCGATGCAGGCTTGATAGATCTCGTGGACCTCGCGACCGAATCCCCCCGCCCCGATGATCGCAACCTTCCGGGTCATGCCCCGCGGGATCCTGCAACCGATGGTTCAAGCGCGAGACGGATGGTGGCGCAGATCGTCTCGATCTGGCCGTCGGTCAGAGCCTCGAACAGCGGGACACAGAGAAGTCGCGAATGGATCGCGTCTGTGACCGGCAGCTCGCGCGTCCGAAACGGGCGAAAGGCATCCATCCGATGACACGGCTTGAAATACCGCTTCGTCTGGATGTCCTGGGCTGACAGCATCGCCTCGGCGGCATCGCGAGCCGCCTCGCTGTCGAACAGGAGTGCAAAATCCTTGTACGTCGATCGGTCCTGAGGACGGACCGACTGGTACCTGAGCCCGGGCACTCCGGCCAGGAGGGATCGATACCGACGGACGTGACCATCCCGAACGGCAAGGGCATCGTCTACACGACGCATCGTCAGGAGTCCGAGCGCCGCATGGAGCTCGGACATCTTGCCGTTCAGGCCGATGAGCTTCGAGTTGTAGTCACCGTAGAAGCCGTAACCGCGAAGCAATCGGATCGCTTCGAGAAGCCCCGGGTCGCGCGTCGAAACGATCCCACCCTCCGCGGTCGTGACTGGTTTCGTTCCGGACAGGGAAAAGACCTCAGCGTCCCCGAATCCGCCGACGTGAACCCCGTCGCGGATCGCACCGTATCCGTGGGCCGCATCGAATATCAGGCGAGCGCCGAACTCGCCCGCAACCGCGCTCAGGGCGTCGGCGTCGGCGGGATTGCCGAAGACATGCGTTGCCACGACCAGCCGGATACCGCCCAGCTCGGTTGCCGCTCTTTGCGCGTCAACCGCGTCCATGTTGAAGGTCTCGGGGTCGATATCCACAAAGACCGGATGCAGCCCATTCCAAAGGACGGCGTTGATCGTTGAGTTGAAGGTGAACGATGGAACGAGGCATGCAGCGCCCTTCGGGATCCCCAGGGCCGCTATCGTCAACGTCAACCCAATGTCGCCACTCACAACAACGCGGGACTCGACACCGAGGTAGCCGGTGGTCATCCGCTCCAACCGCTGAGCCAACGGACCGAAGTTGGATAGCATGCGGCTCGACCAGACCTCGGCCAGCAGGTTGGTGTACTCCTCGATCGGAGGGAGTTCGGGTTTGGTAATCGGAATCACGATGCCGTGTCCCTTCCCTAGTGCTCAACGGGCGGCGAGATTCTTGCCTCGACGATGAGTTTGCTGTCGGCCCGTGTCTCCAGCCCGCGCAGGTCCGGCAAGCCGCTCATTCCGAGAGCCATCCGCTCGACATGCCCGAATCCAGCGGCCGTTAGCCGAAGCGCCAACTCTTCGAAGTCGTACAAGTACTGATGGCCCCACGTTCGAACGGCGACGTTAATCGATCGAACCGGCGTGTCGACGTGGTCGTACTCGGGCCAATTGATCCAGTCCTGGCGGCTACGCCAGTCGCGGCGGTAGTCGGTCACGAGCTCTTCAAGGTCGGGCGTGGCGCATCTCATGACCCCATCGGGCTTGAGAACACGGCGGCACTCGCGAAACAGTGCCATGGCAGTCTCGAGGGGGAAGTGCTCGACAAGATGCTCCGAATAGATCATCTCGATCGTCGCGGAAGGGACAGGGATCCCGAAACTAAGATCCAGGAGCACATCGGCCGGAGGTTCGTAGTCCACATTGATCCACCCGGGAATTGGGGCGTGCCCACTCCCAAGACATAGCCATCTCGGCGACGGGACCGCCGCGAGTCGCTTCTTGGCGCGCCATCGCATGAGTCGCCCCCTGGCTTGCGCCGGCACCTCGGCGATGGCCCATTTACTGATGCGGGCCGCTCGTTTGGCCATACGTGTCGCCCAGGCGCCGGGCGTCGGGGAAAGGGCGGGGGGGACTCGAAGGCCTCCGGCTGAGCTCCGCTGCTCCATCGAGGACTCAATCTACAGGAGTGACGGCAGTATCAGCTGGCGTGCAGCGGGCCGTCACTTGAGCCAGGTCTTGACGATTACGCGCAGGAAGCCCAGCCCGTAACGGAAGTTGGTCCCCTTCTTGCTCGTGCCCGACGCGCGCCGTCGGATGGTGACTGGCACATCCGCCACCCGCAATCCGGCCCGGGCGGCGCCGAGCAGCAGCTCCGGGTTGTGAAACTGGTCCTCCGTGAAAGCGATCTCGGACAGGCGGCTTGCCCGAATGGCCCGGTAGCCATTGGCGATGTCGCTCACGTCGGTGCCGCCCAGCAGGTTGATAAGCCGCGTGTAGAGGGTGATCCCGGCGTTGCGAGTTCGAGAATCCCCGTCCGAGGCGCCCATTCGGCGCGAGCCGACGACGAAGTCGGCAGTGCCCGCCACGATGGGGGCGACGAGCCGATCCATCTCGCGTGGATCGTGCTGGCCGTCCGCATCAAGAGTCACGACGACGTCCACGCCGAGTCGCTCGGCTACGAGATAGCCCGTTTGCAGGGCGGCCCCCTGCCCACTGTTGACTGGATGGCTCACGACGTGCGCCCCGAGTTCCGCGGCGACAGCCGCCGTGCGATCTCGGGAACCGTCGTCCACGACGAGAACGTGGGTTGGCATTCCGGCGACCTTAGCCGGAACCTCCAGTATCACGCCGGGGAGGTTCTCCGCCTCGTCGAACGCCGCGATGCACACGAGCACCCCGCCCAGCCGCGGCCCCAGCCGTTCCACCTCGAGCTGGGCGACCGACAGCGACCGGATGAGGCGGCTGACCCGCTGGTTCGCCCGGTCCGCGCGGGCCAGGGCGTAGAAGACGAGCAGGTAGGCGAGGGCGACGGAGACGACGAGCACAGTGACGAGCCGGCCAAGGGGGGCGCCCTCGAGGCCCAGGACGTCCTGGATCGGCAGCACGAGGTCGGGGAGGACCGCGATCGAGCCGAGGCCCACGGCTACAAGCAGCAGGGCGAGCGCCGGAAGCCTGCTGCCGTTCCCCGACCGACGAATGCGCCCGATTGCGAACGCGAGCAGGCCGAGCGCGAGGAGGAAGCCGACGATCCTCAACAGGCTGGGCATCCTCGGAAGTCTACCGGCCGCCAGCTCGCCGGGGCGGCCAACGAAAACCCGGCGCCCGGACGAGCACGAGGGCAACTATGCCGAACCCGACCGCCGCCAGCGCGGTCGGCAGGGCCTGGGGCAGCGGCTCGGATCGGTCGACACGGGCAGCGTCGGTGGCGGGCGAGGCGACCTCGTGGATCGCGATCCCGGGGCCCTCCCACGCCGGGCGCAACCAGGCGACGCCGCCGATGATGGCCGTCGAGCCGCCGAGGGTCGCCGTTGCCCCGAGGGTCGCCGGGTCGTCGGCGACGAGGACCCAGCGGGCACCGAGCCGATCGACGTAGGCACGATCGGCCGGGTCGACGAAGAACGTGTGGCCGGCGAGGAGGAGGTCGTTGGCCGCCTGCAGGAGCTCCGATTCCTCGATCAGCGGTTGGCGCGCCTCGAGGGGGTTCTCCAGGCCCGTGAACGACTCGATCGTTCCGGCCGTGAGGACATTTGAGACCACCACGTCGTCCGGGCCGGCCAGCGCCTCGAGACGTGCGAGTGCCTCGAATCCCGCCGGCTGAATCCGCGGCTCCGAGGCATATCGGGGGATGACCCATGGCAGCAGCCACGCCACGCCGACGACCGCGGCGATCAAAGGGAGGTGGCGTGGGATCGGACGGTCGGCGAGGCGGACCCAGGCACGGAGGAAGCCCTCGAGGGCGAACGCCAGCCCGATGCCGACGCCGAGCGGGACGTACTGGCCGAACCGAACGAGTCCGGTCCAGCGGGGCACGTAGGTCGCGAACGACAGGGCGAAGAAGGCGATGGTGGCGCCGAGGAGCACGGCGGACAGTCCGATCCCGAGGACCGCAGCGCGCCCGCGCCGCCCGCCGAAGGCGGCCAGCAGGAACAGGCCGACGCCCACGGTGGCGAGGAGCCACCAGCCGAATGCGGACGTCACCCGAAACGCGGCCCACGGGAAGCTGACGCCCCCCGCAAGCGGCCGCGCCGGCGGCGCCGGCAGCGGCTCCGTGAACACGCCGGTGCTGTGAAGGAAGAACGTCCAGGTGGGATCTTCGCCGCCGATCAGGGCAGGTGCGAGGGCCTGCGACGCGACGACCGCGCGACCCTGCAGAGCGACGCCGAGCGCGATGCTGAGGGCAAGCCCGAGGACCGCCGCGCGCACGAGGCCGTCGGCCAGGGCGAGTCGTGGGCGGCGCGCGAGGAGCCATTCGGCCGTCCCGAAGCCTGCGGCCAGCAGGCCGGTCGCAACGGCGGCGATGGCGTGGACTGAGAGGTCCAGCCCGAACAGCAGGCCGGCGGTGAGGACCCAGGACCGGCGCCCCGATCGCAGCCCCTGGACGACGAGCCACAAGGCCACCAGCCCCAGCAGGATCCCGAGCGCTTCCGGCTTGTACGCGTTGAACTTCGCGAGAAAGAACGTGCCACCGGCGATGAGCGCCGTGCCGAGGAGCGCCGGTGACCGGCCGATCCAGAGTCGGAGGACAGCGAACATCGTGGCAATCGAGAGCGCGGCGGTGGGGAGGCGCCACGCGGAGATCGCCTCGGCGCCGCCGATTCCCGGCAGCAGCGCCCCGTGCGCCCGGGAGATCACGTCGAAGACGAGATAGTCCGGCAGCCACCGCACTTCCCTGCCCCACTCGGCGACCGAGGTCGGGATGCCGCCCGCCGCGTCGAGTTGCCGTCCGACCTCTGCGTAATACCACTGCAGCCGGTCGGCGGGTGGGAAGCCCGCCTCGAGCGTCACGAGGAGCCACGGGACGACTAGTGCGCCGATCCACGCAGCAGTCCACCAGGACCGCCCCCCGGTCGTCCGGCGCAGCCAGTGGAGAAACGACGGCAGGCTCCACGCGGCCAGCACGAGTGCCACCAGGGCCAGGACGCCGCCCGAAAACACCCCGATCGCGAGGAGCGGGACGGCGACGGCGAGCAGGAGCAGGGTCGAGGCCGCCAGCGCAAAGGCAAGTGGGGCGAAACCGCGATCGATCGGGCCTGCGAGCCGCGCGGCGATCCGGAAGCCGGGCAGGACGAGCAAGCCGGAGAGCGCGAGCGAGCCGGCAAGGACGATTGGAAGCATCGCCAGCTGGCTCATGACGGTCCGCACCACGACGCCGTGGGCCTGATGACTGGGCCATCGGGCACGACCACGCCGGGCAGAGGGCTGAAGGCCGTGAATCGGACGAGATCGAGCGGCTGGAGCGCCTCGATCGCGAGGTCGCGGGCGAAGCCATCATCGAGCGGCAGTGTCAGCCGGTGGAAGCCGGGCAGCAATGCTCGACCCAGGTCGAACCACCGCCCGCCGGTGGTGACGCGGATCGCTGGCGCATCGGGCGGAATCAGGACCCCCGAGCCCGGCGGAGGCAGAGGGACGGTGATCTCGACCGCGACGAGGCCCGCATCGGGAACAACCCATCCGGGTGACCACGTCGTGCCGGGCTCGAGCGTCAACACGTCGAGGCTGCCCAGGTCGCGATAGGTCGTCCCGGGTGAGATCGGGCGGCTGATCGTCGCCTCGCTGCGCTCCCGCGGATCAACACGGTACGGAGCGCCGGGCGAAATGTCGTGCAGCCCGATGAGACCGCCCTCCGCGTCGAGAAGGATGGCGTCCGCCGCGAATCGCGCGGCCAGGCTGCAGATCCCGCCGATCCCGGACTGGAAGGCGGCCGTTTGCGCCTGGACCCTCTCGACCTGGCCGCTTCCCGTCAGCACACGCGGGTCAAAGCCAAGCTTGACGGGCCCCGGCAGCCAGAGGCTCGGCACCTGTGCCCCGCTGAACGACCAGATCCAGGTCTCGTATGCGTCGTAGCTGGCGACGACGAATCCGCCCTCCTCGCGGACGTTTCGGTTGAGCTCCGCGAACAGCGGGTCCCATGCCCGGGCGTCGAACGTGCGTCCTCCGGCTCGCCCCGGCTGCCACGCGTTGTCGACGAGCCGGGAGGTCGCGATCGTGGCGGGGACCGACGTTGCAACAACCAGCCCGAGGATCGCGAGCACTCCCCAGGCCGGCGAGAGCCGCCGGACGAGGAGGAGCACCACCGCCGCCGCCAGCACCGTCAGCGGGATCGACACGAGCAGCCAGACCCGTCGCTCCGAGAGCAGGTCGAATCCACCAACGGCCCGGTCGACGAGGATGAGCGGGACGAAGGTGGCGATCCACAGGAAGAATGGCGTGAGCCGACCCGGCAAGGAGCGGCGCGCGGCCAGCACAGCGAAACCGAGAAGCGCGAGCAGTCCCACGATCCCGAACGCCATGACGGCGTTGCCGGGGCCGAGGCGCAGCTCCGGTGCCCCGGGATAGCCGCCGAGGAGGACGCCCCCGGTCGCGATCACGGCCTGGAGGCGCGGCAGCCACCACACGGCAGACAGGAGGAGCGCCAGCCCGCCCGTCGCCAGGAGCTCTCGGAACGGTCCGGCGAGTCCCTCACGGCGCGCCCGCCACACGGCCCAGACCGCCAGCAGCCACCCGGACAGAATCGAAATCTGGAGGTGGACGAGGACGATCCCCGCCAGGAGGATCCCGGAGGCGACAACACGGCCGCGGACGCTCGATCCCAGGGCCGCCGCCGCGAGAAACACCACGAGGAGGATCGCGACGTCGCGCGGATAGACCGGGAAGGTGTTCTGGGCGGACGCGAGGACGCTGTCGACCCAGACGAGGACGCGGTGGGTGAACGGAGCCGCCACGGTCCCCAGCAGAACGAAGATCCCGTGGGCCAGGAGATCGCCCGGCCAAACGCGACGGGCAAGGATCCACAGGGCCACCGGCCAGAGCAGGGCGAACGCCCAGCTGAAGATGCTCAGGACCGTGTCGAACGAGGCACCCGACAACGCCGCCGCGAGTCCGAGGACGAGGGGGTAGAGGCCACCGTAGTAGCTGATCAAGCCCGGGTACGGGCCCTCACCCTGAAGGGCTCCCCCCTGCATCGTGTACGCGACGCCGCGGTGGTAGGCGATGTCGCCGACCATCCAGCTCGAGACCTGGAACAGGTTGCTCCCGAGCAGCAAGGCCGCGACGAAGGCGGCCGCTAGGAGGCCGCGCCCGATCACGCGGTCGCGGTCACCAGGCACCGTCAAGGCTCGGCCGCCGGCTCCGTAGCGAGGATGGCCGGCTCGGCAGTGGGAGAAGCGCGCGCAAGGGCGGCGAGGGCCACCCCCGTCCCGGCAATGATGGAGGCGGGGATCGTGACCTGGTTGAACAGGAACGGATTGTTGAACGAGGCGGCAAGGGCGAAGGACACAAACGCGCCAAGGATCCCGGCGCCGAGCCAGCCGGGGACCCGCGCGAGCTCCCGCACCGTGGCCACGACAAACGCAAGTCCGGCGAGCCCAACGAAGAGCCCGTGCTCGGCGAACAGGCGGAGCCACTCGTTGTGCGGGGCATTCAGGACGATGCCGCCGAATGAAGGGGACACCTCTCGATAGGCCCGATACCCGTGCCCGACAACGGGCTGGTCGATGAACATCCGGATCGATGCGGCCCACGCCTCCAGGCGCTGAATGTCAGTCGCCAGGAGGACCTGGCCGGGCTCCGGGCGAACCCCGACGGTCTCGAACCGCAGGGCCATGTACCCCGGAAGGAGCGCCAGGCCGACCGCGAGTCCAACCAGGGCCAGGCCGATTCCGTAACGAGGTCTGACCCGCCAGGCCATCACGACGGCGAGGGCAAACAGGGCCAGATAGATTGCCCGATTGAGGGTGAAGTAGGCGGCAACGAGCAGCGGGATCGCGGCGAGGGATGCGCCGAGTCTCAGCAGAAGCCCACGGCGCACGAAGGCCGCCGCCAGAAGGACCATCGCGGGCAGCATCACGAGCGCCGCGGTTGAGGTGGGAGAGCGCATGACGCCCGTTAGCCGCTGCCCGATCGGTGGCCCGCTGACCATCCAGCCGGCGACGCTGCTCCGGAGCGCCTCCGGAGCGGCGAAGTCGAGGAGGCTGACCAGGCTGGCGACCGTCGCGGCGATGCATGTCACAACCAGCGGGCGGAGGTCGCCACGGCGCGCGATCCACACGGCGGCAAGGAACACGAGAAACATCGTCCCGACACCGGTGAACCAGATCTGCCAGGCGTTGTTGAAGAAGTCGTGGCCGAACCTTAGGCGCGTGATCGCGAGTCCCGCGCCCGTGGAAAGCAGGAGAAACGCCGCGAGGATCACCGACGCGGACGGGCGCGGCCATTCCCGCCAGCCGCGCCAGCCGATTGCCACCCGGACGCCGATCGAGCCGACGATCAGCAGGGCGAATAGCGACTTCACGCCCATGTCGCGCGTCAGGAGAAATCCCTCGTTGAACGGGGCGATCGCCGCGAGGATGACGAGCCCGGAGGTGGGAGCAATCACCGCTAGCCCCGTCGTGACGACGACCCACAGCCACATCCCGAGCGGGCCGGCATCGACGGTTCGAAGCAGGAACCACGAGAGGATGAGCGTGCCTTCGACCAGCGGCGCAGCGCGGCTCCAGCCCCTGAACAGGGCGGATCCGAGCTCCCGGTAGAGGTCGATGACGCCCGGCCGTGGTTTCACGGTCGTGGCCGGGCGGGCGATCACGATTGACGTTCTCGGTCGGTCACTACAGCGCGGTAGTGTATCGGTCAGATGCTTCACCGATTGCGCCGGCCGATCGTGTGGGTGCCGGTGTCCCTCTTCCTCCTTGCCATCGTCGTGTGGCGCTCGCGACTCTGGGAGGCGGGCCAACAGCTCGGCCCCATCGACGCGCGGCCGCTGCTTGCAGCTCTCCTCGTGGGGCAGGCAACGCCGGCCCTGTGGGCCCTCCGGTCCCGAGACCTGCTCGCCGCAGCCGGAAGCCGCGTCCCGTATCTCGCGCTCCTCCCGCTGACGTCGTTCGCGAACACGATGAACAACCTGACACCCGGATCCGCTGGCGAGCTGGTCCGGCTCTACCTGCTGCGGATGCGTCACGGAGTCGACTACCGAACGGGCTCCGCGGTCATCCTCATCGAGCGGTTCGTATCGCTCGGCTACCTGTCCATCAGTGCTCTCCTGCTCTGGATCGCGTGGCTCCAGGATTGGCCGGTCCTCCTCACGGTCGTGCTCATCGCCGCTCTCGTCGCGGCTCCCGGGGTCATGTACGGCATCGGGGTGCGGCCACTCGGCGCACTCGCCGCTGTCCCGCTGGGTCGTGGTTTTGGCGCCGCCCGATGGGAAGCGTGGCGAAGCGGCCTCCGACGCGTCGACGCAACGATCGCCGGTCTCCTCGTCCACCCCCGGCGGCTCGCCGCTTTCGCCGCCGCGAGCGGTACGGTGTTCGTGGTTTCCACGGTCCAGCTCCTGCTGGTCGCCGGGGCCGCCGGCGTGACCCTCGATCCTCGCGCCGCATGGGGTGCGCTCGGCCTGTCGATCACCGCCGGCGTGCTGTCGTTCCTGCCCTTCGGCCTGGGCGCCGCGGATCTCGTGCTCGTCGCCTTGCTCGCCTTAGCCGGAGTCCCGGCGCTCGAGGCCGGGGTGATCGCCGTTGGCTACCGGCTCGTCACGACGCTCCCGTACGCGCTGGAGGGAGTGGCCGCCTACGCCTGGCTGTCCGCCCGCCTGCCCGGGGGCGACATGCGGCGAGCGGCGCGCGACGCCGCCGCCGCTGGGCTCAATCCAGGATCGGACGCGCCGGGGTGAGTCCGGGCCCGCCGGAGATCTTCGCCGCGGTCGCGGTCGTGGCCGCGTTCGTGACGGCGTTCGTCCTCGTGGTTCCGGCCGCCCGGCGCCACCTCGGGATCCTCCACCCCGCGGTCGCGTGGCTCGGGCTCGAGGCCGTCTTCTTCGGGGTCGGCTCCATCGTCCTGGCGCTCGTCGACAGTCAGGCCGGGCCGGGTCTCTACGTCGCGGGCGCGGTTCTCGCCACCGGCGCTGGTACGTGGCTCGCCGATGGGCTCTCACGCCGGCGCGAAGGCGAATCGCCTGTGCCAACCGGGCCCGTGGAGGTGGGAGCTCGACTGCTCGGACCGCCGCTGCTGGCGCTGGCGAGCATCATCGCCATCGCGCCGACGCTCCTCGCGACCGGGATCCCCCTCCTGACCGGGGATATCACCGCCGCGCGCTCGGAGATCATCGGCATCGCCGTGCAACTCGTGCGGGTCGCGCTCCCCGCCCTCGCCGCGGTCTGGCTGCTGGCGTCTGCCTCGGGCCACCCGCCCGCCGGGCGCCGAGCGCTCGCATGGGTCGCTCTTGTCGCGTCCCTCGTGTTCACCACCTCGCTCGGCAGCCGGTATCTCCCCCTGGAGCTGGGCGCGGCCGTCGTCCTCGCGTGGCTCCTCTCCGGCCGCCGACTCCCCGGCCGTCCAGCGATCGCGGTGGGCGTGCTGGCAGCCGTCGTGTTCGTGGCCTTCGGCGTCGTTCGGGCGGCTGACCGGTCCGCGGGCGATCCCGTCGGGTTCGCGGTCGAGCGAACCGTGAGCCGCCTGTTCCTCATCCAACCGAGGACGCTCGGCGCTCTACAGGAGCGCATCCCCGCCGAGGAGCCCCACTTCCTCGGTGCCACGTGGCTGCGCCGAATCGGGCCGCTCGTCGGCCGTGACATCCCGAACCTCGGCTACTGGATCTATCCGCGCGTCGTGACCGGCGAGCAGGCGACCGCCGGCTATGCCGCGCCCGGCCTGCTCGGCGAGGTGTGGGCGAACTTCGGAATCGCCGGCCTCGGCCTCTTCGGGCTGCTCGGCGTCTTCTGCGAACGCCTCGGCGCTCTCGTGGTGCATCGTCGCACCAGGCTCGTCGACGCGGTGGCCGGCAGCCTCGCGATCCTCTTCGTCGCCCGAACCCATGCCCTGGGGCTCATGGGCCTCGGCCTCCTGCTCGCGCTCGTGCTCGCTTGGCGCTGGCTGGCCGGTGCGGACGCGGGGCTGGGCCGCGATCTCCTCGCCGCTGCACGGTGGCGGCTCGGGTCGATCGCCAAACACGGCTGGAATTGACACTCCGCCGAGCCTGGTGTCCGCCGCCGGTGTGCGCCCTGATCAACAAAGCGGCTGTTTCGTGCCATCTGGACCTGATGGCCACGCTCGCCACGAGGTCCCACGGGCCCGGTTCCCCGGGTTTGCTGTTCCTGGCGCACGGGTCACGAGGGCAGAGCTCGGCGGGCGGAGCCACGTGTTGCGCCCGATCAACTGACGATCGGTCCCGCCTCGCGGGTCAGACCGGGTGGTGGTTCGCGGGAGCCCTGTGGCCAAGCATGGCCTCATGCGTGTCCCCACCCTCCTTCGCTCCCGTCGAACTGCCCTGCTCCTCACCGCGGCCCTCGTTGCCGGCTCCCTCGCAGGCGCCGGGGCGGCCTCCGCCGTGACCCCATACAGCCGCACCACCCCGGTCATCCTCTTCGGCCCCACGCCGGAGGATCTCGCCGCCAACAAGAACGGCATCTGCTCCGGCAACTTCACCCACGTCTTCCGCAACGTCGGCGGCGCGGCCAGCGCCCTGACCTACCTCGATGTCGCCGCCAGGTGCGATCTCAAGGTGATCTTCTTCTTCTCGACGACCGCGGACCACACCCGGGGCATCGTCTACCCCAGCCGCGTGGCCCCCCTCGTGAACGCGGTGAAGGGCCACCCGGCCCTGTTCGGGTACCTCTCCGTCAAGGAGCCCTCGTGGGTCGGCATCACGGCCACGGAGATCAAGTCGCTCTACAGCGCCTACCGTGCGGCCGACCCCTCGCACCCGGTCATCGGGCTGTGGGGCGACATCCCCCACTTCGGGATGTCGGTCAACCCCTACACGGCGGGTATGGCGGACATCGTCATGGTCGACTGGTATCCCGTGGAGACGACGACCGGCACGAACACGACCTACCTCACGACAGGGCCCACCCACTACAAGCGCGTCCGGGCGGCGGTCGTGGCGAAGACGCCGGCGGCCCCGATCTGGCTCATGGTCCAGACCCACAAGTACCTCAAGCCTGCGACCCACAAGAAGCAGCGCCCGAGCCAGGCGCTCCTGTCGCGGCAGGTCCGGGAGGGCTTCGT
>Ga0136633_1000647_pt1 | contig 26466 bp, 27 predicted proteins | sample AntDrymeUQ832206_2_FD_105494 | JGI IMG/M metagenome (GOLD analysis project Ga0136633, IMG submission 105494) | Polar desert sand microbial communities from Dry Valleys, Antarctica - metaG UQ83 (22.06) | ecosystem: Environmental > Terrestrial > Soil > Desert | place: Antarctica: Dry Valley... | reverse complement strand
TGCTGTTGCGCACGCCGTTCTCCGCTCTGAGTTGTGGACCTTAGACAGCCCAAAACCTAGACAGAGACGGCGTGTTGCACGTTCAGGCGGTCAACATCGGCCCACGGGAACGACCGGAGAGCCTCAAATGTCTCGACGCTCGTCTGGGGGCCGTCGAGACACTCGATCATGTGCCCGAGCCGCCAAGCGATGGTGGTCATCGGCTCCGGGGCATCGGATGCTGGACCGTAGTCCCAGGTGAACTCACCGGATCCGTAGGATATCGGCGCCGAGCTCTCGCCACGGCGGCTGATCGTCCAGCAACCGGGAACCGGCTGCCAGAAGTACTCGTCGTCCGACAAGCCGTCCAGGCGGGGGCGCAACCGTTGCTGCCAGTGCGTCTCGATCTGGTCAAGCACTTCGCTGTTCCAGTCGATGATCATCCGCGGATGGTAGCCACACCGCCCGAGCGCACCGGACAACCGCTCAGCAAGCATGAGCGGTTGCTGCCCCGGGACGTGCCCCCGCCCCTGGAGCTCAGGCCAGATACGTCGTCGAGATGTGTCCGAGGGGGTGTCCTGCGTCAGGACATCCCGGACTCGGCGCTGTCCAGCCGACCACGATCGCCAAGCTGCAAGCCCTCCTCGACAGCTTCGTCGAGGCCTACAACCAGCACCGCCCGCTCCGCGTCGTCCACGCCGCCACCGGCGAACTGCTCCGGGAACTCACCATCTCGACCCCAGCCGCGACTACCAGCCCACCGGCAAGACCCGCTACCCCCACCGGAAAGCCAAAAAGACCGAACCTTGAGGGTTCGGTCAGTCCGGGATCTCCTGAGAGATCACAAATGTGTCCGAGAAGGGAGAAGAACACTTATAACGGGGAGACTTCCCCACGGTTGTCTCATCCATGGTGAACCTCCGAGACGGAGGCTATCGCGCCCGGGTCCAACGAGCGTCGAACTTCGGAGTTGAATGACCAACGTCGTCGCCACCGCAGTTGATGCAGCGGCACTTCTCACCCCTTGGGAGAAGGGTCGCCCAAGGTTCTCTAGAAGCGTCTGAACGAACTCCTGCTCACTTCGAAGCCGCGACCAGTCGAACGAAGTTCGCACCTCAGTCCGCTTCTCGCACTTGCACATCGAACATCGCGGCTCTGGAGACCCTCGCCGTAGGCCAAGGTCAACTCCCCACCCATCACGGTGTCGGAAGCGCATTCCCCCAAGAAAACCCGACCGCTGTTCAATGAGATGGCGTGAGGGTCCCAATCGCCGTCGTTACAGTTCCGAACCGCGCCTGGCCACGTTGCATCGTTGACCTCGCAGGTTACGTACGCCTGGCCCATCGAGCAGCCGATATTGCGAGAGGGCAGCATGAACTGGAGGTAGTCCTCCTCGTCGTTGAACCCGGCGTCACGGTAGGTGACCCGTCCAGGCGCGGTAGTCGGAGTAGCGGTGGGCCGAAGCGAAGTCGCTGTTGCTTGGGGCGATGACGATGTGGATGCCGTTGTACCCATGGGCCGGTTGGTCTCGGTACCGTCGGTGCATCCGGTGGAGAGCAGGCATACCGCTGCCAACCAGCCCGTCAGAGTTCGTCGCATCGGCACATCGTCGCATCTGCGCAGACTCGGGCATACGGGCCACCCCGGTGCACCAGCCAGCAGCCGGGAATCACAACCCGGCGACCACTGATAATGATGCTCCCTCGCGGTTATCAATGGGGCACGGAACCAACCGGCGCCAACTCCTGTGCACGCGCTTCGGTCGCGAGGCTCAGCGAGTCCGGCCACCTCATGGCGGAACCACGCGCCCCGCGGACCTTGGCAGACATGACTACTTCATGCATGACCGACGACTGTCCGAACTCCGCCGAGGTCTGCGGCACCTGCCACGACCTGGCGATGTCCCTCTGGGACGGCTGGCGTGCGGGCGCCTGGCGAGAGCCAAGCGCAACCGCTTGTGCCTTCTGTGGACGCGGCAAGCCCGCCAGGTGCCGGGACTGCTGGCACGCGGCAACTGCCCTCGGGCTGCGCCGCTGGCGCGCGGCCCGCAAGCGTCGCGGCTCGCGGTAGGCCAGCCCGGAGGCTGGGCAGGGCAGCCGCCCCGCACCCCGCCACCGCCGCTGCGCGACGCCAAGGCCTGCCGCCCTGGACCGGCCTCTTGTGCGCTGGCGCGCCCGCGTCATGGGCAAGCCCCCGACACCCCCGGCGGCCCGGCTCCGCCGGGGTAGCCCACCCCATCCTCGCGATACTGCATACGAGGGTGGGGTGGGCTACCCCGTCGTAGGTATCAGGCGCCCGTCGCTGCGCTCCGGACTGTCCTGTCCGACGGGGCCGCCTCGCAGCCGTTCCGGCCACCAGCTCCGCACCACCCCGCACGCGCTCCGCACGCGCGGGGACCCCTGGTGCGCAGCTCGTGTCCTCCACGTCAGCGACCAGGGCTCTGCCCTGGACCCGCGAGCCCCAGTCAGACCGCACCACCCCGCACGCGCTCCGCACGCGCGGGGGCCCCTGGTGCGTCGCTGACCGGTTCTCGCCCCGTCGCCCACCTTCGACGACGGGAGACACCATGAACGACAACACCACCCCTCCGCTGGACCTCGACGCACTCATCGAGCGCGCGCGCATCGAAGCGACCGGCCTGAGAAGCAGCGACGCGGCCATCGCCAGGGTCGTGCGACTTCTGGCCGAGGGCGACGGGTTTCTGCCCGTCGCCCTCCTGCTGCAACAAGGCGTGCCGCGAGACGTCCTCGCCTCGCTCGTGGCTGAGCCGACAGACAAGCGAGCGAGGGCGAAGGCTCGTCTGGGAGTCGTGGGCAGCGACCCGTGGGTCTGGCTCACCGCGACCGGCTGGCAGTCGGCAGGCCGCGCCAGCGGACGCGAGCGAGCGCCTGACGCGATGACCGCCAACCACGCCATGGCACCCAGGGGGCTCGCGGACTGGCTCGACCTTCGCCAGCAGACTCTCGCTCGCACGGGTGTGCGGGCCAGCGTGGTCAGCGGCGCCGCAGTCCGACGGTTCTCCGAGGAGGTCAGCAGCCGTGCCTGGGCGGCTCTGAAGTCCGATGCGGACGGAGAAGGTGCCATCGGGCTTCTGACCGGCGGGTGGATACCCGATGCCCTGTGCTTGACGCGTTGGCCTGCCACGCCCGAGGGCCGCGCGCTGTACCGCCGCTGCTGGGGACAGGACGGCAGCGACGAAGACCTGGCAGAGAGCATCGCCGCCGTCGAGGTGGAAGACACCAGGAAGAGCGCCGACCCGCTGCGCAGCAAGACGACGGCAGCAGCCGTCGCGGTCAGCAGCCTCCGCGTCGCGCAAGCCGTCGTCTGGGTCGTGCGCACACGCGAGGTGGCCGACCGCCTCCGCGACCTCGGAGTCGATGATGTGGCACGCCAACCAAGCCAGTACCTCGTCGATGCCCGCACTGTTGGCCTCACCGGCGAGGACATCGGCGCGATTGTGCGACCTTGGTGGCCCACTGCCGTGCCGCCGGACGCTGGGTCGTGACGACGGGTGTGGCGCATCATGTGCCCGGGTCCGTGGCAAGCGGGTGCGACTCCCCGGTCATGACGGCGACGACCGCCGCGACCTCCGCGGAACTCGCCTTGATGTACGTCGTCGTGGTCGCGTTCCCGCCCGGCAGGGCGTGGCCAGCGAAGGCACGCGCCACGCCGTGCCCCGCGGCCCGCTCGACGGCAGTGATTGCGGTGTGGCGCAGCCAGTGCGGACTGACGCCGAGCCGCGCGGCCCACGGAAGCGCCTTCTGCCACCGGACAGTCAGGGTGTTGTACCGCCGACGCGTCAGCGGGGCACCGACCGTATGGCCGCGCTTGGGCTTGTAGCGCAGCACTGCGTCCCGCGCGCCTGTCGCACCGCGCGCCGCCGCGTGTGTTCGGAGCGCGGTCAGCAGCGTGAGGCTAACCGGCTGCCATCGCTCGGTGTCGCCCTTCTCCCGCAGCAGAACGAGTTGGTTTTTCTCGTCCAGGTCGCACAGACGCAGGGAGAGAGCCCCGCCGCGGCGCGCGCCCGTCTCGAGATGGAACCGGTGCAGCAACGCGTCCAGCAGTACGTCGTTGCCGCCGTTGGTCGTCACAGCCCACAACTCGGACTGCTCAGGCCCCGTCAGTGCCCTGCGATGGTTCGACTTGCGGCTGGGCTTGCGCACGGCGAGTGCCGGGTTGTCCGTGCGGAGGTTGTCAGCCACCGCCAGACGGAAGAACGCGCGCAGCGCGCTGACGCAGTTCTCCTCGGCGCTACTGCCGCCGCGACTGTTCGACCGGCACACGGCGTTGGCCTTGGCGGCTCGCGCGAGTGCGGCGCACTGGCTGGTGGTCACGTCGGCCACCGCCGTGTCGCCGTGCGCCTTCACCAGCCTGTGCCAGTAGGTCTCGTAGGTCCGTCGTGTGCCGGGCGTAGCGGCGTCGAGGACCGCATCGAGGTAGCCGCGGACGCTGATGGTCCCCGCGGGCTTCGGAGCGGCAGCCAGGAGGCGCGCGACCTCCGCCAGGGCGGAGGCGAGGTCGGCGTTGATAGGGGCGTCAGGCAACGTCACGAGAACCGTCCAGAAGGGTGCGGGCAGCGTCCATGGACGCTGGCGGGAGTAGGTCGAGCACACCGGTGCTTGGGCTTGCGTGCAGCACGAGGGGCGTGGCCGCTGCGAGGCCGATGCGGTCGCGCAGGGCGCGCGGCAGGCACAGCCGCCCGCGGGCGTCGAGGCTCACCGGACCTGTCGGGTCGGCAGCCACGCGGACGACGCCCGCCGACACTTCGGCGATGGAGAGGCGCGTACTGGCGTCCCACCCGAGTGCGGCGAAGGTGATGGCGTCGCGGCAGCGTCCATGGTCATCAAGGCGGGTAAAGCCGTACGTGCCCTCGCCGCTGACAGGCAGTGCCGCAGGCGGGAGAGCGGGCAAACTGATGAGCATGACCGGACGTGCGAGAGCGGCGCTGGGCCGTCCCGTGCCCGGTAGAGCGGCGATGAGCCGCTCGGAGGTGAGGGCTCGGACGAGCCCAGGACTTGATGCCATGGGGCCGACGGTGCCCGGGGTCTCAGTCCCCGCAGCCGCTGTAAGACATATGTCTAAGGGAGCGCCGACTGCCTGTTCTACTGCTGGGAATCTTCCCCGTCGTGAGTGTCCGAGAAGGGACTTGAACCCTCATTCCCATCACTGAGAACTAGCACCTCAAGCTAGCGCGTCTACCAATTCCGCCACCCGGACAAGGGTGAGTCCGGTCGCCCGAACTGCGGGGACGACTATACCGGTCCCGCTGGGTACCTTGCCTTCATGACTACTCCGGGCGACGAGGCCGTTGACATCCTGCGTGACCTGATCCGCTGCGAGAGCGTCAACGACGGCACCGGGCGCGGGAAGGGTGAACGGGAGGCGGCGGAGTACGTCGCGGGCAAGCTCAGTGAAGTCGGCCTGGACCCGACAGTCCTCGAGTCCGCCGCCAACCGCACCAGCGTGGTCGCCCGGGTCGAGGGCGAAGACCCCACCCGGGATGCGCTCTTGATCCACTGCCACCTGGACGTGGTGCCGGCGGAGCCGAAGGAGTGGACCTACGACCCGTTCGCAGCGGAGATCGCCGACGGCTGCGTCTGGGGCCGGGGCGCCGTCGACATGCTCGACATGAACGCCATGACCCTGGCCCTGTTCAGGGACCGCCTGAGGAGCGGGCGGAAGCCGCCGCGGGACGTCGTACTCGCTTTCGTGGCTGATGAGGAGGCGGGTGGGGTCTTCGGGGCCCAGTGGCTGGTCGACAACCACCCAGGCCTGTTCGAGGGCTGCACCGAGGCGATCGGCGAGGTAGGCGGCTTCAACATTAACGTCAACGAGGACGTTCGCCTCTACCTGATCGAGACGGCGCAGAAGGGCATGGCCTGGATGCGGATCACCGCCGTCGGCACCCCCGGCCACGGCTCGATGATCAACGACGACAACGCCGTTACCGCCCTCGCGGAAGCAGTGGCAAGGCTCGGCCGGCACGAGTTTCCGATCCACGTCACCAAGACGGTCCGGTCCTTCCTCGAGAAGACCAGCGACGCCTTCGAGATCGAGCTCGACATCGACGACATGGAGGGGACCGTCGCCAAACTGGGTTCGATGGCGCGCATCATCGGCGCGACCCTGCGCAACACCGCGCAGCCGACCATGCTCGACGCCGGTTACAAGCACAACGTCATCCCGAGCACGGCACACGCGATGGTCGACGGCCGCTTCCTGCCCGGCTTCGAGAAGGAGTTCGAGCAGGAGATCGACGCTGTCCTCGGGCCTGGCATCACTCGCGAGTACGTCCACTACGACATCGCCCTGGAGACCGAGTTCGAGGGTGCGCTGGTGGACGCCATGTGCAACGCGATCAAGGCCGAGGACCCGGGGGCGCAGACCGTGCCCTACACGCTGTCCGGCGGCACCGACGCCAAGAGCTTCAGCCGACTCGGCATGCGCTGCTTCGGCTTCTCACCTCTGAAGCTCCCGATCGGGCTCGACTTCGCCGGCATGTTCCACGGCATCGACGAGCGGGTGCCGGTGGACGCCCTCGCCTTCGGGACGCGGGTTCTGGACCGGTTCGTGGATGACTGCTAGTCAGGCCGTGAGTGGGGGCAGCGTCGGGCCGTCAGGACGCACCTTGCGCCGGACCTGCACCTCGCGATGTCCGTCGGAGAAGACCGCGTGCCGCTTGAGCTCCCAGTCACCGAACTCCGCGACGATCCCGAGGACGTCGTAGGTGTAGTTCCCCGACGCGCGCGGTGGCAGCGACAAGCGCCGCTGCTCGTACTCCGCCGCCATCAGGTCTCGAGATCCTCCGAGGACCAGCGTGGCATGTCTTCGGGATATCCGACAACAGGTCGGGAGACGTCGTCCAGCGCCTCGCGCACCACGTCGGGCAAGACCACCGATTCGGAGCCGAGCGAGCCCTGCAGCTGCGCCGCCGTCCGGGCTCCCACGATCGGCGCCACGACCCCAGGCTGGTCGCGCACCCAGGCCAGCGCGACGGCGACGGCGGAGACCCCCAGGCCATCCGCGGCGGTGAGCAGCGCGTCGACGATCGACCGGGAGCGGTCGTCCAGGTAGGGCTCCACGAAGCCCTTGAACTTGGGGGAGTTGCCGCGCGAATCAGCGGGCGCGCCGTTGCGGTACTTCCCGGACAGCACCCCTCGGCCTAGCGGCGACCACGGCAGCAGCCCGATCCCTTGGGCGAGAGCCGACGGGACGACCTCCCGCTCCACCCCACGCTGGAGCAGTGAGTACTCCACCTGGTTGGAGACCAAAGCAGCCCGCCCCGGCACCGCCTGCTGCCAGGCCGCGCACGCGCCCTGCTGCCACCCGCTGTAGTTGGACACCCCCGCATAGCGCACCCGCCCCGAGGAGACCGCGGTGTCGAGCGCCGACATGGCCTCCTCCCACGGCGTCACCGGGTCCCACGCGTGCAGCTGCCACAGGTCCACGTAGTCGGTCTGCAACCGGCGCAGCGACGCGTCGAGAGCCGACAGCAAATGCCCACGAGAGGTCCCGCGGCCCATCGGACCGGAGCCGGTCTCGCCGTACGCCTTGGTCGCGACGAGCACCTCGTCGCGCGGCACCACATCGGCCAGCAGCCGACCGACAACCTCCTCGGAGGCGCCGGCGACGTAGACGTTGGCGGTGTCGATCAGCGTCCCGCCGGCCTCCCGGAAGGCAATCAGCTGCGCGGCGGCGTCGTCCTCGTCGGTGTCACCGCCCCAGGTCATGGTCCCCAGGGCGAGCCGGGAGACGATGAGACCGCTGTGGCCCAGGTGGCGCTGCTTCACGCTCGGCAGGCTAGCGTCCAACGGCAACAGAATGGGGCACCGATGAAGCTCGGCCTGAACATGGGGTACTGGGGCGGCGGCAACGACGCCGAGAACCTCGAGATCGCCAAGGAGGCCGACCGCCTCGGCTACGCCGTCGCCTGGGTTGCCGAGGCCTACGGCTCCGATGCGCCCACCGTCCTCGCCTGGGTCGCCGCCCAGACCACCCAGATCGACATCGGCTCGGCCATCTTCCAGATCCCTGGCCGCACCCCCGCCAACTGCGCGATGACCGCCGCCACGCTCGACACCCTGTCCGGCGGCCGCTTCCGGCTCGGCCTGGGTGTCTCCGGCCCGCAGGTCTCCGAGGGCTGGCACGGCGTCCGCTTCGACAAGCCGCTCGCCCGCACCCGCGAGTACTCCGACATCGTCAAGATGGCCCTACGCAGGGAGAAGGTCCGCTACGAAGGCCAGCACTACGTCCTGCCGCTGCCCGACGGCCCCGGCAAGGCCCTTCAGCTCACCGTCCACCCGGTTCGCGAGACGATCCCGATGTACCTCGCCGCCGTCGGCCCCAAGAACCTGGAGCTGACCGGCGAGCTCTTCGACGGCTGGCTCGGCATCTTCTTCTCACCCGACTACGCCAAGGAGTCACTGAGCCACATCGAGACCGGCCGCGCCAAGGTCGGCAAGACGATGGACGGCTTCGACGTCGTCCCGTCCATGCCGATCGTGGTCGGCGACGACGTCCAGGCCTGCGCCGACCCGATCCGCTGGTACGCCGCCCTCTACATCGGCGGCATGGGTTCGCGCGAGAAGAACTTCTACAACCAGCTCGCAGTCCGGATGGGCTACGAGGAAGCGGCCAAGGAGATCCAGGACCTCTACCTCGACCGCAAGTACGACGAAGCCGCCGCCGCCGTGCCCTTCGAGTTCCTCGACCAGACCGCGCTGCTGGGCCCCAAGGAGCGGATCGCCGAGCGTATGCAGGTGCTCGCCGCCAGCGGCGTCACGACCCTCACGATCACGCCATCGACCGGCGACATCAGCGAGCGCAAGGCCACCCTGACCACCGCCGTCGAGGCCCTCGAGCTCTCAGGCGTCGGCAGCTGAAGCCCTGGCAACGGACGGTGTTGGGTGCCGTCCAAGGGATCGCCGAGGTCGTACCCGTCTCCTCCTCGGCGCAGCTCACCCTGCTGCCCTACCTCGCCGGCTGGGAGCCCGAGAAGGACCGCACCACCTTCGCCGCCGCCCTGCACGCCGGCTCCGCCCTCGGCATCTTCCTGGCCCTCAAGAACGACCACGACGCCGGTACGGCGAAGCGCACGCTGGCCTTCGCGGTGCCCGCCGCCGTGGCGGGCCTGGTGGGCCAGAAGCGGGTCGAGCAACGGCTCGGCGGCATCGCGCCGACCGCTGGGCTGCTGGCTATCGCGGGGATCGCGATGTGGGCAGCGGACCTCCGTCCAGCCAGCAGGCCCTTGACCACACCCGCCCTCAACGCTGCCTCTCTCGCCCAAGTCGCCGCGCTCGCCCCCGGTGTCTCCCGTTCCGGCGCGACCTTGACTGCCCTGCGGGCCCAGCAGGTCGACCGGCACGAGGCGTTCCGGTACACCCTTCACAGTTCGCTGCCCATCACCGTCGGGGCCGCTGGGCTCACCGCGATCCGGGCCCGCCGAGCCCCTGAGCTGCTGCCGACCGCAGCCGCCGCGGCCGCCTCCTACGCCGCCGCACGAGCCGTGAACGGCGGGTCGCACCGGCTGATCCCCTCGGCCGCGATCTACCGTCTGGCCATGGCTGCGCTGGTGGCCGGACGGCTCATCAGGGAGAAGAAGCGGTGAACATCGGCGAGGCCATCGTGCTCGGCGTGGTCGAGGGGCTGACCGAGTTCCTGCCGATCTCCAGCACCGCCCACCTGCTCGTCGCCGAACGGCTGCTCGGGCTGCCGATGGAAACCGAGGAGCAGAAGGCCGCGCTGATCGGCTTCACCGCGGTGATCCAGAGCGGAGCGATCGCCGCTGCTGTCCTCTACTTCGCCAAGGACATCGGCTTGCTGATCTCCTCCTTCGCCGGCGGCATCACCTCGAACAGCAAGCGCGCGGGGGAGGAGTTCCGGTTCGCCCTGGCAGTGGCGATCGGCTGCCTGCCGATCGCCGTCGTCGGCTTCGCCCTGCGGGACGTCATCCGCACGATCGACGAGCACCTACTGACTGTCGGGATCGGCCTGATCGCCTTCTCCGCGGTGTTCGTCATCGCCGAGCGCCGCGGCAAGCAGGACCGCCCTGAGAAGTCAGTGCGCCCACGCGACGGCTTGCTCATCGGCATGGCGCAGTGCATCGCTCTGGTGCCCGGGGTCTCCCGCTCGGGCGCGACCATCAGCGCCGGACTCCTGCTCGGCCTCGACCGGGTGGCCGCCACCCGGCTGTCCTTTCTGCTCGGGATCCCGGCCCTGCTCGGCGCCGGAGCGTTGGGGCTCAAGGACGCGACCGGCAACACCACCGGCGCCGGGGCCACCGCAGTCGCGACCCTCGTCTCCTTCGTCGTCGGCTACGCCTCGATCGCCTGGCTGCTGCGGTTCGTCAGCGGCCACAGCATCTCGGCGTTCGTGCCCTACCGCGTGGCGCTCGGGATCGCTGTGCTGATCGCAGCCCTGACATGAGAAGCGAAACATGACCATCACCTGCCAGTCCTCGAGCGGGACCACGTGCGCCGCGCACACCCGCGCCTACCGCGGCGGCGAACTGGTCGAGGAGGGCTTCGACGTCGCACGCCTCAGCGACCACCTCGACGTCGAGGGCACCATCGTCTGGCTCGACCTGCTCCAGCCGTCGAAACAGGACCTGGGGGTGCTGGTCGAGGAGCTCGGCCTGCACGCCCTTGCTGTCGAGGACGCGGTCAACGCCTATCAGAGGGCCAAGCTCGACCGCTACGACGACCACCTCTATCTCGCGTCGTACGTCGCCCGACTGGAGTCCGACACCGCCGAGCTGACCGTGCTCGAGGTCGGCGCGTTCATCACCAGTCGCGCGCTCGTCACGATCCGCAAAAGCCCGGAGATCGATCTCGCCCCGCTGCTCGCGCGTTGGGATGGCAGTGGCCAGCTTGCCGGGTCCGGTGTCTCCTACCTCCTGCACGGGCTGCTCGACCTGCTCGTCGATGGCCATTTCGACGCCGTACAGGCTCTGGATGAGCGGATCGATGGGCTCGAGCAGGCGTTGTTCGACGAGCGGCCTCGCTCCCGCGAGCTGCAGCGGCACAGCTTCGAGGTGCGCAAGTCGCTGGTGACCCTGCGCCGGGTGGTGCTGCCGATGCGGGAGGTCGTCAACGCGGTGCTGCGACGCGACCTCGACCTCGTCGACCCCACGATGCAGCCGTACTTCCAGGACGTCTACGACCACGTGCTGCGAGCTTCGGAGTGGACCGAGTCCCTGCGCGACCTGGTCACCACCATCCTCGAGACCAACCTGACGCTGCAGGGCAACCGGCTCAACGTGGTCATGCGCGGCCTCACGTCATGGGCGGCGATCCTCGCCGTCACCACCGCCGTCACTGGCTTCTACGGTCAGAACGTGCCCTACCCCGGGTACGGCGAGACGTCGGGCTTCATCACCTCGGCGGTGCTGCTCGCGGGCATCAGCGGGGGCCTCTACGTCTACTTCAAGAAGCGGGGCTGGCTGTGACCACCGTGGTGCTGGTGCGGCACGGGCTGACCGAGATGACCGGCCCGTTGCTCGCCGGCTGGACACCCGACCTGCACCTCGACGAACGCGGGCAGCGGCAGGCTGTCGCCGTCGCCGAGCGGCTGAGCGGCGTCGCCTTTCATGCCATCGTCAGCAGCCCGCTCGACCGGTGCCTCGAGACGGCGCAGGCCATCGCGGGGGAGCGCGAGGTGCTCCAGGACGAGCGGCTCGGCGAGTGCCGCTACGGCGACTGGACCGGCAAGGCGCTGAAGGACCTGGCCAAGGACCCGATGTGGAAGGTCGTTCAGCAGCACCCGAGTGCGGCCGTCTTCCCCGGCGGGGAGGCGCTGCGCGACACCCAGAGCCGGGCGGTGGCCGCCGTTCGCGACTGGAACGCCAAGCTCGGCGCCGACGCCACCTGGCTGGCCTGCTCGCACGGTGACGTCATCAAGGCCATCACGGCCGACGCGCTGGGCCTGCACCTCGACCAGTTCCAGCGGATCGTCATCGACCCCTGTTCGGTCACGGTGGTCCGCTACACCGACACCCGGCCCTTCGTGCTGCGCGTCAACGACATCGGCAGTGTGGCCGACCTGCTGCCCGCTCCCAAGAAGAGCCGCCGCCGCAAGGCCAGTGCCGACGCTCCGGTCGGGGGCGGCGCCGGCCCCGACGCCTGACACCTAGGCTGAAGGGGTGCCTCGCCAGATCCACTTCTTCGACCCGCCAGAGCGCTTCGTCGCCGGCACCGTCGGGCAGCCTGGGGACCGGACGTTCTACCTGCAAGCCAGCGGCCGAGGTCGTACGGTGAGCGTCGCGTTGGAGAAGGTCGAGGTCCAGTTCCTCGCGGAGAGCCTCGAGAAGCTGCTCGAAACCGTGCGCCGTGAAACCGACGCGGACGTCCCGGCAGTGACCCCTCAGGAGCTGGAGGACACCGCGCCGCTGGACACCCCCGTCGAGGAGGAGTTCCGCGTCGGGAGCATGGCCGCGGCTTGGGAGATCAGTCCCGAGCGGCTGGTCATCGAGGCCCTGGCCCAGCCCAAGGACGAGGCCGAAGCAGAGGTCGAGCCCTTGTCGTCTGCCGAGGAGGGACCCGATGCCCTCAAGGTGCGGATCACCGCCGCCATGGCGCGGGCCTTCATCGTCCGGGCGCAGCGGGTGGTCGCCGCCGGCCGGCCGCCCTGCCCGCTCTGTGCCCTGCCGCTGGACCCCGAGGGGCACATCTGCCCGCGACAGAACGGCCACCGGCGCTGACCGATCCGGTGCTGGAGCTGCTGCGCCACGGCACGCTGCAGGTCGAGGGGCGGCTGCTCGACGCGAGCAACGCGACCCTCTACTGCACGATCGCCCTAGCGGAGCAGCGCGCGGTCTGCGTTTACAAGCCGGTCCGCGGGGAGCGCCCGCTGTGGGACTTCCCGGAGGGCACGCTCGCCGGCCGTGAGGTCGCGGCCTACCTGGTCAGCGAAGCCACCGGCTGGCAGATCGTGCCGCCCACCGTGCTGCGGGACGGGCCCTTCGGTCCTGGCATGTGCCAGTTGTGGATCGACGTGGACGAGAGCGTCGACCTGCAGCGGCTGGCCCGTAGCGCCCATCCGGACCTCCAGCGGATGGCCGTGCTCGACGCCGTCATCAACAACGCCGACCGCAAGGGCGGCCACCTGCTGCCCACACTCGACGGCCGGGTCTACGGCGTGGACCACGGCGTCTGTTTCTCCACCGAAGACAAGCTCCGCACCCTGCTCTGGCAGTGGCGAGGGTTGCCCCTCTCCGATGAGGCCGTCGAGGTCCTGGGCCGCCTCCGGGCGGAGCTCGAGGGCGCACTCGGTATCCAGTTGCACGAGCACCTCACCCGTCGCGAGGTGAAGCTCACGGTCGCGCGGGTGGACCGGCTGCTCAGCGCCAGCGTCCACCCGGAGCCGTCCGAGGACTGGCCGGCGATCCCCTGGCCGCCGTTCTAGCCCTCGCACCCCGACTACGCTGCCCGCCATGCGTTCCTGGCCCGCTGTCGACGTACCTCGGCTGCCGGACCCGCCCGCACCGACGCTGCTTCGGCTGCACGACACCGCCAGCAGCAGCCTGGTTGAGGTGCACCCGCAGCCTGATGGTGCACGGCTCTACGTCTGCGGGATCACCCCCTATGACGCGACGCACCTCGGGCACGCCGCGACCTACCTGGCCTTCGACACCCTCGCCCGGATCTGGCTGGACCAGGGCCACGCGGTCCACTACGTCCAGAACGTCACCGACATCGACGACCCGCTGCTCGAGCGGGCCGCCCGTGACGATGTCCGCTGGGAGGACATCGCCGAGCGCGAGACAGAGCTCTTCCGGGCCGACATGACGGCCCTCCGAGTGCTCCCTCCCACCTGGTACGTCGGAGCGGTCGAGGCGATGGACGAGATCGCCGACCTCGTGCTGCGGCTGCAGGCAGCCGGTGCGACCTACACCGTGGACGGTGACACCTACTTCTCGGTGGCCGCCGCCAGCCGGTTCGGTGCCGTGAGCAACCTCGATGCGACGACCATGCTGCGGCTGTCCGCCGAGCGCGGCGGTGATCCCGACCGACCCGGCAAGAAGGACCCGCTCGACTGCTTGCTGTGGATGCAGCAGCGCGCAGGGGAGCCGGGGTGGCCCTCACCGCTCGGCACCGGCCGCCCTGGCTGGCACGTCGAGTGCGCGGCCATGGCCCTGGCCCGGCTCGGCAGCACGATCGATGTGCAGGGCGGTGGATCGGACCTCGTGTTCCCGCACCACGAGCTGTCTGCCGCCGAGGCCGAGGTCGCGACCGGCACGGCTCCCTTCGCCAAGGCCTACGTCCACGCCGGCATGATCGGGCTGTACGGCGAGAAGATGAGCAAGTCCCTCGGCAACCTGGTGTTCGTCTCGCGCCTGCTGGGGCTCGGTAGCGAGCCGGGCGCCCTCCGGCTGGCCCTCCTGGCCGGCCACTACCGCCGCAACCGCGAGTGGGCGCCCGACCTGTTGACGGACGCCGAGTCTCGGGTGGAGCGCTGGCGCAAGGGCATCTGTCGGGCGACCGGGCCGGACGGCTCGGCCTTGCTTTCCGCCGTACGTGCGGCTGTGTGTGCGGACCTGGACACACCGACGGCCATTCAGGTCATCGATGACTGGTGCGCCACTGAGGGCGAGGACGCCGACTCGCCTGCACTCGTCACCCAGGTCGCTGACGCCCTGCTCGGGGTGCAGCTCTAGGGATCTTCCTGTCTGCGCAAGAACCTTTCGAACTCCTTGGCAATGGCCTCGCCGGAGGCTTCTGGCAGGTCGGTCTCGGGCTCGCGCTCCTCGAGGCTCGCGATGTATTCGGCGACCTCTGAGTCCTCGGCAGCAAGCTCGTCGACCTGCTGCTCCCACTCGCGGGCCCGCTCCGGCAGGTCGGTGAGGGGCACCGGGATGTCGAGCATGTCCTCGACCTTGCGCAGGAGTGCCGCGGTGGCCTTGGGGCAGGGCGGCTGCGCGACGTAGTGGGGGACCGCGGCCCAGAAGGAGACGGCGGGAGTGCCGGCCTTCTCGAAGCAGTCCTGCAGGACCCCCACGATGCCGGTCGGGCCTTCGTACTTGGAGTGCTCGAGGCCCAGCCTGGTCGCCAGCCCCGGGTCCGACGAGGTGCCGCTGACAGGGACGGGGCGGGTGTGCGGGGAGTCGGCGAGCAGGGCCCCCAGGGTCACGACCTGGCTCACCCCGAGGGCGCTGGCGATCGACAGGATCTGGTCGCAGAACCCGCGCCACCGCATGTTGGGCTCGACACCGCGCACCAGGACGACGTCATGGCCCGCGTCGGGCAGCCGGCAGGCCAGGAAGCGGGTGGTCGGCCAGGTGAGCCGCCGGGCGGCGCCGTCCTCGAGGGCGACCGTTGGTCGATTCATCTGGAAGTCGTAGAAGTCGTCAGGGTCGATCTCGGTGATCTGGACGGCACCCCAGACCTCGGCCAGGTGCTCGACGGCCCCCGTCGCGGCGTCGCCGGCGTCGTTCCAGCCCTCGAAGGCCGCGACCAGGATGGGGTCGCGGAGGGGGAGCTCCTCCACCCCTTCGGCGTCGGTCAGGGCGCCAGGCCGTTCACTTCAGGCCCTTGCCGGTGGTGTGGACGATCAAGACGTCGCAGGCCGCCTTGTGCGTGATGTTGGCCGGCACCGACCCGAGCAGTCGCCCGGTCAGGGTGTTGAGGCCGCGGTTGCCGACGACCAGCAGGTCGACCTTGCGCTCGATGGTGGTCCTGGCCAGCACCTCGACCGGGTCGCCCTCGATCGCCAGCCGCTCGACCTTGGTGGCGCCGATCTTGCGGGCCCGGTCCTCCGCGTCCCGCAGGACCTCCTCGGCCGGCGCCGAGCCCGACACCTTGTAGGCCTCGCCGCCCAGGGCCCGTTGCGCGTCCTGGATCTCGCGCTGGCTCATCGGGTGGTAGGCGGTCAGGAGAAGGAGCGTGGCACCGGCGTCGCGGGCGACCAGGGCCGCTCGGTCCACCGCGCGGAACGAGGAACTCGAGCCGTCCGTGCCCACGAGCACGGTGTCGTAGCTGCTGCTGCTCACCAAGACCTCCGTTGGGTTACCTGCGTGGAACCTACCGCGCAGGCCCATATCCGGTTGCCCTCCCACCGGTAGGATCCCGACATGTCTGACGAGCGCCCCGACCTGCTGTCCGCGCTGCGTGAGCGGGTGGTGGTCGCGGACGGCGCGATGGGCACGATGTTGCAGGCTGCCGAGTCAGGGACTGCCCTCAGCCTCGAGGACTTCGAGGGGCACGAGGGCTGTAACGAGGTCCTCAACACCACCCGCCCCGACGTCGTCCGCAGCGTCCACGATGCCTACTTCGAAGTGGGCTGCGACGCGGTCGAGACCAACACGTTCGGCTCCAACTGGGCCGCCCTCAACGAGTACGACATCCCGGAGCGGATCCGCGAGACCGCCCTGGCAGGCACCCGCATAGCCAGGGAAGCGGCCGACGCCTGGGCCACCCCGGAGCGCCCGCGCTGGGTGCTCGGCTCGGTCGGGCCCGGCACCAAGCTGCCCTCGCTGGGACATGCCCCCTACGCCGTGCTGCGGGACGGCTACCAGGAGCAGTGCGAGGCGATGATCGAGGGCGGCGCAGACGCCATCCTCGTCGAGACCTCTCAGGACCTGCTGCAGACCAAGGCCTCGATCGTGGGCGCGAAACGGGCGATGAGCGCTGTCGGCACGGTGGTCCCGGTCATCGCCCAGGTCACGGTCGAGCTCACCGGGGTGATGCTCACCGGCTCCGAGATCGGGGCCGCGCTCACCGCCCTCGAGCCGCTCGGCATTGATCTGATCGGTCTCAACTGCGCGACCGGCCCGGCGGAGATGACCGAGCACCTGCGCTACCTCTCCCAGCGCGCGTCGGTCGGCATCTCGGTCATGCCCAACGCCGGCTTGCCGCAGCTCGGCAAGCACGGCGCCGAGTACCCCCTGGGCCCGGCCGAGCTCGCCGAGGCCCTGGCGCGGTTCGTCGACGACTACGGGGTCGGGCTCGTCGGCGGCTGTTGCGGCACGACGCCGGAGCACATGCGGCAGGTAGTCGACGCGGTCCGTGGCCGACCGGTCCGGCTGCGTGAGGTGCAGTCCGAGGCGGCACTGTCCTCGCTCTACGCCCCGGTGCCGCTGGCCCAGGACGCGGGCGTGACGATGATCGGCGAGCGCACCAACACCAACGGCAGCAAGGCGTTCCGCGAGGCGATGATCGCCGGCGACTGGGACGCCTGCGTCGACTTCGCTCGCGAGGCCGTCAGCGAGGGCGCCAACCTGATCGACCTCTGCGTCGACTACGTCGGCCGCGACGGCACGATCGACATGCGGGAGCTCGCCTCGCGGTTCGCCACCGCCAGCACCCTGCCGATCATGCTCGACTCCACCGAACCCGAGGTCATCGAGGCTGGGCTCGACTGCCTGGGCGGCCGGGTGGTCGTCAACTCGGTCAACTTCGAGGACGGCGAAGGCCCGGAGAGCCGGTTCGCCCGGGCCATGCCGATCGTGCAGGAGCACGGCGCAGCAGTCGTTGTCATGTGCATCGACGAGACCGGCCAGGCCCGCACGGCTGAGACCAAGGTCGCGATCGCTGAGCGCACCATCGACGTGCTGGTGCGCGACTGGGGCATGCAGGAGAGCGACATCCTGGTCGACTGCCTGGCGTTCACCCTCGGCACCGGCCAGGACGAGTCACGGCGCGATGGGCTCGAGACGATCGAGGCGATCCGGCTGCTCAAGGAGCGCCGGCCCGCGGCCGGCACCACGCTGGGTCTGTCCAACATCTCGTTCGGGCTCAAGCCGGTCGTCCGGGTCGTGCTCAACTCGGTCTTCCTGCACGAATGTCAGAAGGCCGGCTTGTCCACTGCCATCGTGCATGCCTCCAAGATCCTGCCGATGAACCGGATCCCGGAGGAGCAACGTGAGGTTGCCCTCGACCTGATCTACGACCGCCGCCGTGAGGGCTACGACCCGCTCACGGCGTTGCTCGACATGTTCGAGGGCGTCGATGCGCAGGCCTCCGCGAGTGGTCGGCTCGACGCCTTGCTTGCCTTGCCACTGGGGGAGCGGCTGGCCCGGCGCATCGTCGATGGCGAGAAGAAGGGCCTCGAAGGCGATCTCGACCAGGCCATGGCCGAGGGCATGAAGCCGCTCGACATCGTCAACGACACGCTGCTGTCGGGCATGAAGGTCGTGGGCGAGCTCTTTGGCTCAGGCGAGATGCAGCTGCCTTTCGTGCTGCAGTCCGCCGAGGTCATGAAGACCGCTGTCGCCTACCTCGAACCGCACATGGAAAAGGTCGAGGGCCAAGAGGGCAAGGGCAAGATCCTGCTCGCCACGGTCAAGGGCGACGTCCACGACATCGGCAAGAACCTCGTCGACATCATCTTGAGCAACAACGGCTACTCGGTCGTCAACATCGGCATCAAGCAGCCGATCACGGCGATCCTCGAGGCCGCGCAGGAGCACCAGGTCGACGTCATCGGCATGAGCGGGCTGCTCGTCAAGAGCACGGTCGTCATGAAGGAGAACCTGCTGGAGATGAACTCTCGCGGGATCGCCTCCGACTACCCCGTCATCCTCGGGGGTGCGGCACTCACCCGGGCCTACGTCGAGAACGATCTGGCCGAGGTCTTCGACGGCGACGTCCGCTACGCCAGGGACGCCTTCGAGGGTCTGCGCCTGATGGACCAGCTGATGGCCGAGAAGCGCGGCGAGGTCACTCCTGAAGCGAGTGCCGAGCAGCAGGTCAAGGACGAGGAGCGCAAGACCAGGCACGCGCGCTCCAAGGCGATCGCCGAGGCCCGCGCTGCCAAGGACGAGCCCGCGGAGGAGGTCAGCGGCCGGTCCGACGTCGCGAGCGACAACGAGATCCCGACGCCACCGTTCTGGGGCTCGCGCATCACCAAGGGCATCTCGCTAGGCGACTACTCCAGCTGGATCGACGAGCGAGCCCTCTTCCTCGGGCAGTGGGGGCTAAAGGGCACCCGTGGCGGCGACGGTCCGTCGTACGACGACTTGGTGGAGACCGAGGGGCGGCCACGGCTGCGCGAGCTGCTGAGCAGGGTCCAGTCCGAGGGGATCATGCAGGCCGCGGTCGTGCACGCCTACTACCCAGCGGTCAGCAAGGACGAGGATCTGATCGTGCTCGACCCCGAGTCGGGCAACGAGCGCTGCCGCTTCACCTTCCCCCGCCAGAAGCGCGATCGGCGGCTGTGCCTGGCCGACTTCTGGCGGCCGCAGGAGTCGGGCGAGACCGACGTCGTCGCGTTCCAGGTCGTGACGATGGGGGCCCGCGTGTCGGAGGTGACGGGCGAGCTGTTCGCCAAGAACGCGTACCGCGATTACCTCGAGCTGCACGGGCTGTCGGTCCAGCTGACCGAGGCGCTGGCGGAGTTCTGGCACAGCCGGGTTCGGGCCGAGCTCGGGTTTGCCGATGAGGACGCGCCCGACCTGGCAGACATCCTCAAGCTGCGGCACCGCGGCGCCCGCTACGCCTGGGGCTACCCCGCCTGCCCGGACGTCGAGGACCAGGCCATGGTGGCCGAGCTGCTTTCGTGGGACCGGATCGGCATCGAGCTGTCGGAGGAGTTCCAGCTCACCCCTGAGCAGTCGACCTCCGCGATCATCGCCCACCACCCCGAGGCGAAGTACTTCGCCGCCCGGTGATGCTGGCTGCGGTGCTGTGGGACATGGACGGCCTCATGGTCGACACCGAGCCGACGTGGACCATCGCGGAGGAGGAGCTGGCAGCGCACCTGGGCGGGGTGTGGAGCGAGCAGCTCAAGGCCGTGATCGTCGGTACCCGGCTGGACGTTGCCGTTCCGCTGATCCTCGAGCACTACGGCCGCGAGGCCACACCGGACCAGGTCGCGGAGGCATCAGACTGGTTGCTGGGTCGCATGGTCGAGCTGTTCGCCAGCGAGATCCGGCTGCTTCCCGGGGTGGCCACGCTGATGGCCGACCTCGAGCAGCGCGGGATCCCGCAGGCGCTGGTGTCCTCGTCCTACCGGGTGTTGGTCGACAGCGTCCTGGCACACGGGCTCGGGCCGTTCGCCACCACGGTGGCGGGTGACGAGGTGGAGCATGGCAAGCCACACCCTGAGCCCTACCTGACCGCGGCCAGCCGGCTCGGGGTCGACCCTCGCGACTGCGTGGTGCTGGAGGACTCGAGCGCCGGCATCCTGTCGGCCGAGGCGGCCGGGTGCGCCGCTGTCGCCGTACCCAGTGTTGCGGGGGTGTCGTTCCTGCCAGGACCACGCAGGGAAGTGCGGGCATCCCTTGCCGAGGTGGACGTGGAGCTGCTTGCTCGCCTGCTGGGTTGAGCGTCAGGCGGTGGAACGCGCGGCGGGGGAGCGAAACAGCCCGACGGCGAGGCAGACGATGCCGGTCCAGAACAGCACCTGGGCGAGCCACGACAAGAAAATGGTGGCGTCGAGTCCCAGGTCGCTGTGCCGCGTTGCGACGGAGACGACCAGGTTGAGGACCAGCAGCACGGCACCGAGGACCAGCAGACGCATCCAGGAGATCATCGGGCGACCGTAGCAACGACCGGCCAAAGGTCAAGGCGCCGCGCGCTGCCAACGGTTGCAGGACTCGTCACCAGGTGTGCAGCGGTGCAACACTGGGCGGGACCGGACAGACGCCTGGAGGCACCGTGACCACGCTCGAGACCAACCCTGCCCTGCCGACGCTGGAGCCCACCGAGGCCGAGGCGATCGCCGCCGCAGCCGTCGGCGGCAGCGAGCTGCACATGGACCTGCCCAAGACCTTCGACACCGTCGAGGAGGAGCGACTGCACCGCAAGGTCACCCTTGCTGCGGCGTTCCGGATGTTCAGCAAGGCCGGCATGGACGAGGGCGTGGCCGGTCACATCACGGCGCGCGACCCCGAGTTCCCGGACTCCTACTGGGTCAACCCGTTCGGCATGCACTTCAGCTTGATCAAGCAGTCCGACCTGGTCCGGGTCAGCCACGAGGGCGAAGTTGTCGAGGGGAGCCGGGTCGTCAACGGCGCCGCGGTCGCCATCCACTGCGCGGTCCACGCGGCCCGTCCCGATGTGATCGCTGCCGCGCACGCGCACGGGCCGTACGGCAAGACGCTGTCCGCGCTGGAGATGGGCATCGAGCCGCTGACCCAGGACGCCTGCGCGTTCTACGAGGACTTCGGCATCTTCGACGGCTATTCCGGCGTCGTGCTCGACGCGGAGGAGGGGCGCAAGATTGGTGAGGCGCTCGGGCCGCACAAGGCCGTGATCCTGCGCAACCACGGGATGCTGACCGTCGGCGAGAGCGTCGAGAGCGCGGCGTGGTGGTTCCTCACGCTCGAGCGCACCGCTCAGTCGCAGCTGATGGCCTACGCCGCTGGGACCCCGAAGCAGATCACTCCCGGTGCGGCCGAGCAGACCAAGGGGCAGGTCGGCTTCGAGCTGGCCGGCTGGTTCCAGTTCCAGCCGATCTGGCAGCGGATCTCCAAGGACAACCCCGACATCTGGGACTGACGTCCCCGCGGGAACGCGGCCGCCGCTACTCCGGACTGGATTGAGCCGCAACCCGCCGCTTGAGCGCGAGGTAGAGGCTGATGGCAGCGGTCATCGATGCCACGGCCGGTAGTACGTAGGCCAGCAGAGGGGTCCAGGCCCAGCCACCGTTGAGGCGTGGGAGCAGCGCGAAGCCGAAGCCCGCCCCGGCGAGGACTGTGAACACCATGAGCGTCGTCGCCCTCCGCTTCTCGCGGCTGCTCCACTGCGGGCTGGTGTGCAGCAGCATGAGGCCCAGCAGGGGACCGATGCCGTACAGCATGAGCGCGCCGGGGCCCAGCAGCGCGATGACGGCGATCTCCAGGCCGGTCCAGGCGGCTGCGGGTGCGACCACTGCGTACGGCGACGCACGTGGGTCGTTTCTCGAACGCCGCTTGGCGATGTACCAGAGCAGCGCAGCGACAACGAGTGGCAACACGACCATCATGAGGGTGAGCGAAACCGTCAGCCAGTGCGGCAGGCCCCCTGAGCACTGCAGCGGGGGTGAGGAAGGGCTCGGGCCAGTAGTGGCAATGAGATTGCTGCTCCGCGGACAGTGCTCCCGCGGCAGAAGGATGCGTAGATAGAAGCCGGCAATGGGGCCCCCCGGCACGACGAAGGTCCCGAGCGCCTTCTCCCAGCGGGTCCACTTCTTGCTCTGCCACATCAGCCAAACGCCGACGGGCCAGGCCAGAAAGAGCGAGCCGACGGTCATCAGCAGCAGAGCGCAGCCCTCGAGCGTGGTCCCTGGTTGGTTCTTCCACTGCTGCCACGTCATCCGCGCAGGCGGCGCAGGTCGGGAGGGGTCCGGCAGGTCCCAGGCAGCGGCCACAATCTCCGCCGGATCGCCGAGGCGCTCCAGCAGGGTCCTGACCGCGGCGTCGTCCGCTGCCGCACCTGCCGCTCGTGCCGACTCGAGGTGTTCGGTGATCCCCTCGACGAGCTCGGCTCGCCGATCGTTGGGGAGCCCGGCTGCGGCAGCGTGAAGCCTCGCGAGGTAGTCCTCGACGAGGGACTGGGGGTGTGGTGCGGTCATGGTTTCCCCTTGAGGAGCAGCAGGTCGACGGAGTCACGGAAGCGGACCCACTCGTCGGTGAACCCGGCGAGGGCGGTGCGTCCCTCATCGGTCAGGGCGTAGTAGCGCCTCGGAGGCCCAGACTCGGATTCAGCCCAGGTGGTGCTGACCCAGCCCTCCCGACGAAGCCGAGACAGCAGCGGGTAGATGGTCCCCTCGCTGGTGACCAAGCCCTCGACGTCGCTGAGTCGCTTGACCAAGTCGAAGCCGTAGAGCTCGGACTCTTGGAGCAGGGACAATACGCAGTACTCGAGCACGCCACGACGCAGCTGGGAGATGCGTGTGGCGCCCGGTTCCATGCGTCACAAGGTACCGGCGGAGGTCGTCCTGTCAAGACCGAGCCGAGGGACCGATTTCTCGTCAGCTGTTGGTCGGCGCCGGATTCGTGGTCGCAGGCGGCTGGGTAGCCGGTGGCTGCTGGATGACGACCGGCGGTTGTTGGATGATCACGGGCGGGGCGGGTGCCGGCTGACCAGGTACGACGACCACCGTCGTGACCCCCGGTGTAGGTGTCGGACTGACCACCGCAGGGCGGTCGTCACGGCCGACGAAGTAGGCGGCCAGCACGATGAGGAACGCTACCGGGATGAGCAGTAGCCAGAGCGCGGCTCCGCGGGGGTCATCGACGATCGCTTCGTCAACCGTCGTGGTCGTGCTCACGACTGTCTCAGGCACGACCATATCCGGTGCGTAGTACGGCACCTCGGGGACTGCCCGCCCTCGTCCACGTGCGTTGCGAAGGATCCGTGCCATGGCAGATCTCCGATCAGTGGGAGCGGAGCAGCCTCCGATGGTCGTCACTGAACGTCCTGCCCCGTATGCGGAGCGTCAACCTGGCCAGCCCGTCAGGGGGATGCGATCGCCTCGGTGCGGGCTTGGGCGAGCAGGTGCCGCTCTTCGTCGGCGGCCGGATGGGGGACAACCTCGGGCCAGGGCAGCAGGATGCCGCCCTTCTCCGGGCAGAAGGCCTGGTGGTCGCACCAGTCGCACAGCCGGCTGACCCTGGGCCGGAAGTCCCGGCTCTCGATGGCCCGCTCGATCGCCTCCCACAAGGCGAGCAGCTTGCGTTCGGTGGCCAGCAGGTCTGACTCGTCGGGGGAGTAGGCCAGCACCTGGCGGTCACCGAGGTACATCAGCTGCAGTCGCTTGGGGATCACCCCTCGGGTGCGCCAGATGACCAGCGCGTAGAACTTCATCTGGAACAGCGCCTTACCCTCGAAGGCCTCCCCGGGGGAGCGCCCGGATTTGTAATCGACGACTCGCAGGTCGCCGGCCGGCGATAGGTCCAGACGGTCCACGATGCCGCGCAGCCGAAGGCCACCGGGCAGCACGACCTCGACGAACGACTCGCGCTCGGCCGGGTCGAGCCGGGTGGGGTCCTCCAGGGTGAAGTAGCCGTCGAGCAGCGCCCGCGCAGAGGTCAGCCAGGAGCTCAGCTCGGCCTCGTCGGCGAACAGCCCGGTGACCTCCGGCTCCTCTTCGCTGAGCCGGGCCCACTCGGGCGCGAGCAGCGCGGCAGCTGCGTCAGGGGTGCGCTCTGCGGCGGGCAGGTCGAACAGCCGCTCGAGCACGGCGTGCACCAGGGTGCCGCGGACGGCTGCCGATGAAGGCTGCTGCGGCAGCCGGTCGATGGTGCGGTAGCGGAACAGCAGCGGGCAGGTCATGAAGTCGCCGGCCCGGGACGGCGAGAGCGACCCGAGCACGGTGATCGGTTCTGCCTGCACTGGAATGCTCATGACCCATCACGCTAGGCCCAGGGTCGGACATTGCGCGGGACCTTGTGGACAACGCCCACACGTACGCTGCCGGGGTGGCGCAGCGACGAGATCGGCCTCGCGGCCTCCAAGTGGCCCGGGTGCTCGGCGTACCCGTCCTGCTGACCCCTTCCTGGTTCGTCTTCGCGGTCTGGATCGTGCTGCTCTACCAGCCGCTGGCCACCGAGCGGGTCGGCACCGGCGCCGCCTACCTGGTTGGCGCCGGCCTCGCACTGATGCTGCTGGTGAGCGTGCTCCTGCACGAGATCGCGCACTGCGTGGTGGCCAGGGCGTTCAACCTGCCGGTCCGCAGCATCACCGTGACCCTGCTGTCAGGGCGCACCGAGATCACCGAGCCGCCGCAGACCCCCACCCGGGAGTACGCGATCGCCATCAGCGGCCCGATGGTCTCCCTCACCCTCACCGGCATCGGCACGGCCCTCACCTACGCCTTCGCGGACGGCTCGCTGGCCCGCGAGCTGGCGATCAACCTGGCGATCACCAACGGCGCGATCACGGTGCTCAACCTGCTGCCCGGGCTGCCGCTGGACGGCGGCCGGGTCCTCCGCAGCCTGCTCTGGCGGCTGACCGGCGACCCCCTCAAGGCCACCCGCGCCGCAGCCACGACCGGCATCGTCCTCGGGACCGCCGTCATCCCGAGCGTGCTCCTGGTCGGCGCACCGCTGCTCGGCTATGAGGGCCATGTGGTCACCATGCTCGTGCTGTCGGTCGTGATCGGCGTCTTCATCGTCATCGGTGCCCGCGCCACCCTCCGGCAGGCCGAGCTGGGGAGCAAGCTGCCGGACCTGTCAGCAGCAGCGCTGGCCCGCCCGGCCCTCACGGTCCCGGCGAACATGCCGCTGTCCGAGGCGGTCCGGCGGGCCCACGAGCAGAAGCTGCGTTCCATGGTCATCGTCAGCAGCGAGGGCAAGTTCGAGGGGATCGTCAGCGAGGCGTGGGTCAGGCAGGTGCCGCACGAACGGCGGCCTTGGGTGGTCGCCGCCGACGGTGCCCGCAAGCTCGAGCCGGCCATCGTCCTCGACCCGGCGCTGGGCGGCGAGGAGCTGCTCGCCGCGATGAGCGCTACCCCCGCCTCGGAGTACCTCCTCGCCGGTGACCCACCCCGGGTCCTCGTCAGCGGCGACGTCGCAGACGCCCTCTCCGCCTAGCGTTCATGCCATGACAGACGAGTCGGTACGGCGCAGGGGATCCCTGACCGTTGGTGACCAGGTGCAGCTCACCGACGCCAAGGGCCGGATGCACACGATCACCCTTGAGGCCGGCAAGCAGTTCCACACCCACAAGGGGATCCTGGAGCACGACGACCTGATCGGCGGTCCGGACGGCGTCACCGTGGGCATCGGCACGACGGCCTACCTGGCGTTGCGGCCGCTGCTGTCGGACTACGTCCTGTCGATGCCCCGGGGCGCCCAGGTCGTCTACCCCAAGGACAGCGCCAACATCGTCGGGATGGCCGACATCTTCCCCGGCGCCCATGTTGTCGAGGCCGGCGTCGGCTCCGGAGCCCTGTCTATGTCACTGCTGCGCGCGGTCGGCACCCAAGGGCGGCTGAGCTCGTACGAGCGCCGGCAGGACTTCGCCGACATCGCCCGGGCCAACGTCGAGCGCTTCTTCGGCGGCCCGCACCCGGCCTGGACGATTACGGTCGGCTCGCTGCAGGACGTGCTCACGGACTCAGACGTCGACCGCGTGGTGCTCGACATGCTGGCGCCGTGGGAGTGTCTCGACGCGGTCTCGATGGCGCTGCGGCCTGGGGGAGTGCTCTGCTGCTACGTCGCCACGACCACCCAGCTGTCCACGACGGTGGAGTCGATGCGCGGGCACGGCACGTTCACCGAGCCGGCGGCCTGGGAGACGATGGCACGCGGTTGGCACGTCGAGGGGCTCGCCGTGCGGCCGCAGCACAAGATGGTCGGCCACACCGGCTTCCTCTGCACCACCAGGCGACTCGCCGATGGCGTCGAGCCACCGCTGCGCCGCCGCCGACCCTCCAAGGGTGCCTACGGCCAGCCGCTTGACGAAGGCACCGAGCCCTCGGCCGAGCCGTTCCGGCCCACCTTGCCTTAGCCCGGATCCACCGACAGGTAGGGGCTTGACCGCTTGAGGAGCGGCTGCGCGTTCGGAGTCACTTGAGGGCAGCGCAGCAGCGCCGGGCTGGCCGGTGGTCTCCACGTGGTGTTCCTGG
>Ga0136633_1000646_pt1 | contig 26478 bp, 26 predicted proteins | sample AntDrymeUQ832206_2_FD_105494 | JGI IMG/M metagenome (GOLD analysis project Ga0136633, IMG submission 105494) | Polar desert sand microbial communities from Dry Valleys, Antarctica - metaG UQ83 (22.06) | ecosystem: Environmental > Terrestrial > Soil > Desert | place: Antarctica: Dry Valley... | reverse complement strand
GTCACCAACGAAGAGGCGGCGAAGGCCGCTCCAAATGTTCGTTGCAGTCGGACGTCCGCCACCGGTTTGCGCAAAGCGAATCCCGCGCCCCGCAGGATGATCCCGACTCCGGCCGCGGTGAGCGGCACATACAGCGTCGACGCGATCGCGGCGAAGGCCGCGGGAAACCCGGTCCACAAGATGACCAGGACGAAGATCAGCCATACGTGGTTGGCCTCCCACACCGGCCCGATACTCGCTTCGATCCTGTGCCGGGCCGGCGCACCGCGTCGGGCCCCGCCGGCCACGAGGTCCCAGAAGCCCGCGCCGAAGTCCGCTCCGGCGAACACCGCATAGAGCGTCACCCCGACCCACATCACGCCGAGCAGCAGCTCCGCGGCACTCATGCGGCAACGAACGCTTCACGCGATGCATCGTCAGGCGGGAGCTCGTCGTCATGGGGCATGGCCGCCAGGCGTCGTAGGACGAACACCGTCCCGATCGTCATCAGCGTGTAGACGCCGATCAGCGCGTAGTACCCGAGGCGGATGCCCGGAGCGGTGGTCACCGCGTCCTCCACCCGCATCACGCCATAAGCGATCCACGGCTGCCTTCCCACCTCGGTGGCCACCCACCCGGCTTCGAGCGCCACGGCCGCCAGCGGACCGGCGAGGACGGCGGCGCGGAGAAACCATCGGGTCTTGGGCAGCCGCCGCCTGCGCCACCAAACCAACCCGAACCAGGCGCCCAGCGCGAGGAGCCCCGTCCCGATGGCGACCATCAGCTGGAAGGCGGCCCGCACGATCGCCACCGGCGGTCGGTCGGCGGGGCGGACCTCCTCCAACCCGATCACCTCCGCGTTGGGGTCGTGGTGGGCGAGGAGTGACAAGCCGTTCGGGACCTTGATGCCGTAGCGGACCTCGCCGTCGACATAGACACCGCCGATCGTCAACGGCGCGCCCCGTTGGGTCTCGTTCAAGCCTTCGAGAGCCGCGAGCTTGATGGGCTGGTTGTCCGCCAGGAATCGCGCCGCCCAGTCACCAACGGTGATCTGCACCGGCGTGATCACCGCGGCCATTCCGAAGGCGAGAAGGAAGCCGAGGCGGTGGTAGCGGTCGGTACGGCCCCGCAGCATGGCGGCCGCGTACACCGCGGCCGTCCCGAAACCCGCCACCATGAAGGCGGCCAGCACCATGTGGGTCGTCTGCGGCGGGGTGGCGGGGTTGAACATGGCGGCCCACGGGTCGACGTCGGTGACCAGCCCCGTGGCGATGTACCCCTCGACGTCGAAGCCCCTCGGTTGGTTCATCCACGCGTTGGCGGTGACGACGAACCAGGCGGATGCCACGCCGGCAATCACGATCGGGACACCGGTCCACAGGTGCACCTTGGGCGGCATCCGATCCCACCCGTAGAGGTACAGGCCCACGAAGATGGCCTCCACAAAGAACGCGATGGCCTCGATGGCGAACGGCAGTCCCCAGACGTCGCCGAACGTGCGCATGAGCCCGGGCCACAAGATCCCGAGCTCGAAGGAAAGGATCGTCCCGGACACCGCTCCCACTGCGAAGAGCACGGCGAGCACCTTCGACCACCGCCGCGCCAGTCGCAGCGCGTCGGCGTCACCCCGCCGGATCCCGAGCCACTCAGCCAGGACGATGAGCGCGGGGAACCCCACGCCGAAGCAAGCAATGACGATGTGCCAACCAAGGGAGAGCGCCATCTGCTGACGCGCCGCCCACAGGTCCGGTTGCACCGCTAAATCCATCGCGGGCGTACTTTGCCCCTCATAGGGTGGTTTTGTACGCCCGCGTTAGCTCGGGCGGAGTTCGATGGTGACTTTGCCGGTGGCACGCCGTTCATCCAGCTCGATCAGGGCATCGGCGGCGCGGTCCAATGGATAGGACGAGCCCAGCGGTGGATCGATGGCGCCGGAGGAGATGAGGGGAAGCAGGCGCGCCCACTGCTCCTGCATGAAGCCCGGATGGCGGAACGCGTAGCCGCCCCACCCGACCCCCACCACGTCGGTATTGGTTAACAGCAGACGATTCACTTTGACAGTCGGGATCTCGCGTCCCGTGAAGCCGATCACCAGCAGACGTCCTTCGGGCGCGAGGGAGCGAAGGGAGTCGATGAAGCGGTCGCCACCTACAGGGTCCACGACCACGTCAACCCCACGGCCTCCGGTGAGCTCCTTCACCGCGGGCAGAAACCCCTCGGCCATCACCGCGTCGTCGGCCCCTGCCTTTTTCGCCACATCGGCCTTGTCGTCGCTGGACACGACCGCGATCACCCGCGCCCCCGCGGCCTTCGCCAGCTGAATCGCGGCGGTGCCAATACCCCCCGCGGCGCCGTGTACGAGGACGGTCTCGCCCTGGGCCAGCCGACCCCGGCGATCGAGAGCGAACTCGCACGTCAGATAGTTCATAGGGAGCGCTGCCCCTTGCGCGAACGAGAAGTTCTCCGGCAGCGGAAACACGGCTTCGGCGCGACACACCGCGAGCTCTGCAAACCCGCCCATCCCGGGAAACCCGACCACTCGGTCGCCTGCGGAGAAGCCGGATGCGGCTGGCGCGGTCCGCACCGTGCCGGCCAATTCTGAACCCGGCACGAAGGGAAACCCAGGCGACATCTGGTACTCGCCGCGTGTCATGAGCAGGTCGGGGAAGGTCACACCGGCGACGTGGGTCTCGATGAGAATCTCGTCGTCGCCCGGCGTCGGGTCGGGGGCGTCGCCCACCTTCATCGCCGTCGGACCGTCGTGACTGACTATCTGTGCGGCACGCATCTGCGCGACCCTACTTTTTGGCTCTTCGGGCAATCGAGCGCGAGGCTTCGCCACATGAGAATCGCCTTCGAAGGACTCCGCACCGTTATCTACCCGTCTCCGGATCTCGACGCGGCCAAGGCCTGGTGGAGCGAGCTGCTGGGGCACTGAACCGTATTTCGACCAGCCGTTCTACGTGGGCTTCGATGTGGCCGGATACGAGCTGGGTCTCCTACCCGATGGCGATCCTGCGGACGGGGCGCTTATCTACTGGGGTGTGGGCGACGTCGCCTCGGCCGTCGCCTCGTCGTTGGCGGCCGGCGCCACTCTCCACGTTGCGCCCGCGGATGTCGGTGAGGGCATCATCACCGCGAGCGTCCGCACGCCCACCGGCTCAATCCTCGGGCTGATCTACAACCCACACTTCAAGGCCCGCTGAGCGCGACCCCCGCGGCTGCGGCCAGAACGCCGGCGATGCAGGAGCCCCCCGCGTAGGCCACGGCCGACAGCAAGCCCCGGTCCTCGACCACCGCCACCACATCCCGAGCGAAGCTCGAGAACGTCGTGAATGCACCGAGCGCGCCGACCCCCAAAACGGTCAGCAGAGGCGGGGCGACGGCATACAGCAACCCCAATAAGAACGAGCCGACGACGTTGACCGAGAGGGTTCCCCAACTCAAACGCCCTGGACGGTTCCAACGACGGCCCGCCTCCGCTCGGCCCAGCGCCCCCAACCCCGCCGCGCCGAGGAAGGCAACGACGGTGATCACGGGACCTCCTCGAGCGGCGAGCCCGCGGCCCGGGTGCGTCGCATGGCCGCGGCCCCAGCGACCAAGGCCACGACGGAAAGACTGACCGACAGCACCGCGTGCAGGGCGGCGGCGTTCGCGGATCTCTCGTGCAGAAGTTCCACGATCTCGAGACTGAACGTCGAGAAGGTCGTGAGTCCACCGCAGAAGCCGATGGCGCCGAAGTCGTGGACCCAGCGACGAAGGCGAGGACGGCTCCACTCCTCCGCGAGGAGGACTCCGAGGAGCGCCGAACCCGCGACATTGATGGCCATCACGACCCACCGGACCCCGCCGTCCGACGGCGAGATGCTGACCAATGCCCACCGGAGGGTCGCGCCAGCCGCGCCGCCCGCGGCTATCGCGCCGGCTTGGCGCCTGGTCATGGACGCAGCGGACTCGCTTACGCTGTGTCCTCCGCCAGGATCGTCTCGGACGCCGCCGCGTCGGCCGGCCGAGAGAACAGGTAGCCCTGACCGAGCTCACAGCCCATCTCTCGCACCGCTTCGAGCTGGTCCTCCCGTTCGATTCCCTCCGCCACGCAGGTGAAGCCCACTTTGGTTGCGACTTCCTGGATGTTGCGCATGACCGAGGACGCCTCCTCCGACTGCGGCAGCTGCGCTACGAGGCCGTGGTCGATCTTGACCAGGTCGAACGAGAACTTTCGCATGAAAGTGAGCGAGGCCTTGGCGCCCACGAAATCGTCCAGGGCGAGGCCGACGCCGAGGCTTCGTAGGCGCTCCAGCCTCCGCACCGTCTGGTCCTCGTCCTCGATCAGGGCCGCCTCGGTTATCTCCAGCACCATGCAGGCCGGGTCGATGCGTGACCCGGCCAATGCGCCAGAAACCCAGTCGGGCAGGTCGGGTCGCCGCATGTCGAGCGCCGAAAGATTGATACTGACCCAGCGCGGCGTGGACGTCGGGCAGCGGACGTTCCACTCCCCGAGCTGACGGGTCGCGACCTCCGCTGGGCGCACCCGAACGGCACGCTCGTGTCCCCCGCGGACTTTTTGCCGGGAGCTGAGACGGCGGGCATGGTCGGCGACTTCGACCGGCAGCTGCCCGCCGCGGCCGCCGCCTGGTACGCCCCGGGCGCGCCCAGGCCGCTGACGGTGATCACCCTCGTCTCGGGAGACTCCTTCTTGATCAGATCTATCGCCGTGGCACCGCTCATGTCTTGTTTGTCGGTCGTGGCGTCAGCCGGCTCGTGCGGAATCTTTCAGCCTTACTGTCGCGAAGGGGTCGAATACCCCTCCTTGGGCGCGATCAGTATCGCCTAAGCGAGCAATGCCGCGCAGTCTTCGGGCGGTATGGGTCGAGAGAAGAGGTAGCCCCGCCCGCTACTTGCATCTGAGCACGCCTGGGTATCAAGTTGTATCCGTCAGTACAGCTTGGCGTCGTTTTCTATGGCTTCGAAGGCCGCGTCGACGGTGGCGGCCACCGGACAGGCCTCGTGCATGTGGGTGATCTTGAGGAGCGTCTGGAGCGGTGACTGTTCGGGCACCGCCAGCCCCACCGCCTGCCGGGCCGAATGGAAACGCCGAATCAGATCGAAGAGCAGTTGTATCCCCGTGCTGTCGAGATAGGTGACCCGCGTCAGATCGATGACGACGGACCGCACTTCAGAGTGAACCGCGGCGAGTATCTGACTGCTGACCCGGTCGACCTCCGAGACGTCGATGTCACCGTGCAGGGCGGCGACCACCTGCCCTTCGTCTTCGGTTATGGACACGATATTCATGCGCTGGAGGACTCCAGTTCTTGAGATGCGAGGCGACGACGCATTCGGACCTGAGTCCCGTCGGGACCGCGATCAACCTCCAGCGTGTCCACATACGACTCGATGATCGGTAGGCCTCGGCCGCCAATCCCGGCGCGTCGATCGCGCCATCGCCCCTCATCCCGCACGGTCACGACCACGTCGCCGTCGATCTCGGCTTCGACTTGGAAGTGCCCACCGCTGGCTCCCGTCGCGTGGCGAATGGCGTTGGTCGCTGCCTCTCCGCAGGCGACCAGTAGCTCGAAGGTTTCCTGATCAGAAGCCCCCGCGGCCTCGAGCCACCGACGGAGCGTGGCGCGCAGCGATCCCAGGACATTGGTCTCAGAGGGCAGTCGCAGGATCAAGCGGTCGCCGACCGGCTCGAGGCGCACCGCGAGGATCGCCATGTCGTCCGTGCACGGCTGGCCCTGCAGCACGCCGTCGGCCACGTCGCGGCAGAAGGCCTGGAGGTCGTCCACCGCAACTGCCCCGGCCGCCTCCCGGAGCCGGGTCAGCCCGGCGTCGATCGTGCTCGTGCGGTCCTCGACGAGACCGTCGGTATAGAGGATGAGCGTGTCGCCGCCTTCCAGGTGTATCGAGGTCTCCTCGTACCAGTTCCCCGCTATCGCACCGAGCGGGAGTCCGCCGACCCCTTCTAGGTAGCCGGTTTCGCCGGAGCCGGTGCGTCGCAGAATCGGCGGGTGGCCAGCGCTGGCGAAGCAGAACTGGCTCTTGGCCGGATCCATGACGCCGTAGACCATCGTGGCCATGTGCTCCGCGCCGGCGTCGGTGATCAATACGTTCAGCGCGTTGATGACCTGGCCAGGCTCCTTGCCATCAATGGCGTAGGCCCGGAGCGCGTTGCGAAGCTGACCCATCAGAGAGGCGGCGCGCTCGCCCCGCCCCACAACGTCGCCGATGGCGATGCCCAGGCGCCCGCCGGACAGGGGAATCACGTCGTACCAGTCACCGCCGACATCGACATCGGGGCCGCCCGCCTCGTAAATCGCCGCGCATTGCACGCCGGGCAAGCTCGGGAGTCGCTCGGGAAGAAGGCTGTGCTGCAGGGTTTCGGCCACCGATCGCTGGCGGGCGTAGAGACGGGCGTTCTCGATGGCGAGCGCGGCGCGGCGCGCCAGCTCCTCGGCGAAGGGCAGGTCGGCCTGGGTCAGCCGATTCGGCGAGTCCCGGAGGACGCCGAGGCTCAGAATCCCCAGCACATCGTGCCGCCCGACCATCGGCACGACGATCGCGGCGGGCGGCGTACCGCCGGGTCCTGCCACGACGAACTGCGACACCCGATGGAGCATGGCGCGGTTGACGGGGTGTGATTCGTCGCCCCGCCCGGGGGGAGCCAGCAGCGTTAGGCCGTCGACTTCGACCGGGAGCGTCCCGGCGACGACTCGCCGGAGCGCTCCGTCGTCCTCCACGAAGTCGATCACGCAGAAGTCGGCCAGTTCGCTAGTGACCATCCCGCTCACACTCTGGAAGACGGCCTCGGGCTCGAGCGAGGAGAACAGAGCCCGGCTCGCATCCGCGAGCACGGCCAGGCGCTTCGCCGACACCTCTGCAGCCCCTCGCGCCACTCTCTCGGCAGTGAAGAGCTCGTCGCGTTGCTCCACCATCCGTTCCGACAGCCGCCAGTTCACGAGCGCCGCCGTGCTGGACCCGGCGATGAAGAACGCGTGAATTGCGGCCCAGACCCAGGGTCCGTTGATGGCCGCGTAGTGGTTGTAGACCGACCCCGGCTCGAGAACTCCCACGACCCCGTGGTGGAGGAGGACGTACGCCATGGCGGCCAGGAACGGGATCCAGTCCTGGTAGAGCGAGACGACGCCGACCATCACGAAGAAGTGGAAGTGCATCTCTATGACGCCACCGGACAGGTGGACGAGGATGGCCGAGCAAGTGAGCAGGCCCACGCTGGTCAGGAAGGTCTTCCACTTCCGCCCCAATCCGCTCCACGCAACGACCGCCGCGATAACCGGGACGGGCACGCTTTCGAGTGCCACGTGTAGGCCGGAGTACCCCCGCGCCATTCCGAAAGCAGGAATGAACGCGGCATGCACCCACAGCAGGAGCAGGATTCCGTGGTGGCGCGCCCGCCACGACGCGTCGGGTAGTCCGCCGCCGACGGGGAGAAGGCGGCGGATCCGCGTGAATGGTCCCGACCGGGACGCGCCCGACGAGCCCGCGATTCCGACCGTCTCCGCCCCCATGGTCATGTATCGCCATCTTCGCGCCCTTGTAAGGCGGCCGCTTGATTCAGTTGTTGGAGGCTCCCAACCAAAACCGGATCCGACCGCTGGAGTCGGAGACGGCCACAGATGAACCCCGGCACGCAGGCACCGCCTGCTCGAGTCGCATGCGGATCGCCTGGGCCACAGACGTGCCGGCTACGTCCTCCAGCAGGACACCGACATAGTTGTCCTCCAACTCAGCCGCGGTGTCGTACGACCGGAGGCTCCGGATCAACGCCTTGGTTACCGCCTGGTTGTTCTTCAGCGGCGCGCTCTCCGGCGCCATCTCCAGCACGACAAGCGCCAACCGGCTCTCAGTTCGAGCGGCGCGCTTCAGGGCGTGTTCGGTGCGGTCCCGGAACAGGCCGCGCGACGCGAGTCCGGTCCGGTGGTCGTACAGCTCTGGCGTCCTGCGTCGTTCCCGCGGCGCATCCCAAAGAGTCGTCCCGGGTCCGCCGTCCAGCCTCCGTCGATTTTCCATGTCGTGACCGTCGCGCCGACGACTGCCAAAGGCCATGCTCCGGCTGTGTCATCCGTCACTCCAAAGGGACCACGCGGCGCTACTCCTTGAGTTTGGTGGCCGTCGAGTGCAACTCAACCCCCTCGTCGGACAGATCCTGCTCCCGGCCGATCACGCCGGCCAGCGCGTCGGCGATATCGGCCAGCGGGCCCAGATCGTGCTTCGCCGCCACCGCAACGGTGACTTCGGCTCCCGGGTAGAGCAGCGTGGGGTCGGGGCTCACCGTTACTTCCAGGACCGGTAGGTCGGAGATCTCCGTGACGTAGGCGGCTACCGCGTCGGGCGTCGGGCGCACCCCGGGCGCTCGAGGACTGGTCGGATCCTGCGGCGCACCGGCGGCGAACCGGGTCGCCTGGTCAGTGACGTAGGCCAGGTGCCGCCGGTCGGCGACGTATTCAGTCAGGCTGAGCGCGACGAACAGCAGTAGGACCAGGACAGGGAGAAAGAGGGCCAACTCGATGGCGGCTGTCCGTCCCTCCCGTCGCTCTTGCGGTGTCACATTTCACATATCGGCAGGCGCGGATACTCACCGCATCACCCGAATTAACTAATCCGCTCGGCCACCAGCGCGGGGACAGCGCCGTGCGTAGCCTCCGGGGCGTGTGCCGGCCGCTGACAAGGCGCGAGATGCTGCGCTTCACCGCGCTCGCGGCTGCCACGCCCATCGTGGTGCAGGCATGGCGGCCCACCCCGGCATTTGCCCAGGTGCCGTCCCGCGCCGTGCCGATGCACCTCGAGCTGGTGACCGTGACCGACACGAGCGCGGTGCTCACTTGGTTCACCGGGGATCCCACAAAGCCGGACGAGTTCGGCCGACCCGAGCCGTTGCCCGCCAACACGATCCTCGAACTGGGCGACAGCCCGGCGGCCCTGACCCGCGTGGTGGATCGGAACGACGCGACGCCCTACCACTACGTCGAGGTCGAAGGGCTTGAGCCCGGCCGACCGTATTGGTACCGCGCTATCTCCAACGGAGTTGCTGCGTCGCCGAGCGTCTTCTTCCCCGAGCCGGCGGCCACCGGAACCTTCACGACCCTCTCGCCGCCGACGGGACGGCTGCTGTTCACCATGTGCTGGGCCAACGACACCCACATCGGGGAGATGACCAGCGGCCTGGCCTATTCGGACGGCCGGTTGCCGGGAGGCGGGTTCCCGCCGGGCTTCGCGGCCGATCCGCAGAATCCGTACTGGCGTTTCATGGCCGAGGCCGCAATTGACGAGTCACGTGCTCACGGCGCGGAAGTGATGTTGTTCAACGGCGACCTGACGTCCGAGGCCGAGCCAACCGAGATCGCGGAGGCGAAGCGCATCTTCGATCGCTTCGGCGCCTACCGGTCGGAGTACTGGGTAACGCGGGGAAACCACGATCGAGCCCACTCCGGCGACAAATGGAAGGCGTGCGCGCCGGCTGGGGTACCGGAGTACAACGACTGCCTCCGAGACGCTTTCTTCCCCGGTGGCCCCACGTGGTTCTCCTTCGACCACGCGGGAGTGCACATGGTCGGGCTCGACACAAACAACCTCACCACGGGCCAGGGAGCGATGGCCCCCGAGCAGTTCGATTGGCTCGAAGCGGATCTGGCCGCGCACGACGGCGTGCCGACGTTCGTCTTCGGCCACCATCCGGTCTCGGAGGAATCGGCCGTAACCGCCGTTCCCCCCGTCGTGTTCACCCTGAACCCGCAGGACGCCGAGCGCCTGGAAAGCCAAGTCGCCGCGCATTCGGTTGTCGGTGTCTATTCCGCTCACACCCATCGAAACTGGCGGACGAAGTCGCCGCGCACCGGTGACGTTCCGTACATCGAAGTCGCGGCGGCCAAGGAGTACCCCGGCGGGTACGCCCTCGTGAAGGTGTACGAGGGCGGGTACATGCTCAACTTCCACAAGACACGTTCGGATCCGGCGCGGGCGTGGTCGGAACGGAGCCGGGGCGAGTACCTCGGGCTATATCCCTATTACACGCTGGGAAGATTCACCGACCGCAACTTTGTGGTCGCGGCGGACTTCTCCGACGCGGCGCGCCGTCAGGCGGCCCCTCCTCGGGAGCAGCCCCCACCGTCCGGGGAGGGTGGGGACGGCGGGGGCGGAGAGCACCCGCCGACGGGTTCCGGCGCTACCGCGGTTGCTGGGGCGGCGTTGGCTGCCGCCGCGGTCGGCGCGGCCCGCGGGGCGCGGCGAATTGCTAAGAGCCCGGCGGGCCAGTAGCCCGCGGGCCAGTCCCCGTAGCCCGGCTGGGTGATAACCGGCGATGGGCCTCGGTCAGGTGCCGGTCGCTGCCGATTCAGTGAGTCCAAGCCCGCATCGACTCAAAGGACGGCAAATAGACCCATGATCGAGACCCTGCTCGGCAAGTTCACCGCCGCCACGCTGCCAGCCAAAGCCGGGCTGGCGGCAGCCATGTTGACCCTGGCGACGGTCGCCGCCGGGGCGACTGGCGTGCTGCCCGCCTCGGCGGAGGAACTCATCAGCGACGTCGTCGAAGACGTGACCGGCATCGAGCTGCCCGCCGATGACGAGGACGCCGAGGAGCCAGAGGCCACCGATCCCGACGCGACAGAAGAAACCACCGATGACGAAACCGACGGGGACGCAGCCGAAGGCGAGGACGCCGACGGAACAACCGACGAAGGCGCGGAAGATGGCGCGGAAGAGGAGGCAGCCGAGGAAGAGGACACCACTGACGACTCAGCCGACGAGGACTCGGACGATGCGGGTACGACTCCCGACGCCGACTCCTCGGGATATCGCAACTTCGGCTCCTGGGTCAGCGCGTGGGCCCACTCGCCTGACAAGCCCGAAGACTTCGGTCAGATGGTCTCGGAAGAAGCCCACCGACGCAACGAGGCCCGCCGCCCATCGGCCGACGAGTCAGACGCATCGGCGGACGAGCCAGAAGCTCCGGCTGACGAAGAGGCAGCACCCGCTCCGGAGCCGGAGGCCACCGCTCCCGCTGTTGCTCCGAGCGAAAAGCCAAAGCAGCGGCCCGCCGCTGCCAACTCCGGCACAACCGCCGGGCACAGCCAGCCGGCCGACTCCCGCCCGCCCTCCGGACGGGGTCGACCGGCTGGTCCGGGGGGCCGGAAGTAGGGACACTTCCCCCCCAAAGGTCGGGCGGCCTCTCCTTCGGGAGGGGCCGCTCCGGCGCGTCAGCTTTCGGAAGCCGGCGAGCCGAAGATGAGGAGGTAGCCGTTGGGGTCCTCGATCGTGAAGTCGCGCATGCCGTACGGCTGGGTAGTCGGCTGCTGATCAAATTTCCCACCGTTTGCTTTCGCCTCGGCGTAAAGCGCATCGGCGTCGTCGACGTTGAGATAGAGAGCGCCGCTCAGCGCGGGGTCGTGCGAGTGCTCCTCCCCGGGCTCGTGCTCATGCGGCTCGGACCAGGTGAACATCAGGTCGACGTCGTCGCGATGCAGCTCGAACCAGAACGGCTTGCCGCCTTCCTCGTGCCCCATCTTGGCGATGCACTTGAAGCCGAGGACATTCTCGTAGAAGGCGATGGTCTCGTCAGGGTCGTTCACGCCGAGCATGGTGCGGAGCTTGTTGATCTTGGGCATGGCGCATTCTGCTCTCCGGGCAGGATGGGCGCATGGCTGGCGACACGGACACCAAAACTGGCGACGAAACGGACGACAAGGCGATCGAGTTCGGCAAATACGTCGTCCCGGAGGGTGAGTTCAAGCGCGACACGCGTTACATCGAGGACCGCGTCACCGCCGACGGACGAGACGGATGGCCCGTCGAGGCGGGGCGCTATCGCCTCGTGGTGTCCCGGGCCTGCCCATGGGCGAACCGGGCGATCATCGTCCGACGGCTCATGGGCCTGGAGCAGGCGCTGTCCATGGCGATCTGCGGCCCCTCCCACGACAAGGACAGCTGGACGTTCGATTTGGACCCCGGCGGACGCGACCCGGTCCTCGGATACGAGCGGCTGCAGGAGGCGTACTTCGCCCGCTTCCCCGGCTACGACAAGGGCATCACCGTTCCAGCCATCGTCGACATCCCCACGAAGAAAGTCGTCACGAACAACTTCCCGCAGATGACTCTCGACCTATCGACCGAGTGGGCAGTTCATTACCGCGAGGGCGCCCCGGATCTATATCCGTTGCCCCTACGCGAGGAGATCGACCAGCTGATCTTGGACATCTTTCGCGACGTCAACAACGGCGTCTACCGCTGCGGGTTCGCCGGGTCCCAGCGCGCCTACGACGAGGCCTACCGCCGCTTGTTTTTCCGGCTCGACCTGCTCGAAGAGCGCCTGACCAATCAGCGCTATCTCGCGGGCGACACGATCACCGCGGTCGACGTTCGGCTCTTCACGACGCTCGTGCGCTTCGACGCCGTTTACCACGGCCATTTCAAATGCAATCGGAACAAGCTCACCGAGATGCCCGCGCTGTGGGCCTACGCCCGTGACCTATTTCAGACCCCGGGCATCGGCGACACGATCGATTTCGACCACAGCAAGCGCCACTACTACTGCGTGCATCGCGATATCAACCCGACCGGAATCATCCCCGCCGGACCTGATCTCGCGAGTTGGCTCGACCCACACGGCCGAGAGTCCCTCGGCGGCCGCCCCTTTGGCGATGGGACTCCACCCGGTCCGCCGCTGCCAGAAGAGATCGTCGACCCGGCGCACACTCCGAACCGAATGGTTACCCCGGGCCCCGCGCCGGCGGCCTGAGCTCTTCGCGGTGGATTCCAACCACGGGCGAGCACAAAGCAACGAAGGAACAACTCTGCCGATACCGTTCTCTGAGGCAACCAAAGGGGCACGACATGGACGCAACGGGTTCGAATCTCACCCGCAGGACGGCGACGCGGGCCAGCTGCCTGCTTGTCGGAGCACTACTGCTGACGCTGGGCGCGCCCGTCGTCGATAGCGCCACGGCACAAACGCTCCCCACCGGGGGCGCTACCGGATTCGACGGTGACCCGGCGACCACTGAACGACTTCTCGAGACTCACCCCACGTACGCGGCCGTCGAGATCTCCCGCCTGCGGTTCGCCGACGCGGGCGATGCCACCGGGCGCCGCGCCCGCCACGTCGTGCTCTCCCGCGATGACACCTTCGCCGACTCCGTCGCAGGCAGCGCCCTGGCCGACGACGGACCCCTGCTCTTCACGCCGACCAACTCGCTGCACCCCGTAACCGCGGAGGAGATCAGCCGCGTCCTACCGGCCGGTGGACGGGTCCTTCTGCTCGGCGGACCGGCAGCCATCTCCGACGAGGTTGTGCGCCAGCTCCAGGAGCGGGGCCTCACCACCGAGCGTCGCTCTGGCGCAACCCGAGTCGAGACCGCGGTGGCAGTGGCCGACGCGGTGCGCGCCCGACACCCCGGCGAGGACGTCCTCATCGCCCGCGCCTGGGGCCCGACGGGCAACGACACCGCGGCCTGGGCCGACTCGGTGGCCGGCGGGGCGTTCGCCGCGGCCAGTCACAGCCCGATCTTGGTCACCCGCAGTTCCGGCCTCGATGCACCTGTAGCCGCGTGGCTCGCCCGAGACACGCCGAGCACGACCACCCTCCTCGGCGGTGAAGCCGCTCTGTCCAGCGCAGTGGCCGGCGCAGTGCCGAACCCCCGCCGGGTCAGCGGCGCGGAGCGCACCGCCACCGCGGCCGCTATCGCCACGCAACTGTGGAGCACGCCCACCACAGGGGCGCGCCGATTCCTGATCAACAACGCGGCCGCCGAGACGGGATGGGCCTTCGGATTCGCGTCCGCCGGCGTGGCGGCTGACGCCAACGCGCCCGTGCTGCTGGTGACCTCGAAGGTCACCGAACCGACCACCGCGCTGACACAGACCTGCGGCGCGCCCCAAGTCGACCTGCTCATCGTGGGCGACGGCACTGTCGTGTCACCGCCCATGCGCGAGCAGCTCGATGCGACGGACGGCTACGCCTGCGGTCCCCGCGGCGCCGTGGTCTACCCCTCGAACCTCGAAGGCTTCCCCGCGTGCGCAGCCGTCCTTGACCACTTCAAGACGACGGCGCTCGAGCACGTCGGTCCCTACGGTCTGGGCGGCTACGGCGACTACGCCTTCGACGGCGGCATCACGCCGGCGACGGCCGGGGCCCGTCCGGCCGACGGCCGCGACGAGAGCGGCGGCGCGCCGAGCAGCCCCAGTGAGCAGGACTCCTCAGCCGGCTCCGGAGGGTCTTCCGGCACCAACGTCCAAGAGGAGGGCGTCGACGAGCCCGACGTCGTCAAGAACAACGGCACGCACGTCTTCTCCGTGTCGGGTAACGAGCTACGCATCGTCGACGTGGCCGACGGCACGCCGAGCATCGCGTCGAAGCTGGCACTCGAGGCGAACGGCTCGCACGAGCTCTTGCTGTCCGGCACTCGCCTGCTGGTCCTGACCCGCGAGTTCAACTTCTTCACCTCCGAACCCGGCTCCGGCGCTCCGGAGGGCGCGTCCTTCGCCCCATCGGCCGGCCCGCCGACCACCAAACTCACCTCGATCGACGTCACCGACCCAACGCAGCCCAGGGTCCTGTCCTCCATCGCCATCGAGGGTGACTACCGGTCGGCCCGCATGATCGGCAGCGTCGCCCGGGTCGTCATCCAGGGCGATCCCGACTCGATGCCCTTCGTGTACCCGAACTCCGATAACCCGGAGGACGAGCAGGCGGCGGCCGAGCACAACCGGGGTGTCATCGAGGCATCGACTCTCGACACCTGGCTCCCCGGATACGTCCTCGGCGGTCCCAACGGTGAGGTTGCGGGTGAAGGCGCACTGGTCGACTGCGCCGACGTGCACAACCCTCCGATCTTCTCCGGGCTCGGCACACTGTCTGTCGTCACGGTGGATGTGGCTGGCGGATCCGAACCTACGAGCAGCGCCTCGGTCGTGGCCTCGGGCGACACGATCTACGCCTCGACTTCACGACTGTTCGTCAGCACCGGTCGTTGGGGTTGGGAGGCCGACGCCCTCAACACCGGACCCACGACTGAGATTCACGGGTTCGACATTTCGGACCCCGCCGCGACCGAATACGTCGGCTCCGGCTCCGCCCCCGGCTACATCCTCAACCAGTTCTCCCTCTCCGAATACGCCGGGCACCTGCGCATCGCCACGACCAGTCAGCCCCCGTGGCGTGAGCCGGGCACCCCCATCCCATCGGACAACGGAGTGCACGTGTTCTCCGAACAGGGCGGGTCGCTGGTCGAGGTCGGGCGGGTGCGCGGTCTCGGCGAAGGCGAGCGCATTACCGCGGTGCGCTTCTTCGGAGATCTCGGTGCGGTCGTCACCTTCGAGCGCATCGATCCGTTGTTCCTGCTCGACTTGTCCAACCCGGCTGCGCCGCGCGTCACCGGGGAGCTGAAGGTCCCCGGGTTCTCCTCCTACCTGCACCGAGTCGCCCCGGACCGGCTGCTGGGCGTCGGCAGCTCCGCCACCGACGCAGGGATGGTGACGGGTGCGCAGGTGTCGCTGTTCGACATCGGCGACCTCACCACGCCGCGTCTGGTCGAGGCGGTCGACTACCCGAACGGGTTCACTCCCGTCGAGTTCGACCACCACGCCTTCCTGCACTGGCCGGCGACGGGGCTGGCCGTGATCCCGCTGTTCGAGTTCTCCGAGACCACCCAGGGCTTCGCCGGCGCGGTGGGGCTGGATGTGGAGAGCGGCGGGCTAACCGAGGTCGGCCGGGCTACCCACCAGGACGAGGGCATCACCGAGTGGGACACGTCCATCACCCGCTCGCTGGTGGTCAACGGCAACCTGTTCACGGTGTCCGACGCCGGGATCGAGGCCGAGGACCTGACCAACCTCCAGGAGCGCACCTTCCTCCCGCTGCACTGAGCTCGGCCCCCCCTGCATTAGCCAGACTTAAAGTCCGGATCAGCGCGGCGCCTCTCGGCGTTCGTCGCGCATCACGTAGCCCACGCCTCGGATCGTGTGGATGACGCGAGGACCGTGGGCTTCGAGTTTGCGGCGCAACGAGCTCATGTGTACCTCGAGCACATGCTCGTCCGCATCGTGACCCCACAGTCCCAACATCTGCATCTTCGGCACGACTCGGGTGCGGTTACGCACCAACAGGGCCAACATGTCGAACTCGGTCGCGGTCAACGCGACCGGCGCGCCGGAGCGCGTCACCGACCGAGTTCCTTCGTCCACCACCAGATCTCCGAACTCCCAGCGCTGCGCTACGGCATGGCCGCCGCGGCGCAACACGGCCCGCACCCGCCACGACAGCTCCTCGGAGTCGAACGGCTTGACGATGTAGTCGTCGGCCCCGACCCGGAAGCCTTCGCGGATGTCCTCGGTGGAGTCGGCTCCCGTGACGAAGATGATCGGAAGGTTGCTGTCCTCCCGGAGGCGACGCGCCACCTCTACCCCGTTGCTTCCCGGTAGCGCGCAGTCCAGCAAGGCCAGGTGGGGCCGCAATTCCGCGGCAGACGACAGGGCGGCTGCGCCGTCCGCCACCCCCACCACGTCGTAGCCGTCATCCCGGAGAATCGCCAGCAGCAGTTCGCGGGTCGCGGCCTCGTCTTCGACCACGAGAACCCTCAACGTAGCCATATCGGGCCATCTTCATAGTCTTGAGGGATTCTTGACCTTAGCTTGAGCAGGTCTTGAGGTTCATCCCGTTAAGTAGAGGAGCGGCCACAAGGACCGCAAGAACTCGAACGGGAAAGGTCCCCACCCAAAATGCGAAACCTCAAGCTCGGCAAGTCCCTCCTGGCTTCGGCAGTCGGCCTCGCAGCCCTCGCCGGTATGGCCAGTCCCGCGCAGGCCGCTGACACCACGGCGACCTTCACCTTGACCGCCGGCGGCGGTCTCGCCATCACCGCTCCCGCCAGCTCGGCGCTCGGCAGTGCCGCGACGGGCGCCGCGGCGACCACCCCGACCCAGATGGGCAACATCGTTGTGTCCGACTCCCGGGGCGCGCTGCTCGGCAGCTGGACGGCGTCGGTTTCGTCCAGCGACTTCACCACCGGCACCGCGTCGGCCGCGGAGACGATCGGCAAGGCCAACGCGGACTACTGGTCCGGCGCCTCCATCTCCCCCACCGGCACCGCGGTCCTGGTGCCCGGGCAGCTCTTGGCCGCCAACAAGGTCACCTTCGCCGCCAGCCGTACCGCCTTCTCCGCCTCGGCGGTGGTCGGTAACGGCACGACGACCTGGAACCCGACGGTCAGCGTCAACATCCCGGGCGCCGCAGTGGCCGGCACCTACACCGGCACGATCACCCACTCGGTCGCATAGCCCGCAGTTCCCCCCGGAACAGGAGAAGGATCAGAGTGCCAGGCCTCCGGGCCTGGCACTCTCGCGTGATGCGCGCTCCGATCAGCCATTCCGTGGCCGGACGGCGCCGGGCTAGACAGTTTTGATGCGTCGGTCGATCATCCTTGGGCTGACGGCCGTGCTGTGTGCCGTAACTGCGTCGCTCACGATGCTCGCGACCGCGGCCGGCACGCAGACGCCGGGCACGGTTGGCATCCGCATCATCGACGCCCCGGAGAGCCGAGCCGACGACCCCCGGGCCCGGCTGTACATCGTCGATCACCTAGCCCCCGGCACGACCATCAACCGCCGTGTCGAGGTGGCCAATGACACTGCCGAGCCTCAAGAGGTCGAGGTCTATGCCGCGTCGGCCAGCATCGACAACGGCGAGTTCCGCTTCGGCGAGGGCCGGGCCGCGAACGAACTCACGGCATGGACCTCGGTCGTGCCGGCCAGATTGATGCTCGAGCCCGGCGACAAGGGAACCGCCACCGTGACCATCGCGGTCCCCGGCGACGCGAGCGAGGGCGAGCGCTATGGCGTGGTGTGGGCCGAGCTGCGCGCCGCAGCGACGGAAGAGGAGGGCCTGGGCGCGGTCAACCGCGTTGGCGTGCGGATGTACCTGTCGGTGGGGCCGGGTGGTGAACCGGAAACGAACTTCGAGATATCTGACATCGAGGGCCGCCGCGACGAGGACGGCAATCCTGTGGTGGCGGCCATCGTCCGCAACATCGGCGGTCGCGCCGTGGACTTGAGCGGCGAGCTGCAGCTGACGAACGGACCCGGAGGGCTGTCGGCCGGGCCAATCAGCGCGCAGCTCGGCACCACCATTACGGCCGGACAAGAAGGCCCCGTGTTGTTCACCCTCGATCCGGCGTTGCCCAACGGACCGTGGGACGCCCAGGTCACCATGAAGTCCGGTCGAACTACAGCTGAGGCCAGCGGCACGGTGACTTTCCCGGACGAGCCCGGCGACGTCGCCCCAGGCGATCTCTCCAAAGGACGCAGCCTCGTGCCGCTCGCGGCGGCCGCTCTCGTCGCCCTTATAGCGCTCGCATTGTTCTTGTCCCGCGCCTTGGTCCGTCGAGCCAAAGGAAAGAAGCGGGCGTAGATCAGTCGCGCAAGTGTGCGGGGTGCATGACCAGGTCGATGGCGGTCCAGAACGTCTTGGAGAACGGGTAGGCGATCAACGGCGTGAGGGTCGCCACGACACCTCCGCCGATCGCCAGTGGAAGTAGGGGCGGGTCGGGAAGAGTCAGGACGATCGACAAACCGATGTACGCCACAACCGCCAGTTGCGTGATCCCGAGGTTGACCACGTAGGCACCAAGGAAGAAGCCTTCCTCGCGCTCGAACTTGTATTCACAGCGCGGGCAGCGCTCGACCATGGTGAACCACCGCCGGAACAGACGCCCTGAACTACAGCGGGGGCAACGCCGTCGCAGACCCCGAAGCAGCAGCCGCAGCGTTCCCGAGCGGTCGCGGGCCGCCATGCCGAAACAGTACGCGCAGCCCTCGCTGAGTTGGCTGCGGTGGCCGGGTCCGCCGCCTTGTAGGACTGCGGAAGACTGCATGGATGTCGAGCGACGAGGAGTACTCCAAGGAGACCTGCGACGAATGTGGCTTTGATGGCTGCGGCTGGTCGCCGGAACGAGCTGTAACCGAGCCCGCGGCCCTGGCGGCCGACTGGCGTAGCGCGTTCGCCGGTCGATCGGAGAGCGATCTTCACGCCCGTCCGCGGCCGGAGGTCTGGTCGGCCGTGGAGTACACGGTTCATACCACCGAGATCCTGCGGTTCTGGCACGACGGGGTGGGGACCGTGGTCGCCGGCGGTGTCGTTTCGATGCCCTTCGAGGGCTACCCCGACGCCGACCGCTTCCCGTACAACGACACTCCTGCGCCGGCCGCGCTGGCGTCGCTCGAGGCCGAGTTGGTTCGACTCGCAGACCTGGCGAGGTCGCTGTCGGAGGACGACCGTCGCGCCCCGCTCCGAATCGACGACCCGGGGATGCAGCAAGGCTGGGCCGAAGCGGGGATCAGCAACGCCTTCGCCTGCCTGCTGCACGCGATTCATGACACGGCGCACCACCTCGACGACGTCAAGAGAGGCTTGGCGAGCGGCGGAGGCGGATGAGGCGAGCCTTCGACTGGATGTTCCGTAGCCGCGACACCGGCAAGGTCGTGCTCATCCAGCCGCTCAACATCCCGCTCGGCATCTTCTTCGTGGCCGCTGCGCTCCGACGGTTCGCCGGTCTGGAGGGGACAGCCGGAACGGCTATTGAGGTCATTGCCTTCGTGTCGCTGATGTGGTGGGCGGTTGACGAGATCCTTCGCGGCGTTAACCCCTTCCGCCGACTACTAGGCGCGACAGTCGCCGGGCTGACCATCATCGGGCTGTTCATGTAGGTGGTGCTGGGTAACAGTTAGCGCGCCCGTTGAGGTTGGGTCGACAGGCCGTCTCAGTTATCGAACGGGTGTTCGTGTACGGTGGTCCGGTGGCCGTGGACGTGCTTGCGCCTTGGGAGACGGGGCTGAATCCCGCGCAAGCGTCCGCGGTCGCCCACGAGGGTGGCCCGCTGCTGGTGATCGCCGGCGCGGGCAGCGGCAAGACCCGGACACTGGCCTCCCGCGTCGCCCGGTTGTTGTCCGACGGCACCGATCCCGACCGAGTCCTCCTACTCACGTTCTCCCGCCGCGCCTCTCGCGAGATGCTGCGCCGGGCGGAGCATCTCGGCGCCTCCCGTGCGAGTGCTCGGGTCTGGGGCGGCACCTTTCACGCCATCGCCAACCGTCTGCTCCGACGGCATGGCGCGGCAGTCGGTCTCGCGGAAGGGTTCACCATTCTCGACCAGGCCGACGCGTGCGACCTGCTCGGCGTCGTGCGAGCCGAGCACGGTCTGGCTGAGCGGGGCCGGCGCTTCCCCAAGAAGGACACGTTGCTCGACATCTACTCCCGCGTCGTCAATTCCCAGCAGCCGCTGGCGCTCACCATGAAGGAGCACTTCCCGTGGTGCACCGCGGACGTCGACGAAGTAGCCGGTCTCTTCTCCGCCTACGTGGCCCGCAAACGGGACCGCAACCTCACCGACTACGACGACCTCCTTCTTTACTGGCGCGCCTTACTCACCGACTGCCCTATCGCCGACGTGCTGCGGGTTCGCTTCGACCACGTGCTGGTCGACGAATATCAGGACACCAATCTTCTGCAGGCCGACATCGTTGAGGGCCTGGCTCCCGAAGGACGCAACTTGTTCGTGGTGGGCGATGACGCGCAGGCCATCTACGGCTTTCGGGCTGCCACTGCGGCCAACATGACCGACTTCCCCGAGCGGTTCCCCGGATGCAGCGTCGTAACCCTCGACTGGAACTACCGCTCGACCCAGCCGATCCTGGATGTAGCCAACGCAGTGCTCACCGGAGCGCGCGGCGTCTTCCCGAAGGAGTTGCGCACCGCCCGTGACGACCTCGTGCCCGGGGACATCTCCCCGCCCCGACTGGTCCGTGTCCCCGAGGAAGGGGCCGAGGCCAATTACGTGTGTGATCGCGTCCTCGAGCACCGGGAAAACGGCATCGCGCTGCGGGACCAGGCGGTGCTGTTCCGCACCGGCCACCACAGCGCGCGACTGGAGGTGGAGCTCGGCCGGCGCAACATTCCCTTCATCAAGTACGGCGGGCTGAAGTTTCTGGAGGCCGCGCACGTCAAGGATCTGCTGGCTTTTCTTCGGCTGCTGGAGAACCCGTCCGACGAGATGGCGTGGCACCGCGTCCTCGGACTTCTCGAAGGGGTGGGGCCAGCGACGACCCGGCGCGTTCTCGAACACCTTTCACTGCCGGACCCAACCGCGGTGCGGCGCTTCGTGGAGGACCCGCCGGAGGTCCCGCCGCGCGCCGCGGCGCACCTCGATCTGCTGCGCGCCACGTTGGGCGACTGCCTCGACATCGCCGGCCAGAACGGCGACACCAGCACCGCCGCTGAGATCGAGGCGATCCGGGCGCGAGTCGGCCCGCTGGTGGAGCACAAGTACCGCGCCGCCCAGTCGCGTATGGACGACTTCGAACAACTCCAAGCCATGGCCGGTACGTCGCCGACGCGCGCCCAGTTCCTGGCGGATCTGGTGATCGACGCGCCCGCGGCCACCGGTGATCTGGCCGGCCCCCCGCATCTCGACGACGACTGGCTGGTGCTGAGCACCATTCATTCCGCCAAAGGCGGAGAGTGGGACGTGGTCTTTGTGATCCACGCAGCCGACGGCAACATCCCCAGCGACATGTCCCTGTCGTCCCGCGAGGGCCTGGAGGAGGAGCGGCGGCTGTTCTACGTAGGGCTGACCCGGGCGCGTGACCACCTGTATGTGACCTACCCCCTGCGCTTCTACATCCGGCGCCACGCGCTCGACGACCTGCACACCTTCGCCCAACCCAGCCGCTTCATCGGCCCGGCGATGCCGCACTTCGAGGAGGTCACCGTCGAGGCGAGCGCGGCCGACCTGGCCGAATCGGCCCCCGGCCCCGACAAGGTGACCGCGCAGCTGACGTCTCTCTGGGCCTGACTGCTACGGGCTTAACCCCGCCCGGCCGCGTTGAAGGCGACGCGTTGTTCTTCGGTCAGCACCACCCAGGTGGCGTCGGCCGCGGCCAACAACTCGCCGCCCGGAGCGCGGATGGATGCGCCTGCCGTTCGCTTACGGCCGGTCGCTTCCTTCTGCCAGCCGGTGACGACGAGGGACTCGCCGATGGCTGGCCGTCGGCGAATGACCGCGTTGAGCCGGCCGAGCACGATCGCTCCGAGCTCGCTATCGCCGCTGAGCCACGACAGACCGCTCGGACAGTCGAGCGCGGCCCACACGATCGGCAGGTCCACGATGCCGCTGCCGTCCGAGGTCGACTCGCGAGGAATCCACGGCCAAGCGACCACGCCCGGTATCGCCGTCTCGCCGGGCCAAAGCCGTAGGCCGTCTCCCGATTCCCGGTCCGGACCGCAGGTGAAGCAGGTGGGATAAGCGTGTCGCGTCGCGTAGGCCTTCGCATCGAAAGCGCCCGCCGCGTTCGCAGCCTGCTCCGCCGAAACAACGGGACCTGAATCGGGCTCGCCCGCCCCGCGGGCGATGGCCACCACCACATCTCCGTCGAGCAGTCGCGCCTGGGCCACGTCCATCTGGACGGTGAGCGGCCGGTCGAGCGGCGGCGGCGCGAGCAGCGACACCTCCGACGGGTTGTGCCCGAACTCGCGGGCGATTACCCCACAGGAGTACCCGCCGTTGCCACTCGCAGGCGGACCACAGAACCGCGAGTCGATGGTCACGGTCGCGCTTGCCACGCGGCGACAGTAATTGCGGGCACCCGGACCAGCGCTCATGCATGGTTGCCTGATGAGCGCTGGACCGATCGAACTCGACGCCGCGGCGGACTTTCTGGCGTCTAGGTACGGCGGAAACGCGGCCGAGGTCGCGCACCTCGGCGGTGGCGACTGGTCGCGGGCCTTCTCCTTCCGGCTCGACGGCCGCGACCTGGTCGCCCGGTTCGGCCTTCATGTCGAGGACTTCACCAAGGATCAGAAGGCGATGGCCTTCGCGGGGCCTGACCTGCCGGTGCCCGCGGTCTTGGAGATCGGCGAGGCGCTGGGCGGCCATTACGCCATCTCCGAGCGCCACTTCGGCACTTTCCTCGAAGAGCTGGACGAGGACGGTTGGCGGAATGTGATGCCGCCGCTGTTGCGTGCCCTCGACGCGATGCGCGAGGTGACCCCGCCGGCGGCGGCCGTCGACTGGGCGTTCGGCGACCCCGGGATGAGTTGGCGACAGTGGCTCGTCGAGTCACTGGAGGACCGTCCAGGGCGACGGACCAGCGGGCGCGGCGCGGCCATCAACGCTGCTCCCGAAGTCTCCTCCGTCTACCTGGCCGCGGAGCAGGCCATGCGATCGCTAGTGGATGCCTGCCCGGAGCTTCGTCACGTGATGCACCGCGATCTGCTGAACCGCAACGTCCTCGTCGCCGACGACGGGACGGGGCTCGAAGCCGTCTTCGACTGGGGCTGCTCGTTGGCCGGTGACTTTCTTTACGAAGTCGCGCTGCTGTCCTTCTTCTCGCCCTGGTTTCCGGCGCTCGCAAGGATCGACGTGCCCCGAGCGGTCGCCGATCATTGCGACCTGGTCGGGCTACGCGTCGAAGACTTCGAACCGCGGCTCGCTTGCTACGAACTGCACGTCGGCCTCGAACACATCCCCTATGCGGTCTTTACCAACCGCCCTGACCACCTGCGGGCCATCACCCGTCGCACGGCCGAGATCCTCGAACGGCGTTCCTCGGACAGAATCCCGACAAATAAAGGGGAGCCACGTCCTTAGAACGCCCCACCGCGAGCGCCCCGAACAGGAATTGAACCTGTGACCTACCGCTTAGGAGGCGGTCGCTCTATCCGACTGAGCTACCGGGGCTTGCCTCGTCCAAGGTAGAGGCAACTGCCCGTGCCATTCAGCGCAGACGACCGATCCACGGGTGGCCGGGGTGAGCTTGGGCGAGGGCGTCCGCCAACCACTGCCGCGATCGGTCGTCCAGCCGCGGCAGACAAGCCGCGAAGTCGGCCTCATCCTTGGGTCGGGCCGCCTTGGCTTTGTAGAGCAGGACGCCGTGCGGCAACTCGAAGGGAATGCCGTCGGGCGTAGCGCCGATCATTTCGACTCGCGGTGCGGCAATCGACTCGTCGCGTCGGAAGACCCAGGTCTCCGCATCGCCGGGCTGCAGCATGACGTCCATACGCCACTTCTGAACGTCGGGCTCGAGAACCCAGCGCTGGTGCATCTCGTCCGCCCACTCACCCGCGTTCGCGAGCGCTCGGATCTCTCCACTTCCCGCGGCGAAGAACTCCATCGAGTCGAGGTGCCGCCTCAGCTTTTCGAAGTCAGCTCGGTGTATTGCGATCTCCAGGTCTTCGTGCTCGCGGGTCTCCTCGCCGAGAAAGAGGTCGACGGCCCAACCTGCGACCACCCACCACACCGCGCCGGCACCGGTCAGGCGCTCGGCCGCCTCGGCCGGTGTCCACGCCTCCCAGGCATCCATGTCGGGGCCGTCGTTGCGCCTGATCTCCTCTGAGTCATCTCCCACCAGCCCTGCCTAGCCTCTGGCGCGATGGATGACACGCTGCTGGACCTGATCATCCGGCGGCTGGATGAGCACGAGCTCGCCGACCCGGCGACGGCTCTGCTTCTCGCGGCCTGCGAGAGCGACGAGATCCTGGATCGCCAGCTCGGCGGTGAGTCGACTCCCCGTCCGACACCGGTCGGCGCGTCCGCCGACGCGTTGGAGCCGGCGGGCGCCTACCTGCGCTCCATCACTGTCGCCGGCTTCCGCGGTGTCGGCCCGGCTTGCACGCTGCCCGTCGAGCCCGGTCCCGGCCTGACCCTCGTCGTCGGCCGAAACGGGAGCGGCAAATCCAGCTTCGCCGAGGGCCTGGAGGTCCTGCTCACCGGGGGCTTGCGGCGGTGGGAGGACCGCTCGGCCATCTGGCGTGACTCCTGGCGCAACCTGCATTGTTCGGACTCGCCTTGCCTGGAGGCAGAGCTCGTGCTGGAGGACGGCGGACCTACGACGGCGCGGCGCACCTGGGACGTAGATGCCGACATCGAACACTCGGACGCGACGATGCAGGTCAAGGGGCAGAAGCGCCAGCCCTTGTCGGGGCTCGGCTGGACCGATGAACTCAAGGCCTACCGACCCTTCCTCTCCCACTCCGAGCTCGAGGCGTTCTTTGGCCGGCCGACGGATCTGTACGAGCTGTTGTCGTCCGTGCTCGGCCTGGAGGATCTCACCGCCACCGCCAACCGCCTCGCCGAGGCGAGGAAGCTCCGCGAGGGCGCGGTGGCGCAGGCAAAGAAATCCCTGGTGCCCTTGCTCGCTCGCGTCGAAACTGTCGGCGACGAGCGAGCCGGGAACTGCGCGACCGCGCTGACGGGTCGCACATGGGACCTGGACACGGTGGAGACCGTGGTGACGGGCACCGCCACCGCGGCGACCGGCGGGGGCGAACTCGAGTGGCTCCGCCGGGGCGCACAGCTGGCCGCGCCCGACGCCGCCGAAGTGGCGCTCGTCAGTACGGCCCTTCGGGAGACCGCCTGGGCGCTCGAGCAAGCAGCCGGATCGGAGTCCGGCCTGGCCCGCGAGCTGGCCGACCTCCTCGACGCGGCGGTCAACCACGCAGAGCACGTCGAAACCACGGACTGTCCGCTCTGCGGCACCGAGGAGGCGCTCGATTCCGGCTGGCGCGAGGCGGCACGGGACCGCGTCAACCGGCTGCGCAACACGGCGAAAGCGGCCGACGACGCGGCCCGCGCCGGCGACGTTGCCCACCGCAAGGCATCGTCGCTCATGTCGGCGGCCCCCGCGTTTCTGATGAGCGGCGCGCCGCCGGGGATCGACGCAGCCCGGGCTCTCGACGCCTGGGGCATCTGGTCCCGAGGGCCTGACGCCGAAGACCCAAAAGGCGGCACCGGCCTGCGCTCGCTGGCCGACCACCTCGACCATCACGTCGTCCTCGTAGTCGCCGCGGTGGATGAACTCGCGGCGGCCGCGAGGGAGGCCCTGCAGGAGCGCGAGGACCGGTGGGCGCCGATCGCAACGGAGTTGGCGTCCTGGTGCGCCGCGGCCCGAAACGCGCTGAGCGCGTCCGAAATCGTCCCCCACCTCAAGGCCGCGGAGAAATGGCTGAAGGAAGCCAACGACGACATCCGCAACTCGCGCCTGGCCCCTATCGCGGCCCACGCCCGTGCCATCTGGGCTCAGCTCCGCCAGGAGAGCAACGTCGACCTGGGCGCCATCCGCCTCGCAGGCTCCGGCGCGCGGCGCCAGTTACAGGTAGACGTGACCGTCGATGGCACCGAGGGGGCGGCGCTCGGCGTCATGAGCCAAGGGGAGGTCAACGCCCTGGCGCTCAGCATCTTCCTGCCGCGCGCCACGCTGGCGGAAAGCCCGTTCCGTTTCCTCTCTATCGACGATCCCGTTCAAGCCATGGATCCGGCCAAGGTGGACGGCTTCGCCCGCGTTCTCCAGGAGGTGGCGGCGCGTCGACAGGTCATCGTGTTCACCCACGACGACCGACTACACGAAGCGATACGTCGTCTGAAGATCAATGCGACGGCATTGGAGGTCACCCGACAAGCGGAGTCCGTGGTGGAAGTTCGCCAAGTGGACGACCCC
>Ga0136633_1000645_pt1 | contig 26534 bp, 26 predicted proteins | sample AntDrymeUQ832206_2_FD_105494 | JGI IMG/M metagenome (GOLD analysis project Ga0136633, IMG submission 105494) | Polar desert sand microbial communities from Dry Valleys, Antarctica - metaG UQ83 (22.06) | ecosystem: Environmental > Terrestrial > Soil > Desert | place: Antarctica: Dry Valley... | reverse complement strand
CCGCCATTCCAGACCGGCCGATTTCGTTCGAGGTCTTCTCGGACGAGTTCGACGAGATGGAGCGGCAGGCGATGGAGATCGCGTCCTGGGGCGAGCACGTGTACGTCAAGATCCCGATCTCGAACACGCGACGCGACTCGTCGATACCGCTGATCGACCGATTGTCGCACTCCGGGGTCAAGTTGAATGTCACGGCGCTGATGACCCTGGCGCAGGTCCGCGATGTGTGCAACGCCGTGACCGGCGGCGCGGCGACAGTGGTCTCAGTCTTCGCGGGACGCATCGCCGACACGGGACGTGATCCCGTGCCGATGATGGCGGCGGCACGCGAACTGACCCGGCTGGCGCCCAACACCGAACTGCTGTGGGCGAGCCCACGCGAATTGCTGAACATCTTCCAGGCCGATGCGGTCGGTTGCGACATCATCACGGCGACAAACGACATCCTCAAGAAGCTGGAGTTGGTGGGGAAGGATCTGGATCAGTTCTCGCTCGAGACGGTCGAGATGTTCCGCAATGACGCCGTCAAGGCGGGGTTCAATCTCAGCTAGCGCTGCTGCGTCGATGCCCACGCGGCGGGAGTGGGCCGTAATAGCCGGCGATTGAGACTGATGCGTTCAGCGTTCTAAAGAGACGGCCCTGCGGCTGGCGCCGTGCGTCTCCAGGGGGGAGTTGTGGCCGAGTTGTTCTGGAAAGACAAGCGTGTCCTGGTGACGGGCGGGGCAGGCTTCCTGGGCTCGTTCGTCGTCGACGGCCTGCGCGCGCGTGGGTGCGAGCACATCATCGCGCCGCGCAGCGCCGAGGTCGATCTCCGCCAGGACGCCGCGATCGCCGTCCTGCTGGACCGCGAGAATCCCGACGTGGTCCTGCACCTGGCAGCCGTCGTCGGCGGCATCGGGGCCAATCGCGAGAACCCCGGCCGCTTTCTCTACGACAACCTGATCATGGGGGCCTTGCTGATGGAGCAGGCGCGCGTGCATGGCGTGGCCAAGTTCCTGACGGTCGGCACCATCTGCGCGTACCCGAAGTTCACGCCGGTGCCCTTCAAGGAAGACGACCTCTGGAACGGCTACCCCGAAGAGACCAACGCGCCCTACGGTCTGGCCAAGAAGCTGCTGCTGGTCCAGGGCCAGGCGTACCGGCAACAGTACGGCTTCAACGCCATCCACCTGCTGCCGGTCAACCTGTATGGGCCGCGTGACAACTTCAATCCCGATTCCTCCCACGTCATTCCCGCGCTGATCAAGAAGTGCGTCGACGCGCAGGAGGCCGGAGCCGAGTCGATCAGCGTGTGGGGCACCGGCAGCGCGACGCGGGAATTCCTCTACGCCGAGGATGCCGCCGAGGGCATCCTGATGGCCGCGGAACAGTACGACGGCAGCGACCCCGTCAACCTGGGCGCCGGTTTCGAAATCTCGATCAAGGACCTCGCCGAACTGATCGTCAAGCTGACCGGATTCGAGGGCAGCATCGCCTGGGACGCGACCAAGCCGGACGGACAGCCACGGCGCTCGCTCGATACGTCTCGCGCGGAACGGTACTTCGGCTTCAAGGCGCACACCGGTTTCGAGGAAGGGCTGCGGCGGACCATCGAGTGGTATCGGTCGCACCGCGGTGCCGGCAGTGAGTACTCTTCCTCCGGCGCGCACTGCTGACGGGGCCCACCACAGGCGCTCGATGTCTCCGTTGCTGCTGTTCGTCCTCGCGTTTGGCCTGTCGCTGCTGCTGGTGCCCGTGCTTCGCCGCGTGGCTTTCGCGACCGGTGTCGTCGCCCACCCCGCCGCCGACCGCTGGAATCGACAGGCGGTGCCCCTGCTGGGTGGCCTCGCGTTGATGGCCGGGGTGTGGGTCAGCGTCGGCGTCAGCCAAGGCGCGAGTGCCGACACCCTCACCATCCTCGGTGCCGCGACCGCGCTCGGATTGGTCGGGCTCTTCGACGACATCCGCGCGCTGCGGCCCGCCACCAAGCTGGCCTGGCAGATCATCGTCGCGGCGATCGTCGTCACGATGGATCTCAGGCTTGGGCTGTCAAACGTCGTTCTGCTCGATCTGGGCCTGACGATGCTGTGGCTGGTGGCGCTGTCGAACGCCTTCAACCTGCTCGACAACATGGACGGCCTGGCTGCGGGCATCGCTGCCATCGCGCTGGGCTTCCGCTGGCTGTTCCTGGCCGGGCCTGGCAACAGCGAAGCCGCCATCATGGTGGTGGCCCTGCTCGGCGCCTGTCTGGGATTCCTCGTCTTCAACTTCGCCCCGGCCCGCATCTTCATGGGCGATGCCGGCAGCATGTTCCTGGGGTTTGCCGTCGCCGGGACCTCGCTGGTGGGCGACTGGCCATATTCGCGGGCGACCTCGGCCACCGTGTTCCTGCCGCTGTTGCTGACCGTTGTGCCGCTGTTCGACGCGACGTTTGTGACCATCGCCAGGGCCCTTGCCGGCCGGCCGGTCTACGTCGGCGGACGCGATCACACATCGCATCGCCTGGTCGCACTCGGCCTCAGCGAGCGCTCGGCGGTCCTGGTCCTCTACGCGTTGGCGGTCATTGGCGGCACCGTGGCCTACACCAGCTACCGCTACGGCTGGTCGTACGGTGGGGTGCTCAGTGGCCTCCTCCTGCTTGGGTTGCTGATTCTTGGCATCTTTCTGTCGCGAACCGCCCAGCCTCACGAGGAGCCAGAGCGGATCAACGCGCTCACCCGCTTCATCGAGACCAGCGACCTCGGCTGGCTGCGCGGCATGGCCACCGTGCTCGCCGACGCCGGCCTGGTCGTCGCCGCCTACTACACGGCTTTCCTGCTCAAGTACGACGACGGGCTGGCTGCCGCGATGCCGCTGATGCTGCGCACCCTGCCACAGGTGCTGGCGCTGCACGTCGGGCTGCTGCTGGCGATCCGCGCGCCGCAGCAGATGTGGCGCTTCATCGGGTTGCCCGACCTGGTGCGACTCGGCGAGGCGGCGGCGGCGGCGACCGTCCTCGCTGGAGCACTGCTCTGGGCCCAGGACCTGTTCACGGTGCGGCTGGCGACCGTCCTGGTGATTCACCTCTTCGTCGTCCTCGGCATGCTGGCCACGACGCGCCTGTCCTTCCGTGTCCTCTCGCAATACCTCGCGCAGTCGTCGGGCACGCTCGCGCCAGTGCTCGTGTACGGCGCCGGCAAGGGCGGCGTCATGGTGCTTCGCGAGATTCGCGAAAATCGCGAACTCGGCTGGCAGGTCGTCGGCTTTGTCGACGACGATCCGTCGAAGCATCGGACCCGGGTACAGGGCATTCCCGTGCTGGGCGGCGCCGACATGCTGGAGGAATATCTGACCACCCGCGCCGTCCGTTGCGTGGTGGTGTCCAGCCCCAAGATCGACGACTCGCTGGTCGACGACATGACCCGCCGCTGCCGCCCGTTCGGCTCCGAGGTCAGACGAGCCGAGATCTCGTTTCGCTGAGTGGTCGCCGCACGCATCCTTCTCGTCGGCGCCGGCTTCACGGGGCGCGTCATCGCCCAGGAGTACGTGCGCAGCGGTCGTGTCTGGCAGATCGCCGGCTTTGTCGACGACGCGCCCGCGTTGAAGGGCGCGAGCGTCGAAGGGATCGATGTGCTTGGGCCGGTCGATCGGCTCGCTGCGATTGTCGGTGAGGTTGGGGCCACCGAGGTCGTCGTCACCATCCCGAGCCTCACCGGTGCCCGTCTGCGAGCCATCGTGCAACAGTGCGCGGCCGTCGGCGTGCCGGTGAGGACGATGCCGGCGATTCTCGAAGTACTCGGTGAGCCGCTCACGAGTCGCCTGGTGCGACCGGTGCACCTGGCCGACCTGCTGCGGCGCGCCCAGGTGGACTGTCATCAGGCCCCGGAGGCCTACCTGCGGGACGCGGTGATCCTGATCACCGGCGCGGGGGGGTCGATCGGCAGCGAGTTGGCCAGGCAGGCGGCCAGGGCCATGCCGCGCCGTCTGGTCCTGCTCGGCCACGGCGAGAACAGCATCCACGACATCACCACCCTACTGCGCCTGACGCACCCGAACCTCGACGTACAGCCGGTGGTGGCCGACGTGCGCGACCGGGTGGCCATGACGAGTATATTCAACCGCGAGCGTCCGCAGATCGTCTTCCATGCGGCGGCGCACAAGCACGTGCCGCTGATGGAGGTGCAGCCCGACGAAGCCGTCCGCAACAATGTGCTCGGGACGCGGGTCGTCGTCGACGCGGCCATTGCCGCTGGGGTCGGCAGGCTGGTCTTCATCTCCACCGACAAGGCCGTGCGACCTGTCGGAGTGATGGGGGCCAGCAAGTGTATCGGTGAGTGGATCGTGACCGATGCCGGTCTCCGCCACGGCGGCGCTTACGCCACGGTGCGCTTCGGCAACGTCCTCGGCAGTCGTGGCAGTCTGGTGCCGCTGCTGGAACGTCAAGTCGCACGCGGCGGGCCGCTGACGGTGACGGACCCGCGGATGACACGGTTCTTCATGACCATCTCCGAAGCCGTGTTCTTGGTTCTGCGCGCCGGCGGGCTCGCTGCGGCGGGCGACCTGTTCGTGCTCGACATGGGTGCGCCCGTTCGCATCCTGGACCTCGCGCACGACCTGATCCGGCTTTCGGGCAGCACGCCCGAGGAGATGACGGTGGTCTTCACCGGCCTGCGCCCTGGCGAGAAGCTGGGCGAGGAACTCTGGCAGCCCGGCAGCCTCGTGACCCGCGTCGATGCCGACGTCCTGCGCGTCGTCGAATCGGACGAGCGTCCCCGCGGTGATGACCTGCAGACCTTCGTCGATGGCCTCGTCCACGCCGCCGAGTCCGGAGACATCGACGACGTGCTGGCCCGGCTGCGCGTGGTGCTGGTGCCTGCCGCCAGCCAGCAGCACTAGGTCGCCCCCGCGGGCCGGGCATCGGCTCGAGGTTCGCGTCAGGGGCGGTCGGGTGGTCGCCGGTAGTCGCCGCGCGCCAGCAGCTTCTCCAGCCATACGTACAGCACGATGAACAGGTAGCGGCTGCCCATCTCCTTGATCTTCAGCTTGGACACGCCGGTCGTGCGGTTGTACCAGTTGATCGGCACGACGGTATACGAATAGCCGCGAACGATCGCCTTGAGCGGCAATTCGACCGTCAGGTTGAAATGCTTGCTGAGCAGCGGCGAGCAGCCGGCGATCACCTCGCGGCGGTAGCATTTGAAGGCATTGGTCACGTCGTTCAGGCGCAGGCCGAACAGCAACCGGATGAACGTGTTGGCCAGCCGGTTCATCAGCAGCTTGTGCGTCGGATAGTCGATGACGTTCGCGCCGGCCATGAACCGTGATCCGAAGACGCAGTCGTAGCCTTCCTGCAGCGCCCGGTAGTAGGTGACCAGATCGGCAGGATCGTCGGAGGCATCGGCCATGACGATCGCCACGGCGTCGCCGGAGAACGCCTCCAGTCCGGCCATGACCGCATGCCCGAACCCCCCGGCACGCGGATTGGCGACGCAGCGCAACTCGGGGATGTCGGCGCGCAACCCGGCCAGCACCGCCGCGGTGCCATCGGTGCTGTGGTCGTCGACCACCACGAACTCGAACGGCACGGCCGCCTCGCGCAGGCGTGCGGCAAACGCGTGCAGCGTGGGCGTGATGCCCTCGGCTTCGTTGTGGGCGGGAATGACCACCGAGAGCAGCGGCCGCGCCGGATCAGCCACGGGGCGTCGCGATGAAGAAGCTCTGCTGACCGAAGATTCGCCATATCGGGCGTAGCTTGAGATACAGCTTCAGTAGCGCCACCGAGTTGGGCAGACGGCCCTGCGTCGTGAACGGCAGGAAGCGCCCGAGCACATAGGGCACGTCGAAGCCGCTGGTCTCCAGCGCCTCGGTCAGGCTGCGTTCGCAGAGCGGCGTGATGTGGTCGAAGAACTGCCAGTAGTCTTCCTTGCAGTAGCGGATGTTGGGCTGCAGGATCAGGAAGCGGCCGCCTGGACGCAGGATGCGGCGCACCTCCCGCAAGGTGGCCAGGATGTCCTCGCGCGTCAGATGTTCGAGGAAGTTGCTGGCAAAGACCACGTCGGCAACGCCGTCGGGCAGCGTCTCGACGCGGGACGTGGAGGAGAGGATGACCTCGACGTCGGCGCCGGCATGCCGCTGCGTGTCCGGATTGAGGTCGACGGCAATCTTGCGGCGCGCGCGGATGTGGTTGATGAACTCACAGTAGCCGGCGCCGATCTCGACCACCGTCCCCGCCTCGTCCACGTGCCGCTGGAAGAACTCGCGGCAGAGCACGTCCCACATCTGTCGCCGGAAGGCCAGACTGTCGGCGAACCGCCGCTCGTAGATCGACTGGACGTCGACGCCGCCCGCGGCCTTCATCGGGCTGCGGAGGTCTGCCACCGCTCCACGTTCTGGTCGTGGATGTCCTGCAGCAGCGCCCGCGCGTCGTACCGCTGCGTCCACGCCGGATAGTGGCGCCGGAACTTGCCCGTATCGCTGACATACCAGATGTGGTCGCCGATGCGGTTGGCGTCCTCGTAGGTCCACGGCAGATCCCGGCCGGCGATCTCCTGGCACATCGCGATGGCCTCGACCATCGAGCAGTGCGAATGGCGCGACCCGCCGATGTTGTAGACCTCGCCGCCGCGCGGCGCGTCGACAAAGGCGTGGAACGCGCTGACCAGATCGGCGCTGTGGATGTTGTCGCGGACCTGCTTGCCCTTGTAGCCGAAGACCCGGTAGGGCGTGCCGGTCACCGTGCACTTCATCAGGTAGGCCAGAAAACCGTGCAGCATCGTGCCCGCGTGGTGCGGCCCGGTCAGGCAGCCGCCGCGGAAGACGCCCGTCCGCATGCCGAAATAGCGGCCGTACTCCTGCACCAGCACGTCGGCCGCGACCTTGGACGCGCCGAAGAGGGAATGCGTCGACTGGTCGATGCTCATCGACTCGTCGATGCCGTCGGCGAACGGATGCGTCGGCTCGATCTCCCAACGCGTCGCCTGCTCGATGAGCGGCAGCCGGTTCGGCGTGTCGCCGTAGACCTTGTTGGTGGATGTGAAGACGAACACCGCATCGGGGCAGTGCTCGCGACACGCCTCGAGCATGTTCAAGGTTCCGACCGCGTTCACGCCGAAATCGGTGAACGGCTCCCGCGCGGCCCAGTCGTGCGAGGGCTGCGCGGCGGTGTGAATCACCGCGGTGATCGCGACGCCATGGTGCGACATGACGCGCATCACGGCGTCACAGTCCCGGATGTCCAGGTCCTCGTGCCGATACCGGCTGGCATGGCGCCGCTCGAGTTCGGCGCGCTGCCACGTGGTCGAGGCATCCTCGCCGAAGAACTGGCGCCGCATGTCGTTGTCGATGCCGACGACGTCGTAGCCGCGGGCGACGAAGGAGTCGACGGCTTCCGAGCCAATCAGCCCGGCCGAGCCGGTGATCAGGGCCACTGCCATCAGGGGAGTGTACCTGCAGCGACCAACGGCGTCATATGCCGGCGCGACGCAGCGAATCGGCGTGCGTGACCAGCCACGCATGGATGTCCTGCAGCACCGCCGTCGCACTGCGCGCCGGCGCCCAGCCCGTGGCCGCGGTCACCGCGGCGTTGTCGGTGACGTACAGCTTGATGTCGGCGACGCGGTCGTCGGGGTTGGGCGTGATGTCGATCGTCCGACCGGAGATCGCTTCGCACAGCGCCGTCGTCTCGAGCAGCGACAGGCTGCAGCCGCGGCCGCCGCCGACGTTGAACGTCGACCCGTCCAGTCGCTCGAGGCCCGCCACCTGCAGCAGCACCAGGTCTGCAAGGTCATCGACATGCAAGAGATCCCTGACCTGTTTGCCGCGACCACCCCAGCCGTTGTAGGTGAGTGCGCCCCCGTGCAGGTGGCGCGACATCCACAGCGAGAAGACGCCCTGGTCCGCCTTGCCCATCTGCCAGGGACCGGCGATGACGCCGCAGCGGTTGACGAGGGTTCGGAGGCCGAACGCCTCGCGGTACTCGGCAATGAGCAGTTCGGAGGCCAGCTTGGTCGCCCCGTAGATGGAGCGCGTGCCCGCGAGCGGGAAGTCGACCGTGATCCCGTCGGTCGAGATGCCGGGCTGATCCTGACGGGTGTCGAGTTCGAGGCGCGTCGCCGCCTCGATCGTGCGAATGCCGTTCAGCGCGGCAATCGGATAGACACGGCTCGTGGACAGAAACAGCACCGCCGCACCGGCCCGGCGGGCCAGCTCGAGGCAGTGCACCGTGCCCGTGAGGTTGGTGTCGATCACGTAGCTCGGATTGCCGTCGTAGCCGGCCAGCACCGACGGTTCCGCCGAGCATTCCAGGAGCAGGTCGAGATCCTGCCCAAGCGGCGCGAGGTCGGCGGGCGCGCGGACGTCGCCGTGCACGAAGGCCACGCCAGCGTCACGCAAGCGTGCGAGGTTGAGCTCGCTGCCGCGGCGGCGCAGGTTGTCGAAGGCCACGATGGTGGCGCCGGGCCACGCCTGGCGCGCTCGCAGGGCGAGCGCCGACCCGACAAAGCCGGCGCCCCCGGTGACGAGAACGCGCGTCGGTGTCACCGCGCCTCGCGCAGGGTCAGCACGAAGGACCCGACCGGCAACTGCGCCTGGATGCGGACTGGCAGGCGCCGCGCGTCATCGGAGATCCACACCGCGAGACCGCGGCCCACCGTCCGGCCCTTGACGTCGCGGATCGCCGGCACCACCTTCCAGGCCGGCACGGCCCCGATGCCCGTGGTGATGGTCTCGCGGGCGCCAACGCTGAGGGTCACCCGATACAGGTGACCGGAGTCCGACACCGCGAAGGCACTGGTGGCACCGGGCCTGAAATCGAGCGTCCGCATCGCCGACAGCGCCGACAAGCCGTCGTGGGTCGGACCCGACAGCGCCTGATCCTGGGTCATCGTCGTGGCGGTGCGCATCTGGAAGGTGGCGGCGCGCCTGGACTGTTCAAACCGCGTCTCCTTCATGCGCTGACGGCCGTTCTCCTGACTGAAGACCGAACCGCGCTGCGGAAAAAGGGTGTAGGCGTCGATGAGCGAGTCGGCCTTGTAGTACACGGCGTAGAGCTTGGAGAGCAGCGACGTGGGGCGGCCCTCGGCGACCATGTAGTACGCCGTCGAGCCGAATGACGGCCGCTTCTCGCGCACCGTCAACGTCGCCGAGCCCGCCGTCAGCGTGTCGGACCAGGACACGTCGTAGGTCAGCGACTCGCCTGCGCGAAACGGCACGACCTTCTCGGGGCCCGTCGGCCTGGCGGGAGCTGCGCCCGGTGCGCCTGGCCTCGCTGGCGTCGGCGCCCCGGGCTTTGGCGGCGGCCCCATCGGCGTGCCCAGTCGCGAAGGCAGCCGCTGGGCGCCGAGGGCGAGCGTCATCGGCCCCACCAGGGCCAGGGTGATCAGCAGGAAGCGGCGCATGGGCATGGCAGTCAGTGCGGGCGGCAGAGGCCTCCCGATCCGATCAGTATAGACGCCCGCGTCGCGGCGTCGGCCGCCGTGCGCGCGCCCGGGCGACCTTGGAACCGCCTACGGCTTGCGCGCGATGACCGCGTAGTCGAGGTGCGTGAACAGCAGGCTGTTCAGCTTGTCGACGTTGGCGTTGAGCGCGTACTGCAGTGCATCACCGCCCGGCACGTGCTGCAGCTTGTGGGCGTCGGGATACGGCGAGCGGTACTGCACGTCGACGTGCGGGAAACCGCTGGCGCGAACAAAGTACGCCAGCGTGTCGGGATGCAGTGGCCGCACGTGGGTGATGTCGCGGACATAGCTCTGGAAGAATGCGAACCAGCAGGCCACGTTGACCGTCTCGAGGGCCAGCACGCCACCGGGGCGCAAGACCTCGCCGGCCCGCTGCAGCAGGCGCACGAGGTAGTCGGGCTGAAGATGTTCGACGACCTGCGCGGCGAAGATGCCGCCCACGCTTTCGTCCTCGAGACCCTGCAGCCACGTGAGCGCATCGCCTTCGGTGGCATCGAGGCCGCGCTGCCGGCACTGCTCGACCATCTCGTGGTTGATGTCGAGGCCGCGCGCGCCGATCCCGCGTTGACGCAACAGGTCGAGGAACTCGCCACGGCCGCAGCCGATGTCGAGCACGTCCTGCTGCCCCTCGAAGACCTGTACGTAGTCCTGGAGGCGCTCGCGGATGACGGTGGTCGAGCCGCGGAACTGATCTTCGAATCCGACGTACTTGAAGGACTCGATGCCACCTGCGGCGAACGAATTCTCGGACGCCGCAACGGTGCCGGGGCGTGGGGCAGGGGTACCGCCGGATCCGGGAGGGAGGACGGTGCCCTCGTCCGGTGCCCGGGACCCGTCACCCGAGTGCTGTTGCATGATGCGCTCGACTTCGCGCTTCAGTGTCTGCGTCGCACGGGTGACCACGCCGAGCGTTTGCGCGAGCTGCGCGTGCGCCGCATCGAGGGCCGCGACCCGGGCCTGATAGCGATGCTCGCGCACCGCCAGCATCTCCAGGCGGCGGTTCAGTTCGTCGCCGACGCCGCTGATGGCGCCGCCCGGGCCGACGGTGCGGTGGTGCAGGGTCTCGACAGCCTCGGCGATGTCTTCGGCGCGCCGTACCGCCAGCCCGTCGAACTCGTAGTCCTTCGAGTCGACGTACGGGGTGAGCTGCTGCAGATAGATCAGCAGCGCCGAGTGGAACGTCGCCAGACGCTCGAGTTCGATCCGCAGCGTCTCGATCAGCGCCAACTGGCTGTCGCGCACCGAGCGTCCGACGGCCGCGTTGCGGTTCACGTGGTCGACCAGCGCGGCGTTGAACGCTTCCTGCCGCGCCAGGACCGGCGCGAGCAGGCCCCAGACCGGTTTCAGCAGCAGGCCCTTCCATCCACCTGGCGGCTGCATGCCGCCGAGGATGGCGAACCGCTCGTTCAGCGGCGTCACCTGCGTCTCGTCAGGGGGCACCGACCCGTGCGGCATCGATGGCACACCCGGCAGCGCGGCATCCAGGGCCGACAGCGCGGCGTTGTAGGCGGCATCGGCCTGCTCGCGCGCCGCCTTCAGGCGGGAGAGCAGGTCCTTGTCGACCGAGCGGGTGAAATGGACATCCGACATGCGGGCCCGATTATGTGCGCGACGCCGTGTGGATGGTGCCCGTCAGCGGGCTGCTGGCCGACGCGTAGCGCCGGCGCGGCATGCGCCCGGCCAGGAAGGCCAGCCGCCCGGCCGCGACGGCGTACTTCATGGCCTCGGCCATCAGGCGCGGGTGGTCAGCTTCGGCGATGGCGGTGTTGAGGAGCACCGCATCGGCCCCCAGTTCCATCGCCACCGCCGCGTCGGAGGCGGTGCCGACGCCGGCGTCCACGACCACCGGAACCTTGGCAAACTCCTTGATGATCGAGATGTTGTTCGGGTTCTGGATGCCGAGGCCCGAGCCAATCGGCGCTCCCAGCGGCATCACCGCCGCCGCGCCGGCATCTTCGAGCTTGCGGCAGACCACGGGATCGTCGGTGGTGTAGGGCAGGACCACGAAGCCCTCCTTGACCAGGACCTTGGTGGCCTCGAGCAGGGCGTCGCTGTCGGGCAACAGCGTCCGCTCGTCGCCGATCACCTCGAGCTTCACCCAGTTGGACAGCCCGGCTTCGCGCCCGAGTCTCGCCGTCCTGATCGCGTCGGCTGCGGTGTAGCAGGCCGCCGTGTTCGGCAGGATGAACATCGAGGAGGGGATGTGGTCCATCAGCGACGTGCCGCTCCGGTCCGAGAGGTCGACGCGCCGCACCGCCACCGTCACGACTTCGGCACCGGTGGCGGCGTGGCACTGCGCCATCAGCGCCAGCGACGAATACTTGCCGGTCCCGACCAGAAGGCGGGAGGTGAACGTGCGGTCAGCGATGGTCAGCATGTCGGACATGAGTCAGGCTTTCGGGAAGGGGACCAAGCCCCAGCAGCAGGGCCAGGCACACGCCCGCGGCGGCGGCCAACGCCATCACGGTGCCGCGCGCGGCGGGCCAGGCGTTCAGGATGATGGACTGCACACGGCCCGGATCGACATCGAGTCCGCCGGTCGAGAACAGGAAGAGGTGCGTGCGATCGAGGCGCCACGCCGGATCGAGGACATGCCACTGCGTCACCGACAGCCAGGGGAGGGCCATCAGCAGCAGGCCGGCCACGGCGAGCAGAGGCCACGCGCGCGCCGCCTGCCGGCCGAGAACCCGCTCGAGACCGAGTGCGCCGGCCATGGCCACCGGTACCGCTACCGGGAACAGCCAGCGTCCCTGGTGAAGGTCGACCGTGTCGAGCAGGACCTGCCGCACCGGCGCCTGCAGCAGGCAGGCGACCAGGGCTAGTAGGAGATACCAGCGCACCTGACACAGCGCCCCGCGGCCCGGTGCGGCCAGCATCTGCAGGAGCCCCGCCGTGATGGCTGCCGACAGCGCGAGGACCAACATTACCGCCGTCGCCGGCAGGGGCGCAGACATCGCCCCGAAGCCGCCGAGCGAGGTCCACGCCGAGACGAGCAGCGACGACACCTGCCCCAACGCGTCGCTCGCGACCCGCGAGGCGAACGTGACTGGCGACTCCACCGCCCGCCGTACGCCAGGCCCGACCTCGTACCTCGTCCAGGTCAGCGCGGCGAGTCCGATCCCCACGACGATCCCGGCAGCAGCCACCGTCCGCGCATGCGCCTGGCGCCGGCCATCGTCGCCGCGCCGGAGCAGCGCGACAGCCAGGACGAGGCCGTGCAGTGGCACGAGAAAGAGCGTCGAGTCCTTGATCGCCGCCGCCAGGCCGGTCCAGCCAAGCAGTGCGAGCACTCGCCAGGGCGTCGGTCCGAGGACGAGCGCGCGCAAGGCGAGCAGGATGGCAATGGCGGCGCAGGCATTGGCCAGGCTATCCGGGCTGACCGAGCCGGCGTACTTGGCGAGCACGGGCTGGGTGGCCACAGCCAGGGCCGCGACGGCTGGCGCCCAGGAGCCGCCGGCGACTAGGCGGGTACTGCGCCATGCCGCCCAGGCGATGACGGGCAGCGACAGACTGAACACCAGCCGCAGCCACACCGGCGCCATGGGCCCCGCACCACCTGCGCACGCGGTCAGCAGCAGGCGTGCACCGGCGGCGTGGAACAGCCACTTGCCGCCTGCCGGCATCGATGGCGGAGGCGCGCCGTCAGGCGGGCTGAGGCACGGCGCCAGCTTCGCCTCGTGCGGCTCCGCCAGGGCCGACCGTTGCAGGCTGCCAAGGTAGGTGATCTCATCGGAGACCTGAAACAGGGGCCGAATCAGGGCGGCCGACGCCGAGTGCAGTCCTGCGAGCAGAAGAAGCACGAGCAGGAGGGTTCTCCGCGCGGCACGAAGCGTTGCCACCGCGGGTAGTTTATCGTCTTGTGGTGAAGATGGCGGTGGACGGGCGCGCTTTCGCGTCGCCAGCCGGGGGCGTACGGCGGTACGTGTCCGAACTGTATGCCGCACTCGGGGCGCTCGACCCGCGTCTCCAGGTCGACGCGATCGGCGCGATCGATGGCCAGGCCTTACCCGGACCCTGCCAGGCCCGGCACGAGTGGCCGTCGCCTCCGACCAACCTCGGCCGCCACTCGGCCGGCCTGCCGATGGCCCTGGCCACCGGTCGCTACGTGGTGTATCACGCCCCCGCCTACGTTGCGCCGACATGGGGACGGGTGCCAGTGGTGCTGTCGGTGCACGACATCAGCTACGCCAGCCGGCCCGAGTGGTACCCGTATCGCCGGGATGCCCTGCGTCGATGGTTCTATCGCCGGTCGGTCGACCGCGCCCGTCTCGTCCTCGTGCCCTCCACCTACACCGCCGACGAGATCCGCCGGGTTTATGGCGTGCCCGCGAGCCGCCTCCGCGTCGTGCCGCTGGCGCCATCGGCGTCCTTCGCCACAGGCCCCCTCGTGCCACCGGACGCGCGCAGCCGCGTGCTGCTGCACGTCGGTGACCTGCACGCCCGCCGGGACCTCGAGGTCGCCGTCGCCGTGCTCGCTCGACTTGGCGCGGCCGCCGAGCCGTGGCGTCTCGTGCTCATCGGCCGCGACCGCGGCAGCCTGACTGGCGTTCGCGCAGCCGCGAGGGCGGCCGGGATCGGCGACCGCATCGACTACCTGGAGACACAGAGCGAGGAACAACTGCAGGCCTGGTACCGGCGCGCCTGGTGCCTGCTCTATCCGTCTCGCTACGAGGGGTTTGGCCTGCCCGTCGCCGAGGCGATGTCAGCGGGATTGCCGGTCGTGGCCGCCGACGCCAGCTCGGTGCCCGAGGTGCTGTCGGGTGCCGGGTCGCTGTTTCCGCCAGGCGATCACGAGGCCGCGTTGGCCGCGGTGCGCGCGCTCGAGGACCCCGACACCTACGCCGCACGGCAGGCAGCCGGCCGTGAGCGCGCCGGTTCGCTCACCTGGGAGCGAACGGCGCAGCTGACGCGGGCCGTGCTGGACGAGGCTGCTGGTGGCTGATCGCGACAAAGTCCTCGTCGTATCGGTGATCGTGCCGAGTCATGACGGCCGCGACTGGTTGGCGCGGTGCCTGCCGCGGATCGCTGCTGGTGTCGCCACCCGTCATGAGGTGATCGTCTCCGACAACGGATCGCACGACGGCACGGCAGACTGGCTTGCCGCCGCATGGCCCGCCGTGCGCGTGCTGGGCGTGCCCGATGCCATTGGCTTTGCCGCCGCCTGCAATCGCGGCGCAGGCGTCGCGGCTGGATCGATTCTGGTCTTCCTGAACAACGACACCGAGCCCGAACCGGGCTGGCTGGACCGGCTCGTCGCGCCGGTCCGTGCCGATCCGGGCGGCGTGGTCGCGACCGCGCGGTTGGTTCTGCTCGCTGAGCCGGACGTGATTGACAGCGCCGGAGATGAGTACGCCTGGTGGGGTGCCGCCTATAAGCGTGGCGCAGGCGATGCCACGACCCGCTACTTGGAGCCGACAGAGGTGTTCTCACCGTGCGGTGCGGCGTTTGCCATCGGCCGCGACCTGTTCGAGCGACTCGGCGGCTTCGACGAGGTGTTTGGTTCGGTCTGCGAGGATGTCGATCTCGGCTTCCGCGTCCGCCTCGTGGGTGGCCGCTGCCTGTACGTGCCGTCGGCGGTCGTCCGTCATGCCGGCAGCGCGACGCTCGGGGTCGAAGGGCCGGGACCCATCCGTCTGGGTCAGCGCAATCTGGAGTGGACGTGGTGGGCCAATACGCCGGCGCCCCTGCTGCTGCCGATGGCGCCCCTTCACCTTCTCTACAACGTGATCGCCGCAGTGTTCTTCTGGCGCCGCCAACGCGCCGGTGCGTTCTGGCGGGGCAAGCGCGAGGCGCTCGCTGGCTGGCGTCATGCCGTCGCCAAACGACGGCGGGTGCAAGCCATGCGGACGGCGGGCACGTGGCGCATCGCCGCCGCGATGACCCCGCCGCCCCTGCTCTCGAAGTGGCGCGAGAAGCAAGGCATCGCCGCGCGGGGACGCCGGTGACCGATCTCACCGTGGTCATCGTCAATTTCAATGCCGGGCCACTGCTGGCCGACGGTGTTGCGCGCGTGCGCGAGGCGCGTGGAGATCAGTGCTGGGACCTGATCGTGGTCGACAACGCCTCGACCGACGACAGCCTCGAGCCCCTGCTCGGCGCCAGCGACGTCCGGGTCATCCGCAATGCCGATAACCGCGGCTTCGGCGCAGCCTGCAATCAAGGCGCGCAAGCCGGGGACGCACCGTGGGTGCTCTTCCTGAATCCGGACTGCGCATTGGTGGCTGGCGTGGTGGAGCACCTCGCGGTCGAAGCAACGCGCCACCCGACCTGCGTGGCGGTCGGGCCGCGGATTGACGACCCCGACGGCGCCGTGCAGGGCAGTGCGCGCGGTGATCCGGACCTGCTTGCGGGCGTGGCTGGCCGCACCAGTTGGCTCGCGCGCGTGTTACCGGGAAGCGCGGTCGTGGCTCGTCACGTCGTGTGGCCGGAACGGGTGCCCGCTGGCGCCAGCTCGATTGCGGTCGATTGGGTCAGCGGGGCGTGCCTGCTCGTGCGGCGCGCGGCGCTCGAGACCGCTGGCGGCTTCGACCCGGGGTACTTCCTGTACTGGGAGGACGCCGACCTGTGCCGTCGCCTGCGACTGGGAGGGGGCAGCGTGCGCTATGCGCCAGGCGTGCGGGTGCGACATCTGGTGGGGCAGTCGAGTCGACGGGCACCGGAACTCGCGCTGCGCGCCTTTCACGCCAGCGCCTACCGCTACTACACGATCTGGAAGGCACCCAACCCGTGGGATCCCCGCCGCCTCATCGCCCGAACTCTGCTGGCGTTGCGTCTGCGAGTCAAGCTTGCCCGGTCACGCTGAGCGCGCGCCGGCTGGTCAGCCGCCACCGACAAAATTGACCACTTCCACGGCATCGCCGGCGCACACCATTGTCTCGCCGTACACGGCCTTCTTCACCACGATCTCGTTGACCTCGACGGCGACACGCCGGGAGTCGATGTCGAGGCGGGTGAGGAGCGCGTCGACACTCAGGGGTGCTGAGAGCTCGTAGGCTTCGCCGTTGAGTTGGATGGTCATTGCATTTGCCTGGGCTTCACGCCGAACCGGCTCCGGACACCCTGCTCCCGAGAATATCAACATCGACCCCGAACGGCGCGAGCAGCTGCCGCGCCGCCGCCGACACGTCCGAATCAAGATGCGGTGGCGCGTCCGCCGGCCAGGCCGGCGACGGGAGGTGGGCAGCCCACTCCAAGGTGGCCAGATAGTCCCGATGCATGCGGGCGATGGTGTGGCGCCCTCGCCACCACTCGCGCGCCCGCCGGCCCAGGGCCCGTCGCAACGGGGCATCAGCCACGAGACGACGCAAGGCCTGACGGAGCATCGCCTCCTCGTCGGCCAACTCGATCGACACCGCGACAGCGGATGAGGACCCGGGCGGCTGGAACACGGACGCGGCATCGGCCCGGTCATGCTTGAGCTGCCAGTGGCGCGGGTCCAGCGTCGGCACGTCCACGGTGCTGAGCTGGTCAGGCACGATGGTCGGCTTGCCGGCGGCGAGGCAACGCAGCCACGATGCCGAGGTCTCACGCGCCGTTGGCCAGCGCAGACAGACACAGACGTCGGCCGCGCGCAACTCGGCCGCCAGCCGCGCGTCATCGACATACCCGGTCACCTCGATCAGGTCACGCGTGCCGGTGCGCGCGACGTCCTGCCACAGCGCGTAGTGATGGCCGATCTCGCCCACCAGCCTCAGCCGCACGTGTGGCGCCTCGGCGCGGATGGCCGCCAGCGCCCGAAGGAGCGGCAGGATGCGCTTTTCCGGGGTGATGACACCAAAGGCGGCGACGATCACCTCGGCGGCTGCCGGTCTCCCGCCCTCGGCCCCCGACCCGCCGGAGTCGGGCCCTTCGGTGTCCGACGTGCGGCGGTCGGCGTGGGCCCATGGGTCTGGCACGCCCATCGACACTGCGGCCATCGGTGTCACTGGAAACTCCTCGGCCAAAGCGTCGCGGAGGGGCTGACCGTGCACGACCACGCCTCGTGCCCTGCTCATCACCATCCGCAGCATCGGCCAGAGGTAGTACGGCGAGCCCTCCAGGCCGGCGACCACGAAATCGGCCACCCGCGGGTCGATGCCGGGGTGATTGAAGCGGAACTCGGCGCGGTAGTCGTCGGTGCGGCGGTCGCCGAGCAGCGCCTGGGCGCGGGAGTGGTGCAGCGCGGCGTCGTGCAGGACCACCAGGGCCGGCCAGCGCAGCAGATACGGCCACTGGAAGCGGTGGCAGGCCGCATTGCCGAGCTGGTGGACGATCAGGTCGTAGGGGCAGTGCTCGTGCAGCACCGGGAAGTCGAAGGCGCGATACAGCGGCAGGGCGTACGGGCCCGGCAGGGCCGCCAGTTCGGCGCCGAGCCCGGCGTGCAGGTGACCGCCGGCGGCCTTCCAGACCGGGTCGTCCACGTAGAGGTGCACCTGATGGTGGTGCCGGACACCCCCCAGGACATCGAGGCTGTACGCCGAGATGCCCGAATGCACGGGCGGCAGCGGCGAGAACCAGGCAACACGCAAAGGGACACCCCGGCAGTCAGGACGGAATTGCAAACCAAGCCAGGCACGATGCGCCCGGCTTCGCGGTCATCTTCATTCTAAAGTCCGAATTGCGGGCCACGGGTCAATTGCTGATGCGGCCGGCCGAGGTTCCGTTTGCAGATGTGTGCGAGGCGGGCTAGCATCTACAGGTTCACGTCCGGTCGGCGAACACGCCGATGGACGAGTCGAGCGTGGGGCGTGTGATGGGCACGCGCGTTCACGCTTGCGCAAACTTTCACAAGCGCCACCCCTTTGCCGCACGCGCGGCGACCAACTCGTATGGACGGCTGGCTTCCCATTGTGCTGCTGATGGCCTTCGGCTTCTCCTTTGCCGCGGGTAACGTGTTTCTGTCGCAGTTTCTGGGCCCGCGCAATCCAACGGCCGAAAAACTGGCGCCGTACGAGTGCGGCATGCCGCCGGTGGGCGATGCCCGCGAGCGGATGTCGGTGCGGTTCTACCTGGTGGCGATGATTTTCCTGTTGTTCGACATCGAGGTGGCGTTCCTGTACCCCTGGGCCGTGGCGTTGCGCGAGCTGCGCTGGACCGGATTTGTCCAGATCCTCGTCTTCTTCCTGATCCTCCTTTCCGGATACGCCTACGTCTGGCGCAAGGGCGCCCTGGACTGGAACACGCAGGACTGAGCGATGCGGCTCGCTCCACATCGATCGCAACGGACGACACCTCAACATGGCTGATATCGAGATTCCGGTTCTCACGACCACGGTCGACAAGCTGGTGAGCTGGGCCCGCCGCTCGGCCATCTGGCCGGTGGCCTTTGGCCTGGCCTGTTGCGCCATCGAGATGATGGCCATGGCCGCCAATCGTTACGACATCGCGCGGTTCGGCGCTGAAGTGTTCCGCGGTTCCCCGCGCCAGGCCGACCTGATGATCGTCGCAGGCCGGCTGTCGCGAAAGATGGCCCCGGCCCTGCGCCGCGTCTACGACCAGATGCCCGAGCCCAAGTGGGTCATCTCGATGGGCGCCTGCGCGTCGGTCGGGGGCGTCTTCGACAACTACGCGATCGTCCAGGGCGTTGACCAGGTCGTGCCGGTCGACGTCTTCGTGCCAGGTTGCCCGCCGCGCCCCGAATCGCTCATCTACGGGATTGTCCAGCTGCAGCGCAAGATCGCGCGGACGCCCCAGCCGCTGATGAACCGGGGTTGATCGCCATGGATTTTGCCAGCCGATTGGACGCGCTCCGCCACGGGCTGCCCGATATCGTCATCGACCAGCTGCCTTCAGTCGACCAGCCGGCGGTTGCCGTGCCTGCCGCGGCCATCGACCGGGTCGCCCGGCAGCTGCGCGAGCACCCGTCGTTGCAGTTCCAGGTGCTTGCCGAGCTGACCGCTGCCGACTACTGGCCGGTGGAGCCGCGTTTCGAAGTCGTCTACCACTTCGTCTCGATGGGGCCCGATGCGCTCGGTGCCGGCGTGCTTGCGCCGCAACGGCTGCGCGTCAAGGTGCGGGTGAGCGGTGACCTCGCCCGGCTGCCGACCATCGTCGGCATCTACCCCAACGCCAACTGGTACGAACGCGAGGTCTTCGATTTGTTCGGGATCGCGTTCGAGGGCCATCCCGACCTGCGGCGCATCCTGATGCCTGAGGATTGGGAAGGCTTTCCGGCCCGCAAGGACTACCCGGTGCAGATCAACAAGGCGGTCGACGTCAGCCAGTCGCTGCAGGTGACCGAAGAGGAGTTCGTGCGCAACATCGAACGGCAGAAGCGCGCCGCCGGGGTGAGCGCCGGATTCGACGTGCAGTGACCGACCCCGTTTCCACCCGGAGCATCGAGGCTTTCGAAGCGGCAGCGCAGGCGCATCGGACGGCGTCCGCGCACCTAGCAGGTCGTGTTTCGCAGGTCGTCGACGTGATGTGCGTGGCGCTGCGGGCGGGCCGGAAGATTCTCGTGTGCGGCAACGGAGGCAGTGCGGCTGAGAGTCAGCATTTTGCTGCGGAGCTCACCGGCCGCTTTCGTCGCGAGCGGGTGGCGCTGGCGGCCTTGGCACTCAGCGTCGACACGAGTGCGCTGACAGCGATCGCAAATGATTACGGCTTCGATCGGGTGTTCTCGCGACAGGTCGAGGCGCTGGGCCAGCCGGGCGACGTCCTGCTCGCCATTTCGACGAGCGGCCGGTCACCCAACGTCGTTCAGGCGGCGCAAGTCGCGCGCGCTCGCCAGATGACGGTAGTGGCGCTGACTGGCGGTGATAGTAGTGCGCTCGGGGAATGGGCGCAGCTGGCGCTGACCGTGCCAGACGCCAGTACAGCGAGGGTGCAGGAAGTGCACCTCACGGTGCTGCACGTGTTGTGCGACGAGATAGAACGCGCGCTGGCCGGTGAGGCCGGCCTGAGCCCTGAGCCCTGAGCCTGTAGCCCGATATGGCTGAAATTCGCACTGAAACGATGACGGTGAACATGGGGCCGCAGCACCCCGCCACGCATGGCGTGCTGCGCCTGGTCATCGAGCTCGATGGCGAGCAGATCGTCAAGGCCGAGCCGACGATCGGCTATCTGCACACCGGCATCGAGAAGACCGCCGAGCAGAAGAAGTGGCAGCAGATCGTGCCGTTGGTCGAGCGCATGGACTATCTGGCGCCGCAGTCCAACGCGCTGGCCTACGTCCTGTCGGTGGAGAAGCTGCTCGGGATCGAGACCCCGCAGCGGGTGCAGGACATCCGGGTGCTGATCGCCGAGCTGCAGCGCATCTCCAGTCACCTGGTGTGGCTGGGCACGCACGGGATGGAGATCGGCGCCATCACGATGATGATGTACTGCTTCCGCGAGCGGGAGCTGCTGCTCAACATCAACGAGATGCTGGCCGGCTTCCGCCTCTTCCCGAGCTACATCCGGGTCGGGGGCCTTCGCGAAGATCTGCCGCACGGGTTCCACGACGCCGTGTCGGCCTTCATCGACCGCTTCCCCGCGAAGATGGACGAATACGAGGGCATGCTGACCAAGAACTCGATCTGGCTCGGCCGGACCAAGGGCGTGGGCATCCTGACCAAGCAGGACGTGCTGGACTGGGGGCTGCTCGGGCCGATCGCCCGTGCCTCGGGGATCAAGTACGACGTGCGTCGGGCGTTCCCCTACCTGACCTACCCGGACTACGACTTCGAGGTGCCGACCAAGCAGGACGGCGATGTCTTTGCGCGCTACCAGACGCGCGTGGCCGAGATGCGCGAGAGCCTGAAGATCTGCAAGCAGGCGCTCGCGCGGATCACGCCGACCGGCGCCTGGGGCGTGGACGACCCGCGCATCGTGCCGCCGCCCAAGGACAAGGTCTACGCGGAGATGGAAGCGCTGATCCAGCACTTCCTGATCTACTCGCAGGGCTTCACCGTGCCGGCTGGCGACGCGTACGTGCCCATCGAGGGGCCACGCGGCGAGCAGGGCTTTTACGTGGTGTCGGACGGCACCAACCGGCCGGTTCGCGTCAAGTCGCGGCCGCCGACGTTCCTGGCGCTGCAGGCCCTGCCCAAGCTGATTGCCGGTGGCTTGATTGCCGACGTGATCGCGGTGATCGGTTCGGTCGACGTCGTGATGGGGGATTCGGATCGATGAGTTTCCACCCGCAGATGCCCTACGGCGAGGGCTGGCACAAGAGCGAACGCTTCATTCCCGACGCTGGCCCGGCGTTCGAGTTCACCCCGGCGCACCGCGCCCAGCTCGAGGAGCTGTGCACGCACTACCCGCCGGAGCGCCGCAAGTCGGCGGTGATCTCCGCGCTGTACATGGTGCAGGCGCAGCAGGGGCACATCACCGGCAACGCCATGCGGCACGTCGCCGAGGTCATCGGCTGCACCCCGGCTGACGTCGAGGACGTGGTCACCTACTACGTGATGTTCTTCACCAGGCCGGTCGGCACCTACGTGCTGCAGGTCTGCCGGACCCTCTCCTGTGCGCTCAACGGCGCCGAGAAGGTCACCGCCGAGCTGTGCAAGCAGCTGCACGTCACGCCGAACCAGACCACGCCGGACGGGATGTTCACGGTGACCGAATTCGAGTGCCTCGGCGCCTGCGACAGGGCGCCGGTGATCATGGTGAACAACGAGCACTGGGCCGAGTGCCAGGGTCCAGGCGACGTGACCGCGCTGGTCGATGGCCTGCGCGCACGCGGTCTCGCGTCACTGAACGGTTGCCATCTCGTGAAGGAGCGCGCCTGACCATGTTCGAACCGGTCCTCACGAAGTACGTTGGCCATCCGCAGGGCTACACGCTGGACTTCTACGTCGAGCACGGCGGCTACCAGGCACTCAAGACGGCCCTCGGCATGACGCCGGAGGCCATTGTCGACAGCGTGAAGAAGTCGGGCCTGCGCGGCCGGGGCGGCGCCGGGTTTCCCACGGGACTGAAGTGGTCCTTCGTGCCCAAGGACAACCCCAAGCCGAAGTACCTGTGCATCAACGCCGACGAGAGCGAGCCGGGCACCTTCAAGGACCACGTGCTGCTCGAGCGCAACATGCACCTGCTCTACGAAGGCTGTGTCATCGCCTGCCGCGCGATCGGCGCCAAGACCTGCTACATCTACATCCGCGGCGAGTTCTTCCACCTCCAGAAACAGATGGAAGCCGAACTCGACAAGGCCCGCCAGGCTGGGTACGTCGGCAAGAACATCCTGGGCTCGGGCCAGGATTGCGACATCTGGATCCACCGCGGCGCCGGCGCCTACGAAGCCGGCGAGGAAACCGCGCTGATCGAGTCGCTCGAGGGCAAGCGCGCCCAGCCGCGGCTCAAACCGCCCTTTCCGGCGGTGGTCGGCCTGTATGGCTGCCCGACCGTGGTCAACAACGTCGAGACCATCTGCAATGTGCCGCTGATCATCGACAAGGGGCACGAGTGGTTTGCCGGCATCGGTCCGGAGAAGAACACGGGTCCGAAGCTGTTCTGCGTCAGCGGCCACGTCAAGAAGCCGGGCGTCTACGAGGCGCCGATGGACACCACGCTCCGCCAGCTGATCTACGACTACGCTGGCGGCATCCGCCACGACCGGCAGCTCAAGGCGGTGATCCCCGGTGGGTCGTCGACGCCGGTGCTGCTGCCCGACAAGCTCGACACCCATCTCAGTTTCGACGGCATGGTCGCGGCCGGCTCGATGCTCGGGTCAGCGGCGGTGATCGTGATGGACGAGACCACCAGCATGGTCTGGGTGGCAAAGAACCTCATCCACTTCTACAAGCACGAGTCGTGCGGCAAGTGCACGCCCTGCCGGGAGGGCGTGGACTGGCTGTACAAGATCCTCGACAAGATCGAGCGCGGCGACGGCGAGCCACGCGATGTCGAGCTGCTCCTGAGCGTGTGCGACAACATCGGCGGCAAGACCCTCTGCCCGTTCGGTGACGCCGAGATCGCGCCCGTGCTGAGCACCATCCAGCACTTCCGCGACGAGTACGAGACCTACATCCGGACGGGCGAGTCGCCCGTGCAGAGCGACTTCCGCGCAGCCGAACCCGTCGGCGCGCACTAACGAGAAGAGCCCGTGCCGACGATCAGTCCCAGTCTCGTCTTCCAGCTCACGCTCATTGGCCTGGTGTTCTTCTCGCTGCAGATCTCGGCGGCGGTGCTCGTCTATTTCGAGCGGAAGATCTCCGGCTGGGCGCAGCAGCGTGTCGGTCCCAATCGCGTCGGCCCGCTCGGCCTCCTGCAGCCGCTGGCCGATATCGTCAAGCTGATCTTCAAGGAAGAACTGCGGCCGCAGGCGGCCGACAAGTGGCTCTTCTACCTCGCGCCGGTGCTCTCGGCCACGACCGCCTTCGCGGCCTTTGCCGTGATTCCGTTCGGCCCGCCGACGACGTTCTTCGGATTGCTCGAGAAGCCGGTGCCGCTGCAGGTGGCCGACCTCAACGTCGCCGTGCTCGTGGTCTTTGCCATCACCTCGATGGGGATTTACGGCATCGTCCTGGCGGGCTGGGCCTCCAACAGCAAGTACTCGATGCTCGGCGGTTTGCGCAGCGCGGCCCAGATGATCAGCTACGAGATCGCGTACGGCCTGGCGCTCGCCTCGGTGCTGGTGATCGCCAACACGCTGTCGCTGCGCGAGATCGTCGATGGGCAGGCGGGCGTGTGGTGGCTGTTCAACATCATCCCCGTGCCGGCCTGGTATGTCTTCCTCGCACCGGTCGGGTTCTTCATCTTCTTTGTCGCCGGCATCGCCGAGACCAACCGCGCGCCGTTCGACTTCCCCGAGGCCGAACAGGAACTGGTGGCCGGCTACCACACCGAGTACAGCTCGATGTCGTTCGCGCTGTTCTTCCTGGCCGAGTACGTCAACATGGTCGTGGTCTGCGGCGTGACGGTGAGCCTGTTCCTTGGCGGTTTCTACATGCCGGGCCTGCCCGTCTGGCTGGGACCGCTGTGGTTTGTGGGCAAGGTCGCGGTGCTGCTGTTCTTCTACATCTGGATGCGGTGGACACTGCCGCGTTTCCGCTACGACCAGCTGATGGACTTCGGCTGGAAGCGACTGCTGCCGCTGGCAATCGTCAACCTGCTGGTGACTGCGGCCGGCGTTCTCTACTGGAGCTGAGACCGTGGCCCCCTGGCTCTTCTATCTCTTTGCCGTCATCTCGGTGGTCAGTTCGCTCGGCGTGGTCGGGCAGCGGAACCCGATGTACAGCGTGCTGCTGCTCATCGGCTCGTTCATCTCGCTGGCCGGTCTCTACGTCGGCCTCGACTCGCCCTTCGTCGCGGTGACCCAGATCGTCGTCTACACCGGCGCGATCATGGTGTTGTTCCTGTTCGTGGTGATGCTGCTCAACGCGCCGCGCGAAGATGTCGCCCCCGGGCCGCGGCTGCCAATCCCCGGAGCCATCAAGGCGTACGGCGTGGCCCTGGCCGTGGCCATGGCCGCGATGCTGGTGTGGGCCTTGAGCCGGCTCGGCGCGGTCCCGTTTGTCGACGACCCGCAGGCCGCTGCCCGGGTCGCATCGGTGCGCGACATCGGCGTCATGCTGTTCCGCGATCACGCATTCGCGTTCGAGGTCACCTCGATCCTCATCCTCGTCGCCATGGTCGGCGCCGTCGTCCTGGCCAAGAAGACCGTTTGAGGATCGCCCTACGCCGATGATCACGCTCAACCACTACCTGCTCCTCTCCGCGCTGCTGTTCAGCATCGGGACCGCCGGCATCTTCCTGCGCCGGAACCTGATCACGCTGCTGCTCTCGGTGGAGATCATGCTGAACGCCGTCAACCTGACGTTCGTGGCGCTGGGCCGCTTCAACGGGTCGGTCGAGGGCCAGATCATCACCTTCTTCGTGATGACCGTGGCGGCGGCGGAAGCCACCGTCGGCCTGGCGATCGTCATCGCCCTGTTCCGGCATCGGGAGACGCTGTCCCCTGATGCCTTCACCTCCCTCAAGTGGTAGGGCGACCGACGACGATGCTGCTGTTCATCATCCTTGCCCCGTTCATCGGGTTCCTGATCAACGCGACGCTCGGTCGCCGTCTTTCCAAGGCGGTGTCGGGCGGTGTCGCGGTGGCCGCGATGCTGGTCGCCTTCGGTCTGTCGCTGGCCTCGGCGGCGCAAATCTTCGGCGCGCCGGCCGACCAGCGGGTCATCGAGCAGACCGTCTTCCAGTGGTTCACCTCGGGCGATTTCTCGGTGCCGTTCGCGCTGCGGCTCGACCCGCTCGCGACCCTGATGATCCTCGTGGTCACCGGCATCGGCTCGCTGATTCACATCTACTCGACCAGCTACATGCACGAGGAGCGGGACGGCGAGTACGCGCGCTACTTCTCCTACCTCAATCTCTTCGCGGCGTTCATGTTGACGCTCGTGCTCGGGGCCAGCTTCCCGATCATGTTCGTCGGCTGGGAGGGCGTCGGACTCTGCTCCTACCTGCTGATCGGCTTCTGGTTCACCAAGAAGTCGGCCAGCGACGCCGGCAAGAAGGCATTCATCGTCAACCGCATCGGTGACTTTGCCTTCATCCTGGGGATGCTCGGGGCCTTTGTTGCGTTCGGCACGCTGGACTTCAAGGCCATCGCCGAGCAGGTCGCCACCATGCCCGTGGAACTGACATGGGGCGTGTTGTCGATCACCACGCTGCTGTTCTTCATCGGCGCCACCGGCAAGTCGGCGCAGATTCCCCTCTACATCTGGCTGCCCGACGCCATGGAAGGCCCGACCCCGGTCTCGGCCCTCATCCACGCCGCGACGATGGTCACCGCTGGCGTCTACATGATCGGCCGCAACGCCGAGCTGTTCGCGCATGCGCCGCAGACGATGCAGGTGGTGGCCGTGATCGGCGCGCTGACAGCGCTGATGGCCGGCACCATCGGCCTGGTCCAGAACGACATCAAGCGTGTCCTGGCCTACTCGACGGTTTCGCAACTCGGCTACATGTTCCTGGCCATGGGCGTTGGGGCCTTCTCGGCCGGCGTGTTCCATCTCTACACGCACGCCTTCTTCAAGGCGCTGATGTTCCTCGGGTCCGGCTCGGTCATCCATGCGATGGCAGGCGAGCAGGACATGCGCCGCATGGGCGGCCTGCGCAAGCTCATGCCGATCACGGCCGTGACCTTCATCATCGGCTGGCTGGCCATCGCGGGGGTGCCGCCCTTCGCCGGCTTCTGGTCGAAGGACGAGATCCTCCTGT
>Ga0136633_1000644_pt1 | contig 26538 bp, 26 predicted proteins | sample AntDrymeUQ832206_2_FD_105494 | JGI IMG/M metagenome (GOLD analysis project Ga0136633, IMG submission 105494) | Polar desert sand microbial communities from Dry Valleys, Antarctica - metaG UQ83 (22.06) | ecosystem: Environmental > Terrestrial > Soil > Desert | place: Antarctica: Dry Valley... | reverse complement strand
GCAACAGAGCTCTGAGCAACAAAGCTCGACACGTGGAGGCGGGTCTCAAGGCCCGCCTTCCGCGTTCGTCGAGCTACGAGATCCCGGCGAGAAGTGTGCCGCTCCTCGCGACCCCGACGACGTTCCCCTTGCGCTCGAACAGCCGCAGCGCCGCTTCGACGGCCTGAAACCCGTCTGTTGGACGGTCAGCCATCGCCAAGACCTCAGCGAGATCGAGCAGCGCCTCACCGTGCGCGTTCAGGAAGTCGCTCGCCTCGGCGAAGGAGATCGCCTCGGCGGCGAGTGCCAGGGCCTCGGAGATGTGACCTTGCCGCGCGAGCGCCTTCACACGTACCGAACGCCACGTGACCTGTGCGTGAATGTCGTTGGTCCTGGCCAGGCGCTCGCTGACTCGTGTGAGCTCGTCGGCCTCCTCGTACCGTTCCTGGAGATACACGGCCTGAGCCAACCCCGCAACGATCGAGCAGTAGTTGCTCGTCTCGCCGATCTCCTCGAGCGGCGCAAGCGAAGCTCGGAAGGCGTGCTCCGCGGCAGCGGGGTCGCCGGCGAGCAGCTCGGTGACGCCCGCGTGGAAGGGGACGAGTGCGAGCTGGGCGAGGTAGCCGAGGTCGTCGACCACCACCTGAGCTCGGGCGATGAGCTCACGTGCCTCCGACACTCGTCCCTGCATGGCCTCGAGGGGGGCCAGGCAGCTCAGGAGAAGCGACTCTGTGGTGCGGCTCGTGCGCGCCTGGGCGAGGTGGACGTTGACCCGGGCAGCCGCCTCGGCGGCGGGTGTCGAGCCCATGTACAGCGCGATCCCGAGCCAGGTCATGATCTCGAGCTCTTCGAGCGCGTCCTCGGCCCGGCGGGCATGGGCGAGCGCGTTTTCGGCTGCGTCGGCGCTCGCAGCCGCCTGCCGGCCGAGATATCGCGCTTGCTGAAGCAGCCGCCACGAGCGAGAGAGCCCGAGGTCGTCGTGCAGCTCCTCGAAGGTGCCAATGGCGTTCTCCGCTGTGTCGACGAGCTGGTCGACCTCGACGTCGGATCCGGTGAAGAGCTGGAGCAGAGCTTGCTGCACCCGCGCGTGAGCCTGGACGCGGCTGTCACCGGTCGCGATCGCGTCGCTCAAGACTTCCTCTGCCCACGCGAGCTGGTCGCCGAGCCCCTGCACGATCCGAAGACCTGGGACGAGATCGAGCCGGGCGGGGTCGTCCCGAGGAAGGATCGCTGCCGCGCGTGAGACGAGGTTGAGCGCAGCCGGGGTGTCTCCGCGCGCGAGCGCACGTCGTCCCGCGGCGCCGAGTCGCCTGCCCGCCCGCAGTGCGAGCTCATCGTGCTCGCCGTTCACCGCGCCGAGCTCCATGCGGTAGCGGTGAGCCCGTTCGAGGTGGTAGCCGAGGACTTCGTCGAACTCGGGTGCCCGATCTTCGACCTTTCGCTCGAGCCAGTCGGCGTGACGCTGGTGCAGCGTCGCGCGTCGCTCTTTCGGAATCGAGTCGTATGCCGCGTCGCGAATCAACAGGTGGCGAAAGCGAAACGCCTTGTCACCGGCGAAGAGGGAGCGATCTGGGCGGACCAGCTCCTTGCGGACGAGCGTCAGCAGCTCCCGCTCCGCGGAGCGGGTAGCAACACCGGTCAGCTCCGTCACCGAGCTCGCGTGGAAGACCTTGCCCTCGATTGCCGCGGCCTCGATCGCGGCCCGCTCGTCGTAGCCGAGTCGATCGAGACGAGCCGCCAGCAGCGCCTGGATCGTCGGTGGTGTCTCGAACGCCGTCGCGAGGTCCCCGTCCTCCAGCAGCAGCGCGAGCATCTCCTCGACGAACAGCGGATTTCCGTCCGCCGCTTCGACGATGCGCTGACGCGACGTGTCCCGCAGGAAACCGCTGCCGGCGAGGTTCTCGACGAGCTGCACGCTCTCGACGTCCGAGAGCGGCTCGAGGAGGACCGAGGTCGAGTTCAGCTTCCCGCCACCCCACTCAGGGCGGGTATCGAGGAGTTCGGGGCGCGCTATGCAGACGAGGAGGATCGGGGCGTCGCGCATCCAGTCGGATAGGTGGTCGAGCAGGTCGAGGAAGGTGGGCTCCCCCCAGTGGACGTCGTCGAAGACAAGGACGAGCGGTTGCTTGCGCGCGACAACCTCGAAGAAGAGCCGGACCGCCCAGAAGCTCTCTTCCGTCGCGCCTGCCGCCACTCCGAGCCCGAGAACGGACGCGAGCTGCTGCGTCGCAATCTCCACTTCGCTCTCCTCGGCGAACACCCATTTGAGCTTCGCGACGCATTCCTCCGGTGTGTCGGTGTCGCCGATGCCCACAGCATCCTTGACTGCTTCGAGCACCGGCCAGTAGGTGATGCCCTCGCCGTACGACAGGCAGCGGCCCCGCGCGACCTGGGCGCGTCGCTCGACATCGGCGAGGAACTCGCGGACGAGGCGCGACTTGCCAACGCCTGCGCTGCCGAGGATCGTGAAGAGCTGGCAAGAATCGTCGGTCAACGCTTGCTCGAAGGCATCGTTCAGACGTCTCCGCTCGCGCGCACGGCCGACCATGGGGGAGCTGAAGCGGCTCGAGTAGCCGCGTTCGGCGCTCGCGACTTCCACCAGTCGATGGCCTGGAGCTTCGACCAACTCTTCGACGACCACCGCGTCGCGGACGACGCGACGAGTCGCTTCGTCGAGAAGGACCTCTCCCGGTTCGCCCATATGTGCGAGAGATGCGGAGACCGTCAGTGGCTCTCCGGTCGGTGTCAGCGACGATCCCACGTCGGCGCCGGTGAATACCTCGCCTGTGCTCACGCCGATGCGAGCGTCGAGGCGTGCGGGAGACGACGCCTCGATCTCCGCGGCCACGCACAGGAGTTGCTCTCTCGCTTCGCTTGCAGCGCGCAACGCACGTAAGGCGTCATCCTCGTGAACACGCGGGAGCCCGAAGACGGCGCTCACGGCGTCCCCCGCGATCGCTTGGATCGTGCCGCCGTGGCGTTCGATCGCGTTCTCCACCTCGCCGAACGCACGCCTCGACACACCTCGCAGGACCTCCGGGTCGAGCCGGCTTCCGTCGGGAGAGAACAGGGTGATACGCGCGACGAGCGCCGTCACTGTCTTGCGTGCCTCACGCGGCGCGGCCACGGATACCTGCGGCTCGGGCAGCGGTGCCTCGGTCGGTTCGACAGCCGCCGGGTTCGGTGTGGGGCTCGAACGCGCTTCGAGGGCCGGATCCTGGCGGAGGATCGCCGATTCGAGCTCCCGCAGCTGGCGCGAGGGATCGATCCCGAGCTCGTCGACGAGCGCGCGCCGGACGTCCTGGAAGGCCTCGAGCGCTTCGGCCTGCCTGCCGGCGCGGTAGAGGGCCAGCATGAGCTGGGCTCGTAGCCGCTCCCGTAGCGGGTTCTCGGAGACGAGCGCTTCGAGCTCCCCGATTACGCCCGTATGGCGGCCCGCTGCGAGCTCCGCCTCGATCCGAGATTCCACGCAGTTGAGTCGGAGCTCCTCGAGCTGGGCGATCTCGGGCTGGGCGAACCGCTGGTAGGCAAACTCGGCGAGCGCAGGCCCCCGCCAGAGCGAGAGTGCGGCTTCCGGCTGTCCGGAGGCGACGAGCATCCTGAACCGGTCCAGATCGAGCTCCTCCGGCTCGACTCGCAGGAGATACCCGGGTGCCTGGGTCACCAGGCGCTCCTTGCCGATCGCCTTGCGGAGTTGAGACACGTACACCTGAAGCGCCTTCCTGCCGGTCTCGGGCGCCTCCTCCTCCCAGAGCGCATCGATCAGTCGGTCGCTCGACACGACCTCGTTCGCATGCAGCAGCAGGACGGTCAGCAGCGCGCGTTGCTTGGCGCCGCCCAGCTCGAGTGGGCGCCCGTCGACGAGCACCTCGAGCGGGCCGAGGATCTTGAATTCCATGCCGTCTTTGATCGCGCGACCCTAACCCGCGCGGTCGTCGTTGACTACGTCGTGCCCTGGGCTCGCGCGGTGTGGGCGCGTGAGAGGATGGGCGAGCGATGCCGCCGCCTTTCCGCATCGGCGTGATGCAGCTCACGATGGAGCCGCTCGAGGAGATGCTCGAATCGGCTCGCGTCATGGACGACGCCGGGATGGACACGATCTGGCTCGCCGAGGCGTATCCCTGGTGGCGGAAGCACGGGATGGAGGCACGCTCGTCGACCGTCGTCTCCGCGTTGATGGCACGGGAGACGCAGCGGCTAACGATCGGCTGGGGAATCATCTCACCGTTCACGCGCCACCCGGTGCAGGTCGCGATGGACGCGCGTGTCGTGCAGGAAGCGGCCGGGCAGGGCCGCTTCCTCCTCGGCTTTGGCACTTCGAAGATCTTCCTCAACAACATCGCCTCTCAAACGAAGAAGACGCTCGGCCCGATGCGCGACGCCGTGACGATCGTGCGCGGTGTGCTCGGCGGCGAGTCGTTCGAGTACGAGGGCGAGACCTGGAGCGCGTCCGTCCCTGGTCTGCGGGAGGAAGCCGACACGCCGCGCGAGGTGCCGCCGGTGTATATCGCCGCGACGGCGCCGAAAATGCAAGCGCTGTCAGGCGAGATCGCCGACGGCTGCCTCACCCCGTCGATCACGACACCTGCCTTTGTGCGCTACACACGCAAGAACGTCGCCGCCGACATCGACATCGGCTGCACGATCGTCGCCTCGATCCACGAATCTGACCGCAACGCAGGACGCGACGGGGCGCGCGAGATCGCTGGGATGTACCTCGCGAACAAGTTCCAGAACATCAAGGGCTCCGCAGACACGCTGCTCGAGCTCGCCGAGATCGAGATGGAGGAGCTCCGCCCGGTCGCAGACGCGATGGAGAGCGGAGGACGGCTCGCGGCTAAGGCGGAGGTGACCGACTCGCTCCTCGACCGCTGCAAGCCGATCGCGGGGATGCCGGAGGACTGCGTCGCGGCCATCGAGGAGTATCGGGCGGCTGGCTGCACGCACGTGATGCTCGAGCTGTGGGGCGATCGGCGGCACGACCAGATCCGGCTCTTCGGCGAGAAGGTTCTCCCGCACTTCCGTGGCTGAGCTGCGCATTGACCGAGCCAGGCTCGTCGAGTGGGCGAGCCGCGCGATCGAGACGCCGAGCTTCACGGGCTCGGAGCAGGAGCTTGCGGAGCTCGTCGCGCAGACGTTCGCGGACATGGGGCTCCAGGTCCAGTGGCAACAGATCGAGGAGGGGCGCGCCAACGTGCTCGGGACAAGGCCCGGCTCGGGCGGGGGGCCAAGCCTCATGTTCAACGGGCACCTGGACACGTCGTACTCGGGCAAGGAGGCGTGGCTCGCCCACGTCCCCGGATTTCAGCCACGCGCGTTCGTCGAGGACGGGCGCCTGTACGGGCTTGGGATCTCGAACATGAAGGGCGCGCTCGCGTGTTACGTCGAGGCGCTGCGCGCGCTCGACGAAGCCGGCATCCAGCTGCGGGGAGATGTGCTGATCGCGGCCGTGAGCGGCGAGATCGAGAAGTCCCAGTGGGCCGACGCTCAGGGCGCAGAGTTCCGGGGCTACGCGGCCGGAACGCGCTACCTCGTGACCCACGGCGGCGTCGCGGACATGTGCATCCTGGGTGAACCGACGGCGTCGAAGCTCGTGCTGGGGCACTTCGGGTCGCTCTGGCTTCGCATCTCGACGCAGGGCGACTTCATCCACACGGCGTTCACGGAGGGAAAACGCGACCGGAACTCGATCCTGCGCATGCGGGACGTCCTCGATGCGGTGCTCGCGTGGATCCCGAGTTGGGAGGGCGATGCGTCGAACTCGTATCGAGGCACGAGCGCGGTCGTGAACGTGAGCGGCATCGACGGTGGATTCGGCTGGCGTGTCTCGCGGACTCCTCATCGCACGGATCTCTTCCTCGACGTTCGCGTGCCGCCCACGAAGGAGATGGCGACCGCGCGCGGCGAGGTGCTCGAGCTCGTGCGGACCCTCGAACGGCGCTTCCCCGAGCATGGCGTCGAAGGCGAGGTCTACGTCACCGCGCCGGGAGCCGAGATCGACGAAGGTCACCAGCTGATCGCCGCGCTCGACGACGCCCACGCCGAGGTGTTCGGAGCGCCGCCGGAGCGCGATGTGACCCGCTGGTTCTCCGACGCCTCAGCCCTGACGCGCTACGGAGTCCCGACTGTCAATTACGGAACGTCGACAGGGCTCCTCGACACCGTCAAGGGCGAGAATCTCGAGATCGACGGGCTCGCGAAGACGGCCGAGGTGTACGCGCGCGCCGCCATGAAGATTTGCGGAGTTGCAGGGTGACGCCTATTTCCAGGCGGATCCCATGAGGGAGCTCGACGAGTTCCTGCCCCGGTACGAGTTCGTGGAGAGTCACAGGCTTACGATCGAAGCAACGCCCGAACGGATCGACCATGCGTTCCGCACGGTCTCGATCACCGACATTCCACTCGCCCGCGCACTGTGGTTCGTGCGGCGCCTCGGAAAGCCGTACGGGGATCCAACGAAGCCGTTCGTCGGGGGCCAGCTTCCGGGAGTCGTGCTCGAGGACGTGCCAGGTGAGGGAATCGTGCTCGGCCTCACCGGGCAGTTCTGGCGGCTGCGCGGCGACCGCGATCCTGACAGACCGCGGAGCGCCGATGCGTTCCTCTCGTACGCGCGACCCGACACCTGCAAGGCGGTCATCGACTTCCGAGTCGGCCCCTCGTCGCTGACCACTGAGACGCGCGTCCATGTGGCCGATCGCACTGCCCGTGCGAGGTTCCGCCGGTACTGGTTCGTCATCCAACCGTTCAGCGGGCTCATCCGTGTTCTCCTGCTCCGCGCTGCGAGGCGGCGCGCTCTCGCATGAGCGTCTATCAGCTTCCGTCAGATCTGCCGGTCCCCGTGGACGACGGCGCGTGCGACCATCTGCCGGGAACCCGAGCGCCGGCGCTCGTGCTGGACTCGTCGTGGGGACCGGTCGATCTCGCCGATCTTTGCGCCGGCGTCGCCGTTCTGTACGTCTACCCGCGTACGGGCATCCCCGGGCGGCCGAGTCCGGACGGGTGGGACGCGATCCCTGGAGCGCGCGGTTGCACACCTCAGTCCTGCGCGTTCCGCGACCACGCGGGTGAGCTTGCGGAGCTCGGCGCGCGTGTCGCCGGCCTTTCGGCGCAGACACTCGAGGCGCAGGCCGAGTTCGCTCGGCGCGAGCACATGCCGTTCCCGGTGGTCGCGGATCCTGAGCTCCGGCTCGGCGAAGCGATCGGCCTCCCGACGTTCGAGTTCGAGGGCGCGACGCTGTACAAGCGGGTGACGCTCGTCGTCGAGGCGGGCGTGATCGAGAAGGTCTTCTACCCGGTCTTCCCACCGGACCGTAATGCAGCCGACGTCGTCGCGTGGTTGAAAGAGAGGGAGGGCGGATGAAGCTCGTGACCTTCGGCGACGATCCGCGCGTCGGCGTTCTCGACGGCGAGGAAATCGCCGTGCTCGACGTCCCGACCATGCGGGAGTACTTCGAGCGCGGAGGCGCCGACGAGACCGGAGAGCGCGTCGCGCTCGCCGACACCCGGCTGCTCGCACCGGTGATCCCGAAGAAGTTCTTCCACACGGCCGGCAACTTCCGCGAGCACGAGGAGGAGTCGAAGCAGGTCGGGTGGACACACGAGATCGCGCCCTGGATCGTCTTCTTCCAAAACGTCGATGCGATCATCGGACCCGACGAGCCCGTCGTCTATCCAGAGCACCTGACCGAAGAGCTGGATTACGAGCTCGAGCTTGCCGTCGTGATCTCGAAGTCCGGCAAGTGGTTCTCCCCGGAGGAAGCCTCAGACTACATCGGTGGCTACGTGATCTTCAACGACATCACCGCTCGCGACATCCAGCGGCGCGAGATGCGGTCGGGCGTCTTCTCATTCTGCAAGGGGATCGACACGTTCTGCCCCCTCGGGCCGTGGATCGTCACGCCGGACGAGATTCCCGACCCGCACGACCTCGCGATGGAGCTCCGCGTCAACGGCGAATCGCGCCAGGTCTCGCACTCGGGCCGGATGTCGGTGCGGATCCCGGAGATCGTGAGTCACTACTCGGCGCTCGGGTATTCGGCGGGGGATGTGCTCTCGACCGGGACTGTGTCCGGCGTCGCAGGGTTCTCGCCCGATGCGGCTTCTCTGTACCTCAAACCCGGCGATGTGATGGAGGCGGAGATCGAGCGCATCGGCGTGCTCCGAAACGGGGTCGTCTCGTGGCAGGACGCCCACGGCGGGCCGGCGCCGGAGCGGGTGCGGTGGTAGTCGGTTCAGTCGAGCTCGACGCCGTGCCCGATGCGGTCGGACTGCTCGCCGCCTATCGCGAGGCGTATCCGGAGGCACCGGTCGAGGCGTGGGAGCCGTATCGCGAGCTCTATCCCGAGCTCTTTGCCGACGACCACTGGCGACTGCCGTGCCGAAGCTTCCTGATTCGATCCGGGGACACGACCGTACTGGTGGACACGGGCGTTGGCCCGCCCGGGCTCTGGGGCTGGACTGCGGAAAGCGAAGGTGGCTTGCCTGACGCGCTGGTCGAGCTCGGCATCGACCGCGACGGGATCGACATCGTCTTCCTCACGCACCTGCACATCGACCATGTCGGCTGGAATGCGGATCTCGATGGAATCGCAATGTTCCCGCGCGCGCGGTACGTCGCGCATAGCGATGCTCTCGAGTTCGCGCTGACGCAGGACGGGCGACCGTATATCCAGCGTTGCGTGGCTGCTCTCGAGGATCGCTTCGAGGCGACAGCCGGAGACGTCGAGCTCGCGGCAGGCGTGCTGGCTTTCGAGGCGCCTGGGCACTACCCGGGCCACATGGTGGTGCGGATCGAGTCCGACGGAGAGGAGGCGATGCTCATCGCGGACATCGCGGTGCATCCGGCGCTACTCCACGAGCCGGACTGGGTGTACGTCTCCGACGCCGATCCCGTTGTCGCGGCGGCGACACGCCGAGAACTGCTCCCAGAGTTGGTCGACCGGGACGTGCTCGTGGTCTGCGGTCACTACCCCGGTACAGGAATAGGACGCGTCATCACGCGCGAGGGCGGCGTCGTTTGGGTGCCCGTTTGAGCGACCGATAGGAGCCTTTCTCTGCGCGCCGAATGGTGGCGTCATGCGAGAGCCACCGGCTCCAACTTCGAGGTCGCATGAAGATGTGCCGGTAGCGGTGCGGGTACAGATCCTCGCGACCGAGCACTGGAGCCTCCTCGCGACACGAAGCATGACCTGGAGCGAGATCTTCAGCCGGGCCGGGATCTTCCTCACCGTGGTCTCTGCCTCGGTGGTCGCGCTCGCTCTCGTTGCGCGTATCCCGAGATCGCACCAGGGCTCGAGCCCTACTTCGTAACCAGTCACCATGACGACGAGGAGGGAGTTCTCCAGACAGTCGGGCCTGGCGTGACCATCCGTCCCAGCCGCATCCTGGCCAGCACGCCAGTGCTGGTCGGCTTGATCGACTCCGTTTGGCCGGCGTTCTGGCCGGGCTCGTCGCGAAAGTCGCAGATGCCGGGACCGCAGCCAGCATCGCGGTCGGCGTCGTCGTCGGTCTTCTCGGAGTGACCGCGATCGCCATCACGGGCATCCGCGGAGTCGTCCGCGCCCGCGCCTTGCTCGTGCCGCGGTTCCCCGGACCCGGCTAGAAGCTCGGAGGCGCGTATAGGCTCGCCCGCGTGGCCTGGCCGCGTGACGACGCAAAGCTCGACCGCGTACGCGCGCTCATGGGCGAGTGCGGGCTCGACGCTCTCGTGGTCCGCGCGCCCGACAACGTGCTCTATCTGACGAATTTCTGGAGCATGAAGGGGTACGACGCGTGCGTATTCCCGCGCGAGGGCGAGCCGGTGCTCGTCTGCCTCGAAGCGTCGGAGGCGGATGCGTCAAGGATGGCCTGGACCGATGACGTGCGCCTGTTCAAGGGGTACGACCCGGATGACGCGCGGCCACCGGTCGCGCGTGTGCTCGAGGTCGCGCGGTCAGCGTGCGCGGAGTACGGGACGATCGGCCTCGAACTCTCGCTCGGCACGCAGGCGTCCGACCGCATGGTCGGCGAGCCGACGACGTTCACATCTGACTGGTTCAGCTCGTTCGGGCCAGAAGCAAAGGATGCGACGCTGCTTCTCGCCGAGGCCCGCGCGCTCAAGACGGAGCAGGAGATCGAGCGCATGCGGCTCGCAAACGAAATTGCGGCGGCCGCGATGGAGCATTGCAAGCTGATCATCGAGGAGGGCATGACCGAGGCCGAGATCGCAGCGGAGTGGCAGGGCTTCGTCCACGGCGAAGGGACGGGCTGGGAGGGGAAGGTCGACCTCGCGCTCGGATTTTCGCTCGTCTGGTCAGGCGCCGGGATCAAGACGTTCACGGCGACCGCGAACCGCCCCATTGTCGAGGGCGAGCCGACGCTCTTCGAGATCTGGGTCTGCGCGGACGGCTACTGGTGCGACCACACGAAGAACCTCGTCGTGGGCGACCTCACGACGCAATACCAGGAGCTCGAGACGCGTCTGCTGGCCGTATACGACGACGCCATCGACTTCGTCCGGCCCGGGGCGAGCTTGGCCGAGCTCGATCGGCGCGTCCGCGACGGGATCTCCGCGATGAGGTTTTCGGGCCAGCCGTCGCATCCGATCTGTCACGGCGTCGGAGCTCGCGCCCACGAGCCACCGTACGCACACCAAGCAGGCGGCGGCGAAGTCGCACCCGGCATGATCCTTGCAATTGAGCCAGGTTGCTACATAGACGGCGGGGGCGGTCTACGCCTCGAGGACAACTTCCTGGTGACCGAGAACGGCGCGGAAAAGCTCTCCCCGTTCCCCGACGGAATCGTTCGCACGTAGCAGAACGCAACGGCGTGGATCGATCCGGATGCGATAGTCATCCTCGATGACCATCGACCGCTCGAAGGTGTGGACGGGCGACGTGAACGCGCGCGCGCTGGAGCCGCAGCCGAAGGTGGCGGTCGGCCTGTACGACACGACGCTCAGGGACGGGGAGCAGACGGTCGGCGTCGTTCTCTCCCCCGAGGACAAGCTTGCGATCGCGACCGCGCTCTCCGAGGCAGGCGTCGACCGTATCGAGGCGGGATTCCCGCGCGTATCCGAGGACGATTGGCGTTCGATCGAGCTCATCCTGGACGCTGGACTCGACGCAGAGATCTGGGGCTTCTCCCGCGCGGTGCCCGCCGACGTGGAAGCGCTCGTCGAGCTCGGTCTGCGCGCGTCGGTGATCGAGAGCCCCATCTCGGATGCGAAGCTTGCGGCACTCGGCGTCTCGCGCCAGACCATGATCGACCGGATTCGTTCCGCGGTCGCGCTCGCGTCGGAGAGCGGAATCCGCGTCGCCTTCTTCGGTGTGGACTCGAGCCGCGCGGATCTCACATTCGCAAAGCAGGCGTATGCGAGCGCGGTAGACGCGGGCGCGGCCGAGGTGGTCGTCGTCGACACGCTCGGCATCGCGACGCCGGAAGCCGCCGCGTATCTCGTGGGCGAGATTGCGGACCGAGTCGAGGTGCCGGTGCACTGGCATGGACACAACGACTTCGGGCTCGCGACGGCCGCTGCCGTCGCCGCCGTGCAGGCGGGAGCGACCTGGGTGCAGGGCACGGTCAACGGCATGGGGGAGAGGGCCGGCAACGCCGATCTCCTCGAGGTCGCTCTCGCCCTGGAGGCGCTCTATGGCATACCGACCAGGCTCCGCTTCGAGCGCGTCCGCGACCTCGCCCGGCTCGTGGAGAGCCTCTCGGGAATCCCACTCGCGCCCTGGAAGCCGATCACGGGCGAGAACCTCTTCACCCGCGAGTCGGGGGCGGTCGCGGCGCAGTTCCACGACCCGCCGGCGATCGAGCCCTATTCGTCGGAGCTCGTGGGAGCGCAGCGCGGAATCGTGCTCGGGAAGAAAAGCGGGATCGACTCGATTCGCATCAAGCTCGAGGAGCTCGAGCTCGACTTCGCCGAGGATCGTCGGCCTGAGCTCCTGGACGCCGTGAAGCGGCTCGGTGTCAAGAAGCGTGGCCTCGTCTCCGACAGCGAGTTCAAGCGGCTCGTGAACCGGAAGCGAGGATCGGCTCGTACGAGTTGACTGACATGGCCGAGCGCGGGATGATCGCTCGGGTGTGATCGATCGGGTCTGCATCGTCGGCGCGGGGGTCATCGGGAGCCTCTTCGCCGGGCACCTGGCGACGGTCTGCGCTGTCGACGTCTTGACGCGTCGTCGAGATCACGCCGACGCGCTCAAGCGCGACGGCCTGCGTTTGACCGGGAAGACCCGGCGGCACGTGCAGGTCGGCGCCGCGGATAGCCCGTTCGACTTGCAGCCGCCCGATCTCGTGATCGTCGCAACGAAGGCGACGGGATTGCGTCCGGCACTGGCCACGATCGGCTCTGAGCTCGGGCCCGGAGTCACGATTATGCCCGTGCTCAACGGTCTCGGCGCCGAGGAGATCGTCCGGGAGCACGGTGATTGGCCGATCGTTTCCGCTGTGACGTTCATGAGCGGAACCAAGCACTCGGACACCGAGGTCGAATACATCCTCGACACCGAGACATGGCTCGGGCCGTACGAGAACACGCCGTTCGAGCGCGTGCGGGAGATTGCCGATCTCATCGATGCCTCGGGGCTCAAGGCGGAGGCACTGCCTGACCTGCGGCCGGCTCAATGGTCGAAGCTCATCTTCAACGCGGCGGTAAACCCCGTCGCGGCGCTCACGCGCTTGCCGCATGACCCTCACTTCGCCGCGGAGCAGAGCCCGACCGACCTTGGGCAGCTCGTGCACGGGCTCGTGGACGAGGGGAAGGCGGTCGCGCGGGCGGCGGGCATCGAGCTCCACGACGACCCTTGGGAGATGAACGTCCTCGCCACGCAGCGCGGCTCGGCGCACTACCCCTCGATGCTCGAGGACGTCGAGGCGCAGAATGGGACGGAGATCGACCTCATCACGGGCTCGCTCGTGCGCGAGGCGGGGCGCCGAAACGTCCCCGTGCCGTTGCACGAGGCGATGTACGCGCTCGTGAAGGGCAAGGAGGATTCGTGGTGAGCCGTTGCCGCGGTGAGCCTGGACAGGACACCGAATCGAGGAGGGCACGTAGATGAAGGGATCGAGAAGAGCGTTGCTGGTGCTCACAGCGGTCGTAGCAGTGGCCGCCGCAGCCGTCGGCGGGGGCGGCGCATCGCCCGAGCAGGCGAAGACGATCGTCATTGGCTGGGCTTACGACGGCAAGGGCAGCATGGCGCCGTTCGACGGGCCGGCCCTGGCGACCGCGACGAGCCACGTCAAGAAGTTCAACAAGGGAGCGGGCTTCAACCTGCGGATCGTCACGTGCGACACCCAGGGCAACGAGCCCGCCGCGGCCAAAGCCTGCGCAGCACGGCTGCTAGGCAACGGTGCCGACATCATCTTCACGACCTGCGACGTCGACCTCGCGGCTCCGGTCGTGCAGGAGTCGATCAACCGCGGGAAGCTCACGATCGCGCCGTGCATCGGCACAGACCAGATGGGTCCGAAGCGCTTCGGTGCGAAGGGGCGCCTCGCGTTCTCGTACGGGAACGTGGCCCAGGACGAAGGCTCCGCGATGGCGGAATACGCCTGGCGGCGTGGCTGGCGGAAGGCTTCACTCGCCACCGACACGGTGATCGTCTACTTCCGCAACGTCGTCCAGGCGTTCGAGGCCCGCTGGAGGCAGCTCGGCGGAACCGTCGTGACCGAGGAGACGTATCAGTCCGCCGGCGGAAGCCCGGCGTCCTGGCAGAACGTCGTTACGAGGCTCAACTCAGAGGATGCCGACGTGATCGTCACCGCGACCGCGGCCGCATTCGGCGCACAGGTGCCGATCCTCAACGGCCTGCGAACGCTCGGTAACACCACACCGGTGCTCAACTCGTGGGCAGGTGACGGCAACTACTGGTACACGCCGGATCCGAAAGTCACCAACTACTTCTACGTCACGTTCGCGTCCGCGTTCGGAGACGATCCGGTCAAGGCGGTGAACGTCGTCGCGAACCAGAACAAGGCGGCGATCGCAAAGGCGGGGAGCACCGGCGGGTTCATAACCGGCCCCGCTGCCATCGATGGGCTTGTCACGGCGCTACGCCGCACCGGCGGGTCGACCAACGGCAACGCCCTTGCCACCCAGATGGAGAAGTTCAACAAGATCCCGACGCTCTCGGGACAGGTGAGCTTCTCGAAGAGCCTGCACACGGTCTTCGGTCGCCAGTACCGGGTGATTCGCGTGCAGAACAACGTTCCGAAGGTTGTGGGAACCGTCAGGGCGAAGGTCGTCCCCAAGATCTAGGGACGCGTGGCCGAGGCGGAGACAGATCCGCACGAGGCGAGGCGGCCCGGAGCATCGCTCCGGGCCGCCTCGGTCTCGCGCGCGTTCGCGGGCGTGCAGGCGCTCCGCGATGTGACGCTCGAGGTACATCGGGGTGAGGTCGTGGGGCTGATCGGCCCGAACGGCGCCGGCAAGTCCACGCTCGTGAACATCCTCACGGGATTCGACTTTCCGGATGAGGGATCGGTGGAGCTCGAGGGTCACGATGTCACGAGCTGGAGCGCGCACCGGCGCGGTCGGCACGGTCTTGCTCGAACGTTCCAGCACGGCCGGTCGTTCCGTGGACTGACGGTGCGCGAAAACGTCGAAGTCGCGGCGCTCGGGACGGGAACGGGCGCACGCACTGCCAAGCGCCGCGCAGACGTATTGCTCGAGCGGCTCCGGCTGACGAACTACGCGCACTTGCCGGCCGCGTCGCTCGCGCACGGTGACGAACGTCGTCTCGGGGTCGCGCGCGCGCTCGCGACCGAGCCGGCCTTCGTCCTGCTCGACGAGCCCGCCGCCGGTCTGCCGGAGGCCGAGGTCCCCGACTTCGCCGCCGTCGTTCGTTCGGTGCGCGACACCGACGACGTGGGCGTGCTCCTGATCGACCACAACATGGCGCTCGTCATGGACGTCTGCAACCGGATTCACGTCCTCGACCACGGCGCGACGCTCGCACAGGGCGAGCCGAAGGAGATCCGGGCGAACGTCGACGTCGCCGCCGCCTACCTCGGGGAGACGGCGGTTCACGGGAACGTGACATGACCGAGCCGGCGCTCGTAGTCCCTGCGCTCGAGGTCGACGGGCTCGGCGTCGTCTATGGCGGCGTTCCCGCCGTGCGCAACGTGTCGCTCTCCGTCAGGGCAGGTGAGATCGTCGGACTCATCGGTCCCAACGGCGCGGGCAAGTCGACGACGTTGCACGCGATCATGGGCCTCGTCCCTGCGCGCGCCGGCGATGTGCGCATCGGCGGCATCTCCGTTCGCGGGCGCTCGCCGGAGACGATCGCCCGGCAAGGTGTCGCGCTCGTACCGGAAGGCCGGCGGCTGTTCGGTGAGCTGACGGTCGCGGAGAATCTTGAGCTCGGACTCGCGGGTCGGCGCCGGAACGGAGCTGGCGGAGACGACCTTGGGGCGGTCTACGAGCTGTTCCCGATCCTCGCCGACTTCAGGGCACGTGCCGCAGGTGAGCTCTCCGGCGGGCAGCAGCAACAGCTCGCCATTGCACGTGCGCTCGTCGCCCAACCGACCGTCCTGCTCCTGGACGAGCCTTCGCTCGGCCTCGCCCCGGTCGTCGTCGACCTCGTCTTCTCGACCCTGCAGGAGATCCGCGAGCGCGGTCTCGCGATCCTCCTCGTCGAGCAGCGAGCACAGCGGACGGTGGTTCTCGCCGACCGCACGTACGTGCTCGCGAACGGCGAGCTCAGGCTCGAGCTGACCCCCGCCGATGCCGCCGACACCGACCGCATGGTCGCTGCCTACCTTTCGTGAAAGCGATCCTCGCCAGCGGCCTCACGGACTTCTTGAGCGACGCGGTCGACCTACAAGTGCAGGTCGACGCGATCGGGCTCGGAGCCGTCTTCGCCCTCATGGCTGTCGGAATCGGTCTCGTGTTCGGCGTGCTGCGGCTCGTCAACTTCGCCTACGGGCAGCTCATCATGGCCGGAGCATTCGCGCTTGCCTTTGCCTCGGATCGCGGCTGGCCGGTCGTGGTCGGGATCGCCCTCTGCTTCGCGGTGGTGATCGTCCTATCCCTGGTCATGGAGCGCGCCGTCTTCAGGCCGCTCCGCGGTCAGTCACCGGCAGTGATGCTCATCGCGACCTTTGCCGTCGCGTTTCTACTCCAGAGCATTGCCCTCCTCTGGTTCGGCTCGCTCGGCAAGACCGCGGCGTCGCTCACAGAGCTCAACCGGCCGTTCTCGGTCGGCAGCGTCGAGATTCGCAAGATCGCGATCGTCGCGATCGTGACGGCCGCGGTGTGTCTCGCCTTGCTGGTCCTGCTCTTGAATCGCACGTCGATCGGATTGCACATGCGCGCCGCGGCGCTGGACTTCCAGACCGCAAGGCTCCTCGGCGTGCGGGCGAATCGTGTGAGCGCCGTGGCGGTGCTCATCGCCGGCGTTCTGGCATCCATAGTCGCGGTGCTGCTCACCGTCCAGTTCCCGACTGTGACGCCGACGTTCGCGTTGCGGGAGACGATCACCGTGCTCGCCGGTGTGGTCGTCGGGGGTATGACGCGGCTCCTGCCCGCCACGCTCGGCGGCTTCACGATCGGGTATGTGTCGGGGCTGCTGGGCGGGGCGCTGCCGACCGCGCAAAGCCAGTACCTGCCCTCGTTCGTCTTCGGGCTCGTGATCCTCGTCCTGCTCGTCCGGCCGGGAGGCCTGTTCACGCGGGGTGTCCCGTTACAGGAGCGCGTGTGAACCGTCAGGCCGCTCTGCAACTCGGTGCGCCCGCCGGTCTGATCGTAGGGGCCGCGTTACTCGGCGCCCTCGTCTCGCGTTCGACGGAGATCTACTTCATCAATGCGCTTGTCGCCGTCTCGATGGTCGTCGCCCTCTACGTCTTCGTCGGCAACTCGGGCGTCCTCTCGTTCGGGCACATCAGCTTCGTCGCAGTCGGCGTCTGGGCGGCGGGGGTGCTGTCGGTGCCCGAGCAGGAGAAGCCCGCATTCATGCCCTACCTGTTCGGCTTCCTCAGCGACACGACGGTCGGCAATGTGCCGTCTCTCGTCATAGCCGGACTTGTCGCAGCGGCCTTCGCGCTCGTCGTCGGCCTTCCGTTGATGCGGTTGTCGGGTCTCGCGGCAGGTATCGCGACCTTTGCGGTACTCGAGATCACGAACAACATCCTGCGCTACTACGAGAAGATCGGCCCCGGCCTGAACACGTTCTCGTCCGTGCCGGAGACGACGGATCTCGCCCAGGCGGCGATCGGTGCGCTCGTGGTGGTGGTCGTGGCCTTCGCCTACCAGCGGAGTCGATTTGGCCGCCAGCTCCGGGCGACGAGGGAGGATCCGGCAGCCGCGCGCGCCGTTGGCATCTCGATCTATCGTCAGCGGCTCGGGGCCTTCGTGCTCTCGGGCTTCCTCGCCGGGCTCGCGGGCGGTCTCTATGTCCACTTTCTGCCGATCAACGTCGATGCCGTCTACCTCGACCTCACCTTCATCACGCTCGCGATGCTCGTCATCGGCGGCACCACGAGCCTCTGGGGAGCGGTCGTCGGTGCGCTCGCCGTGAGCGGGCTCGACTCAGCGCTCGCGAACGCGGAAAACGGCCTCGAGCTGTTTGGCAGGACGCTGGAGGTGCCTGCCGGCACGAGGATCATCGTCGTGAGCGCGCTCATGGCGCTGGTACTCGTGCTGCGTCCGCGTGGGCTTACGGGCGGCAGGGAGTTCTCGCTCGCGAGGATCGCCGGGCTGACGCGCCGAAAGCGCGCGCAGGAGGTCGCATCGTGAGGATCTGCGTGATCGGGTGCGGCGCCGTGGGCTCGCTTTTCGCCGCGCAGCTCGCGCGGCTCGAGGACGTGGAGCTGTGGGCCTACGATCTCGATCGTGGACATGTGGACGCCATGAACGCGAACGGACTCAGGCTCACGGGGGCGGGTGAGGTCGTCGGCTCCGTCCGGGCGACCGCCGACGCGTCCGCGCTTCCGCCGTGCGACTTCGGGATCGTCGCCACGAAGGCGATGCACACCGGCGCCGCCGTCGAGGCGACCGCGCACGCGTTCGCCGAGGGCGCCGTCGCATCCGTCCAGAACGGGGTGGGCAACGAGGAGTCGATCGCAGCGCACATCGGGCGGGTGATCCGGGGCACGACGTTTCCCGCGGGCAAGATCGTGGCTCCGGGTGTCGTGCAGTGGGACGTGAAAGGCGACACCACACTCGGTCCGTTCGAGCCGAGCCCGGCTCATCCTGACGAGATCGAACGACTTGCCGAGGCCTGCACGCGCGCCGGAATGCCGACCTCCGCCGTCGCGGATGCACGCCCCGCCCAGTGGCGCAAGGTCATCTTCAACGCGGCGACGAACCCCGTCGGTGCGCTGACGGGCTTGACCCACGGGCGCGTCTGCGAGCGACCCGACTTGCGCGCGCTCGTGAGCGCGCTCGTCGACGAAGGAAAGGCTGTCGCCGCTGCCCAGGGGATCGAGCTCGACGCCGACCCGGAGGAGCTCATCGACCACGCGGCGCGACCGGACGTCGCGTACGACCACCGCGCGAGCATGCTCCAGGATGTGGATGCCAGACGGCCAACGGAAATCGACTACCTGAACGGCGGCATCGCCCGCTTCGGCCGCGAGCATGGCGTCGCGACGCCGCTCAACACCGCAGTCACGGCTCTCGTGAAGGCGCTGGAGGACTCATGGGACTGAGCGCCGAGCTCGAGCGTCGCTACGCGAACGTCCGGGCGGCGATGGCAGCCAGCGAGCTCGACGCGCTCATCGTCTCCGGCAGCGAGTACACGGGGTTCGAAGGGGCCGTCACCTACCTGTCCGGCTTCCAGATCGTCCATCGGTATGCGTACGTGGTAGTTCCCGTCGCCGGAGATCCCTTCGCAGTCTTCCCCACCGAGGCGCGCTACGTGGGCGAGCACGGCACCGCCGAGCTCGAGCAGGTCTTCCACGAGCATCCCGGTGCGCTGATCGCGGAGCGCGCCCGTGCATCCGGCTGGCGGCGGATCGGTGTCTACGGACTCGAGTACGTCATGACCCCTCGTGACTATCGCGTGCTCGAGGACCTCGACCTCGTTCCTTTCGACGTCGAGTTCGATCTCGCACGGGCGGTCAAGAGCGATGCCGAGCTCGAGTCGGTGCGCGACTCGGTGCGGATCAACGAGCGTGGCTTCGAGATCTTCGTCGAGCACTACGCGCCCGGGAGGTCGGCGGCCGAGGTCATGGCGGCGGCGGAAGAGTGGTTCGTCGCGGAGGGCTGCGGACGGCTGACCATGAACATGGTTCTGACCGGTGACGATGCGACGGGCGGCTCGTTCGCGCGGCCCGAGTTCAAGATCGCCCGCCAGGAGGAGACACTCGGCGGCTTCCTCCTCCCGTCGCTCGAAGTCGCGGGGCCGGGTATGCACTGGGTCGAGGTCTCCCGCGCCGTCGCGGCCACCGGCACGCCGCTCTCGAAGGACACCGAACGGATGGTCGAGGCCTACGGCGAGTACGTCGACGCTGCGCAGGCGACCATGCGTCCCGGTGTGGCGTGTCACGATCTCCATCGGGCGGTCGCGCAGGGCTTCGCCGAGCGCGGCTATCACCTGGGGCACGTGACGGGACACTCGATCGGCATGACCATGATCGAGTTTCCGAAGGTCGGCGAGGGCGTCGAGACCGAGCTCGAGGAAGGGATGGTGCTTTCGATGCACCCGCACGCGATCGCTCCGAACGGAGAGGACTGCCTCTATATGCAGGAGACCTGGCTCGTCACGAAGGATGGCGGAGAACCACTCTCGAGCCTTCCGATGCAGGTGTTTTTCACGTGATCTGCCTATCGGATCGCGCGCACAGGGCTACAATCGGAACGTGACCTGGCCGTGGCTCGTGCTGCTCATCGCAACCGCCGCGCTTGTCGTGGCGGTCGAGACACCTCGCCTCGTGGAGCGCTTCGGCGCGGATGCGCGAAACGTGCGCGCCCGCAAACATCGCAAGAGGAACCTCCGCGTCGTCACGCCGGAGGACGAGAGCGACGAGTTCATTCGCAGCGTCCAGCGAGACCTCGAGGCACTGCCGACGGTCGAGGAGCGAGACCGCAGGACGTAGGGGTGAAGGTGACTTCGCCCCGGAGCTTTCGCCGCCCGGGAACTCAGCTAGGGCTGAATCCTGACCGTTGCGGTCAGCGTGCGCGTGTTCGGGAGGATCCGGGCGACGTTCTCGGTGTTCTTCGTCTCCTGATAGTCGGAGACGCGGAGCTCGAGTCGGTGCGTGCCCACTGAGAGGTCTCCGGTCGGGAGGCGTACGACTCCACGGGAGTAGGACGTCGCCACGCTCCGGCCGTCGATCGTGGCGCTGACGAGCGCGGGGTTGACGCCCGACCCGCCGTCGCTCGCAGCGACGAGGATCGGTCGACCCCTGTCCACCGCGCTCGCACGGAGGCGGAGGGTCGGCGCGGTGACGTCGTTCACCCAGTAGCGGAACGTGAAGCGCCCGGCTCCGGCTCGACTCGCGCTGTCGAAGACGATCGCGTAGTCGCCCGGCCGCGGCGAGAGCGCGGCGGCTGCGGGCACGGGGTCCCGGAAGTTGTCGAGGTACGGGTTGTGAGCGACCGGTAGGCCCGCGTATCCGGTGAGCCGGTTCTCGTCGAGCCCAGCGACCACCCGAGGCTCGACCTGAACCCCCGCAGCAGAGCTGGTGACGACGACGCCGAAGTTCGCGACAGGTTTCCCGAGCCGTACGCGGTACACGAGCTCCGGGCCCCTGAGAACTGTCGTCACGCCGAACCCGCTCGGGCTCTCCGGATAGCGGTAGCGCGTGACGAGCGAAGGTCGGCCGGCGGTCGTAGCGCGATGCACGCCGGGTCGCGCGAGGGGCAGCACGCGCTGACGGGCGAGCGCGGCAACGGTGACTCGGCCCCAGAACGGCACCCGACGGACCTCTCCTCCGCGCCGAAGCTCGACATAGCCGCTGAGATCGCCCGCTGCGGCGGTCGCCGTGGCACCGGCCGTGTACTCCAGGGTGCCCGGAACGTCGACGGAAGCCGGGACGGTGAACATCGCGCCGGGCGTCGTTTGCCGGCGGACAACGGCGGTCTGCCACGTGCCGAGCCCGCTGCCCGCGTCGTCGAGCGTGATCCGCCCGTTCACCGTGCGGCCACGCGCAAGCAGGCCGAGGGTGACACCGGAGGGCCGGGCGAAGAGCAGCGGCTGGTCGGCGTCGACGAGCGCGACGACCCCGCCGCCCTGGAACGAAGGCGCGAGCCGTCGCTCGCCGGCGTCTCGAGCGTCCACGCCAGTTTGGACGAGCGCCGACTTCACCTGTTCGACGGTCCACGCGGGATGCCGCTCCTTGAGCAGTGCGGCTGCACCGGCGACGTGCGGTGATGCCATGCTCGTTCCCGAGAAGGCGGCCCAACCCTCTGGAACCGACGAGAAGATGTCGACTCCCGGCGCAGAGACGTCCGGCTTCATGCGAAGCGAGATCGTGGTTGGCCCGACCGACGAGAACTCGGCGTGCGTACTCGCCGGGGGCATACCGCTCGTCTGCACCGCGGCGACCGCGATGGCGCGCGCGGAGTTGGCGGGAGACGAGATCGATCCCGCCCCGGCGTCGTTGAAGTCATTGCCGGCTGCCACGATCGGGACGACACCCGCCTGCGCGGCCGCGTCGAGCGAGCGCGCGACGATGTCGCGCCGCGGCTCGATCTCCGGCTCGCCGAGCGAAAGGTTGATCACGTCCATGCCGTCGGCGACGGCGGCCTCGATCGCAGCGACGAGCTCGGGTGAGTTTCCGTTGGGACTGAGACCTGAGTCCGTTCGCACGAGCGCCTTGTAGTTGCCGATGTATGAGCGCGGGGCGACACCCGAGACCGTGCGTCCGCCCTGCGCGCTCGTGTTCGCGTTCCCGGCCGCGATCCCCGCGACGTGGGTTCCGTGTCCGCTCTCGGTCGAGTCGAAGGCCAGTCGCGCCACCCGCGTCTCGGCGCCCGGAGGCGCGAACGCTCGCGCGACGATCACTTTCGCGCTCGTGAACTGAAGCTGCCCTTTCGGGAACCCGGGCGGCATCGCGTACCCCGCCGGATCGAAGAACTCGTGTCGGGGATCGACGCCTGTGTCGATGATCCCGATCTTCATGCCGTCACCGGCGGTTTGCAGGTCGGCTCCCCAGAGCGCGGTTGCGCCGATCTGCCGTGGACTCGTGTCGAGCGCGGCGCCGTAGTGCGCCGACGCGAACACGTCGCGGACGCCGGCGAGGCTGCGGAGGCTGTCGACTTCGTCGGTCGGAAGGTCGACGGCGAAGCCGTTGACGACGAGTCGGTAGCGCCAGCGGATAGTAGCCTCTGGAATCTCGCGGCCGAGCGTGCGTTCGAAGGCGGCCTGCTCGGCGTCGAGGCGCACCGCTGCGTTCGGCGAACGCGTGAGCGGAGCCGACCGGAGCGCGACGACGACTTGGACTCGGTCTCCTGCACGAGCGACGGGTGGTCCGTTCGCTTCTGTGAACACGCTCACTCCGGCGAGCAGCGCGAGCAGCAGGGCCAGTAGCAAGGTAACGGCGCGGGTGAAGGTCATTCTTCGACTGAGACGAGGGATGCCGGGGTTGGCTTGTTAGGTGCGGATGAGAGGACTTGAACCTCCACGCCCTTTCGGGCACACGGACCTGAACCGTGCGCGTCTACCAATTCCGCCACATCCGCGCGGGCTCGTCATTGTACGTTCCGTCTCGCCGAACCTCGCGGCTCTGAGCCAGCGGATCCTCGACCCGGGTGCTAGGCGGAGAGCGCGTCGAGAACCACGTCGGCGCGCGAGTCGGGCCGCACGCGGCGCATGACCTTCACGACGTTCCCGTCCGCGTCGATGACGAAGGTCGAGCGCTCGACGCCCATGTACGTCTTCCCCGCAATGCTCTTATCGACCCAGACGCCGTGCGCCTCCGGAGACCGCGTGGTCCTCGTCGGCGAGGAGCGTGAACGGCAGGCCGTACTTGCCCTTGAACTTCACGTGCGAAGACACGCTGTCGGGACTGACGCCGAGGACGACCGCACCGCGCCGCTCGAACTCGCCCCACGCATCCCGGATTCCGCACGCCTGCGCGGCGCAGCCAGGAGTGTCGTTGCGGGGATAGAAGTAGAGAACGACAGGCTTTCCGCGGAGTGAATCGAGCGAGACTTGCTCTCCGCTGTCGCTCTCGAGCGTGAACGTCGGAGCCGGCTTGCCCGCCTCGACCATGCTCACCTCTTCGCCAAAGCCTCTCGCTAGGGTCCGCGCGATGGTATCCGTCCACGCGGTGCTCGGGATCGCAGTGCTCGCGATCTGCGTTGGTGCCGGTGTCCTCGGAATCGCTGGGTACAGGCGCGGGGCGGGCGGCCTGGTCAGTCACGCGCTCGTGCTCGCGCAGACTGGGCTCATCGCCCAGGCTGCCGTCGGACTGCTGCTCCTCTCGGACGATCGGCGTGCTCCCGACCGGCTTCACTACGCCTATGGGGCGTTCGCGCTCGGCGCCGTGCTCGCGCCCTGGTTCTACGCACCGCCTGATGCGCGCAGGCGTCTGCTCTGGTTCGGAGGAACGACGCTTCTCGCTGCCGCCCTCGCGACGCGTGCGTTCATGACGGGCGGGTGAGAGGGTGAGAGGGTCCACTACGTGAAACGCCTGTGGAATCGCATTCCGCCGCTCGGCCGCGGGCTCGGGATCGTGGCACTGATCGCGCTCGTCGTCGTGATCCTGTCGCTCGAGCCGGTCCTCGCGGCAGTCGGCGGACTCGTTCGGATCGCGTTCTTTCTCGCGGTGGCGTTCTTCCTCTTTCTGCTCTGGCGCGAGCGGCGCGGTGACTTCGACGCCTGGTCCGAGCGGAACCGCCGATTGTTCTACGCCGCGATTATCCTCGCGGTGGTCGATATCGGCGCGATCATCGGCCTCGGCGCCTCAGGCCCGGATGCGCTCGCGTTCTTCCTCGTGCTCGGCGGCTGCGCGTGGGTCGTCGTGCGCACATGGCGGCTCGAGCACCGCTATTGACGACCCTTTTGCGTCCGCAGACGACAGTCGAGGCGCTGGCGGCGCTCGCATTTGCGCTCATGGCGGTCGGGGCGGTGTACGAGACGTGTGTCGCGCTCGAGATCATTCCGCTCGGTGCAGTGCCCGGTGCGGCTCCGCCCGGCGAGGCCGCCGTCGCGATTGCCGCGGTCGCGGGACTCTTGCTCGGGAGCGGTGCTTCAGGGGCAAACGCGGCACGTCACGACACCCGGTCGTTCTGGGCGCTCAAGCTCCTCGGCCCGGTCGCCGCAGCGTACGTGGTCGCTCGGTTCTACGCCTTCGATCCCTACTACGCCCCGAGCTTGCGGCGCGCGTCGGAAGGCGGGCTCGTGTCTACGCCTTGGATCGCGCTCATCGTCGCTCTGTCGCTCGGAGCCGCGGCTCTGGCCGCCGTTCGTCCGCGGCTGGGAAGCACCTGCACGTTCGTGGTGCTCCTTCTCTGCTTCTTCACGGCGCTCGTGGTACGTCTCGGCCACTGAGGGCGAGTTCAGCGCCGCTTAGGGTGGGACGCGAAGAACTGCCAAATCTCTCGCGTCGGGTCGTACTGTCCGCGGGGCCACTGGTGACCGACGCCGTCGAGCGGCACGAGCTGTACAGAGGTTCCGGCCCGACAGGGAGACCACATGGTCTTCGTGAGGGTGGCACGGCAGAGGTGCCTTTCGCGGGGCAGGCGTTCAGCTCACGCCAGCGATCGATGCCGGCCTGAGCCGACGGCCAGTCGACGTCGAGAAAACCACGAGGGCCGTCGCCGCCTGCGAAGGGGAGGTTCTGGTCGTCGAGCCCGTGGATGTGGAGTATCGAGACCGGACGGGAGGGCGCGCACTCGGTGTTGAGGGTCGAAGCGACCGGCGCGGCTGCCGCGATGCGACCCGACAGGTTGCAGGCTAGGGCGTAGGAGAAGAGTCCACCATTGGAGATTCCCGTTGCGTAGATTCGGCGGCGGTCGATCGAGTGTTGACGCGCAAGCTTGTTCAAGAGGCTCGAGACGAACCCGATGTCGTCCACGCCGAGTCGGTCTGCGGGGCCGCAGCAAGGTCCCGCGTTCCACGTCCGCCCGATCCCGTCCGGGTAGACGGCGATGAACCCGCGCCGTGCCGCTTGCGCGTCGAAGCCCGTGAGGGCAGCAGCGCCGGCACCGGTCCCGAACCCGCCGTGGAAGACAAGCACCACCGGTGCCTTTTCTTGCGGACGGTCGGGGACGAACACGCGATAGGTTCGCTCTAATCCGCCGGCTCTCACGGAGCCGGTGACCACGGTGCCGCCGCCGGCGGCGCCTGCTGACGCCACGGCGAGCGCGAACGCCAAAACGGCGAGCTGAGAGCGACGAGGCCCAGGGCAATCCGCGTGGAGACTGCGATCCGCATGGATGCACACCGTGGGCTACTCGCGTAATCAGGAGCTCAGCCCGGCGCAAGAGTTCAGTTAAGGGGGCGCTCAGGGAAGCGCGAACGCCGGACCCTCGCGGACCGTCGGCGGGCCGGGATTGACCGGGTGTACGAGCTTCAAGCGGTAGCGGTAGATGCCTGGTCCGAGGCGGCGAGGCTGGAACGCGATCTCAACCTGCTCGTCGACGCCGGCACGCCCGCGCTTCACCATCTTCGTGGCCCCGCCCACCTTCACCACGCGAAGCTCCCAGACGCAGTCGAGCGAGCAGCTGAGGCTTGCTCGGAACGTCCCGCGCCGTGCCTCGTTCCGCGTTCCGAACCGAAGCCTTGAAGAGCGCACGATGAGCTGCACGCCGGGACAGCGCGCGATCGAGCCGCCGGCGGTGCGGTCGAGGGCTCTCGCGACCTTCGGCAGGCTCGACTTCGCCGAGCCGTCCACGTAGCGGACGCCCGACTGCCAGCCCGGGCGCGCGCGCTCGTCCTGCGAGTGGAAGACGAGGATGCCGACGACGTTCGGCTGGCAGAACGCCAGCGCCAGCGCCTGCGCGTAATACGCGGCCTGGGTCTCTTCCGTGGTGGGCCGCGTGGTCGCCGGCTCGTCGCCCGTGTAGAGCCCCGCTTTCGACGCCGGGATCTGCGACTCGACGCCGTACTCCCCATAGAGGATCGGAAGCGTGGATCCGGGCTGGGCAGTGCCGTCGAAGGCCTCGCCCAGCAGACTCACGAGCTTGTCGTAGTCCGCGATCCCGATCGACGTGCCAAGCGGGTGCGCGACCGCCGGCGCCTGGCTGGAATGGTCGCCATAGGGATGGATGGTGAAGACGTCCATGATCGGCCTCTCGCGCGCGCTCGCCCGGTAGGCGATCCCCAGCTCGCGGATGAACTTCGTCGGCGAATGCGTGTGCCTGCTGCCTTCGGGCCGGTCTGCACCTCTGGGAGACACGGCCGCGCCGTACACGGTTATGTCCGGCGACTGGGCCTTGAGAGCGTCGTACACGCCTGCAAGGAGCTGGAGATAGGACGCAGGCGCCACGCTCGTGCCGTCGAGCGCGAACTGCGGCAGCCAGAAGCGGTTCAGGTTCGGCTCGTTCGCCACGATCACGTGCCGGATCGCCGGCACCTCGCGCACGATCGCGGTGGCGAAGGAAGCGAACTCGGCACGGGACTCGTCGGTCAGCGGCGTCGTCCGCGACCCAGGATGCATGACCGTGACATAGATGCGGACGCCGCT
>Ga0136633_1000643_pt1 | contig 26549 bp, 29 predicted proteins | sample AntDrymeUQ832206_2_FD_105494 | JGI IMG/M metagenome (GOLD analysis project Ga0136633, IMG submission 105494) | Polar desert sand microbial communities from Dry Valleys, Antarctica - metaG UQ83 (22.06) | ecosystem: Environmental > Terrestrial > Soil > Desert | place: Antarctica: Dry Valley... | reverse complement strand
CTCTACGAGACGCCTGGCCTCCGCGCCCACGGCGGCCAACTCGGCGTCGGCGTAACGCCCCTCGGCGCCGTCCTGGCCCGTGTAGGTCATCCCGCCCAGCGCATCGCTCATGCCCAGCTCGCCAACCATCCGGCGCGCCATCGCGTTGACCCTGCGCAGATCCTCGGCGGCGCCCGAGCTGGGCTCGTCGAAGACCAGCAGCTCTGCCGTACGCCCCCCGAGCAGCATCGCCATCTGATCGACGAGGTCCGACCGCGGCTGGACCGCGCGCTCCCCGTCGTCGACGTCCCACATGAAGCCGAGGGCACGGCCGCGGGGGATGACGCTGAGCTTGTGGGGAAGCCGTGCCCCGGGCAGCGCCAGCGCGACCAGCGCATGCCCCGCCTCGTGGTAGGCGACCATCCGTCGCTCTTGCTCGGTGAGGACGTGCCGGCGAGAGGACACGCCGAGCATCATCCGCTCCATCGCCTCCTCGACGATCGCCATCGAGATGCCGGTCGTGCGGCGCCGCGCGGCCAGCAGCGCCGCCTCGTTGAGGACCGCTGCGAGGTCAGCGCCCGAGAACCCGGGGCTGACCGAGGCCAGCACATCGAGGTCGACGTCTGCTGCGAGCGGCTTGCCCCCGGCGTGGACGTCGAGGATGGCTCGCCGGCCCGCCCGGTCGGGAAGCTCGACGGCGACCTGGCGATCGAAGCGACCAGGACGCACCAGCGCGGGATCGAGGATGTCCGCACGGTTGGTCGCCGCCATCACGACCACGCCGGTCTCCGTGTCGAAGCCGTCCATCTCGACCAGGATCTGGTTGAGCGTCTGCTCGCGCTCGCGCGTACCGTCGACGGCGCTGTCGGATCGGCGGCCCCCGACCGCGTCGACCTCGTCGATGAACAGGATCGAAGGAGCGACCGCGCGCGCCTCGGCGAAGAGGTCGCGGACGCGCGCGGCGCCCTGGCCCACGAAGATCTCGACGAACTCGGTGGCCGACACCGAGAAGAACGCGGCGTTGGCTTCTCCCGCGACGGCCCGCGCCAGAAGCGTCTTGCCGCAGCCGGGAGGCCCGGCGAGGAGGATGCCGCGCGGCGCACGGGCGCCCATCTCGGCGAAGCGCTCGGGCTGCGCCAGGTAATCCTTGACGTCGCGCAACTCCTCCAACGCATCGTCGACTCCGGCGACGTCGGCGAACGTAACGCGCCCTTCCCCGGCTGCCCGCCGCCCGACGCTGGGATCACGCATGGACAGGCGGCGCTGGCGCTCCGGGGCATCGAGTATCCGCCGGAGCCCTTCCTCGAGGTGCTCCTGCCCGATGCTCTGCTCGCTCGCGCGGCCGGCCAGGAGAGCGCCCTCGTTGACCACGTTGGCCAGGTCCGCGCCCGTCAAGCCGATTGCGCGACGGGCGAGCCGCGGCAGGTCCACCCCGGGTGCCAGCCGGCGGCTGCTGGCGTGGAGCTCCAGTATGGCCAGCCGGCCCTCCTCGTCGGGCCTTTCGAGCCCGACGCTGCGGTCGAAGCGGCCGGGGCGCAGCAGCGCCGGGTCGAGCAGGTCCGGGCGGTTGGTGGCGCCGAGGACGATGATTCCGTCGCTGGGGGAGAACCCGTCCATCTCGGCCAGGAACTGGTTGAGCGCCTGCTCCTGCTCCTCGCCGGTGGTGGCCCCACCGCCGCCGGCGCTGCGACGGCGGCCAACGGAGTCGAGCTCGTCGATGAAGACGATCGCCGGCGGCTGCTCGCGGGCCTCGGCGAACAGGTCACGAACGCGCGCCGCCCCGACGCCGACGTACAGCTCGACGAAGTCCGAGCCCGAGATGGAGTAGAACGACGCGCCGGCCTCGCCGGCCAGCGCCCGGGCCAACAGTGTCTTGCCGCATCCCGGCGGGCCGTAGAGCAGGATCCCCTTGGGGATCGTCGCGCCCAGCTCCGCGAACCGGCCCGGGTCCGAGAGGAACTGCACGAGATCGCGCAGCTCGGCGATCGCCTCCTTCTGACCGGCGACGTCGGCGAACGTCACGGGGCGTTCGTCGGAGCGCAGGCGCCGGGCGCCGCTGCGGATCCCGAACAGGCCGCTCTGCCGCCGGTAGGAGACGATCAGGTAGATGAAGATGATCACCAGAATCAGGGCCGGCAGCAGCAGCGTGGCCGGAAGCACGAGCGACTTGGCGAACTGCTGGTCGATCGTGGTCGGGATCCGTTTGCGCACGAGGGTCTGGACGAGCATGTCCTGGCTGCCCGCGGTCTTCAGATAGGTCGCGTTGTAAGGGGCGAAAGAGCCATCGCGCCGCCGGTAGCTGCCGACCACGACAGCGTCCTGGTTGAGCACCCGCGCGTCGCGGATACGGCCGGTCTGGGCGAGCTGGACGAACTCGTCGTATCGCAGGCGCGCGCCGTCGACATGAGGGCGTGAGAGCTCGATGACACCCCCGTAAGCGGCGAGCAGCAACGCGATGGCCACGCCGCACCACAGACCCACGCGGCTGGGGCGCGAGCGGCGGGAACGGCGTCGGTTGCGAGAGCGCTGGCCGGCCATGGTTCTCGGCGCGAACCATAGACCCGAGGAGACCGCGTCGGGCGGCCTTGTCCCATCCGGTCCCACATGCTTAGATGTCCTCAACTTTCGAGGAGGCCGGGATGAGCGGGTTGCAGCGTCGGTTGTGGATGGGCATCGTGGCGGTCATCGCCACCGCCATGAGCGCCGCCGCAGTTGCCTGGGCCTGCACGCCGACCGCCGACATGACCGCGGGTCCCGGCTCCGGTCCTCCCGGCACCCAGGTGACCTTCACCGGCACCGGATTCGACAAGGGGATCGTCGAGCTGCGCATGGACAGCACCACGTCGGCGCCGCTGACGACCGTGCAGGGCCCGAGCTTCAGCGTCACGCTGACGGTCCCGGAGACCTCGCCGGGCTACCACACCTTCGGCGCGGTCGGCTACAACAGCGAGGGCGTCGCGGTCGGCGAGGCCTCTGTGCCCTTCGAGGTGACCGGCGCCTCGGCCGAGCCCGCTCAGTCCGTTGCGCCCACCGTGCCGCAATCCTCCGGGCGTCCGGCCCCCCGGCCCACCACGGGCGCCGTCGAGCGCGTGTCATCCTCGCCGCGTCCGCAGGCGGACCGCCGGTCGAGCGATCGCGACGTTGTGCGCCCCGCCGGAACCCCGGCCGCCGTTGCTCCGGGCGCCGATGCGTCCGCGGCGCCTGCTCCGAGCACGGCAACTCCCGACCCGGCCGGCGCTGCGCAGTCGGGCCAGGGCGCTCGAGCAGTGCGCACACCGGGCTCGGCCTCAGATTCACCTCGTCCGCTCAGCGGCATCCGTCGTATCGAAATCGGCGCGCAAGCCACCGATCGTGCTGCAGCGCCGAAGGACCTGTGGGCAACGTCCCCGAACGCCGGCGACGAGCAGACCGCGACTTCGGGCGGGCAGCTCGCCATCGGCGCGGGTCTGCTCGCGTTCGGCCTGGTCGCCCTGTTCGGCGGGTTCGCGATAGCTGAGCTGAGGCGCCGTCGGGCGCTCGCCGGCGCGCGCCGCAGGCCATAGCGCTGGAAGGTTCGCCGCCGTGAAGATCGCGGTGGCCGGAAAGGGTGGCGCCGGCAAGACATCGATTGCCGGGACGCTGGCGCGTCTGCTCGCTCGAGACGGCCTCCACGTGCTGGCCATCGACGCGGACTCAGGGCCGAACCTCGCGCTGACGCTCGGGCTGACCCCCGAGCAGGCCGCGGTGCTGCCGACGTTGCCCGAGGACGTCATGCGGGTCAGCGACGGCAGGCTGCGGCCCACGCGCCCGCTCCCCGGAGTACGCGACGGTTGCGCCTTCTCCACGCCCGACGGGGTCGAGCTGATCGTCATGGCCCGCCCCGAGCAGGCGGGTACGGGCTGCCTCTCGCACCTCCACGGCTTGGTGCGGGTGCTGGTCCGCGACGAGCCCGCGGACGGCGCTCACGCTTGCGTCCTGGATCTCGACCCTTCACCGGAGGGCTTCTCGCGAGGCATCGCCGCTCACGTCGACCTCATGCTCATCGTCGTCGAGGCCTATCCCGCCTCGCTGCACACAGCACGACGGATGGCCGCCCTGGCCGCCGACCTCGCCATTCCCCGGATCGCACTGGTCGGCAACAGGATCCGCGCCGCTACCGACCGCGACATGCTGGGCGCGCTGGCCGGCGAGCTGGGCCTCGACCTGTTGGCCCTGGTCCCGTTCGACGATGTGTTCGCCCGCGCCGAGCGGATCCCCGCCGCGCCGCTCGACGTCGATCCCCGCGCCCCTGCGATGGCCGCCATCGCCGAGCTCTGCTCGCGCATCTGCGGCCCGCTCGCTGTCCGGTGAGCCCCGGCGCCGAGGAGCTCGGGCCGCGCCTCGCGGTGGCCGGCAAGGGGGGCGCCGGCAAGTCGGTGGTCGCGGGAACCGTCGCCCGTAGCCTGGCCCGTCGGGGCCGCCGGGTGCTCGCCCTCGACTCCGACACGCTTCCCGGCCTGGCGTTCAGCCTCGGCGCCGCGGCGCCAGCCGTGCCACCGCTCAACGCAGCCGTCGAACGCGACGAGCGCAACCGCTGGCGCTTCATCGCCGGCGTCGGGCCCGCCCGCGCGGTCCAGCGCTACGCCACCGATGCGCCCGACGGGGTGCGGATGCTGCAGCTGGGCAAGACCGGGCGCGAGGGCCAGGCGCCGTACCTGGCCGCGACCAACGCCTTTTACATGGTCGTCCAGGGGCTCGACGCTGTGCGGTCGCTGCGCGAGTGGGCCGTCATCGGAGACCTCCCGGCCGGTCCGCGCCAGATCGCCTTCGGCTGGGCCCCCTACGCGCGGCGCGTTCTCCTGGTCGTCGAGCCGACCTGGCAGTCGATGCTGACGGCGCGCCGGGTCGGCCGGATCGCCCTAGCCCGCAGGCCCGGCGCCGAGCTGTGGCTGATCGTCAACAAGGCGTCGGCGCCGGGCGACGCACGCCGGGTGAGCGAGTTCCTCGACCTGCCGGCGAGGTGCGCCGTCCCGGCCGATGACGCCGTCCGGTCGGCCGAGCGGGCGGGGGAGGCGCTGCTCGACCACGCCCCGGGCAGCGCGGCCGTCGCTGCGCTCGAATCGCTGGCGGAGCAGCTCGATCGGAGTAGCATCGGCGTATGAAGATCCTCGTTTCGGGCAAGGGCGGGGTCGGCAAGACGACGGTCTCCGGGACGCTCGCTCGCGCGTTCGCCCAGGCCGGCCATCCGGTCTTGGCGCTCGACGCAGACACCAACCCGATGCTCGGGGTGTCGCTCGGTCTCGGACCCGAGCAGACCGACCTGCTGGTGGCCGTGCGTGAGGGTCTGGAAACGGGCGAGACCGAGCACGAGCGGTCGCTCGACGGCTTCGTCGAGCGGTTCGGACGTGACGCTCCCGACGGTGTCCGGCTCGTTCTCGCGTCCCGCATCGACCGCCCCGACCCGGGCTGCCGCTGCTGCGGTGTTTCGGCCGAGCAGCTCATCGCCGAGCTCGATGGCGAGGGCCGGATCGTGATCGGTGACCTCGAGGCCGGGGTCGGCACGGTGTTGCGCCTCGAGACGGGACAGGCCGACGTGGTCGTGGTCGTGGCTCAGCCCACGGCGAAGTCCCTGGACGTCGCCCGGCGCGCGATCGACCTGGCCGAGGATCGTGGCGCGCGGGTCGTGGTGGTGGCCAATCGCGTCCGGGACGAGAGCGACCTGGCCGCAATCGAGGCCGCGGTGGGATCCGATCGCGAGCTCGTCGTGATCCCGGAGGACCCGGCCATCGCCGCGGCCGATCGCGACGGGTTGGCGCCCATCGACGTCGATCCGCGGTCCCCGGGCGTTCGAGCCGTCGTCGAGCTTGCCGACCGCCTGGCGGGCAGCGCGGTACCTGCCTGACGCGTCGCGGTCAGCCGCGGGCCGCCGCGGAACGCCTCGGCGTCTCGAGCGTGACGAACTCCCCGTAGCGGCTGAGGAACCGATCGAGGATCGCGTCGGTCTGCACGAGCGACAGCGCCGCCTCATGGAGCGCCTCCGTACCGGCTCGCGTCAGCTGGTAGATGCGGCGATCGGGACCGCTGTCGGACGGCTCCCAGGCCGACCGCACGAGCTCCTCGCCCTCGAGCGCCCGCAACGCCCGGTACAGGCGGCCCGGGTCGTCGCGCTCGAACCCGAGAGGCCGCAGCCGCTCGAGCAGCTCATAGCCGTGCGCGGGCTGCTCGCGCAGCAGCAGCAGCAGGCACGGGCGCAGGAAGTTCTTGGGCAGAGCGCCCGGGGGGACGTCAGCGGGAATGGACATGGCCCCGCCGCTCGTCGAGGCAGGACGCCGCCGCGTCCGGCGAGTCGTGACACCAGCAGTCGTCGTCGCAATCGCCGTGGGTCGGGCGGGTGAGGTCGGCCATCTCGTCGGCGAAGGTGCGCTTGCCGCTCTCCTCGCCGGCGGCGCTGAGCCGGTAGGCCGAGCCGTCGTGGTCGAGTAGGCCGTCGCTCACGAAACGCTGTAGGTAGGCGTCGAGGGTCAGCTGCGGGACGGCCAGGAAGCGGCTGAGCTCCTCGGCGGTCGGCGCGTCAGAGATCCCCTCCGAGCGCATCCAGTACATGGCCTGGAGCACCTCGTCGCGGATCCGCAGGACCTCAAGCTCGTCCATTGCCGCCCCCTGTCCAGGTTTGGCCGATCTCGTCGATGGCGGTGATCGCGACAGCGTCGGGGGCGAAGTCCAGCGGCGCCTGGCCGGCCTGCTCGGCCCCGATGAAGCACTCGTCGAACGGCACGGTGCCGCCCAGCTCGAGGTCGTGGCGCTCGGCGAAGGTCTGCACGGCCTCGAGCTCCTGTTCGTTGCGGATCTTGTTGGCCACCAGCGCCACGCGCGGTAGCCCGAGGTCTGTGGCGAGCACCGCCATCCGCCGCCCGGTCTCGAGCGACTTGAAGTACGGCTCGACGACGGCGAGAAGGGCATCGGCGTATACCGCGGTACCCCGCGAGAGGTGTTCGGGAGAGGCCTCGGTGTCGAGGATGCAGACCTCCCGCTGCTCCTTGGGCACGGCATCGATGATCGAGCGCACCGTGGCGTGCATGTGGCACAGGCAACCCGTGTTCGCGTGCTGGGGGAGCGCCATCACCAGGAGCTGCACGCCGTCGGGCCCGACGATCGAGTGCGACGCCTTGATCTCCTCGAGCGTCTGGGTGAGCTCGGGACCCTCCGGCGTGCGCCGCAGCAGGTCGGCGGGCAGGACGGGCATGTCGCTCATCCGCTCCGCGGGGATGCCGAGCGTGAGCGCAAGGTTCGGGTTGGAGTCGCCGTCGATCGCCAGCACGTTCTTGCCCCCGCGCGCGAGCAGCCGGGCCATCGTCCCCGAGATCGACGTCTTGCCCGAGCCTCCTTTGCCGGCTATCGCGAGCTTCATGACCTCAGACCGTATCCCAGGGGCTCGGTGAGCTCCATCGGAACCTTCAGCCAGGTCGCGACGATCCGGCCCACCACGGCGACCGCGCGTTCGACGGCGTCCGCCACCGGCTCGGTCAGCCCGCCGCCCAGCACGTCAACTTCACCGGGCTGACAGCCGACGATCCGCACGCGTTCGGGCAGCGCTCCCATCGTCTTGGCGATGCTCAGCACACGGTCGGGGTTGGCGAGGTGAACATCGGCGACATGCACGCCGTCGAGCACCTCCGGTTCGAGCTCGAACAGCGTGCCGGGCTCCGCCCCCCGGTCGACGGCGTCGACGAGCACGAGGCCGGAGCAGCCTCCGAGCAACTCGCCCAGCAGCGCGACGCCACCGATGCCGGTTTCGATCGCCTCGACGCCCTCGGGCAGCGGCCCCAGCCGCGAGATGACCTCGGGGCCGAAGCCGTCGTCGCCCCTCAGCACGTTGCCGACTCCAGCCACCAGGATGCGGCTCACGCGACGTTCACCGCGACCTTGAGTTCGCGCGCGTCGACGGCCACCGGGAGCACGTCCAGGTGCTCAGCGCCCGGTTCGTCATCGGCCCGTTTGCCCGACCGGACGTCGTAGGCGCAGTTGTGCCATGGGCACACGAGTACGAAGCCGGTCAGCCGGCCGCCGGCGAGGCTCCGGCCGTCGACGGGGCATCCGTCGCGTACCGCGTAGATGTCGCCATCGACGTTGGCCAGCAGGACGGCCTCCCCGTCGGCGTCGACCGCTCGCAGGTCGCCGGGCGACAGGTCGCCGGCCCCCGCTACGGTGGCAAATACCGGGCGGCGCAGGCCCTCGATCTGCAGCAGCGGCAGGGGCGCGCTCGCGGGGTCGTGGGCGACGATCCGCTCGAAGGCCGGGAAGTGCTCGCGCAGCGCCTGCTCGATGCCGCGGGTCAGCGTGGTCGCCGAGCCCGCGCAGCCGTCGCATGCGCCGCCGAGCCGCAGGTGGACCTCGCCGCCGATCACCTCCAGCAACTCGACGTGCCCGCCGTGGGACTCGATGTAGGGGCGGACCTCGTCGATCGCCTCCTCGACCAGGATCTCCGGCTCGACCTCGGCGAGGTCGTACATGGCCAACAGCGCTTCGGCCTGCGGATGATCGAGGTCGCCCGCGACGATCCGCGCGAGTGCCGGCCGGTGGATAGCGTCGACGAGCTCGAGCAGCAGCAGCGCGCGCTCGTCGCCCTCGCGCTCCAGCGTCGCCACCAGCGCGTCGAGCTCTGCTACTGCCGCACCGAAGTCCACACGGCCTCCTCGACTGCGTCCAGCGCGGCCTCCACCTCGGGGCTGAAGCCCTCGCCCCAGCCCTCGGGTCCCGGCTCCACCTCGACGACGCGGACGTCGTCGGGCAGTCCGCCGAACGCCCGGCCGACGATCATGTGGCCCTCCAGCGAGATCATCCCGACGGCGGCCTCTCCGACGTATCCCTGCACGACATCGGGGGATGGTGGCTCGTCCTCCCAGCGATAGGCCTCGACCGTCCCGGGCGGCCGGCCGCGGCGGATGCCGGCGACGAACACGACGCGATCGTACGGAGGACGCTCTTGGAGGTTCTGCAGGAAGCCCACTGAGTGGTAGCCGAGGTCCTCGATCTCCACGCCCGACGGCGCTCGCCCGGCGATCCGGTCGGTGATGTGCAATCCCACCGACTCGTCGCGCAGGAAGCGGTAGCCAACCCCGCCGACCAGGACGCGACCGTGCGGCGCCTCAGACGTGGGCGTGCTCGTGGGAGTGCTCCTCGTCGTCGACTCCGCATGCGCAGGTGATGACCTCACGGCTGATGACCCGATCGTCGGTGTGGATGTGGGTCGTGCAGGGCATGCACGGATCGAAGCTGCGGATGGCCCGCAGCACGTCGATGCCCTTGAAGTCCTCGGGCGTCTTGTAGTCCTCCAGCAGGGGCGTGGCGAGCACCGCCTCCTCGTAGGGGCCGGGGTTGCCCCACGGATCCTTCGGCGAGGCCATCCACGTCGACGGGGTAACGATCTGGTAGTTCTCGATCACGCCCTTGTCCATCGTCACGTGATGCGTGAGGAAACCTCGGCCCGCCCCCCAGAAGCCCGCCCCGATGCGTTTGTCCTGCGGGACCTCGTAGGGCACCGACGTGGCGGTCTCGCCCTTGCTCATCAGGTCATAGCCGATGAGGAGGTTCTCGTAGGCGATGAGCGCCGAGTAGACCATCGCGTAGGCCCGGCCGCGGTTGCGCTCGAAGGCGCCCAGTACCTCGGGCACGTGCCACTCCAGGACGCTCTCAGGCATGCCCGCCTGCGGGACCATCATCCGCAGCGAATGCCCGGTCGGCTCGATGAACTTCCCGTGGCCGTAGTCGGTGGATTGCGCAGCCGCCCAGAGCCGGGAGTAGGCCCCGGTCTCCATCGCCATGCGGTCCCAGCGGGGCGCGGTTCCCCAGGAGTACTTCTCTTTCCAGTTCGTGGCGCCGGGCTTGGGGATCGTCTCCTTGTTCCACGGGTGATACGGCGAGAGCGGGTTCCCCACCGGGTCGGTGGGGAACGGGATGTCCCGGCCGTGCCCGTTGCCGTTGCCGCCGGGCACCCACTCCTCGTAGAACGAGTGCTCGACGAACTCCTCGAGGCCCATGTTGAGCCGGTGCAGACTCGTGGTGACCAGCTCGCCGTCGACGATGACCCCGGGCGGCGCCCAGCGCTTGCGGCCCCAGTCGTCGGCGTTGGCGAACGTGCCGTCGTAGGAGAAGGGGTCATCCCACTGGCCGGGCTCGATCAGGTTGCTGGGGCGGACGCCGATGTTGCGGTACTCCGGGTCGGCGTCGTAGAAGAACTCGGTGATGTCGTCGTAGATCGCGACGACCTTGCGCGAGTAGTCGAAGAACTTGCCCAGCCGGATCCCGATCTCGTTCATGTCCGAGGTGTCGATGGTCGCGCTGATGCCGCCGGGCACGATCGTCTGCGGGTGGGGGTACTTGCCGCCGATCAGGACGTAGGCCTCGCGGGCCACGCGCGTCATGTGCAGCGCCTCCGCGTACAGCGAACCGGTCAGCGGGGTCATCGCCGTCATGATCTCGGCGATCGTCGAGAACCCGTGGACGGCGCGGCCCGGAGCGGTGGCCCCGACGGCCCGGTCCCACAGCGCGGGGTTCGTCTCGCGTACGGCGGGCTCCGAGTAGTCGGGACCGGCGAGCAGGAACAGGTGCAGCGGGTGGTCGTAGAGGTACTCGATCGAGAGCAGCAGGTTGCGCGCCACGATGCCCATCGGCGGCGGGTGGATGCCGAAGGCCATCTCCAGCGCGAGGGCCGAAGCGGTCGAGTGCACGCCGCCGCAGACGCCGCAGGCGCGGCTGGAGATGTAGATGGCGTCGCGCGGGTCGCGGCCCTTGAGGATGATCTCGTAGCCGCGGAACAGCGTGGCCATCGAGTCGGTCTCGAGGACCGTGCGGCTCTCGAGGTCGACGACGGTATGGAAGGCCAGCGCGCCGGCGACGCGGGTTACGGGGTCGAAGTCGACGCGGCGGACGTGTCCATTTCGCTCGAGCAGCTTCTGCAGCTTCTCGGGCGAGTCCTCGATCGGGAAGAGCTCCTTGGTCTCATACGAGTACGGGTTCGCGACCCCCTCGATCAGCCGGGCGTTGCCCTGCTCGTCGAACTCGATGGGAAGGTTCTTGAAGCACACGGGTCTAAAGCTCCTCGCGGCCGGCGCCTTCGCCGGCCTGGGGGTCGGGGGGCGTGTAGCGGGCAAGGTCCTGCTCGTGCTCGCCCGCGAAGAAGTTCATGGTCTTGGGCTGCGGCTGGCGCTTGTTGCGCTTGGCCAGGTCCACCGTGCCGCGGTACTGCAGCCGCTTGTAGAAGAAGCCCTCCACCTTGCTGACCGTGGTGGGCTTGCTCGCCCGGCGCGAGTAGGCGCTGGGCACCTCGCCGGCGCGGTCCCAGATCGGGCTGCGGTTGGCGTGGGCCATGCTCAGCCGGCGCAGCCGCCGGATGCCGGCGCCCGTGGTTCGCGAAATGTTGCTCGACAACGCCGAGCCCGGGGGCGCCTTGTAGAACGGCGCGAACTTGTCGGGGAATCCCGGCATCGTGCAACCGATGCAGGCGCCGCCGGCGACCATGCAGCCGCCCATGTGGTTGATCGCGCCGCGCTCGGTGATGTTGCACTGGACCACGGGGCCCCAGCAGCCGATCTCGACGAGGCACTCCTGATCGCCGGGCAGCTCGGCGAACGTGCCCTCCTCGTAATACCCGGCGCGCGCGCAGTGGCGGTGGACGGTCTCCTTGAATTGCCAGGCGGGCCGGCCGAGCTCGTCGAGCTCGGGCAGCGGGGCGATGCCCTGCAGGAAGAGCAGGAGGCCGGCCACCACCTCGGTGAAGTTGTCGCCCACCGGCGAGCAGCCCGGGACGTTGACCACGGGCACGCCGAGGGTCGAGATGTAGTCCTGGCCGAGGAAGTCGCCGAGGCTCATCGAGCCGGTCACGTTCCCGGCTGCCGCCGGGATGCCGCCCCAGGTCGCGCACGTCCCGATGGCCACCATCGCTGCCGCTCCCGGAGCCAGCTTGACCACCCAGTCGGTCATCCGGTTGGGCTGGTCTGATCCCCCCGACTCGGGGTCGAATCCCCCGGCGCCCATCGCGGAGTAGTAGCCCTCGTCGGGGGGGAACGCCTGGTCGTCGGCGATCGAGCCCTCCACGACCACGACGTAGGGAGCTTCGAGCTCGCCCTTGGCCGCGGCGTGGAAGGCGCGCGTGAAGCCGGCGCCGGCGGACACGGAGAGGACCGGGTGGTGCAGGACCACCGGAGGCAGTCCGGGGATGCTGCCGGCCAGCAGCTCTTCGACCGACGGGTTGGTGGCGCCGGTCACCGCGACGGAGCAGCCGTCGCAGCTCATGCCGGCCAGCCAGAAGACGTGGACCACGTCGAGCGGTCCGGCGGAGCTGCCGCCCAGCCCGCCCACGCCGTAGGGCGTGTTCTCGCCGAACACGTCGCCGGCGTTCGGCACGCCCTGCAACTTCGGTTGAGCGGTTCCCGTCGCGTCCGGCATCCGGCAAGCTCCTCCCTCGTGGACGGCACCAGTGTATGTCTGGTACACCTATTGTGCGTTGCGCCACGAAGAAGGTCAAACCGGGAGGGTCGATGAAGAGCTTTGAATGTGCTCGGGCCGGCGTCGTCTGCGACGCAAAGGTGACCGGAGAGACCGAGGAAGAGGTGCTCGCCAAGGCCGTCGAGCACGCCCGCGAGGCTCACGGCGTCGATCTGACCGTCTCGACCACGCTGGCCAACTTCGCCCGCAGCGCGATCCGCGACGAGCCGGAGACCGCGCGATGACAGCGATCTCGGGCAACTGGTATCTCGGCTGGGCGATCGCTCTCGTCGTCGTGCTCCTGGTCGCCGCCCTGGTGCTGGCCATCACGGCGATCGCCGAGCGGATCGCTCGTCAGGCCGACGACATCACCGCCGCGCTCGACGGGACGCGCGCCAACACCGAGCCGCTCTTCGCGGTCAAGACGACCAACCACACGATCGATCGGATCACCCGCGGACTGCGGCGCGTCCGCACGGGGGGGGCAGGATGATGCTGGCCATCGCCACCGGCAGCGCGGTCCTCGCGTTCATCGGCCTGGCCCTCGGCCTGGTCATCGCGGTCGCCGTCGTCAACATGCTCCAGGCGGTCCTGCGGCCGATCCAGGAGATCGACCGTTACGCCTCTGACATCCTGGCCGCCGGTATCGGCATCGCCCAAGGCGTCGACGGCGCCGACCATCTGGCCCGCACGCACGAGCTCGGCGGCGCTGTTCCCGGGCTCGCGGTGGGCTATCTGAAGAAGGCGGGGCTGGTGTGATGACCCTCTTGGCCATGTCCACCAACGAGAAGGTCTGGGCGGCGACGCTCGTCGTCGGACTCGTCGTGGCGGTCGTCGTGTGGATCCTGCTCGAACGGTTGCGCCGTGCCGTCAACCGCGTGGACCCGGCCGTCGACCGGGTCTGGGCGATGGGCAAGCGGGTGGCGCAGAACACCTCGACGACCTATCTGCTGCAGTCAACCAAGGGGCGTGGCGGTGAGCTGCTCGAAGAGCTCGAGCAGCACCGTGCCTCAGCCGAAAGGACCGGACCGTGAAGACCCTGCTGATCGTGCTGACGCTCGTCGAGGTCGCGCTGCTGGTGGTCGTCCTGGCGACATACCTGATCCTCATCGCCGCCCGTCTGCGCAAGGTCTCCCAAACACTCGGGCTGGTCACGTTCGGGGTCCGCGCGATCGAGCACCAGACGGCCTCGATCGGCCCGGTGCTGACCGACGTCAACGGCGCGCTCGAACAGGTCGCGGGCGCTCTCGACAGCCTCGGGGCGCCCGACCCGAGGGTGCCGGCGGGCTAGACGCCATGCCGGCCGCGTCGCCGTTCCTGCGCGAGCGCTGCCGGTGGGAGGTCTCGGGGGTCGTCCAGGGGGTCGGGTTCCGTCCGTTCGTCCACGCGCTCGCCCGGCGCCACGGCCTCGGCGGGTTCGTCTTCAACGACTCGGCCGGCGTGGTCGTCGAGGCCGAGGGCGCTCGGGAAGACCTCGAGGCGTTCGGCGCGGCGCTGACCGCCGAGGCGCCGCCGCTCGCCGAGGTGACCGTTCTAGTCCGCTCGGTCGTGGCGCCGCGAGGTGATGGAGGCTTCACGATCGAGCGCAGCCGGAGCGGAGCCGGAGCGGCGGAGATCCCCGCCGACGTCGCGACGTGTGAGGACTGCCTGCGGGAGCTGTTCGATCCCGCCGACCGCCGCCACCGTCACCCGTTCATCAGCTGCACGAACTGCGGTCCGCGCTTCACCATCGCGCGGCGCGGGCCGTACGACCGGCGGCACACGACGATGGCCGGGTTCGCGCTCTGCGACGCCTGTTCGGCCGAGTACGACGACCCGGCCGATCGGCGCTTTCACGCCGAGCCGATCGCTTGCCCCGCCTGCGGCCCACGGCTCACCATGCCAATCAAGGAGGCGGGCGCGCTGCTGCGCGACGGAGCGATCCTGGCCGTCAAGGGGCTCGGCGGCTACCACCTCGCCTGCCGGGCCGGCGACGAGGCCGCCGTGGCGCTGCTGCGCGAGCGCAAGGAGCGCGACGACAAGCCCTTCGCCGTGATGACCACGGCCCCTGAGGCCCTGGCGCACCTCGATGCCGAGGAGCAGCGGCTGCTGCGGTCGCCGGCACGGCCGATCGTGCTCGTGGCCCGGCGCGCTGACGCGCCGGTGGCCGAGGCCGTCGCCCCGGGCAGCCCGTGGCTGGGGCTGATGCTGCCCTACACGCCGGTGCACCACCTGCTGCTCGACGAGGTCCGGGAGCCGCTCGTGATGACCAGCGGCAACCGCTCCGACGAGCCGATCGCCATCGACGACGAGGATGCGCGGCGGAGGCTGGGCGCGATCGCCGATGCCTTCCTCGGTCATGACCGGGCGATCCACCGCCGCTGCGAGGACTCGGTTGCGCGCCGCGGCCAGGTCTTGCGCCGCTCGCGCGGGCTGGTCCCCCGCTCTCTGCCGCTACCCGTCGCGGCGCGGCGGCCGGTCGTCGCCGCCGGGGCTTCGCTCAAGAGCACGTTCTGCGTGGCCCGCGGCGCCGACGCGTTCATCTCCCCGCACCTGGGAGACCTCGACAGCGAGGCCGCGTACCGCGCGTTTCGCGCCGACCTCGAGCTCTACCTCGGGATGCTCGGAGTGCGGCCCGAAATCGTGGCTCACGATCTGCATCCCGACTACCTGTCGACGCGCTGGGCCCAGGATCAGGACGCCGAGCTGATCGGTGTCCAGCATCACCACGCGCACGCCGCGGCCTGCCTGGCCGAGCACGGCCGCGACCCCGATGTGCCGGTGCTGGCGGTCGTCTTCGACGGCACGGGCTACGGCCCCGACGGGACGCTGTGGGGTGGCGAGATCCTGCGCTGCGATCTGCGGTCGTTCGAGCGCATGGCCCACCTCGCGCCGGTCGCGCTGGCCGGGGGGGAGGCGGCGATCCGCCAGCCGTGGCGCACCGCCGCGGCCTACCTCGAGCAGGCGAGCCGGCCAGTGCCGTTCGAGCGCTGGGCGCTGGTGCGCCAGGGCCTGGCCGTCAACGCCCCGCTGTCCTCGGGGATGGGCCGTCTGTTCGACGCCGTCGCCGCCCTACTCGGGGTGCGCGACGAGGTCACCTACGAGGGACAGGCGGCGATCGAGCTCGAGCAGCTCGCGGGACACGCAGTGGCAAACGCCTACGGTTGCCGTGTGCACGACGGGATCATCCACGGCGCAGACCTGGTCGCCTGCGCCCACGACGACCTGGTCGCGGGGAGAGCTCGCGAGGAGATCGCCGCCGCGTTCCACGAGGGCGTCGCCGCGGCGACAGCAGCCGCTGTGGCCGAGCACGCCGAGGAGGACTCCTGCGTGGTGCTCTCAGGGGGTAGCTTTCAGAACCTGCGGCTCACGGCCGCGCTCGGCGACCGGCTGCGCCGGATGGGGCTCGAGGTGCTGACCCATCAGCGCGTCCCGCCCAACGACGGCGCCATCAGTTACGGACAGGCCGCCATCGCGGCCAGGAGGACGTCGTCATGTGCCTAGGGATCCCCGGACAGATCGTCGACTGGGTCGACCAGCCGCACAACATCGCCAAGGCCGAGGTCTCGGGCGTGCGGCGCGCGGTCAACGTGGGGCTGCTCGCCGAGGGGCCGGACGCCGTCGACGTCGGGGACTGGGTGCTCATCCACGTCGGCTTCGCGATGTCGAAGATCGACGAGGAGGAGGCGCGGTCGACACGCGAGTTCCTCGAGTTGCTCGGCGACCCGTACCGCGAGGAGCTCGAGGAGCTCAAGGGCAGCTCCATCGAATGAGCGCGGTGCTGACCTCCGAGCCGCTGGCCGCCCTGGTCGCCGAGCGCGAGCGTGTGCTCAACGCGTTCCTGGAACGCGAGCAGGAGCAGATCGCGCGTCTGTGCCACGACCTCGCGCGGGCGTTTGCTCGCGGCGGCGCCCTGATCGCCCACGGCAGCGGTGGCGCGGCGACCGACGCCGCCCACGTCGCGGTCGAGTTCATGCATCCGGTGATCGTCGGCAAGCGCGCACTGCCCGCACTGGCCCTCGCCAACGACCCGACGGGCGCCACCACGCCGGCCGCCTTCGGCCGGCCCGACGACATCGCCCTGGCCATCGCTCACGGACCGGCGGACGCTTCGCTGCGCGAGTTCCTCGATGGCGCGGGGCGCCAGGGCATGCTGACCGTGGCCCTCGTCGGCGCGGGCGGCGCCGAAGCTCCGACCGCCGACCACGTCCTGGTCGTCGAGAGCGGTGATCCGCAGATCGTGCAGGAGGTCCAGGAGACCACCTACCACGTGCTGTGGGAGCTCGTGCACGTCTTCTTCGAGCACCCTGGTCTGCTCGACGATGCCTGCATCACCTGCGGGGACGTCGCGGTGGCCGCGCGAGTGGTCTCCGTCGGCGAGCGCTCCGCGGTCGTCGAACTCGACGGCGCGCGCGAAGAGGTCGCCAGCGATCTGGTCGATGCGGTCGTGGTGGGGGACATGCTCCTCTGCCATGCGGGTGTTGCGCTCGAGCGGCTCGACGCCGAGGAGGAGCCCGAGGCCCCTGATCCGACGGCGTTCCTCTACCCGTTCCTGGGGCGCGAGGAGACCGACCTCGACACCGTGCTCGCCGACGTCCGGAATTCGACGATCGCCAAAGGGGCCGACGTCTCGGCGCTGCGATGCGAGCTCGACCTCGCTGCCGTCCAGAGCGCGGCCGTGGCCATCGGCGAGCGCCTCACCGCCGGGGCGCGTGTCCTGTGCTTCGGCAACGGCGGATCGGCAACAGACACTGCGGACCTGGCCTCGGATCTCCTCACCGCCGGCTGGCCGGCGGTGGCGCTCAACAACGACTCCGCCACGATCAGCGCAGTCGCCAACGACGTGGGCTTCGACAACGTCTTCTCGCGTCAGCTGATCGCGTTGGCGAGGCACGGCGACGTGGCAGTGGGCATATCCACGAGCGGGTCGTCGTCCAACATCCTCGCCGCGCTCGAGGAGGCTCGGCGCCGCGGCATGCTGACCTGCGCGATCGTGGGTCACGACGGCGGCCGCATCGCCCAGCTCGACTGGCTCGACCATCTGTTCGTCGTGCACAGCGACTACATCCCCCGGGTCCAGGAGGCGCAGGCGACGATCTATCACCTGCTCGTCTCGGCGATCGGAGGTCGGCGATGAGGTTCGTCGACGAGTACCGCTCGCCCGAGCTGGCCAAGAGCCTCAGCGCTCAGATCGCCGATCTGGCCGAGCCCGGCCGGACCTACAAGCTGATGGAGGTGTGCGGCGGGCACACGCACGCGATCTACAAGCACGGGGTGGAGGACCTGCTGCCCGACGAGATCGAGCTGGTCCACGGCCCGGGCTGTCCCGTGTGCGTCATCCCGATGGGCCGTCAGGACGACGCGATCGCCATCGCCCAGCACCCCGAGGTGATCTTCACCACCTTCGGCGACATGCTGCGGGTGCCGGCAAGCAACGGGTCGCTGCTCGACGCCAAGGCGCGCGGCGCCGACGTCCGGATGGTCTACTCGCCGCTCGACGCGCTGCGCATCGCGCGCGAGAACCCCGATCGTGAGGTCGTCTTCTTCGCGATCGGCTTCGAGACGACGACCCCGTCGACGGCGCTGACGTTGTTGCGTGCCCGCGAGGACGGAATCGAGAACTTCTCCGTCTTCGCCAACCACGTCACGATCATCCCGGCGATCCGGTCGATCCTCGACTCGCCCGACCTGCGGCTCGACGGGTTCATCGGTCCGGGGCATGTCTCGACGGTCATCGGCACCCGCCCCTACGAGTTCATCTGCCGCGATTACGGGCTGCCGATCGTCGCCTCGGGGTTCGAACCGCTCGACGTGCTGCAGGGCGTCTACATGATCATGAAGCAGCTCGCTGAGGGTCGCGCAGAGGTCGAGAACCAGTATTCCCGCGTGGTCCGCGAGGAGGGCAACCCGCTCGCCCTGCGCGCGATCGCCCAGACGATGCAGCTGCGGACGACGTTCGAATGGCGCGGCCTGGGGTTCATCTCTCAGAGCGCGCTCGAGCTGCGCGAGGAGTTCGCCCAGTGGGATGCGGAGGTGCGCTACGCGGTTCCGGGCGTTCGGGTGGCCGACCCGAAGGCCTGTCAGTGCGGCGAGGTCCTCAAGGGCGTGATCAAGCCATGGCAGTGCAAGGTGTTCGGCACCTCGTGCACCCCGGATCGCCCGATCGGGACTTGCATGGTGTCGAGCGAGGGGGCGTGCGCGGCCTACTACAACTACGGCCGCCACGCCGGTCGTCGGACGCGCGAGCCCGCCACGACGTGAGCCGCTCGGAGGAGGAGGTCCTCGACGCCATCGAGCGGCGGCGGCGGCGGCCGCACGTCAAGCTCATGGACAAGCAGATCACGCTGGCCCACGGCGCGGGCGGCAAATCCTCCCACACGCTGGTCGAGACGCTCTTCGTCCGGGAGTTCGCCAACCCGGAGCTCGCTGCCCTGGGTGACTCCGCGATCCTGTCCCCGGGGCCGGGCTCCGCGCGGCTGGCCTTCTCCACGGACGCGTCGGTGGTCAAGCCGCTGTTCTTCCCAGGGGGCGACATCGGCGAGTTGGCGGTCAACGGGACCGTCAACGACCTCGCCATGGCCGGCGCGCGCCCGCTGTGGCTGTCGGCCTCGTTCATCCTCGAAGAGGGGCTGGCCACCGCTGAGCTGACGCGCGTGGTGCAGTCGATGGCGGCAGCGGCCCGGCGCGCCGGTGTCGTCATCGCGACGGGCGACACGAAGGTGGTCGAGCGCGGCAAGGCCGACGGCCTGTATATCGCGACCGCAGGCGTCGGCCTGCTCGAACGCGACATCGAGCTGACCCCGGCGCGCGTCCGCCCCGGCGACCGGGTGATCGTCTCGGGATCGATCGGCGACCACGGGATGGCGATCATGATCGCCCGCGGCGGACTGGAGCTCGAGACGGATCTGGAGAGCGACACCGCGCCGCTGCACGAGCTCACCGCGGCGCTGCTCGACGCGACCGGCGAGGTGCGCTGGCTGCGCGACCCGACGCGCGGCGGCGTCGCGACGGTGCTCACCGAGCTTGCGCTCGCCGCCGAGCTCGGCGTCGTCCTCGACGAAGCCGCCCTGCCGATCCGCGACGAGGTCAACGGCGCGTGCGAGATCCTCGGGATCGACCCGCTCTACGTGGCCAACGAGGGCAAGCTCGTCGCGGTCGTCGGCCCGGACGGGGTCGACGCCGCGCTGGCCGCGCTGCGTGCGCAACCCCTCGGGCGAGAGGCTGCGGTCATCGGCACGGTTCACGCGGATCCGCCGGGCATGGTCCTGCTCGAGACCTCGTTCGGCGGAAGTCGCGTGGTCGACATGCTCGCGGGCGACCCGCTGCCGCGAATCTGCTGATGGCCGATCCCCAGAACCTGATCTCGGTGCGGTCGGACGTCGCGGCGGCGCTGTTGATCGACGGGCTGTTCGAGGAAGCTCAGAACCGGTTGAGCGATCCTGCTCCGGACTGGCTCGACGGCGCTGACGTGCCGCGTGCCGCGCGACTCGGCTACCTCGCCCGGATCATCGAGGTCGAGCGGTTCGCGCCGGCGGGCCGGCCGGCGACGTGGCTCTCGGGGCTGCTGGAGGCATCGGACGCCAAAGAGGTCAGTTTGCGCCTTGCGCGGGAGGAGCCGCTGGAGAAGCCGACGCCGTCCGAGGGCGCGCCGAGCTGGCGCGTCCCGGGACCGGGTGGCCACGTCCGGCATTTTCTCGCGTTGCGGGCGGGGGACAAGCGTTCGTGGATGCTCGGATTCTTCGCGAGGTGTTGCGAGGAGGTCGGATGAGAAGGCGTCTCGGCGAAACGCGGCGTGCGGCTCGACTGATCGGGCCGCACGCCGCGCTGGGAGGAATCGCCACGGCGGAGTAGAAATAATCTCTACCATGTCGGACGGAACGCGCGGACGGAAGCGACTGGGGACCCGGGACTGGATCTTCGGGTCGGCGCCGCGCCGCGATCTGCTGGCGATCGTGCTCCTCGGCCCGGCGCCCACCGACGGCTGGACCAAGGCCGACCTCGCCCGCTCGGCCGGACTGTCGGTCAAGGGCGGGGTGGATGAGCACGTCGCCGGCTTCGCCACCCTTGGCCTGCTCGAGAGCCGCGACGGCCGCTGGTACCCAACCCGCCCCACCGGCCTCGCCCGAGCCCTCCGAGCCCTCCTCACCGAGCTCGAAAAGTTTTAATGGGGCCAGGCCCCTTTAGCCGGCCTGATTGGATACCCGGCCTAACACGCGACGACAGAGGAGAAGCACATGGCCGACCGGGCAGCGATCGTGACAGGAGGGTCGAGCGGCATCGGACTGGCCATCGCCCGGATGCTGGGGCAGCAGGGCTACGGGATCACGCTCGCCGCACGGCGGCCCGACAAGCTCGAGGCCGCCGCCGAAGGCCTGCGGGGCGAGGGGTTCAGCGTCGAGCACGTCGCCGGCAACCTCAGCGACGAAGAGGTTGTCAGGCAGGTTGTCGCGGCGCATAAGGAGCGGTTCGGCCGCCTCGACGTGCTGGTCAACAACGCCGGCGTCGGGATCGGCGCGGCCGTGGCCGACATCGAAACCAAGAAGCTCGACATGCAACTCGACATCAACATCCGCTCGATCGTCCTCTTCTACCGCGAGAGCATGGAGCTGCTGCGCGAGGCTGCTGCCGAGCACCGCAACGCGCTGGTGGTCAACACGTCGTCGATCAGCGGCAAGTTCGGCCAGGCGTGGCTGAGCGTGTACTCCGCCACGAAGTTCGCCGTGGTCGGCTGGACGCAGGCCATGCACAAGGAACTCGCGCAGGAGGGCATCAAGTCCACTGCCCTCTGCCCGGCTTTCGTGGACACGCCGATGACCGACTTCGTCAAGGGTCAGGTCGAGGCCGACGCGATGATCCGGCCCGAGGACATCGCCATCGCCGTCAAGGCGCTGCTGGAGATGTCGCCGGCGTGCATCGTGCCGGAGATCCAGTTCATCCGGCCGGGCGACGAGCTGTAGCTGCCGGCGGGCTCGGCGCGGGATCTCCCGCGCCGAGCTGCCGACAATGCTGCGCTAGTGGACGACGACCGACTTGCGGCGGCTGTTGCCGGCGATGTGGTCGCCGTCAGCCGGTGCGACGCGCACGCGGTAGGTGCCGTTCTTGCGGATGCGAATCCGCTTGCTGTACTTCGAGCGGGGCGTCGATCCGACGGGGCTGGCCGCGACCAGGGTCGTCGTGGCGATCGTGCGCCAGCGGCCCGTGGCCGTGCGGCGCTGGATCCTGGCGATCTTGCCGTCGTGGCCCGGGGTCACGTGACCGGCGAACCGGACGCGCTGGCCGATGCTCGGCGTGCGGTCGCTGATGCCGAGCGTGACCTTGACCCGGACGCGGACGGTGACCTCACCGCTGGTGGTCGTGTCCTTGCCCTTGCCCGTCGAGACACGGTACTTCGTGTTCCTCGCCGGCGAGACCACGATCGAGTACTTGCCCGTGGCGTCGGTTGTGGCCGTCAGTCCGGTTGACTTGAAGACGCCGGTGTACGGGGCGGGATTCTCCTCCAGCGTCACGACTGCGTTGGCGCTGTTGGGGCCCGTGAGCGTGCCGGAGATCGTGGTCGGCCGGCCGAACCTCACAACCCGGTTGCTGGTGGCGATGCTGAGCGTGTTCGTGTTCGGCCCAGTGGCCGGGGTCGTGAACGTCATGTTGGCGCCGCTGACCGTGCCCGACGGGTTTGTCGCGACGATCCGGTAGTTGTACGTGGTCGAAGGCGCGAGGCCGGTGACGTCGGCGGACACGGGCTTATCGTTGGCGTTGCCCTTGGCCTCGGTGGTCGTCGTCTTGGTGCCGTACGACGTCGTCGTGCCGTACTCGAAGAAGTAGTTCGTGGTCTCGCCGTTGGGAGAAACCGTGCCGTTGAGCGTGGCGGTGGTGGCCGTCACGGCCGTGGCCGCGGTGGTCGTCGCGGTGGGCGCCGCGGCGAGGGCGATACCGGCGCTGGCGCCGATCGTCGCGCACGCCGCAAGCGTGAATCGGGTGAGTCTCTTCATGAAGAAAGCCTTTGTCTCGGGGAACAGCTGGTAAGGGACGAAACACACCTGATACCCAAAAGTTGGTGTTTTACGACCGATATCCGTCCGGTATTGGCGCGCAGAAGCGGTGAACCGCGGGATTTGTCCCCAGGATGCCGATACACGGGGTGTGACCGCCACGCGCCACCCACCGTGGGACGAGCGGACCCTGCTCGACGCCCAAGCCATGGCCCACATGGGCATGTGGGAATGGAGCACCGTCACCGGCGAGGTCCGCTGGTCGCCCGAGCTGTGCCGCATCTACGGTTTCGACCCGGACGGGTTCGAGCACGACTTCGACCGCTTCATGGCCACGGTCATCGACGAGGACCGGCCGCTGATCGAGCGGGCCACGGTCACAGCTCTGCAGCACGGCGAGTCGTTCGATTTCGAGTTGCGGATCGTGGGGGAGGACGGCCAGGCCCGCACGCTGCACGCCGTCGGCCGGGTGGACATGGACCCTGAGACCGGGCACCCGCGTCGGATCCTGGGAACCACCCAGGACATCACGCAGCGCAAGCTCGCCGAGGAGGCGTCGAGAGCCTCGGAGCGGATGTTCCGCGCGGCCTTCGACGATGCGCCCATCGGGCTGGCCCTGGTGGGCCTGGACGGCAGCTTTCTTCGGGTCAACCGCTCGTTGTGCGCCATGCTGGGGCGGTCTGCGAGCGAGCTTCTCGGGTCGGGCTTTCAGCCGATCACCCACCCCGACGACCTCGGCGACGATCTCGCGTCGGTCGCCAAGCTCATCGCCGGCGAGGCGGAGAGCTATGAGATGGAGAAGCGCTACCTGCGCTCCGACGGCGAGGTCGTGTGGGCGGCCCTCTCCGTCTCGCTGGTTCGTGATGCGGCGGGCGCTCCTGACTACTTCGTCAGCCAGATCCAGGACATCTCCGAGGCCCGCCGTCTGCGCGAGCACCTCCATCATCTGGCCGACCACGACGCGCTCACCGGCGTGCGCAATCGCCGGCGCTTCGACGAGGACCTGGCTGTGCAGGCCTCGCGCGGCCAGCGCTACGGCGAGCGCGCCGCGGTGATCCTGATTGACCTCAACCACTTCAAGCAGGTCAACGACCGCCTGGGCCATCACGAGGGCGACGAGGTGCTCAAGCGCGTGGCCGAGACCCTCCAGCGGCGCGTGCGCGTCAGCGACGTCGTGGCGCGCATCGGCGGCGACGAGTTCGCCACGATGCTGCTCAACATCACCGTCGCCGAGGCCGAGAAGATGGCGGCCGAGATCGCCGCGGCGATCAGCCGCGAGGTCGGCCACGGCGTGACCGCGTCGTGCGGCGTCGCCATGCTCGACACCGACCCCGACGCGGCCATGCGCGCCGCGGACAGCGCGATGTACGCCGAGAAGCCGGGGATGCAGCAGGCCTCGCTCGCGCAGATGGCGCCCGAGGAGCTCGAGGTCCCCGACCGCTGAAGCCGCGCCTAGCGGGCGATGATCTCCGCGGTGGCGATCGCCGGCGCCTCGCGGCCCAGGCGGACGACGGGATCGCCCCCGGGCGCCCAGACGCCGCTGCCGCCGCAGGCGTTTCCGGGCCCGGTGCCGGTGTCGCCGGCGTGCTCGGCGAGCACGACCCACATCCCATGGTCGCGGGCCCGCTCGGCCATCCGCTCGGCAACCTGCTCCTCCTCGCCGTCGACGTGGAACGCGCCAACGAGGTAGGCGTCGGCGCCGTCAGCGAGGCAGCTCGCCGCGTGCTCGGGGTGGCGGCTGTCGGCGCACACCGCCAACGCGAGGCGACAGCCTCCGACCTCGACCGTGACGTCGCGGTCTCCCGCGGTGAACACGTGGCGCTCGCTGCTATGCACATGCCGCTTGCCGTAGACGTCACGGACGCCGCCGGAGTCGACGGCGATCGCCGCGAGCAAGCGGTCGCCGTCGCGGGCGACGGGAGCGCCGACCACGGCGATCGAGTCCGTGGCCCGGCAGGCGGCGATCAGCGGCTCGAGGCGGCCGTCATCCGGCGCAAGTGTCAGCTCCGGGCGCTGCTCGATCAGGTCGAGCTCGTAGCCCGTGAGCGAGAGCTCTCCGAAGACCATCACCTCCGCCCCCTCGGCTGCGGCCTCGGCGATCAGGTCTGCGTGCGTGGCGACGTTGCCCTCCACGTCACCGGGAACGCTGGTCTGCTGAACGACGGCGATGCGGACCGATCCGCTCGTGGACCCAGCCATGGGCCCAGCTTATGGCGTGGCGCGAAGCTACGAAGGCGCAGAAGCCGAGCTGTGGGTGAGGACGTTGAGACACTGGAGCGATGTCGCCTTTGTCGCTCCGTAGGTCGCGAGCCGGTCGCCGGCGCGCCAGTGTCCTCGCCGGAGGCGCCGCGGTCGCTCTGACCGGCGCCGCCGCTGGGCTGGCCGGAGCAGCTGCCGGGGTGCGTCGCGGCCGACGCGAGGTCATCTCCCGCACGCCGGAGCCGGTAGCCACTCCGGCTGCGGCCCTCGATCCGCCTGCGCCTTCACCGCTTCCCCCGGCAGACACGGCTCTCGACGGCCTGGTGCGCGGGACGCCGGGAAGGCTCACGCCCCCGGCTCACGTCGCCGATCAGGCATTGCTGGGAAGCAACGTCGCCGACGCCTACCGCGCGGCGCGGCAGGCGTTCGGCCACGCCGGCGAGTCGATGGACGACGAGGCGCTCGGCCGTCTGCGGGAGGCCGCGATGACGCTGTGGTGCTGCGCGACGTTCGCCGAGCCCTTCGCCGCAGACCAGGGGAAGTGGCTGGCCCGCCGCTCACGCGAGCTCGCGTGCCTCGTCGACGAGCACCGCGACCTGGACCGCCTCGTCGAGGCGGCTCGTAGGCGCGACGACGCGCTCGGCTCCGGCGCGCTTACCGAGATCGAAGCGTTTGCCGACCGGCGGCGCCGGCGGCTCGAACGCCGCATCGTCGATCGCGGCAAGCGGCTGTTCGCGACCAAGCCGGCCCGCGTCGCCCGGAGCATCGCCGAGGACGGGCCTCAGGACCGATCAGCGCGGTAGCGCGTGGCGCGCGTCTCAGGGCCGGATCGACAAGGTCCGCCGCTGGCGCCGGGTGACGCCGTCAGAGCGGATCGCCACCTCGACGATGATCTTCAGGCGCCGGCGGTCGCCGATCCGGTCGCGCCCGCGCTTGCTGAGCCTGAGCCGCAGCTGCTCGGGCCCGCGATCGAGGTCGCGCGACAGCCGGCCGAGCCTGACCGTCCGGAGCTGTCCGGCGATGCGCAGCCTCGTGGTGGCGGTAATCGTCACCTGCGCGGCCTGATCGAGGGTCAGCCCGACGGGGATGCCGCGCCGCAGCAGCACGCGGCGCGTCCGGCGCCGGGGGATCTCGAGGCCGATCGCCGGAACGGGTGTGGCCGGCGCCGGGCTGCCGCCGATCGGCGCGGCGCTGGAGCGCTCCTGGCGGAACGGTCCGGTGATCTCATAGACCTGACCGGGCCCGAACGCCCGTTGAGACGAGAAGTACAAGCGGGTTCCCGAAGGGTCGAACACCGGCCCGGTGACCTCGGAGATCGCCTCACCCGACCCGTGCTGGGTACCCGTGAGCTTGAGGAACCGGGCGACCTCGCCCTCGGGCGTGATGATCCCCAGGTCGAGCGGGTCGGGCTCCCCGCTGTCCTCGCCGACGAAGATGTCGCCGGAGGCGGAGACGGTGAGGTTGTCGGGGTTCAGCAGCGGGGGGTCCGGCGAGGCGTCCTTGTCGTAGACCACCGTGATGCGCTGAGCCCTGGTGTCGAGAGCGTGGACCTTCGAGTCGCTCGTCGTCGCCACGTAAATCACGCCCGCGTCGAACCAGATGCCCTCGCCGCGCTTGAACTGCGTCATCCCCTCGACCTGTTTGCGGGTGGGTTTGGCGGCGCCGCCGCTCGGATCAGGGACCGGCGCCCAGCTCACCTGGCCGTCGGCGGCGACCACCGCCACGTCGAGGCGACCCGTGGCCAGATCCGGGTAGTCGTCTGGCGTGAAGCGGTAAAGCCCGCCGTCGCCCTGGTCCTCGGTGAGGTAGACCGCCTGTCCTTCGGGGTCGACCGCCGCGGCTTCGTGGCTGAAGCGTCCAAGCGCGGGACGCGCCTGCGCAGGCCTGGCGCCGGTGGGGTCGCACTCCCAGACCCGGCCATCGTCGGTCTCCTCGCACGAGAGCCAGGTTCCCCACGGGGTCCTG
>Ga0136633_1000642_pt1 | contig 26573 bp, 19 predicted proteins | sample AntDrymeUQ832206_2_FD_105494 | JGI IMG/M metagenome (GOLD analysis project Ga0136633, IMG submission 105494) | Polar desert sand microbial communities from Dry Valleys, Antarctica - metaG UQ83 (22.06) | ecosystem: Environmental > Terrestrial > Soil > Desert | place: Antarctica: Dry Valley... | reverse complement strand
CGCGATCGAGTTTCGGATCGTGCGACACGACGGGACGCTGCTGAACCTGTACGGGACCGCCGCGCTTGCCCCAGACGACGGTGACGACGTGCGCTATGTCGGCTCGGTGCAGGATGTGACCTCAGAGCGTCGCGTCGCTCGCAATCTCGCTGCGCGCGCGGCCGTGTCCAGTGCCCTGGCCGAATGGGAGAACTTCGATGACGGCGCGGGAGCGCTGTTGTCGGCGATCGGCTTTTCGATGGGGTGCTGCCTCGGGACGCTGTGGGTGCCCGAGCGTCACAACCTCATGCCAAAGCTGCTGTGGCACCGGGAGGCCGCGCAACTGCAGCGCCTCGCCGACGCGATCGAAGATCTGCGCCCGAGTCGCGGCGCACCGACACTCGGGCGCGCCTGGGAAGGCCGGGGGCCCGTGCTGTGCAACGAGCCGCTGACCGGTGCGACCGCGCCCGCGGCCGCCGCGATGCGCGACGCCGCGATCCAGGCGGTCATCGCGATCCCCGCCGTCGTCGAGAACGAGACGCTGGCGATCCTGGAGTTCTTCTCACTCGACCGAATCGAGCCCTGTGACGAGTTGCTGCGCTCGCTGACCGACATCGGCTGTGAAGTCGGCCAGTTTCTCAGCCGCCGACGCGGAGAGCTTGTCAGCGCAGTGCTCACACCGCGCGAGGTGCAAGTCCTGCAACTCGCAGCCAACGCCCTCGGCGCCCCACAGATCGCCCGCGAGATGATGCTCAGCACCGCGACCGTCAAACGACACTTCGAAAACGCCTACGCCAAACTCGGCGTCAACGACCGCGCCGCCGCCATCGCCCAAGCCATGCGACAAGGCCTCATCAGTTGAGGCGACCAAACCCAGGTGACACGATCACGTTGAACGCTCGACTCGAGCCGATCATGCTGGCCATCGTTCGCGCATACCAGACCGATTTCTGCGGCAGCCGACTACCGCTGGCGTACGTTCCCTCGGTCGCGAACGCAGACAGCTTCGAGCACCACGCGTGGCCAGAGGATGGGCCGGCGATCGACGGCGAGACATTGGAGGAGCTCGAGGACCTCGGTCTCGTGCGGATCGGGGAGTGCGGTGCTGCGTCGTCGGTCAGACCGACGCGCGACGCGGTGACGTGGGTCGCCCGGTACGAACGTGCGTGCGCCCTCTCTGCCAAGCTCGTGTGAGACGGTCTGCAGGGCGTTTCTACTTGTGTTTGAGGGCGAGAACTGGAGTCTGGTCGGATGCCGGAGAACACGAAGGACGGGACCGAGATCGGTTCCCTGGAGCGAGCCGTAGGCGAGCGCAAGGGAATCGATCTCGCGCAAGACGTCGCGGCGCCCCCGGATCCCGAGCTCGTCGAGCGGGCTCGTCGACGCCGCTTCAGCGCGGAGTACAAGCTGCGGATCCTGCGCGAGGCCGACGCGTGCAGCAAGCCCGGTGAGATCGGTGCGCTGCTGCGGCGCGAGGGGCTGTACTCGTCGCTGTTGACGGAGTGGCGCCGTCAGGGGTCTATAGAGAGTTCGTGCGAAAAACCGGGATAACGCTCGAGGCGTTGAGCGAAGCCGACGCTTCGGCCAGCTCCACGAAGCGTCCCATGGCACGAGTGCTCAGACCGTCCGTCAACGCGAAACGCGCGCCAAACCACATGAGTACCGGCAACATCGCCACGACGGCCAGAACGCCTGCAGAGGCCACCGGAAATGCAACCGCGGCGGCAGGAGTCAGCGGCGCGGGACAACAGCCGCTGACTCCGAGATCAGCGGGCGAGTCAACGTACTCCTCGCCGAACAGGCTCAGCGCGCCGCTTCGGACGACGACCAGCCCCGGATTACTCGTCTTCGACGATCTCGAACATCAGACCTGTCCCGATGCTCCGCGCACGCCGCGTACGGTCCTGAAATTCTCGCGTCGCATCCGCTGAAGCTCGTTTTCCGACAGCCACAGCGCTGGCATCCGGAGCAAAGCATCGAACGATCTCGCGTACCTCAGGGCCCGCAGCGGCGAGGTTGCCCTGCGGATCGCCAAGCGCTGTCAGCTGCCGGCGAGGCGCTGCCCCAGCTGCCCGCCGCCGCGCGGCAGCGGAGACCAGTGCCGACGGCGCGTAATTGACCGTCAGGTCGTCGGTCATACGGCGCTCGATTCCTCTGCTCATCCAGCCGGCCGCGCCCACGGGGACTGCGCCGAGCGGTCCGCAGAGCACGAGAGTGACGCCGCGGGCACTGAGCCGTCCGAGCTCGTCGGCGATGGGACGCGCCACAGCCTGGCCGATCCAACTCAGTGCATGCGCCACCGCCCGCTGAATATCGAGCGGATCATCGCCGTGGCCGGTGACTGCAAATAGGTACGAGGGTCCCGTCTCGTCGGCCAGTTCGTCGTCATCGAGGTTCTTGCCAACAAGGAGCTGGCCGTAGAGCTCGAGCCCTGTTGGCCGCGCGAGCAGATGTGCGTGGACCTCGGGAGTCCCATCGGCGGTGATTGAGAGCAGCAACGTCCCGTACGGAGTCGGGTTGACGTACATCAGCGGGAAGCCGGGCGCGGCGCCGGCGACGATCTGCGCGAGTGTTGGAGCACTTGCGAAGCCTGCAAGACCGGGGAGGGCGCGAATGGTGGTGAGGACGTCAATCAGGTGGCGGCGCTGCGCGCCGCCCGTCGGTCCAAGAGGTGCCTCCGCCGCTTGTTTGGTCGCCAACCGGTAGGCATCGCGCTGGTCGGGGGGAAGCCGGTCGAGGCCGTCCGGGTCGGCGGCGTCAACCCCAAGACGAGTGCGCAGCGCCCGCGCACGTCCGGCCTCGAGCACGAGCGCCGCATCTTCCGGGTGTCCGTCGCGTGCCAGAGCAAAGGCCGCGCGACGGTGCAGGGTCGGCATCGAGCGCTGCTCGTCCTCACGCGCCTCATCCTCAAGCCGGGCGTCCAGTCCAGCCTCAGCGGACCGCACTGCCTGCTTGTAGGCTTGGGCGGCGCCCGCCCAGTTCGCCTCCTCGGCTCGCAAATCTCCTAGGCGGGAGGCAACACCGACTACTTCGCGTGGCGCACCCACTGCGGTAAGTAGATCCACAGCACGCTCTGCTGCGCTGATCGCGTCGACCGGTCGATCTAGCGCGTGGTAGACCGCGCTCAGATCGCGCAGCAGACGGCCCTCGAGCGTTGGATCGGCGGCACCAGCGATGAGCGCTCGTGCCTGCTCCAAGCACTCGCGCGCCCGCCGCAGGCGCTGATCGTTGTCGAGGAGGTCCCGCAACTCGTTGTCCTCCCAAGCCGCAAGCTGCCGCTCGGCGTTAGGCTGCGCATCGGCCAAGGACAGGCGGCCGATCGATGCGAGCGCCTCCCCGACCAACCACGGCTCGACGATTTGGTCACGATGCGTAACGACTTGTTCGAACGCAGCTATCGCCGCCGTGTTGTCATCGCCCATCACAGTCGCGAGGTTTCCCAAAGCGCCCGCGAGGTTGAGCTGGGTATAGGCCCAGTCGACGCCATTCCGCGCCGGTGAGCGGTACGTCAGCGCTGCCCGACACAACGTAATCGCCTCTTTGAGGTTCTCGGCCCTGTCGCCGTGCTCGCGGGTCAACATGGTCGCTGCCAGGTTTGTCTGCGCGATCGCGACCGCCTCGGGCGAGCTATCGGGACGGAGTTCCGCAAGACCCTGACGCTGGGCAGCGATTGCGTTCTCGATGTTTTCACCGCGGTCCCCACGCGGCCGTTGGGCATGGGCGCTGCCAAGGTTGTCGAGCAGGCCAGCAGCCTCGTCTCCCGAGACGGAGTGCTGCAGCGCATGCTCAAACGCGCCGATCGCAGCGTCAACGTTCGCGGCGCGGTCGGTGGTCCGAAGCAACAGCGCCCGTCCGCGCAGTTCGAACAGCACGCGTACCACGTCTCCGAGCCCGAATTCGGTCGCAAGCGGCAGCGCCTGGGCTACGAGACTGAGGGTCTCCTCCTGCCGACCGGCATCGAGCGTCCGCTGAGCGGCCGAGAGCAGATTCTCGAGCGGCCCGCCCGCCTGCTCGGCCTGATCAAACCATTCCTGATGACGAGCCCACGCCCCATCGGGGTCGGTACGCGCTTCACGCAGCAGCATCTGCTTACGGAAGAACTGCTCGGCGAACCCCGCAGCATGCTGAGGGAAATCCAGCTCACTTATCGACGCCTCCTCCAGCAATCGCGGCTCCACCGCGATCAACTCCCGGAACTCCTCAGCTGTCTTCAGCTCGAATACGGTCGAGACAAGATCACGGCGATTCGTCGGCCGTCCGGGAGCGCCTGACCCCTTCTCCTCCTGCTCACGTCTAGCTCGGTTGCGCGCCGCCTTGCTCACGTCACCAAAGCTAGCCGTCAACCCAGTCGGCCTCGAACCCCAGCAAATCTTGCCGCGGAGCGTCGGCAAACGGTCGTTTGCCGACAGGTGCGTGTCCGAGGGCGCTTCGGCACTGATCAGCGTCGACAACCCGCGTCGACAAACTAAGACGAACTGACCGGCCCATCACGTATTTTCGACATGTGCTCTTCGGCTACGCGCGCGTCTCGACCGCTGACCAGAACCCCGATCATCAGATGGACGCGCTGCAACGCGCCGGCGTCGCTCGCAACGACATCTACGTCGACCACGCGAGCGGCGCCAAGGCCAGCCGCCCGGAGCTCGACAACGTGCTGCGCCTGCTGCGCGACGGCGACACCCTGAAGATCACACGCTTGGACCGCCTCGGCCGCTCCGTGCTGCACCTCGTGACCCTCGGCGCCGAGCTGCGCGAGCGCCGCGTCGGCCTGCACGTCATCGAACAGGGGATCGACACGAGCTCGGCTGAAGGTCGCGCGATGTTCGGGATGCTCTCGGTGCTCGCCGAGCTGCAGCGCGAGCTCATCGTCGCCAATACGCGCGATGGGCTTACCGCCGCGCGCGCTCGCGGCCGTAAGGGCGGCCGCCGACCGAAACTCGATGCCGAGCAGGTCGCCCTCGCCCAGCAGCTCTACGACGCCCGCGAGAAAACCGTGCAACAGATAGCAGCCCTCTTCGGCGTCCCCCGGACCACCGTCTACGGGCACCTCGACCCCTCCAGCAAGGGCAAGCGTCCGACGACCCCGCGGCTGCCCTCAAGCGCCGTCGTAGACGTCGGGGGCCCGCGATGACGATCGGGCACGTGCTCCCCCTGCGGGATACCGTGAGCCTCGGATGACGCCCACCATCGCCGATCCATTCGCCGCGCCAGACCGTGGTGCGCGTTACTTCCGGGCCGACCTGCAGGTCCACACACCATCTGATGGCCGCTGGCCAGACCTGAAGCCGGGCGGCCCTGATGAACGGGCGAGCGTCGCACGGGACTACCTGCGCGCTGCCCAAGAGCGTGGTATCGAACTGGTCGGGATCACGGAACACCATGACGTGAGCTGGATCGACGAGTTGCGGCACGCAGCCTCGGCGTTGCACATGCATGTGATGCCGGGCTTCGAAGTCGAAACGCAGGAAGGCATCCATGTGCTCTGCCTCTTCGAGCCGCGCGCGCCGGTCGCCGCGCTCGAAGATGCACTTGCTCGACTTGGTCTCCCACGGTCGCTGCGCGACGCCTCAAAGTCGACGAACATCCGCTCGACGCTCACGCTCCGTGAACTCGTCACGACTGTGCAGGACAACTGTGGCGGCATCTGCATCGCTGCACACGTCACGTCTGACAAGGGGATCCTGAAGGCTTTGGAGGGGGGCGCCCGCGCCGACTGCTGGAAGACACTTGAGCTGCTCGCTGCCCACATCCCGACGGATGTCGCCTTATTCCCCCACGAGGGAACTAAGCGCATCCTGGCCAACGAGGACGAGAACTATCGCCGCGACCGCAAGCTCGCCTACGTCCAGACCTCCGATGCTCGCAGCCCGGAGGACATCGGCACGCAGTCGGTGTGGATCAAGATGCAGCGGCCAAGCGTCGAGGGCCTACGCCAGGCGTTCCTGGACCCGGAGTCCCGCATCTCGTCCGAGGATCCGTACGGCGCACGTGCGGCCGGCGAGATTTTGTCTATTGGCTGGGAGGGAGGCTTCCTTGACGGCCAGTCGGTCGGCCTCAGCCCAGAGCTGAGCTGCCTGATCGGCAGCAAGGGCACGGGCAAGTCGACCGTCATCGAGTCGCTGCGATGGGCGTTCGATCTGGATGCCCCGATGGGTGGGGACACCGAGAGCCTGCTGGCCCATGCGATCAGACCCGGCTCGAAGGTCACCGTGCGACTGCGAACCAGCGCACCTGCGGCGGAACACACGATCGAGCGAACGATGCCTCACGCGCCGGTGGTACGGGATGCGATCGGCAGCGTCGTCGCGGACCTTGCACCACACAGTCTCATGCAGCTGCGGGTGTTCAGCCAGAAGCAGCTATACGACACCGCTCAGAGTGTCGAAGGCCGCTTGGAGCTCATCGACGAGTTCGCGCGCGACGACCTAGCTGCCGTACGTGCTGAAGAGCGCCGCCAGATCTCGGCGCTCCATGCCGGAGCGCGAGCCATGCAGCAGGAGCTCGCGCGCATCGAGCAGTGGGAGGAGCAGCTCAGCGAGCTGCCCGCGCTGGAGCAATGGCGCAAGCGATTCGCCGATGCTGGGTTCGAAGACCGCCTGCGCGAGCGCCGCGCGCTCGACCGCGAGGAGGCGCGCTGGGCGGCTTTGGATGCAGCACTCCTGCAGCGCCTGCGGGCTCTTGAGGGGCTACGAGACGATACGCCGCCGCCAACAACGGCACAAGCCTCAGACGACTGGCCCAACGTTGATCTGCTTCGTAGCGCCGAAGCTCTGGTGGCAGCCGCCACGACATCATTCGCGGATGCCCTCGCCGGGATGCGAACCGACCTCCTCAATGCCCGGACCAGGCTTGCAGACGCCCATGGAACCTGGACCGCACGCCGCGCCGCCCGCCAGGCCGATTTCGACGCAGCTCTCCGAGAATTGCAATCGAGCATGCCCGACGTCGACCCCGAGCGCTATCTCGATGTCGAGCGACGGATCGAGGCGCTCGTACCGCTGCAGGAGGAGCTCCAGCGGGCACGCGGGCGCGTGGCTCTCGGCCGCCAGGGGAGGAATCAGTCGATCAAAGAACTCGAGGATCTGCGAGCGAAGAAGTACCGCGTCCGGGAGGCCGCCGCGGAGCACCTCACGAAGGCAACCGACGGCGATGTTCGTGTGCGGGTCGGTTATCAAGGCGATCGCTCGAAGGTGCTCGAGTCGCTGCGGCGACGCAAGACCGGTGTGCGCGGGGCCGCGCTGGAAACGATGGTCGGCCACGCCGACTTTACGCCCGCGGAGCTGGCGCGACGCGTCCGCGATCGGCGTCTCTCTGGATCGTTTGCGCTGCCCGACGGGCAGGCGGCCACGCTGGAGCGTGAGTTCACCGAAGCCGACCTGCTGACGCTCGAGGTCGCCGAGCTGTGTGACGAAGCGACGGTAGAGCTCGACATCGGCACACCCGGAAATCGCCGCTATCAACGGCTGAGCGAACTGAGCCCGGGGCAGAAGAGCACGGCGATCCTCCTGCTCACCTTGCAGTCCGGTTCGGAGCCGTTGCTGATCGACCAGCCCGAAGACGACCTGGACAACCGCTTCGTCTACGACGACGTGGTGCAGCGGCTGCGCAGCGCGAAGCGCCGCCGGCAGCTCGTAGTCGCCACCCACAACGCGAACATCCCGGTGCTCGGCGATGCCGAGCAGATCATCGTGCTCGAAGCCGTCTCGGCAGACCCACCGCGGGGCCGTGTCAGCGCACACGGCCCGATGGACGATGCGGGCGTGCGGAGCGCCGCCGAGCAGATCCTCGAGGGCGGAGAGCAGGCCTTCCGCAAGCGCCGCGAGAAGTACGGATGGTGACTGGACCACTGACGCCGGCCGATGTTGCGGCGCTGGCCGCTGGCGACGAAGACTCCTTCACGGAGTTCAAGTCGTCCGAGACGAGTCCGAAAGCGCTGGCAAAGGAGCTCTGCGCATTCCTCAACACCCAAGGCGGCCGCGTGTTGATCGGCGTGGAAGATGATCACACGATCCTCGGGCTCGGCGCGTGGGACGAGGAGAAGGTGATGAATGTCGCCCGAACGCTCCTCGACCCGCCGGCACTTCCGACGTGGCAGCGCGTCGCCGTCGGGGGAGCGGATGTCGGGGTGGTCACAGTGGGTATGGGTCGCGAGAAGCCCTACGCCGTGGGCGGGGGGGAAGGCAAGAGCTACTACGTCCGTGCTGGCAGCACGTCGCGCGAGTCCAGTCGCGAGGAGCTCATCCGTCTAACTCAGGCATCCGGCGCCGTCGCCCCCGATCTGCGTCCGGTAATCGCCGCCTCGGCAGCCGATCTAGACAGCGACGCGGTCCAGGAGCCCTTCGCCGGGCGGCGGACCATCGTCTGGTCCGAGCTCTCCGACGATGAGCGGCTGCAACTCCTGATGCGCGCCGAGATCCTGCATGAGGAGACCGGAACTCCCACCGTCGGAGGCCTGCTGTGCTTCGGAAGCGACCCGCAACAGCACATGCCGCACGCGCTGATCCGCTGCGTGGCCTATCCCACTTCCGCGGTCACGAAGGAGGTCGTCGACCAGGTCGACGCGGCGGGCCGGCTTGACGACCAGGTTCGGCACGCCGCCGACTTCGTCATGCGCAATCTGCGGCGCGGATCCGATGTCGAGGGTCTTGAGCGCATCGAGCGGCCGCGACCGTCAATCGAATCAGTACGTGAAGTGGTCGCCAACGCGGTCGCCCACCGCGACTACGGCGTCGCGGGTCCGGTGCAGATCCGAGTCTTTCCTGATCGTCTCGAGGTCGTCAGCCCCGGCGGCCTTCCGAACGGCGTCACGCCGGAGGCGATGCGGGTCGGTGTGTCGGTGCACCGCAATCCGTTCCTCGTCGAGTTCTTGCGGATCCGGCACATCATCGATGCCTATGGCCGAGGCGTGGTCCTGCTGATCGAAGAGGCTGCGCAGCTTGAGCTGCCCGAGCCTTCGATCAAGGCACCGGACGGATTCGTCGAGGTCGTCGTGTTCTGGGACACGTGACGTCGCTGATCTTCTCGTGTCGCATCCGCTGAAACTTCCGTGACACTTCACAGGTGATTGTTGTGAAGTGTCATGAGTGGTTCAGCGCAGATGTCGCGGTTTCATCAGTCAGGTGTCACGAGTTCTTCAGCAGCGCGCACGACTGAGACCGCGTTTGAGTGTGGACATCTGAACTGGCCCCACTGTGGACGCGTGAAGTGGCTCCACCTCCGTTCGATCGCGACCTCACGGTCGGCGCTCTTGTCGAGCGCGATCGGGAGGTCGCAGGAGGGTGGATCCAGAGTGGAGCAGTTCGACGCGATCAGGCGCGATCACGCGCGGGGGTGGTTTGCGCCTGACCCAACGTGACGGTTTCTTTCGCATCCGCAAGACGCCGCCTCTGTCCGATGCGAGCGGTTACGACGATCGGGAGTTGCCCGGCATCGTTCGTCGCTTGTCGTTCGGGGTCGGGGAGGCCCGTGCGCTGAGCGTGCATCGGGCCGCAGCGAACAGCGTGTCGAGGCCGATCTGCTCGGGTCCGTCGGCGACTCCGTTCGCTCGACACCGCGAGGCACAGCGAGCCGTCTTGAGGATCGAAAGCGCCGTGGCCCGAGCAGTCGAGCGGAAGGACGTGCCGGGGCGGTGCAGAAGGGCTCGGTGATCGCGGCACGCCGCGTGGGCTACGGCGTGTCGCGGGCCGTGCAGCGCAGCGGGTTGAACAGCTCGAAGCGACCACCTCCGCCGGCCTTGGCGAGATACATCGCGGCGTCAGCACGCTTGACGCACTCCTGAGCGCAGAGCTCGTCGTCGGCAGGGAGGGCGGCGATGCCGATGCTCGCGCTCGGCCGCAGCTGCGTGGCGACGCTCGGAAACGGCCGGCGCAGGTGTTCGAGCACGCGCTCGGCGGTGTCCACGACCTCCAGCTCGGAGATGCTCCCGGAAAGCAGGACCGCGAACTCGTCGCCGCCGAGTCGCGCGACCGTGTCGCTCTCGCGCACCGCCTCGCGCAGGCGCCGCGCCGTCTCGATCAACAGATCGTCTCCGACATGGTGGCCGAAGCGGTCGTTGATCGACTTGAGGTCATCGACATCGATGAACAGCACCGTGACCTCCCACTCCTGGCGGCGCGCCAGCGCGACGGCGTGGTCAAGCAGGTCGAAGAACAGCACGCGGTTGGGCAAGCCCGTCAGCCCGTCGTGGGTCGCGAGTGCCAGCAGGTGCTCGTTCGCCGTCGCGAGCGCGGCGGTGCGCTCTCGCACCTTGTCCTCGAGCTCGGCGTGGGCCTCCCGCAGTCGACCGACCGCAGTCGCACGCTCGGATACGACGGCAGCGAGCATCAGGCCGCCGAGCGAAGTGACGGTGTTGAACAGCTGAGACGCGAGGACGCCCTCGCCCGTCGTGTCCGCTGCGAACGGGCCCACCCCATGCGCGGCGAAGCTCACCGACACGCCCGCCGCGAACAGGCTCGTCGCCGCGGCCCCGAGCGCCTGGAAGCGCAGCGCCGCCCAGATCAGCACCGGGAAGACGAGGTACTCGAGCCCCGGTGAGGCGGAGAATGCCAGCAGGCAGACGACGGCGAGCGCCGCGCACAGTCCGATCGCCTCGGCCACGTCGCGCCGCCGCGGGCGCCTCCTGCGCCATGCCGCGAGCACGAGCAGGAACGGGGCGACTATCAGGACGCCGCCGATGTCGCCCAGCCACCAGACGCTCCAGACGTTCCCGACGGCGGCGAAGGGCACGATGCCGCTGAGCCACAGGCTCGTGAAGCCGACCGTCGCGCCGACCATCGTGCTGAGCGCCCCGGCGAGCGTGAGTGCGAGCACATCGCGGACACGGTCAAGCGACGGGCGTAGCCGCGCCACGCGCAGCAGCAGCCAGCACGCGATCAACGCCTCGAGCGTGTTGCCGGCGGTGATTCCCAGCGCCGTCGCAAGCGGCACGCCCGAGGTCGCCTCGGCAAGTAGGGCGCCCAGCAGCACGCCGGGCCACAGCCGCATGCCGAAGACGACCAGCGCGGCGAGGGCGATCCCCGCCGGCGGCCACACCGCGCTCGCGGTCGATGGTCCATGGGCGAGCGCCAGGCCGAGCTGGGCGGCTCCGAAGTAGGCCAGCGCGATACCGGCCACCTTGCCGGAGTACGCGACCCGCGCGGCCCGCGCAACCGGCAGGCGGGCAGTGAGCCATCCGGAGAGTCCTTGGGCGGACAAAGCACGATTCCTATCGGCATCCGGCGAGAGTCCTTGAGCACGAGTTTGCACCGCGTCGCGGGACAACCGCACCGGTCGCTGGCGCGAATCCTGGCGTGCGCGCGACGCGTCGCCGCCGAGCTGGGAGTTCACGTGCACCCGCACCTGAACTCCCAGCGTCGAATCGGCGCGCGCCGCGGATCACGACTCGCCGCCGCCGAGGGTCGACGATCGGCGCGATCAGCTCGAACACGTCCGGCGCGAGGCTGACGTCGTCGTCGCCGTCGCGCGTCCAGCACGAGCAGCGTGTCGCTGGCCGGCTCGCTGCCGGTGATGCGGGTCGTCGCCGCCAGCCCGGTGGTGACGACCTACGCACCCGCGCGCGGTCGCGAGCGGCGGTATGCCGCAGTGGCTCAGTCTCGCCTGGAGCGCTTGGCCTCGTAGAGCGCGAGGTCGCCGCGCTTCGTGAGCGTATCCAGGGTGTCGTCCGGCTGCAGCGCTGCGAAGCCGACGCTGATCGACGCTTCCGGAAGCGCGCGGCGGATCGTCACCGCGATGTCGCGGAAGCGGACGCCGGCCTCGTCGGGCGTCGTGTTCGCGAGTGCGCAAACGAACTCGTCGCCGCCGATGCGGACGATCGGATCGTACGAGCGTAGGTGCCGCTGGATCGACGTCGCGACGACGCGGAGCAACGCGTCGCCGGCGGCGTGGCCAAGGCTGTCGTTGACGTGCTTGAGCCCGTCGACGTCGACGTACGCGAGCACGAGCAGTCCGTTCGCATGCCGGGCGCGGTTGATCTCCCGCTGCAGCAGCACGAGGCCGAGCCCACGTCCGATCGCGCCGGTGAGCTGATCGAACTGCGCATCACGCAGCTGCGCGCGTGTCTGCTGGCGGTCAAGCGCCGCGGCCGCGCGATCGGCTGCCGCCAACGCCCGATCGGACGCCGCCTGCCGGCGATCGTCGGTGGCCTGGTCTCGATCCGAGATGCGCTGGTCGGCCTGCGCCTGCGCCTGCTCGCGATCGGACGCCGTCAGGTAGCTGTAGGCCGCCGCGCGCTGTCGGTCGGCGGCGACCTCGTCGTGGCTGGAGGTGCGCTCGTCGGCCGCGGCCTGCGACCGATCGCGATCGGACGCCGTCAGGTCGCGCTCGGCTGCGGCGCGCTCGCGGTCGGCGGCGACGTCCTCGCGGTCGGAGTCGAGCCGGTCGGCCGCGGCCTGTGAGCAGTCTCGACCCGATGCGGCGTGATCGCGGTCGGCCGCGGCGTGCTCGCGATCGGCTGCCGCTCCCTCGCGGATCGAGATGCCCTCGTCGGAAACCGCCTGCGACCGGTCCCGATTCGCCGCCGCGCGGTCGCGGTCGGCGGCGCCCGCATCGCCGGCGGACCGCGCGTGGCCGGCGCCGAGTAGCGCGCGGTCGGCTGCCGATCGCGCGCGGTCGGCAGCGGCATGCTCGCGATTGGAGCTGCGCTCGTCGGCCGCGAGTCGCGACGCGTCGCGATCGGATAAGGCGTGGTCGCGGTCGGTCTCGGCACGCTCACGATCGTCCGTCGCGTCGTGGCGATTGGATCTGCGCTCGCCGGCGGCCGCGAGCGACTCCTGGCGATCGGACACGCTCTGGACGCGGTCGGCGACCGCATGCTCGCGGTCGGCGGCAGCGCGCGAGCGATGCGAGACCCGCTCCTGTGCGGCGGCGTCGGACTCGTCGCGGTCGGACGCGCTGTGATCGCTGCTGGCCACGTCGCGCTCGCGGTCGGCAGCGGCACCCTCGCGGTTGGATGCCTGCCGGTCCGCCTCGGCCTGAGAGCGGTCGCGATCGTCGGCGGCCGCCTCGCGAGCGGCGGCGGCGTGCTCGCGCTCGGCAGCCGCCTCGTCGCGCTCGGCGCGGTGCCGCTCGCTGGCGCGGCGCGCACGGTCAGGCATGCGCCGGCCGATCGCGTGCGCCGCCGCGGAGCCTGGGACGAACTTCGGAGCGGCGCGCGCGCGATGCGCCAGCCATGGACGAGGCAGCGCTGCTCAGCGCGCGCTGCACGGTCCGGCTGAAGACGATGATGTACCGCATCAGGTTTCCCCTGGCGGGCGAGACGCCCCGCCACCCCTGGAGAGTTCCCGACGCGTGCTCTCATCGTCACGGCCGGTCACTCGGTCGACGACGATGCTAGCGCCCGACGTGCGGTTCTCCAGCTTCTGCGACGTTGGCGCTCAGCGAGGCGACACGCGCGTGCGCGTCTCGTTCCACGCGGAGTTGACATAACGAATCGGGTGTTGTGACGTGGAGGGCTTCGCCGGCGGCGGCTGCGATGCCTCCTGCCGCCGGCGATGCCCCGTACAGCAACGCCGGGAGGTCGACGTGCGCGATGCCGTTGGCGGCCGCGAGCGCCATCGTCGCTGTCATGGATGCCATGGCTTCTTTGCCCGCCGCAAGGCAATGCCACGCTGACTCAGACCCGATCGACTCCTGCGAACCCCCTGTCAAGCGCAATCCGCAGCAGCCGGATCGTGCAGTCGCCACATCGCCTTGCTCGAGAAGCAGCAGTCGATCCGCCAGCGCCCGTTTCCCGACGGAGCACCGCTGTTCCCCAAGATCACTTCGTGTCGCGTCGATTCGATCCCAGAATCATCCTGCTGTCGCTCGACCCGTCAGATGTCGAAGCCGCCGTCGGGTCGGTGCTCCCACCAGTGCACGTCGGTCCACGGGCGCCGGCGCGCGTTCGTACCGCAGTGCACCTCGCCGAGCTGCTCGTGATACGCGTACCAGTCATCGACGAAGCGGGCGTCGCGTTCCGGCAGGGCGTCTCTGAACGCGCGCTCGAACGCGTCGACGCCTTCGACACGCGGACCGTACGGGCGCGGCACGACGCTGACGTCGCCGATCACGAGGTGATTGACCATGTCCGGGAAGAACGCGGCGGTGCGCGGATCGCCCGGCGACGTCGGCCAGAACAGCACGGGCAGCTCGACCACGTCGGCCTCGCCGACGTCGAGCTCCATCAACAGCATCTCCCGGTTGAGATCCATGATCGACCCAAAGCTGTCGTTCGCCTCCCAGAATGGTCCGTCGGCGAGCAGCTGTCCGACGCCGACCGCGGCGGGCGGGCCCGTCTCGGGATCGCCGCGGCGAAGGCCCTCGAACATCACGGCCTCGGCATGCCCCGCCTCGGCGAGCCTGTCGAGCACGCCCCGAGCCTTGCGCGGCGAGGCGAGCAGCACCTGAAAGCCCTTGGCGTTGCGGGCCGGCACGAAGCTCACGATCTCGTCGATGTGTCCGACGGTCAGCCAGTCCGTGTAGAGCTCGATCGGCGCCTGAACTCGCTGCGCGTGCAGAAAGCGACGCAGCTCGGGCATCATCTGGCGCGAAGCCTCGCGAAAGTCGCCGTACTCGCGGCCTCCGAAGACGATCCGGCCGAACGGGTAGCGTCGGCCGCGCACCGTCACCGGCGGGCTGACCTCGAGGTTGCCGAAGGAGTCGAGCGAGTTCGGCGTGCTGCCCCCAAGCTGGAAGTGCCCGAGATCCGGCCCGACCTGCAGGCGCGACCAGTGGTCGAGCTCCCTGTCGCGCGGGCTGTCGCAGACGACGGGCAGCACGTGCGTCGGGCTCTCGCTGAAGCCGAACTCGACCTCGTCCTGGATCCAGCGGTCGCCCCCATGCTCGTCGATTTGCACGATCCGCAGCGGCACGTCGAGCGACCGGCAGACGTCCTGCAGCTCGCGTAGGAACTCGCTGTTGGGGACATCCGTCTCGCGCGTGTCGCAGACGTAGACCTCCTCGATGGGTAGCGTGTTGGGGGTCATGATCCACGGCGCCACGCGCACGACCGCGCGGTCGTTGCCGACGGTGCGGCCCCCCTCGCGGAGCTGCAGCTCGAGCGTCAGCAGGCCCTCGAAGAAGGACCCCGGAACTCGTGCGCCTCCAGGTAGCAGCGGGCGCCCTCGGCACCGAGCGGGGGTGAGACCGTGCGCGGCTCGGCGCTGTCATCGGTCCGATCGCGCCCGAGCAGCAGCTCGAGGCCGCCGTCGACCGCGCGATAGATCGAGCTGCGGACGGCCTCGTCGCGCGTCACCACGAGCACGAGCTCGCAGTCCGGCGGAAGCGGCGCGGCGGTCGGCCGAACCAGCACCTCGGTGAGCTCGGAGTCCGCGGCCTCGCGCGCGGTCAGCGACATCGTGTCGCGATCGTTGTTGACGAGCACGATCGCTCCTCGTTGCCCGGCCCCCCAGACCCAGTTGCGCTTGCCGTCCTCGTTGTCGCCGATCGCGCCGTCGCGGTCGGCGTCGACATCGACGCGCACGTGCAGGACGTGCAGCTCGACGGACAGCTCGTCGAGGACGCTGCCCGAGTTGTCGAGGTGATGGATGAGCGCCCGATAGGCGCCGGGTTGCTCGGCGACGACCGACATCAGCCCCTCGTACGCGAGCGGCGCCGGCACGACATCGCCGGGCGCGAGCTCCTTCCACCCGTCGTCGCCGACGTAGCGGACCTCGAGGCTGTCGGAGCGCTCGACGAGCGCGATGCGGCCGTCGAGCTTGTTGAACGTGAAGCGCGCGGCCGTGGATCGGGTCTGCACAAACCTCAGATCGGCCATCTCACCATCCCTTCGGGTATCGAGGTGGAACACGAGCCTGCCACACGGCTCCCGGCTGCGGCCTCTATGTCATCGATCCGGGTTCATCCGCGTGACCGTCAGCGCGACGCGAAAGCCTTCGCCGTCGTTGACGTCCTCGGGGATGGCGACCGGATAGGACGTGCCGTCCGGCAGCTTCACGACACCACCGTTGCGGGCGAGCTCGTCCCGAAACCACTCAACTGGAGGGCCCTTTGGGATGAGCTCGCCGTCGAGCGCGACGAAGCTGAACTCAGGATCGCCCGCTTTGAAGAACTGAACCTTCACCTCCGTGACCGGCCATCCGTCCGCCTCGCTGGGCTCGTGGCTGTCTCGGTGCTCGATGCCGAGCCGTTCGGCGAGCCACTTGGGATCAACTGCCATCGTTCGTCCTCCCAAACCGTCGTTGCCCGTCACCGTACCTCAGCACGGACGTGCGCCCGGAGGGTGAAACTGGCGAGGTCGGCACCGTGCTGCGAGGATGGCCGCCATGTCTGGCATACCGAGGCCGTAGCTCCGAGTGGTCGGGTTCTCAGCCGCTCATCGCGGCGGCAGCGGCCCGCCGATGGTCTGCCTGCACGGGTTCATGGACACTTGGCGGACGTGGGAGCTCGTGCTGCCGGCGCTCGAGCGTCGCCACGACGTCCTCGCGTTGACGCTCGCCGGGCATGCCGGCGGTCCGGCCTTCGACCCCGCCGCCGGCCAGGCCGGCGCCATCGACGCGGTCGAGCGGGCGATGGACGACGCCGGCTTCGAGACCGCGCACCTCGTCGGCAACTCGCTCGGCGGGTACGTCGCGCTCGGGCTGGCGGCTCGTGGCCGCGCGACGTCCGTCGTCGCGCTCGCGCCCGCCGGCGGCTGGGAGCCGGGCGGCGACTTCTATCCCGCGATCGCGCGCCGCCAGGCGGAGATGCACCGCGGCCTTCAGGGCATGGCGCTGAACGCCGACGCGTTTGTGTCGACGCGCGCGGGGCGCCGGGGCGCAACCGAAGTGAACACCGTCGCGTTCGAGCACATCCCGGCTGAGCTGCTCGCGCACCAGATCCGCGGCGCCGCGGCCTGCGACGCGCTGCGGATGATCGACTGCTCGCTGCGCGAGGGCTACGAGGTCGACGCGCAGCGCGTGACGTGTCCCGTGCGCATCGTGTGGGGCATGAGCGACCGGCTGCTCCCGCTCCCCGTCAGCGCCGTGCGCTACCGGCGCGACTGGCTGCCGACGACCGACTGGATCGAGCTCGACGACGTCGGCCACGCGCCACAGCTCGACGTGCCGCTCGAGACGGCGGCGCTGATCCTCGACTTCACCACCGGCTGACGCGCGGCGCTCGTCGCGGCGGAGATCTCGCGAATCCGCCCGTGGTTCAGCGGTAGCCCGTGGCGTCCGCCGCGCGGCCCGGGTCCTGGACCTCGACCATGTAGCGCCAGCAATCCGGCTGCGACCCGTCGACGTCGGTGAAGCCGTACTCGCGAGCGAGGCCGCCGGCGGAGAACGAGCCGCCGTTGTGGCGCTCGAGCTGCGGGTCGGCGGCGAGCGCGGCGACGGCGCGTCCGACGAAGCGCGGGCTCTCGGAGATCGCCGCAAAGTGCGGGCTCCTGGCGGCCGCGTCGGGCCAGTTGTCCTCGGTGACGCCGAAGTTCTCGAGCATCATCTCCGAGCGCATCCAGCCCGGCGTGAGCGCGACGGCGGTGCAGCCGTGCGGCGCGAGCTCGCGCGATTGCGAGAACGCGAGCCGCCTGCCCGCCGCCTTGGCGAGGTCGTAGAACGCCGACAGCCGGTAGTTGCGCGCGTTGTACTCCGAGCGGCGCGTGCGAGTCGTGCGGCCGGTGCAGTAGACGGTCGCGCCCGCCTCCCCCAGCGCGACCGCCGTTCCGCGGCCGGCGCCGCGGGTCGCGCCGGCCACGAGCGCCACCTTCCCGTGCAGGGCATCTGGTTGCGTCGGCATCGCCACCGATTGTGCCCCCTTGACCGCCGCACGCCGAGAAACTCAGCGCTCTGCTGCGCTCGCACCTGCTGCACCCAGCGGCCGCCGCCGTGATTCGGTGAGCTCCCCCGACGGGAGCGCCATGGCGCGAATCGTCGTGCTCCCGCCGGCGCGCCAACCGGGTTTGGACCGGCTGCGCCATGGCTATGCTCGAAACGCATCGGCGGGGCGAGGACGCCGAATCGAGCTGGGGAGACATGATGCGCAGGCGAATGGGTCGAGGTGAGGCACGGTTGGGCGTCGAGACCTCGATCTGCCTGCTCGCGGGCGTGCTGGCGTTCGGGACGCTCGCGTGGATGCAGGCGCTGCACGGCGACGACGTCCTCGCCGCCGGTGTCGGCACGGGTGGGTCGCATCTTCTCCGCGACGGGCTGCTGCTGCTCCCGCTGGCCCTGGCCGCGGCGCTCGGCGCGCTGCGCTCGTGGCGCGGCCTGTGGCGCGGGGCGGCGCGCATCGCGCTGCTCTTCAGTGCCCTGCTGATCCCGGCGACCGCGGGCCACGACGCGCTGCATGCCGCCGACGAGGGGACGAGCGCGCACGCGTCCGCTGCCGCAGGCACCGGCATGCCCGGGATGTCGGGCGACGGCGACGGGTTCGTCGACACCCTGCTGCACGGAGCGGCTGACGCGGCGCTCGCCGTTCCAGTCGCCTTCGTGCTGGCGCTGGGGGCGCTGGCGCTGCTGTTCGGCCGCCGTGACCGGGCGTTTTTGCCCACCGGGCGCCGCCGCGTGCTGGCGCTTGTCGCGTCGACGGTCGCCGTCGCCGGCGTGGCGGTCGTCGTGCCGGTCAGCGTCGCCGAGAGCCCGCCGTACGCGAAGTTCTCGATGCCGCTGGCGATCCCGCAGGTGCTCACCGGCCAGAACATCAACATCGACATCGCCGAGACCCAGGAGCAGATCCTGCCCGGGAGCACGACGAGGATGTGGACGTACAACAGCAGCTTCCCTGGGCCGATCATCCGCCGGCCGTCGGGCGCGCCGACGAACGTCACGTTCACGAACAACCTGCCGCCGAGCGCCGGCAGCCTGACCGTGCACCACCACGGAGTCCAGGCGCCCGAAGGGGACGACGGCCAGCCGAGCAGCTATCTCATCGAGCCCGGCGCGAGCAAGACCTACAACTATCCGGGGATCGACAACGGCGTCCCGGAGCGGGCCGCGCCGCAGTGGTACCACGACCACCGCGACATGGTCACCGGGCGCAACGTCTGGATGGGGATGCTGGGCGCGTTCATCTACGACGACGCTTTTGAAAGCTCGCTCGATCTCCCGCAGGGCGAGTTCGACGTCCCGCTGATGATCACCGATCGCCAGTTCGACGCGGACAACCAGATCCCGTACGTGTTCAACCAGGCCGGGGTGTTCGGCGACGTGATCCTCGTCAACGGCGTCCCGCAGCCCTTCCACGAGGTCGGCGACCGGCGCTACCGCTTCCGCCTCTACAACTCGTCCAACCGGCGCGACTACACCTTCAGGCTCTCAAACGGCCAGGCGATGACGCAGATCGGCACCGACAGCGGCCTGCTGCCGGCGCCGGTCCAGCGCACGAGCATCTTGCTCGGGCCGGCCGAGCGCGCCGAGGTCGTCATCGACTTCGCGGGGCGCCTGAACGAGACGATCGTGCTGCAGAACGCGTCCGCCGACTTCGGACCCGGCGACCGTGACGACGAGGTCATGCAGTTTCGCGTCACGCGCGACCTGACCGACGACAGCTCGGCGCCTCCAGCCGCGTTGCGGCCGGTGTTCGAGACCGACGCGCCCGTCAACACCCGCATCTGGAATCTCGATCGCACGACGGGCAGCGGCCAGTGGACGATCAACGGCAAGGCCTTCGATCCCACGCGCGTGGACGCACAGCCCGTGCTCGGCACGACCGAGCGCTGGGTGTTTCGCAACCCGACGACGTTGCCCCACATGGCGCACGTCCATCTCGGCGACCAGAAGCTCGTCAGCCGAAACGGCCGGCCCCCGGCGCCCCACGAGCGCGTGAAGGACACGTGGTATGTCGCGCCCGGCGACGAGGTCGTGGTCGACATCAAATTCACCGACTACGCTGGCAAGTTCATCTTCCACTGCCACGTGCTCGAGCACGAGGACGACTCGATGATGACCCAGTTCCAGACCGTCCAGCCGACGGCTGCGCCGCCGGCCGTCCCGCCGGCCGCGCCGCCGCCGGCCGCGCCGGGCGCCACCCCGCCGCCCTTCGCCCCTTCGTCGCCGCAGGTCCGGCCGCTGCCGCTGTCGCGCACGATCCGGATCGTGTCGTCCAAGCGCCTGCGCAACATCCTGCGGCGCGGCCTGCGCTTTGAGAGCGCCATCCCACGCCAGGGAGCGAACCTGCGCGCCGAGCTGCGCGTCCGCGGGCAGCGGATCGCGGTCGAGCGCCGCACGACGCTCTCGCGCGGGCGCGTGCGGGTCACGATGAAGTTCTCACGCTCCGAGAGGGCGCGCCTCGCCCGCCTGCTGCGCGGCCGAAAGCGCGTGGCGGCGCAGCTCAAGGTGACGTCCGGCGACAGCCGCACCGCCCGCTTCACGATCTTCCACTGAGCGGGCCCGCCTGGGGGCGGGGCGCGCGAGACGCACGCGGGAACGCGCCATATGCGGCAACGTGGTGCTAGCTTCTGGCGCGCCAAACGCGTTCGTTCGTCCGACAGAGGGAGCCACAGCATGGGGAAGCTACGTAGTGCGCTCGTCGTCTGCGTCTTGACGGCGAGCCCAGGTCTCGGTCTCGCGGCCTGCGGCTCGGATGACAGCACGAGCAGCGACGGCGAGGCCGGCAAGACCGGCGGGTCGGCCACGATCGGCAGCGTGCTGCCCGACAACTACGACCCGGTCCTGTTTCAGACGGTGCAGGCCAACCAGCCGCTGCAGCTCGTCTACACCGGTCTCGTGACCTACAAGCACGCAGACGGCGCCGCGGGCACGGAGGTCATCCCGGGTCTCGCCGAGGCCATGCCGACGGTCTCCGCCGACAAGAAGACCTACACCTTCAAGCTGCGCCAGGGCCTGAAATACTCCGACGGCTCCGACGTCAAGGCCTCGGACTTCGAGCACACGATCAAGCGGCTGCACTACCTCGGCGGCCCGTTCTCCTCGTTCACGTCGACGATCGAAGGCATCCCGGAGTACGTGAAGGCCAAAAAGCCCGACGGCGACATCTCGGGCATCACGTCCGACGACGCGACGGGTGAGATCGAGGTCAAGCTGTCCGAGCCCGACGGCAAGTTCCTGTACGCGATCGCGCTGGCCAACTGTGCGCCCACCCCCGCGGCGAAGTCCCCCTTCAAGGCCTCACCCGACATCCCGGGCATCGGGCCCTACACGATCAACGTCGTCAACCCGACGCGTGAGTACATCCTGCAGAAGACGCCTGGCTTCAACCTCCCGGGCATCGAGAAGGGCAAGATCGACAGGTTCACCGTCACGAAGTCGTCCGTGCCGAAGATGACGCAGGACGTCATCGCCAACAAGCTCGACTTCATGACCGAGGACCCGACCGGCGACCTGCTGCCGCAGGTCAAGGCGAAGCACGCCGACCGCTTCCGGCTGGATCCCAACCCGCCGAACACGTACTGGTTCTTCCTCAACGAGACCGTCAAGCCGTTTGACAACCTCAAGGCGCGCCAGGCCGTCAACTACGCGATCGACAGCCGCGCCCTGCAGCGCATCTTCGGCGGGCGCCTGGAGCCGAGCTGCAACTTCCTGCCGCCGGCCTACGCGAGCACCGGCTACAAGAAGATCGACCCGTGCCCGTACGGCGACCCTGCCGGCCCGCCGGACATCGCCAAGGCCAAGCAGCTCGTCGAGGAGTCCGGCACCAAGGGGCAGACCGTCACGGTCTGGGGCAACAACAAGGATCCGCGCCCCCAGATCACCGACTACCTGCGCGACGTCATGGTGCAGATCGGCTACAAGGCGAAGACCAAGACGCTCGACCAGCAGGTCTACTTCGCGACGATCGGCGACAAGAAGACCAAGGCCCAAGCCGGGTTCACGGACTGGTACCAGGACTTTCCGCATCCCGCGGACTTCTTTGAGCCCAACCTGTCGGCGAAGGCGCTGGAGTCCAACCCGACGTTCAACTTCCAGTTCAAGAGCAACCCCGAGCTCGACAAGGCGCTCAAGGAGCTGGGACCCGAGAGCGATCCGGCGAAGGTCGCCGACGAGTGGGCGCAGGTCGACCGGCTCGTCGTCGAGGGCGCGCACGCGACGGTCTACGGCAACGAGCTGTCGAGCTCGTTCTTCTCGGAGCGCATGGACTTCGAGAACTGCTCGGGAGTCCATCCGGTCTACAAGAACGACTGGTCGCTGTTCTGCCTGAAATAGCGTCAGCCCGGTGCCGGCGGGAGGGCGCGCGCGCGTCTTCCCGCCCGGCCCGCTGAGGTCCCGGCGATGGCGGTCGAGCCCGTCGTCGACGTCGCCGTCGAGGATCTCGCCGGCGCCGCGCGCACGGAGGGCGACGAGCCCGTCGCGGGCATCGCGCCGTCTCGCCTGGCGCTGCGCCGGCTGCGCCGCAACAAGACCGCGCTCGCGTTCGGCGCGCTGTTTCTGGTCGTCGTCGCGATCTGCCTCGCGGCGCCGCTGTGGGCCAACGAGGTCGCCCACACCGACGCCTACAAGAACCACCTCACCGACCGGATCGTCGTCGACGGAAAACCGACCGACGTCGTTGCGCCCGACGGCGTCCCGGTCGGCCCGACGTGGCAGGGCCGCTTCTTCCTCGGCGCCGACGAGGGCGGCCGCGACATCGCCGTCCGCTTGCTCTACGGCGGGCGCACGTCACTGATGATCGGCGCGGGCGCGGCGCTGCTGACGATCCTGCTGGCGATCATGCTCGGCACCCTGGCGGGCTATCTCGGCGGCTGGGTGGACACGATCATCTCGCGCTCGCTGGACGTCGTGTGGTCGTTTCCCGTCGTGCTGCTCGGCGTGGCGCTCGGCACGGCGCTCGCGCTCGGCGGACTGCAGATCGGGCCGATCGAGATCCAGGGCGACTCGCTGCTGATCCCGTTGCTGATCATCGGCCTCGTCAACGTCGTCTACATGGCGCGGCCGCTGCGTGGCCAGGTGCTCGCGCTGCGCGAGAAGGAGTTCGTCGAGGCAGCGCGCGCGCAGGGACTCGGCCCGCTGCGGATCATGTTCTCGGAGATCCTGCCGAACCTCTCCTCGACGATCATCGTGTTCTTTCCGCTGATGGTCGCCAACGCGATCCTGCTCGAGGCGGCGCTGTCGTTTCTCGGTGCCGGTGTGCAGGCGCCGCAACCGTCCTGGGGAACGATGATCGGCGCAGGCGTCGAGAAGATCGTCACCGGGCCCCACCAGGCGATCGTGCCGGGCGCGATGCTGGCGCTGACGGTGCTCGCGCTCAACGTCTTCGGCGACGGCGTCCGCGACGCCTTCGACCCGCGCGCCAAGGTGCGTCGCTGATGGCCGCGTGCCGGAGCAACCGCTAGTAGATGGCCCGCTTCGTCGCCCGACGGCTCGCCGCGATGATCGCGGTCCTGTTCGCGATCTCCGTGATCACGTTCATGATCTTCAACGTCATCCCCAACGGCGACCCGGCCTACCGCCTCGCCGGCAAGTCGCCGACGCCCGACACGCTCGCCGCCATCCGCCGCACGTGGGGCTTCGACAAGCCGGTTCCCGTCCAGTACCTCAAGACGATGCAGAAGGTCTTCACCGGCGACCTCATCTCCTACACCAACAACGTCGACGTCGTCGACGAGATCGTCCAGGACTTCCCGCGCACGCTGTCGCTGGCGGTCGGCGCGGGGGTGATGTGGATGTTCTTCGCCGTCTGCCTGGGCCTCTTCACGGCGGTCAAGGCGGGGCGCTTCGCCGACCGCTTCGTGACGGTGCTCGCGCTGATCGGCATCTCGATGCCCGTCTTCTGGGTCGGGGCGATGATGAACTACTTTCTCGGCTTCAAGGCCGGCATCTTTCCCAACGGCGGCTACGTCCCCCTGACGGAGGACCCGTTGGGGTGGGCCTACCACCTGATCCTCCCGTGGACGGCGCTGTCGCTGCTGTTCATCGGCGTCTACTCGCGGGTGCTGCGCTCGAACCTGCTCGACACGATGAGCGAGGACTTCGTGCGCACGGCGCGCGCGAAGGGCATCTCCGAGCGCCGCATCCTGCTGCGCCACGTGCTGCGCAACTCGATGATCCCGATCGTGACGCTGTGGGGGCTGGACTTCGGCGCCGTCGTCGGCGGCGGCGCGATCCTGACCGAGGTCGTCTTCGACCTGCAGGGCGTCGGTCAGTACGCGGCCGAGTCGATCAAGTCGCTGGACATCCCGCCCGTTCTGGCGATCGTGATGTTCGGGGCGTTCTTCGTCGTGCTGATGAACACGATCGTCGACATCGTCTACGCCACGCTCGACCCGCGGATCAGAGTCTCGTGACGACCGCGACGACCACGCCGGCCGCCAAGCAGGCGATCCTCGAGGTTCGCGACCTGACGGTCTCCTTCGCGACCGACGAGGGCGTCGTGCAGGCCGTCGACGGCGTCTCCTTCAACCTGCGCGCCGGCGAGATCCTCGCCGTCGTCGGCGAGTCGGGCTGCGGCAAGTCGGTCACCGCGATGACGCTGCTGGGCCTGACACGCTCGCCCAACGCCCGATTCGAGGGCACGGCGACATACAAGGGGACCGAGCTGCTCTCAGCCTCCGACGCCGAGCTGCAGCGCATCCGCGGCGCCGAGATCGCGATGATCTTCCAGGACCCGATGGCCTCGCTGAACCCGGTCATGCGGATCGGCGATCAGATCGTCGAGCAGATCCTCGCGCACGACGTGACGTACGAGGACCACGCGATCGAGGACGCGGTCGTCGAGACGGTCGCCTCTGTCACGGACCCGTGGTGGATGCCCTGGCGCCGCGGCGACAACGGGCCGCGGCAGCGAGCGCGCGAGCGCGCGATCGAGTTGCTCGAGCGCGTCGGCATCCCCCGCGCGCGCGAGCGTGTCGACGCCTATCCGCACGAGTTCTCCGGCGGCATGCGCCAGCGGGTGATGATCGCGCTCGCGCTGTCCTGCGACCCCAGCATCCTGATCGCCGACGAGCCCACGACGGCGCTCGACGTGACTGTCCAGGCGCAGATCCTTCAGCGCTTCCGCGAACTGCGCGACGAGACGAACGCCGCGCTGATCCTCGTGACGCACGACCTCGGCGTCGTCGCCGACATCGCCGACAACATCGCGGTCATGTACGCAGGCCGGATCGTCGAGCAGGGGAGCCTCGACGACATCTTCTACGACCCGCAGCACCCCTACACCTGGGGCCTGATGGGCGCGATCACGCGCATCGACCGGCCGCGGCGCTCACGCCTGCCGACGATCCCCGGGCTGCCGCCCTCGCTGGCCAACCGGCCCGAAGGCTGCCACCTGCGACCGCGCTGCCCGCACGAGTTCGACGCGTGCCCGCAGGTGCCACCGCTCGCCGCGCGCGGGGACGCAGCGCGCGGGGCGCACCTCGACCGCTGCTGGCTGGAGCCCGAGCGCAAGCGCGCGCTGCGCGAGATCGAGCCGGGCGAGATCGGCCTGGAGCCCAAGCCGCCGGCGCCGTCTGCCACGACCGGAGGTGACGTGGCGTGAGCTCTGCCGGCCCCGGCGACGTGCTGCTCGAGGTCGAGCACGTCAAGCTGCACTTTCCGATCAAGCAGGGCATCCTCATCGATCGCGTCGTCGGTCGCGTGCACGCCGTCGACGACGTCTCCTTCACCCTGCGCGAGGGCGAGACGCTCGGGCTCGTCGGCGAATCGGGCTGCGGCAAGACGACGCTGTCGCGCACGGTCATGCGCCTGCTCGAGCCCACGAGCGGCTCGCTGCGCTTTAGCGGCACCGACGTGACCCATGCCTCGCGGCACAGCCTCATGCCCCTGCGACGGGAGATGCAGATGGTCTTTCAGGATCCGTACGCGTCGCTGAACCCGCGCAAGCGCATCGGCCAGATCGTCGGCGTGGCGCTCGAGCGGGCGGGCGTCAAAGGCGACGATGTCGAGCGGCGCGTGCGCGAGCTGCTCGAGCGCGTCGGCCTCTCGCCCGAGCACGTCAACCGCTTTCCGCACGAGTTCTCCGGCGGCCAGCGCCAGCGCATCGGCGTCGCGCGCGCGCTGGCGGTCTCGCCGCGGCTGATCGTGCTCGACGAGCCGGTGTCCGCGCTGGACGTCTCGATCCAGGCGCAGATCATCAATCTGCTCGAGAACCTGCAGAACGAGTTCGGCCTGACGTACCTCTTCGTCGCCCACGACCTGTCGGTCGTGCGCCACGTCTCAGACCGGATCGCCGTCATGTACCTCGGCAAGCTCATGGAGGTCTCCCCCGCCGAAGAGCTCTACACCAAGCCGATCCATCCCTACACGGCGGCGCTGCTCGAGGCGATCCCGATCCCCGACCCGCGCGAGAACCGCGCCCGCCGGCGCAGCGTCGTGGCCGGCGAGCCGCCCAACCCGATCAACCCACCGTCCGGCTGCGTCTTTCATCCGCGCTGCCCGCGCGCGACCGATGTATGCAGAGAGGTCGAGCCGCCATTGACGGCGTACGCCAACGACCACGTGGCGGCATGTCATCACCCGCTGAGCGTGTCCGCGCGCGAGCTGGCGGCCGCGGTGCCATCGCCCGCGAGCCCGCTGAGCGCGGGCGAGGCGACGCCGCAGGCGGCCTAGGCTGAGAGGTGGCTCAGACGCCGGGGGTGCCGCGCCAGGAGGCCTGCACGGTGCGGCCCAGGATCCGCATGTCCAGCGCCGGAGACCAGTTCTCGAGGTAGAACATGTCCCACTCGACGCGGTCGGCCAGCGAGGTCTGGCCGCGCAGGCCGTTGACCTGCGCCCAGCCGGTCATCCCGG